>Ga0179593_1406739_pt1 | contig 13548 bp, 10 predicted proteins | sample CZODoug2_1_08_16_FD_185931 | JGI IMG/M metagenome (GOLD analysis project Ga0179593, IMG submission 185931) | Vadose zone soil fungal communities from Angelo Coast Range Reserve, California, USA - CZODoug2_1_08_16fungal (PacBio error correction) | ecosystem: Environmental > Terrestrial > Soil >... | reverse complement strand
CTTCCTTTCGGCGACATCTACACATCAGCCCAACCGAAGGCTACCTTCCTTCCCCTAACCTGACCTGTTGTCGCCCCCCCCTTTTGCCCCAATCGCTCCCGTGGGCCGCCCTTTACTGTATACAAAATTGTCTGGCGTTTGAACAGTGGCGTTTTTCGCGTTTTTTGAAAAGTAGACTTTTAGAAAAGCCGGCTGCAATGTATCCCATTGAGTTCCATTTACAGTTGGGAACCTAATTTGCTACTGGGACTTGCGATGCCAACAACCCCCAACATGCTTCCATAGCTCGCGATTTCAAAATTATGCATCCTTCAAGTTTTACAAGTTCCCATTATAAATTTCTTTTTTTTAAGCCCGGACCACTGCGCCGGGCCCCTTACTTAATACTGGCGTGCCATTCCCCCATTATACCACGCCGCCGTGAAACCCCCTTTTTTTTCGACTCCCTAAGTAAATCCTGTCAAAACTGACGTCTATGTCCCGTCCCATTGGTGATGGCTCAATCTCATTCTGGTATGTCCTGAAGTCCCCGCAGACACAAAGTATAATTAACTTGTAGATGCGTACTTGTGCTTCAGTGTCGGCTGCGTCGTCAGTAATTTGTTATTGGGGGTCTGATTGTCCGCGGAGCCTTCTTTTCCGCGTTTTTGTTCCTGGTCCTTCTTCTCCCCCACTCCCGGCGCTTTGCAGTTTCGGTTTCAGGGGCGACCAGACTTCATTGCGCCAACGTCTCGATTCGGCTTTAAGGCCCCCCGATTTCCGGACCCCCTCGCTTGGCTTCCTCTAAGTCCATTTACCTCCTCCTCATAGTACCCTTTGGCCACCGGCTGGCGAGTACGTCGTCCCCCATTTGTTGTCTTTCACCTCAAAAACACCGACCCCCCCCAAGCGAAAGGATGGGATCCTTCCCGTCAACTTGAAGATGACTACTGGCGAAACACAACCTCTTTAAAGTGTGTGGTTCTCTTCCCGTCCGTTCTACGAAGAAATTTTTGTTCGACGCCACCCACCAGCCCTTACCCCGCATATAGTTTTTTTATACAACCCGTTCCCCTCCACTTCTTTCGTAGATCAGGTACGGGCTCCGCCCCACCCCCCACGAATTTCTGTGCAGCACTTCCCCCCCAAAACTTCCCCGTATGCTCCCCATTTCGCGACCACGCAGTTCAACCCCTTAGTGCCTTCTTTTAAAAACTTCCCGCCTACGAAGAAAGTCCTGTTTCGACCTAATTTTCCCGTTGATCTCCACGACGGAGCCCATCTGTTTTAATCGTAAAATCTCTGAAGCGGCCCCCCTCTCCCAAGATCTCTTTCAATCCGTGTCTCATGAGTGTACACGAAGTGCCTCTGCCTTCCCTTTTACTCCCACCCCTTTGATACGTGTCTGGCCCGCTTTTTTTCCGGGCAACGTGTCTTTTCCCCGTTTAGTGCTTGCCCCTTTTCGTTTCTCCTCGGATCCCAACGACCTGCATTTCCATCCAATCAATCGATCATTGAGTTAGAGCCCTCCGCATTTCCCGGACCCGGCCCGTTCAACCTCTTTGGAGGCGCTTGCTCCATGTTGCCTTACTGGAACCTCGCGCTGCGTCCGCTTTTATGTCATGGAGCGCCAGTCGTGCGGTTTATTTCGTGTGAACTTGTCAGCCCTTTTTTTTTGGCCCGCCGACAAAATTTCCACGTTGGAACGAGCCTTGACCCGCGGACCACGTTCCTATTTAGCTTGATCAGCGACTTTGCGTGGCCCCCCTGATCGAAAACGTATTCTCCAAGTCGGTGGGGTACCCCAAAAGCGGTTGGCCCCCTTGAATTTCTCTCGACACGAGCTAGCACGACTGTCCCATTGATGTAGTAGTCACTTTATTGCTCCAGGTTTTCGGATGTCCAGTTCTCGCAGGCCCCTGTTTTTTGTACCAGTTCCTCTTAAGGTCGCTTTGCAGCAGGCCCGAGTTAATGGCAGCGATCTCTTTTCCGCGGCAAGACACTACAGCTTTCTCGGCCAATTTCTATGTTTCGACCACGTTGAATCGCTTTTTGCCCCCGCGCGGACACTTCGGCAATCCGTCTCCATTGCCTTCCCCCTCCAAGTCACTTTTGCCCCCTTTTTTGAGTAACACGGGGCCACAACAAAGATAGTTTTCCGCAGATCACGCCGGTCTTGCTCGCGCGAATCTCGCGTTCCTTGTAAGAAACCCCGCTTTTCTTAGTAAATTCCTTCCGAGTTTCGACCTTCAGTTTTCCAGCCCGCCGAAGGACCCAGAGGCCCCCATTGTTTCTCAGAGGAGGACAGCGTGAGCTGTCCCGAGAGAGTCACCGTATTCCTCGTGTCCCTAAGATGAGAGGAGTTCTAGGGTTCCTTTATGATGACTATGGTCGCCCAGTTCTGGTGCTTGAACCTGCAACCTGTGACCTCTTCGTCCTCGGCCCAATAGACGCCCTCTCCATCACGGTCGGTCCTCCCCTGTCGCAACCGAGTTTCAATTTTGGTACTCTTGTTTCCCCACCCTCAGGCGTGCCGTTTTCTTCACGTATGAAGCTTATCGCAAGACTTTTTATTGGGCTGTATGTCAAGTGCTCCTACCCCCCGGTCTCGAACCAATCACAGATGAAAAGCCTCGCAAGCACGACGATTTTCCAGTCCAAGCGCACCGATCGGGTCAACCACACAATACACGCAGAAATTGTAGCAGTAAGGGTTACTTTGCGTCGGCGACAAACCCGCTGAGAAAATCTCCCGGCCCCCTTGAAAGTCGGCCCCACCCATAGAAGAATTGTTCCCATCTCGAAAGCCCTTCCACTGCCAATCTTCCAACCACCCCCCTTTTCCTGGTGAGTGCAGCCCTTCTCTGTTTGGTGTTTTAAAGCCTTTCCCTTCCCGGTCGATGGATTTTGAAGGTTCTGGGCCTATGACATTATTCCCTGCTCACACGCGTAAGTTCATTGTGTCCTACTACTTCAGTAGAACTCCTGGCTGCGTACCAACTTTTTTTTCTGCGCTTTAGTTTGCTCGTATGTATTATGAAGAGATCGTAAACACATTCGCGAGCGCTGTGCATTATGAGTGTATTTCTACATGGGGGTTGGGTTATGGCGCTGACCCCACGCCCGTATTTTCGAAACGTAGCCTCGGATACGTGTGTTTTGTGTTTTTCGGTCTTCCAGGTGTTGCCGCCCCCCGCGTCCTGGACTCTTTTCCCCTCTTGGCATGTCCTCCAAAAGAAAGCCCAGAGACCCCTGTCTCTCTGTTTCCCCTCCTGTGGGTTGATATCTCATGTCTTTCGGGCTTTCTTTTCTGAACCTTGGTCCCTTCCTAATTCTCGTTCATGCCCTCTTTCCTCTTGCTCGATATACGCTCCTTACTCCCCTTCAGATCCCGTGTCTCAAGTCTTCTAACCCCCGTCTCGGCTTGCGGTTTTTCTATGCATTGGGTCCTTGTATTTTCTCCGGACTTGCCTGTGCGAGGCCTGAAGCCCCCTGGAGATTGAAGTTTCAGTTGAGCGCGAAGTGACCTCGAATACTGTGCAGTTTAACGCCTACTATCCCCCCCCACTGCCCCGCGTGAGGTACTCTTTAGTTGACACCCACATACGCGGTTCTGGGCCTCCGTGCAATACATTGAACGTGTTTTGTTTACGCCTCTTTGAAATAAGTGTTATGGCGGTGTTGAGTCTTTGCTACTTTTTTTTTTCTAATCTTCCCCTTGGAACACCCTTTATTGTTTCTACGCGACAAGGAATAAGGTTTTCGGGAGGGGTTCGGAGATGTGCCGCTCAACCGTGGTCCCGCTAACGGGTTCCCGGCGAGTGTTTTGACGCGAGCACACTTTGGGTCTCGATTGGGTTGACTTTGCTGGTATTCTCTCTGTCTTCCTTGGGGTAACCGGAAGGGCAGTGCGCCCTAGGTTTATAATTGAGGACCAGCATGAGAAGGGCGGGATGGCTCGATGGTAACACCGAGTATTTCTTGTGAAGTTCCTGGACCTAAGATTCTCGTGTGAGCCGGATCCGCCGCATGGGTAAGTGTCTATTGTTCTATCTTGCCCTATGCCCATCCCCCATAGTTTTTTTGGTCATTCAGCAGGCTTGCGGAATGTTTTGGCGTGGTTCGTGTTCGCGGAATGCGCTGGTGGTAATGTGATGTGGTAAAGGTTGGTACCGGTGTCTCACAAACTGCTTCTTTTTGTTGTCCGTTCCCCTTTCGTTTCCTCTTGAACGCCTGGATTAATTAATTGTCCCCACGTTGACACTCTGTTCCAGACTTCCCTCCGTCCCGCCTGGATTTATTTTGCGGTAGCATTTTTCCTCCGTCTTGCTGATCTCTCAAAGCGCCCGACATTTTCCACTACTTATCACGTCCTCTTTTTTTGCTTGTTTTGTGGATTCCCTCCCTCCTTTTTAGTCGTCACCACTTTAACAATATAGTCCCTACTCGCACTTGTCCCCTGGATTGCTGACTTACTCTTGCTGACGCGCCCTCCAGGGGCCACCGGTGTTTTCCCTATAGGAGAGAAAAGGTTTTTTCTGCTGGCCGGAATAGGTAGTAGGCTTTTATTAGTCTATTGCGCGTTTGTCTTATATTCGGGACGACCCCGATTTCATAATTCGTTGCTTGGTGAGTGCAACTGGCTGTATGTCTTTGGCTAGCCGAGGATACATTCGGTTCGTGGCTTGAAGATACTTTTTTTTTTCGCCCTTTTGGTTTTGAAAGCGATTTTGCTGTCCTCACACCAGGAAACATTTGTTGCGATTTGCCGCACAATCTTTCTTGAGGTCTTTGTCCTGTGGCTGTTTTCAATTTCCGCGTCTCTATTTCCCAGGTGCTGGCAACACTTAAGAGCCCACGTTCGCGAGTTTGTTCTATGCTTCATAAAAGTTCCTGAGTGTTTTTTGACCACGTTGCCTCCCCTCTGAAGAGGAATCATCTGGATACCCAGTGCGCTTTGATGTTGATCATGGTTTTTATCCATGCATTTCTCTGGTACTGGAAATTCACCCTGGCTATTTCCTCTTTCATTCTGACCCTCGCTCTGAGTTTTTTTTTTTTTCTTTTCTCCTCTACAGTTTCTATAGCATTTTGTTTTGAAAGCACTTACTCCCTATTTCTCGTGTGTGTCCCCAGTGCACCTTGGGATCTAACAGAGACAACGACCCCTTTTTACACTTTTTGCACCATCGAATGTTTGTGTTATCGCTTCCTCTTGCAACTCCAGTGCCTTGGGTTGATCTCCCCCCGACATTTCTATGATCCACGTTGCCGTTTCCCAGGCAGCCATGCGTCCCCCTGAACAAGGTTTTTTGTTTTATTCTGCGATTTCAAACGCAAACCCTCTGCTAGTACGCAGGTCGATGAGGAATCCTTCAGGAGGGCCTAGAGAGTAGTCTAGAGAGAGGGACAAGGCGTAGCGGAGCTCCCCGCCAAGAAGATTTTTGACCCACAAAAATTTACGAACGCCTTAACACGTTCCATGATTGCTCCGCCTGCAGCTTGCGCCCCAACTCTCTACCATTCCGAGTCCCAGTAGGATGTTTTTTTTGGGAAACCGTCCTTTCCCACTATTACTCAGTTGTTAGAAAGTTTGGGTTTACGGTGTGTGTTTTCGGGAGTTGAGGATTTTTTTGCCCCTAAATCCATTCCCATTCTGTATTTATTGAGGTTCGAGCTCCCGGTGTAGGTTTGATGCTGTTCTTTCTTTAGAGGAGCAAGCACTAGCGCATTCATCCAGCCCTCGGGGGGGCCCCCAGGCCGTTTTACGCACAAATTTTGTTTTTTTTTTTACTCGATACCTATCCGCCGCCTTTTTTTAGCCTCCTTCTTGCCCCCGAGAAGGAGTGCCTTTTTTAACCAAGAGCTCTTGATTGGGTCATGTCTCCGAGAGGTTACTGCTGCTCTTTTTGATTAACTTTACCTTTCTTAACACATTTCCCCCCCCAACTTGACCTGTGTCTTGTCCAACCAGTCGACCAGTTGATTCGAGGATTCCGCGCTGCGACTTGTTGCTTGATTCACGCCACGGGTCCCTTAGAGCATTCGTCAACCTTCCCCTTTCAATTTTTTGACTAAGGAGGGTAGTTGTCGGGAGCTCGTGCATCTTGTAGGCCTTGTTTTTTGGGTTTTCATCATAAGCATGTTTTTTCCTTTTTACGGAAGGGCGCAGCTTCTTGAGGTTTCATTTTTTTGCTTTTCTCCCCAGGAGCCGGGCGGCTTTTCTATTTTCCCGTAGCAACGGGTGTCGCATTTTACTGCTTTGCTGACAACTTCCTCCTCCCTTGTTGTTTTCATTTCTTCTTTTTATGCATTTGGTTTTAAAGTTTCGCCATTTGAGTATTGAAGATTTTCGTGTGATGCAAACCATTGGTCATTGTTCCAGTTCCCCATATTAAGTAGCTCCCTCCCTCGGCGGGTTCTTTGAGAGGTTCACTAAATGGGGGTGGGATCCTCTTGTCTGAGGGCTTTATTTGACAGACCCCTCACCCGCCGCCCCCTTATCCTTATCCGTCTTGTCGCCGGCGCCTCCATAATCTTTCCCCTTTGTCCTGCTTTCATTTCCCCTGACACCCCCACGAATGCATTCTTCAGCCGGGGTCAATATTTTCTTTTGGTGCCAAACTTGCAGGTCCCCCCGTTTTCACAATCCGATTTTTTATTCCACGCACCTCACGCATTTGAGGACTTCCGATTGTTCCTGACGTCTTTGACACCCCCCCTTCCTTACTTTTTTCAATCGGATCTTTTTTTACTTGTTTTTATCCTCCGATCGCGCGGAAGAGACAGTTTTTTATGTAATTAGTAACAGACCTTTTTATTCTGATCTTGCTTTCCCTTTTGGTTTAAACGCGGCCCCATTTTTTCTGATGGTTCCTGCCGGCTAGACATCAAGTCTTCGGCAGGCCCAAGCCGGGTGTTCGCAAAAGGGCACCCCCCCCCCTCTGGACTGACCCCCCCACCGGACAGTTTTCATTTTCCGTCGCTGAGCACGACGCTGTTTATTTTTCCCCCCCCTTCCCCGAGCCTTCTCTTTTTTTGTCAGCTACCCACCGCGCTCTCTGCGGAAGTGATATTTCTGTAGATTACGGATCCCTCTGGAGACGCGTCCTCTCCACGGTTCGCCAGCCCCTTTCAGGCCTCCCCCCCTTGAGCTTTTATTTGATTTTTGCGGTTGGTCTCTATGTTCGTGAGTTTTTTTGGGTTCGTTTTTCGTTTGTTGCTCCTTTTTTATGATGTCGCCGCCACCTTTATTTTCTCTTCTCATCTCATTTTTTGTGTTGCTATCGAGCATGTGCCCCACGGGCAGTGAGCCCCACCCTCCCAGAAACCGGATTCTGTTTTCACCCGCCCAACCTCACCATACTCCGACGCGAGCCCCTTTTAGCCCCCCAATAGCCTGCCGATGGGCGCAAGGACCCCTTGTTTCGAAACCGTTGACTCGAAATCAGACGGCGTGCCAACCCCGATCCTCCCCTCCCAAGCGGCCCCTCACGATTGGTTCCTGGCCTGGAACAAGTGTCTATGACTCGTGGGCAGTCCCTGCACATCCCCCCGCAGAGTATTTTCAGTTTTTACCAACTTCCTCCATCACTCGGCGTTTAAATTTCCTCTCCCAAGTTTTTTTTTCACCAAGTTTCCCCTTCCTCCGCGTCGGCTACTAGCCGGACGATTTTCACCTTCTCACTCTTTTTAGCTGCCCTCGCTTGTGCCCCCCGTTTCTTGCGGTCGTATGAAAGAGAATTCACTGGAAAAACTTGTCTTTCTTGATAGGCCATTCGAGGGCGTCTCATTCTTTATTGCTCGCTAATCCCCTCCCCCACTATCCAGATGCGTTAGAATCATGGACCCTTTTCCGGCTCTGCTACGGAGGCCTTTCCTCTAGTTTCCTTTCCGCGATTCCCCCCCCTCGAGGGTTCCGTGTCCTTCGTTTTACCGAACAATCACGTTTCATTTTCGTTTTTTGCACGAAGCCTTCCACGGCCCAGTCCGTCCGCTTTTGCTCCCCGGGCTATCAAATCCCTCCCTCCTTTGTCAGATGCAAGTACCATTCTTCACAGAGATTCAACAGGATAGGAAGGCCCCGGCTTTCTACGGTTGTGGCGTACGTGAACCATGTTTGGTGTTTCACGCCCACACCCCGCTTCCAAAGTCCCCTGGCTGGATCCCCCCTCCTTCAACCTCAGATTCCTCTTGCGAAACCAAAATCTCCGAGATTCATGTTCTTCCTTCGTATACGGACCGAACAGAGGCTCTTTTCCCACCAAGATCTCCCATCCCGTTTTTAACGTGTAAAATGCCCATTTTGCCTCCTTCCTTTCTTATTTGACGGCGACATTCCCCGTCCCAATCCTACTACTTAGGGAACCCTCCCTCAAACTCTAGGAGTAGAACCCCGGTTCCTTGTTTCTCCCCCGACTGCAACCCACTCTCCCGCTGCACCTCTCTACCGCATCCGCCCGTCGCCTTGTTAGACGCTCACTCAGTTGATTCTCCCGACGGTGCCCCATTTGATTTCATGTAGGCACCCTCCTAGGCCAATTCCGATCTCCTTTTTTTTTTCCCCCCTTCACGGCTCGGAGGTGTTCACCGGCTCTCGGCTCCCTTCCCCCTCCCCCCCCCACAACCAGTTCGTTACTGGTTTTGGCCCATTTTTCTTCCCCTCCACTTTGAAAGTCGATCTTTCTCCCCCTCTGAGAAAAAGACCTCATGGCAGAACCTCAAGACCTTTTTACTTTGCTTCTTTCCCAAGCCTTCTTGGGATTCCCCGGTCCGGCACCCAATATGGTTTTCGTCCGATGCCTGTCCGCCGTCCTGTTTTTTCCAGCGCTGCGGCCGCATCGAATTCGCGTAATCTATTCTCTTTTTCTGAACTTCTTCCCCACTTTTTTTCCATGCCCCGCCCCCCAACCAGGTTGCAATGTTGTTTGGCCGACTTCCCGGCCTGGGAATTCGGACCCCCTAAAATTGGGGAGAGATAGCCCCCCCCTCGCGTTTTGCGATTTCTCCAAATTGCTCCTCCGCGGTGTGTTTCCAAATTCGTGGCCCATTTACGGATGGTCCGATCTCTTTCTCCCTCTGCCCAAGTTACCTTCTCATCCCTCCTAGGCAGAGTTACCTAGTATTCATCCGTGATGGACAAGCTGTTCGCGTCAAATCAATCTCCCTTTCTTATGGCAGACGTCCCCCCCTCTGCGCCCGACTGCACGACAATAGACCGGTGTCTTTTTTTTTTTTCGTCCCCCCTTCCGCCGATGTCCACCTTGCGTACCGAGTCAAGTCTCTCGTAATGGAAAGTTCCTACCCAGACCTGTCCACCCCCCTGCTGCACGACCCCTTTTAAATTTATTTCGTAGTTTTTTCTTAACCACCGCCAACACCCCTATTTTCCCCCACTCCGCTCCCCTCTTTTTGTTCCGCGCTCGAGTTCGCATTGGACACGAATTTTTTTCCGGAAATTGTCTGCCGTGACTAGATGCCCAATTCCGACCTCCTCAAGTATTATGAACCAATTTTTTCCTAGATTCCTGGTCCGCTTCTCGCTTTATTCCCGGGATCTTTCCCCCCTCGATGACCCTATTTCGTAATATGTTCCCCCCTTTTGTGCCGATCTGTCTACCCAACAGTATCTCTTTGGGTTCTTCCCCCTTGGTCCTGAAGGTCGTCTAGCTTCTCGGGATTCCTCCGCCGTGCCAGATTCTTCTGCTTTTGGACTCTCCCTCAAAGATTTTTCCACTGCGCGTTGGTTGAACTCCCATTCTTCCGGTCCGTCACTTCTCATCCAGTTCCAGCCGACGTCTTATAGGCGCGTTTTTGAGGCATGAGTTTCAGTGACCTGGCGACACCACCTCCACTCCCCCGCGGCCGTTTTGACAAGATTATAAATAGGAGATGGCCGCTCACGTTGCATCGACACGTGATGCGGTTCAACCCCAATACCTGTCTCCTGCAAGTCGTTGGTATGATTCCCCCTTTGATCCCCTCAATGGGTCAACTTTTTGCCCAGTTATTCAGCAGTCCCTTAGAACGCCAGCACGACTTGCCGCTACGGCTAAAAACGGTCATGGTTTCAGCAGCCTTTGGGGAGTCCCCCCTTCCTTTTCATTGAAACCCGTGCCCCTTTGGTTGAATTTGTTTGCCGGGCTTGGTTTTGCGGCCCGTAAGTGTGCCAGTTGTTTCGTGTCTTATTCGTATCCCCTCTTTTATCACGCGAGTCCTGGTGAGACACTTTCCGCTATCTTTCCCTTGCCCTCGCCCGCCGTCTTCATCCCCACAGGCCGTAAACCGAGTTTCTTCTGGTTTCCTTTTCATTGAAGTTTCAGTGTACTTGGCTAGTTTCTCCCTCCCTTCCCATTCGTTGATGGCGGTGCGACTTACCACCACAACGCAAAGTATGTTTGCATCCAGTCATCTCTTTTTTGTCTCTTTGCCTCATTTTGTGTTCTTTTATAGAGATGTTTTGGAATTTTTTAGCGCCTGTCACGAGTCGAAGAAGGCCCTTTTCAGAGATTTGTCTGGTCCTAATCCACCGTATCCCTCCCTTTCCCCCCCTATTTTTGCCTAACGGACCTTATCCGTAACACTTCTTGCTTCAGATCGTAGTCCCTGGTCCTCGTCGGTGAGCTTTTGACAGCCCCTATTCTGCTCTTTGGACAATTTCTACCATCGTATAAGAGATTTGCAACTCCCTCGCTAACCGTTTTCTTCTCCCCAGAACGAATAGAGCCCCATGACTAAAGCACAGGTTTTTCCGGCCATTCCACCCTTCAATCTTTTTACGAGGTCTTTTCCCTCCATGCGGTTTCACTGGGTCTATCTTTTTTTTTTTATTCAGTGCTTTAGTTGGGATCCCACGCCCCGCCCCTTGCAGTGGACCTTCTTTTGACTTTTTCAAGTGTGTAAAGACACTCCTCTTTATTCCGCTTGGTTCACGTTGCTGACAGTAATTTTAGCAAACTCCGGAATCCATATTTATGGAGTCGGAGGGGTTGTCCCCCTTGTGGGGGTTTTTCTCCTATGGCCTCTCCTCCCCCTCCCCCCCACCTTTTATGTTTTCCTCGAGGCCTTCTCCCGTTCTGCGTGTCCCAGATTCTGACGTCCCACGCCTGACCCCACTTGGAACTCTGACAAGATAGGCGCAGCTGCGTTGTTCTTTTTTGTTCTTTTAAGATTCTGGCTCCTACCTTTCAAGGAAGATTGCAAGTTAAATCACGACCTGCCTTGAATTGGCGTCCCGCAAGAGCTCAGCAAATCACCAAATCGAGCTTTTATCTTCACCGATCCGGCTGGACATTGTACTCCAGCTTCTACTTTTTCCCCGCGGAGTCCTTCGTGGAACCATTGTCGATGGATTGTTATATATCTTCTCTAGTCCTTCCTCCCCCGTACATTCGTAGTTTTCTTGCCATTATATCTCAGTTTTTCTTTTCTAGCTTTACGAGGAGTATGTTTTTGCTTTTCCTCTTCTTTCTTTTTTGACACTTGTTCTTCCCCCCCACTCAGTTACGACATGTGAACCTTTTGGCGCCACGTTGTTTCTCCTGGCATCCTAACCGCTTGCTTTGGTGTCAGCTTCCGGGTTGATGGACCCTCGGAGTACTAGAGCAATAGGTAGTTTCTTTTTGGGCGTCTTTTCTCCAGAACCCACTATTCACTTTCAAATTTTTTTTCTTTCTGCAGAAATTCCTCTTCATTCAGATCTCACTGCACCATAATATTCCTAGTTACCTCCCTCTCCCCAAGTATAAGGGAGTGTCGACATTGCCTCTGTTGTCATGGTCGTTTGGTGATAGATCTCGTTTTCTCCGTCCCCTTTCCCTTTTTTGCCACGTGACCCCTTCCAAAAGCAAGACGTTCTTAATCTTGTTTGCTCTAGAAACGTTGACTCCGTTTTCTGATGGTTGCCTTGCTATCCCAATATTTCTTGTCCTTGTTACCCTTCCCTCCGTTTCAACTTGACCTTGGGACTTGGGACAAAACCCTTGCTGCCTTCACAGCCTGTTCCGCGCTTCTCTCCATTCGATTTCTCTTGTTGCACCCGCGTCCTATTGTCCAGTTCAGATGCATGGAGCTCGCCATTCCACCGAGTGTGGTGCCCGCGGTCCGAGGCCCCGACATGCCCTTGTCCGCTTCGAACCTATTTCCTCTTTCTTGTCTATTCGGTAATGCCATGGTTTCTTTTTACTTATGGCCTGATTATTGGCACCACTCACCTAGCTTTTCGGACCTTTTCCCTGGTGAAATTCTTGTGCCATTTTTTTTTTCTTTTCCGAGGTCAGCCTAGGCAGAATTGTACCCCTGTTCGTATGCTGTTTTGAAAGCAATCTTGCCCTTTGCGCACAAGTTGGTTCTCCTCACTCATTTGGGGTTCTCTCGTCTTGCCGGTGCTTTACCCCCCTCCACTGGCTGGTCTACCCCCGTTCGCGGGGCCTGGCTTGGTCTTGCGGTGTCGCACCGCGGACTCCTGTCTGTTCTTCGCGAAGTGGATTGCCTTTGTTTAGGGAAATGCCGGACTGGGTTTCGGAGTTCCCTTTCTGGTCTCGTTGATTTTGCTCCCCGGTTTGGGTTTGGTGGCATCTCCCCTTCACCTCGTTTGTCCCCTCATCCTGATTCGCGGCGTTTTCACGGTTTAACAACGTGATGGGCTTTTATTTGGCTGAGACCCTAGTTTGTTGATGCTTACTTGTCATTCCTTAATAAAACTTAATCATCCACTTAGTCGATTGTTTTAGACTATTTCAGTGGCCTGGCCGTCTACCTCCATGGCGGTCTTTTCAGAGTGTGGTTTTTCTTGCCACCTTTTTTCCCTAAAGCCGCAGTAGATACCCGCCCTTGTTCTTTTTCTGAGCCGGTTGTTTTGTCAATCTCTTGGGGGCTTTTTTTTAGTCTCATCTGCCGAACTCCGCGGATGTCGGACGCCGTCTGACGAACTCCTGCGTTTTGTCGCGCTGTGATTTCAGTGCTTCCTCCCTACTAAACTCTTCCTTTTCGGCTTTCAAACTGCCCTACGGACCCGCCGGGGCGTTCGCGAATTTTTTTCCCGATGAGGACATCCTCACTGGCTCGGGACTCCATTCCCCCTCCAATACCTGAATTTGTGCGGTCCCTTTTCCTTCTCTGAAAAAGCCTTTCCCCTATAGATTTTTGCTCCTGCCCCTTAATGGTAGGTTTGTATGAACGTGACACCTTATTCGACCTCTTCTTTTGTTTTCCCCATGCAGGAGTTGTTTTTATGAAAACTTCCTATACTTATCCTCCGGCGCTCGCGGTGGGATTATCTTCCAATCTTGTTTCCCCTCTGCTGAGGCCGTTTGTACCCGGGAATTTAATGAATTCGCATTTGTTCGGGTTACGTGTCAAGAGTGACTCTCGAGTTTCTTTTCTTTTGCTCTGCCCCAACCTCGTTTCGTACGTCTTTTTTCGTCTTTTGTACGACGAGTTTCGTTCTCCCCCCGGTTTAGCCACCAGACCTTTTTACTTAACGGTACCCCGTGATTTGTTTCGTTTTTTCTCTTTTTGTACTTGTTGTGGTTCTTTCTTTCTTTTGGAGATGTGATGTTCGCCAGCCCT
>Ga0179593_1292229_pt1 | contig 13548 bp, 16 predicted proteins | sample CZODoug2_1_08_16_FD_185931 | JGI IMG/M metagenome (GOLD analysis project Ga0179593, IMG submission 185931) | Vadose zone soil fungal communities from Angelo Coast Range Reserve, California, USA - CZODoug2_1_08_16fungal (PacBio error correction) | ecosystem: Environmental > Terrestrial > Soil >... | reverse complement strand
CTATGAGAGCGATATTTTTCAGACCAGGATAGTCTTTGATATATCATACCTAGGTTTACAGGTATTTTGCCCAAAGGGGTTGTCCGGTTGGACTCCCGTATGGAATTGGTTTTTAGAACACATTATTCACGATGTCCTGATTACATGTCATCAAACACGTATTAACAATACGCGATTTCCGTGACTCTGCGCTTATCTCCGTAATTTGAACCTTTTTCGTTTTTCGAACCGGCAAAGTTGTCGACGTTTAGATCGTCGTTTAGTTACGCAAAATACCTCCCATCTCGATCAGGACGGATTCTCGCCCCACACACGTCCGGAAAATTCGAGAGAGAGCCCTCTCTTACTGTGCCCCCAACACCTTCACAACACGCTGGTCCCTGTCATCGCCTATCAGTCAGCCTTCGGGAACATGGGGCAGTTTGACGTCTTAGAGGGCGAACACGCATTCACTTCGCCGGTCGACGATAAAACTGCGACAGGTTTTTGCAGCCGTCCTCGGTAGCCTTTCTGCGATTTCCTGTATGAAAATGATTTTTTTTCATTGGTTACTCGAGCCCTGCCCTCGCCGGTTGCGTGTCGCATGGCCGTCTCTTGGTCCCCCAGGATGCCTCTTTTTCCTATGCCCCCTCCCCAACGCCTCTTCGGCAAGGAGAATCTTTTTAGATTTCGGTGCGGAGTTTTACCATACCTTGAGTGCTCAACCGACAGCTCTGTCCGATCCAATGGTTCCCCACCTGGGCAACTTTGCCCTCTGTTCTCCCGCGAGCACCTTCATCTCGATTAAGGCTCCCGACGCAACGTATTGTGCTTGGTTGTCGACAAACTCCCTCTGAGCGGCAAGCCTCTTGTCCGGATGGCCAGTAAGACCAATTTCCCAGCTTTCTTGTCCTTCCCTCCTTGTCTTGGTCACTAGGACCCAATCTTAATTCCACTCGACTGTTTCCCGACGTTTCGTTCGGTCGCATCGGAATTATTTTTCTTTGTTACACGTAGCTCGTTAGAGCTGGTTATCCCTTTACTGGCTGTTTGACATCCTACTATGTCGGCAGTTTCTGGTCGACTAGCAGTTGCCCCCGCCTCTTCCATTTCCGAGGAGTGATGGCCAAAGCCGGTGTTATCCCGGCTCACCATCCCGATTATGGTACACTTCTTGTCTTCAAAGGTTTCGTGCACCGGAGAGACCGCAGCCAGGTGTTTGTCAGGTGGGGTCGGTTCGTCTCTATTACGGGCCCTGGCACGTACACCGCCCGTCCAACTTTTTCCCCGGCGCGTCCGCCGACCCGGATGTTTCGTCTTAACGTCACTCCTTTTTTTCCAATTTGACAGGCCCTCGGTTTAGTCCCCAGGAGTTCTGTTTTAAGTTTTCATCGTTTAGGGGAGTTTTTTCTCTCCCGACCGTTGTCCTTTCGAAATGACGCGTGCCCCTCTACTTTTTGTGAAGTTCCGTATGGTTTCCTCCTCCTCCAACTGTTCCCCCTTTGACCATCCGCTGTCGGACCCACCCCGGAGGCGGGTGAAGTGAGTGGTGTGTGTTCGCCAAAATCCGAGAGGCTATTCTAGCGTTTCCAGAAGGATTTTTGTTGCGTCCTTTCGTTCCCCCCCCCCTCCAGCGTCCGTGGGCAAGGACCGCTTCTTTCTTTATGTTTTTTTTTTTCTAAGGACTTCTTTTTGATTTGACAGGTTTTGCCCCCCGTTTTATTCCATCAGGCAAAAATATTCAATTTTTCTCCCCCCGAATGGCCGCGTCCTGTGCATCAGGGTCTTCGCGTTTTCTTGAGTTGATTTGGCCGTAACTGAGATCGGCTTTTCCACCAGCGTAAGTACTTGCTCATTTGTATTGCGCTCATTGCAGAAGGCTTTTCCGTCGTTCTCCCTTCCTCACCCACCTGGTCCTTACCAGGTCGAGTGAGCATTACCATTCCTATCGGTTATTTACGTTTCTTGATGCTCATGGTAGGAGTCCCCGAGTAGTAACATGGGGCCATGTAATGGAATTACCCGATCCCCTTTACCTGGTGTTCTGCTTGAAGTTTTTGGGCTGAATGCGTTCAGACCAGGTCTCTTATGCGTTCTTTCTCTATTGCCGGTCCCCTTAATTCCCCTCCCCCCTTTTCTTCTCCTCAGGCGGAACCCATGCCTGGAAGTCATCTTTCCTCTGGGCAGCGTGCTTAGGGACCGTCTGCGCATCCTTGTTTCTCGAACATGTTTCTCTTGCGAAGGCCCCGGGACCCTACCAAAAGCGTGCCATTTTTTGACCCCTTGTATCTTTCCCGAACATTCTGGCTTTCACTCTCCTCGGCGCAATTTCTATCGGCTATCTCCCCTTTGTTTGTGGATCCTTTAATAGGATTCGCCGGATCTCTTTCAGCATTTTCTTCCCCTTTTTCATTACAATGTGGGCACACTGGCACGCTGGGTCATCTGAGTATTGACTGCTGCGTCTCCCCGGCTGGAATGCCCTCGATCACCCTGTCTTTTCTTCCAGACCGGTCATACGCAAAAAAACGGTTGTGTGGACACCTTGGGGCTTCACGGATCTTCCTATATTCTGGCATGGTATGATGAGAATCCCACTTTTTGTTGCCACCCCGGATGTCTTTTCCGGCCCTCTTTTTATCAGCGGCCTTTTATGACCGGTTTACGCGCACCGCCTCCCGAGTCTACCCTGAGCATGCTTGAGCTGGAACTTTTCCCTCAAGACATCCTTGACTTGTGATTAACTCCTCCCCCCTCGATCACACGATTTCCTTCCGTCGCGTCTGGGCACTGCTCATCGACCAGTTTTTTTCCTTACCCTGTTTTTTTCTTTTTCAGAAGGGTTTATCACGTAGGCCCTATCAAAACCGAGCCGGTGATCGATGCCCTTTCTGGCAAGCGTTCCTTCCCATTTCTGGCCCATCTTTCTCATCGCAAATCTCAGCCAAGTTACCCCAAATTTAGCTTCGTTTTTTGGGGGCGAGGAATGTGGGTCTTTTTCGATGTTTCCCCTTGTGCCCTGCGGTCCCATCAAAACAAAATTGACCCTGGGTAGACCCGCAGGGTCCCCCCCTCCTTGCACAGTTCCTGAAGTCAAGGCTGCGAGTGTGATGCGCTTTCTGTTCCCAACCCCCCTTGTCGGCCTCAGATTCTCTTTTCTTTAAGTTGATGTTCCCTCCCCCCATCCTATTCAACCGGCGGGTTGGTACACTAGTCTGTATTTCCACGCATTGATGGCCTTTGTCGTCTGCGACGGAAGTTCTGCTAAACAACGCGTCCTTTTCATCGTATACAGGGGGAAGGAACCTTTCCCCACCAATGAACCGTCCATGAGCAGCCCTCCTTGGACCCCGATGAGTGAAGCACTTTCTCCCAGATGTTTACCCCCTCTTTCTCTAAGACAGGCGGATTTGAGTTCTTTTCGGACGGAGCACCGGACTGACCGTTTGGGTAGGTGAATCTGACGTGCCCCACCACTTAGAAGCAAGCCCCATGCCCACCCGTCCAATATGATTTGATCCTTCCGGTGGCATCCTCCCGCCACGTTGTGTGACCGCCTGACGAAATCGAGTCTTCGAGTTCCTGACTCACCCTAACAATTTTCACCCCCTGTGGGTGTCCCTCCTCTCAATGGTTTTCCCGCAACTTGATCTGTCGGCCCTCCCTGTCTCCAGTAGATTCACCCCCTGTGGCTTCGCTCTCTCTCTCCCTTGTCTGCTAGATAGACTTTCTTCCAATCTATCCTCCGTTCTCCTTTGCCGCGCCGTGAAGATTTTCTCTGACCGGAACCTGCCCCTTCTCTCACTCCATCCGGTGCGGTCATGGATGGCTTGACCGCCTACCCCTTCATTGCACGAGGATGGACGCTAGGTTTTTTTTTTTTTACTCGCACCCTACGGTGGCTGCCCTCTGGACTCAATTGATCGATCTTTCTAACAACTTGCAGGGCAGTTTCGCCGTTGGAGAGCGCCCCGCCAGTCCTTTCTTGTCTCCTCAATTCCTTACCGATTTTTCTTTCACTATGCCGATTGAGCTGGCTCCGCGGCGTTTTTGGCCGCTACGGGTACCGTTGACATGGAGCGGGCACTCGTGCGCTTGAGGCTGCTGGCAGACTGAACGTCCTCCTATTTTTGCTACCCCATCATGTCACTAAATTTCTGGCTCTTTCGGCGAACCGACTGGGACCGGCACAACTTCCTTTTCCTTTTTTCTTACCATCGCTGCCTACGGTCAATTCGCGACACTGTTTTTCGGCCAGCAGTTCTTTCCTCCCTTCCAGAGGAGTCTCTTGTTTTCCTCTTGTAGTGTGGTTTTTGCACAGGTCCCGCGGCCTTAGCTCTCCTCTCTGCCGCGCGGTCCGGGTGTGTCGAGATTTTTCTCTTTCATGATCATTAGTGGAACTCCAAGCTGCTAAACACGTCGACGATTGTTTCTTTGCCACGCCCTTGGCGGCCTGCTGCCTATTTCTCTTTTGACTTTCCCGGCCCAGTAGGGTTGAAGCACTGTGTTTTGCGGCCCCAAGGAATCGGGCCTTCCTTCTCCCCGACCCCCTGCCACGCGTTTTGATCTTTTTTTTTCGCCCTTGTCCCATGGACGACCCCTGGGGCCCCCCCGACCGGAAAGAGGGGGGGGTTCCCCGTAGCATATTGCCCAGGAAATCCCGAACACACATGTCCCGATTTACTCGTCGTTTTAGCCTTTTCCGTTGGTGTTTCTCTAGAGATAAGGTACCCCCGCGCGGGAAGGTGAATCTTTCCTTCCGCTCTCTGGCTCACGTTATGCTGTCTGCGGTACAGGTCGGGGGTCCACGGGGTCTTCCCCCCTTCTTTCCCCCTTTTAAGCCTCATTCCAGGCTTTGAATGTCTCGCCTTCCTCGTTTATTCCTGGCCCTAAAACAACTTTCCCCCCCCTTTATTTTTTTCCGTTCTTTTGACTGCGCCGACATGATTCGCAGGTCCCTCCCCCCTTTCTTTTCCACAGGTGTTTTTCGACGCTTGTTGTGCACGTGCAACAAGTGAATCCAGTATTCCGCTGAACTCTTCTCCCCACCCCGGACCGCGCCTGTCCCGCTGCGAGCTCTGCTGACCTGGCCCCACCCCACTCCCCCTCCCCCCCCCTGGAACAAACTCATTAGGCCCTTTTCCTCTTAAAGTCTCCCCGGCACAACGCGCTTTCTTTGCCTTTTTTTCGCACCCCGTCACTCCCTTCCCTCCTTAGGTTAGTTACCCGGTTTTTTGAAGTTGTATGGTCTTGACGAGCCCCCCCCCATTCCATAATGTTATGACCACTCTTTTCTGGTATGTCATATCTCTTCTTTCACTGAGCAGACTTCGCTTTGGTGTCTCCTCTTTCCAGGCGGAGCTTTCTTGGCCTCCGATTTCCCATAGAAAAACTCTAGGCTGCAGCTCTCGGCTCCTAACGTTTTTCGCTTCCGGTCTCCCTGACGACTTGAGTATCACAGGGCCCCCTCTCTTTGACAAAAACGTTCCTCTCCGTCTGCCACTTGGCTTATTCAGCTGCTTACCTCAAGTCATCTGAGAAGGAGTCAGCCCTTTCGCCACGTATGTGGTTTCTTTTTCCGCACCCACACAGCCTGACTGGCCTTCCTCTCTTGAAGGCGTCCCCCCCCGATGCAGCTCCCGGACTTTCTTTCCCTTCCGTGGTCTTGTTCCGCTCGAGGTACCTCTTCCTTCTTTCCCTGGACCCTAGTCTTTTTCCAGCGGGACGTCTCAAGGCGGATAGTCATGGGCTCACGTCTTCCGGAGCTCTGTCTCGCGCAGTCCTTTGCATCGACGATCTCTGCTTTTTTCGACAACACCACCCCCTAACTTTTTTTCAGACCAGACGGCCCCCACGTTAGCTCCTAAACATTAAACGCAGCGCGCCAGCAGACACCACAGGATTGTTTTGTTTTGGCTGGTTGTGGTTACCTCGCTCATCGCTTTCGGGCAGGCCCCCGATCGTACCACCGCATGCTGTTCCTACGTTGACCCCGCCGCTTGGTTGTAAGGTTTTTAATATGCCTCTCGCGCGATGGTCTTTCTCTTGACGTCACAGTGCAGATCCAACCTTTCCTAAGTCGACAGCACGCCCGAACTCGGGTTCTTAGCCCCAGGAAAAAGACGTCTTGCAAATGATTCACCCTTTCCTTGGTTCTCCAGGGTTGCGTTTACTAGGGCTTTTCATTTTTTTTTTCGGATCTGTTCGGACCGCCAGGTCCCCTATCGGACCTGTCCTCCGCCCTCTCGCAGTCAGTTCCCTTGCATCATCACGACTCCCCCTTGCATCCATTCATCCGCTCTCGGACAACCCGAGGCTGTCGTTTGCTTCTTTCTTGGTGTTTCACACATATGAGAAGGAACCTGCTCATCGGGTTCTTATGGTGTTTGTTTTTGCCGCTACCGCCCGGCGCAGTGTTAGAGTTCCCTTCCTCGATGCTGACCTGCGGTTCCTCCTCACTCTTTCGTGGTTGATGGGAGTTGACCTTTGTTGATTCCCTCTCTATCTTCCATCGGCCGCATGGCCTCTGAGGTTACCGGGACCTCCTTGCTTTTCGCGTGCGATTGCGTCTTTGCCCCGTTGCTGTCACGCGGCTTCCTTGCCAGTCAGATCCCTCCCCTCTTTAATGAAGGGTTTGTATTGGATTCAGCTACGTGTTTTATTGCCCCCCGTTATTGCCCCCCCTTTCTAGTGTTTTTCTTTGCCCCTCCCTTCGTTGGTTTATTCTTTTCCTTTAACCAGTAGTTGATCGTTGGTATTTTTTTCCCCTCTCTTCGAAGAGGGACATGTGTACTTACTCTCCCTTCCTGTTTCGGGCTATGGGGGTTCTGCCGGTCAAGAATGTCAGAGGCTCGCGAGCGCCCATTTTTATAGGCGCCGCCCTTTGTTGACCCTTCAGGAAAGCGGTGAGGCTCTTTCCTGTACCCCTTTCCTTCCTCCTTTTTCTTCTGGCGCGTAGGGACCCGGCCGCAGTGGGGACTACTCTCTTACACGCTTTTTTTGCTCGGGGCCGTCACAGAGTTCCCTCCCCCCTTTTTCCTTTCCTGAACCCTGCTTCCCTCGCCCTCGTCGACGATCTCTGGCTCGCGGACACTTACCTCCCTTCCTCCTTCATTCTTGTGTGTTGAGCTCCTGCCCCGTAAGCCAGATGATAATTAGACTTCTGGCGTCTTCCTGTGGTCTAGTGGCACCAGCCCTGTTTTCGCTGATGCACCCAAGAGACTTTTTCCTGCTTCACCTTCTTTCCCTTTCCCTATGCATCGCTTCCCGGATATGGTACTCTTTGTCTTTCTTTCTTTATGATGCACGGCGTTCCTGCGACCCCCTTGCGCCGGCGTTTTCTTCCGCGGCCCTTGACCCCCTTTGTTTTTTTCCGAGACCCGCCATCCTCGCGGCCCTAGTCACCTTTGTGATCTGTGCCTTCCTTTCATCTCTCCTACTGGACTGCTCGTTTTTCCTTTTCCTACTACAAAGCTTCAACTCCCAACACCTTTTCTCCGCAATCCTAAGAGTATGGGCAATGCTCACGCGAACATGGTCTTCCCTTTTCTCTGGCAAGGACCGGTTCACATCCTCATCGGCTTTCCTGATTCCTACACCCCTTCGACACGGTGAACCCCCTTTTTTCCCTTCATACTAGACAGAATCCCAACCGCGAAGCCCATGATCCTTACTCAGCGGCGGGGGCTCATGTTTTAGGACTGCTGCCCAACTTAGTGCCCTGCTTCCCTTCCCCTGCCTCGGGTCCTAGGAAAACGCAGGTTCCGAGCTCCCTTCCTAGGTAAGACGAACGGCGCGTATGATCGGCGTTTTCCCCCCCCCCACCCGCTTTGCTTTCGTCATGCTTCGGAACACCTTTTGAACACAATAACGCCCTAAAAGGAGGCTGGTTGTCTCTCTGCGTCTTCTCCTTCGGGACAGTGGCCCTGTATGAGCCTACGGCTTCTTTCCCCCTGAAAAACCAGAGAACCAAAACCCCTTTTCTGGTTTGACAGCCATGAACGGACTGATCTAAACGCTTGGATACCCTGCTGCTTTTTGGTGACGCCCCCTTTTTTTTTCTGCCTCGGTGTTCGATTTGCGTTCGACGCCGCGGTTGGCGCGGGTTCCTTTCCCTCCCCCCTGAGGCCTGTTGTCGGGCGCGTCCCCCCTGACACTTACATTTTGCGATCATTCCCCACCTTCCACGTCGGTCTTTCGGTTGCACCGCGCTTTCCCCGGCGGGGTGTGCCCCTGCCTCGAAACGATGTAGCGAGCGTACTCGCATCCTCCCCCACTTGATGTTGTATTGCACGGACCGAAGCTAATATCCGCTCCGTACCAATTAGTTCCCCCACCCCTCCCCCCCCCCCCTCTAAGTCTGAAATATTTTCAGACGATAGCTCTTCAACGCTTGGCGGCGCGAGATCTCGTCTTCTCCTCTCTTGAGCTTGATGTAACCCCAATGATATCCTCCCTACCTTTCCGAACACTTGTCTGAACCCTCACCCCGAGTTCGCGCCTCCTTACGGTTCCTCGGAAAACTCTACCTGCCCTCCCCGACAATCCGGCGATTACTGTCTTTTGCTTTGGTTTTACCCTACGATGTTTCGCTCTCCTTCTGGTTTTTTCTCACTCCCGAAACCAATACACGGTTTTGGCCTTACGCCTCTGATCTTCAGTCCCTTCTTTGTTCCCATTGTTTCCGTTTAAATGACTTTGGATCGCCGACAAGACCTAGTTGCCGTTTTCTCTCACGTTCGGCCCAGTAAGTTTCCAGCGCTTAGCTGATCTGTCGACAGAGTGTTTTTTTTTCTGCTGCGCCGAGCCTAACTAGTGCTACGACCTGGCCGCTTCTTCCCTTCGCACGATTTTTAGGGCGGTTGGCGACGCATTGAAGAGGCGCCTTCCCCATCCGTGTCACACAGCTTGCCCCTTTTTTTTTTTTTTCTTAAGGCAGCCCCTCAGTACCGCAATTGTATAGTTTATCGTCTATCCTCTGACCGGGAGTTACGGTGCGCCCCCTTCTTCTCCCTCTGCGAGCATTTTTTTGTATTTGTGGCTGCCGATGATGAGCTGTGTTGCCGAGGTAGTTTTCTTCTTTTTTTGCACCGTTCCTCTCACATCTTCCTCCCCCTTCCCGATGGGGAATGAGGCACCCTCCATACCAGGCAAGTGCCAGAAGAAACCGACCCTCCTTCTTTTGGTTTCTTTTGTTTTTTTTTGTTTCCCCCCCCCCCCCCACCACACGTTGTAGTGCACGTTGAGTTGACGCCTATTATCCCCTTGTTCCAGTTCCCACACTGTACCCGCCCTCCATGGCCCGCTTCACCAGGGGGGGGGAGGTTCAGAAGAACCTTTTCTCAAAGCGTCCCACGTCAGAAAGCAAATGCCTACCGTCACCTTTCCCCCCCCTTTGCCTCTTCCTGCGCCGTCCTGTTCCCCCCCACCCCCTGCTCCCCCCCCCCCCCCCCCCCCCCTCCCCCACCCCCCCACAAACTTTGCAACCTCTTTACTGTGACTGATTGGGACAAACACTTGTTTTCGGATTCATTAATTCAAGTTCCTCTGCTGAAAGGTTAGCCTTCAACTAGAGGCGGCAATGTCGACCTTCTGACCCCAGCTTTCCCCCATCCTGTACCGGCGCCTTATATAAGTTTCCCTATTTCCGACCTATTACCTCGTTCTTTCCCCGCGATTCATACTCTACAATAATCCCGTTTGTTTTTGAGAGAGCTCCCTAATGTCCCGCCGCTCAGGTACTCTTCTGTCGTCTTGGCTATCTATTGCGGTGGTACGGGGTCCTTCCAGGTTGACAATTGTTGTGCAGCCTCGATCACTTCTTTCCTTTTTTTTCGACCTCGGCTCTTTGCCCCCCTTGTATATCGCCTCACCGGGGATTTTCCCCTTTTTAGTTTTCCTGACTTCGATCGCACCTCTTGCTCCATTTAAGGCAAAAGTTTTGGCGAAGCAAATAGTTCCGTTTGGTCTCCGCTCTTTGAGTTCCTCTCCGCACCCCATTTATCCAATTCAGAGCATTTTCCTTATGCAAGACAACACCTCGCAGATTCTCGGGCGTGATTACTGACCCCCCCAGATGGGCCTTTTACCAACCCACCCCCTCTACAAAGAGATTTTTTCCTGTGATCAGCTCAGACGCTTCCAATGTTTGTCCGCTATTTTTTCTTTTTAATTGGGCGAACCGTCCTCCCTGCAGCGTTTTTTTGTATACCCGCACTTCTTGTACGTTTCTTCGTACGATCTCCCCCCCCAGTCACATACCGTTTACTATGTGCTTGGTCCGTCCGTCTCCCTCAGCTTTCCCCAGCAAGCCCTCTCCGAGCGTGGTTTCTGCCGACGTTTTCCCCCCTTTTCCTCTCACTCTAGGCTCGTCTCATGCTATGTTTTTTTTTCCCCCCCTCGGGGCAACTCCTGTGGCCGCCTTATCCTTTTCGTTCGCATTCGGTGCCGAATGATGATTCCACGTCCCTCCTCTTTCTGGTATGGTTTGGGGCCCAACCCTTTTGGGGGATGCGCTTTGAACCTTTTTTGCTGCCCATCCCCTCCGAGCTCCCCCCTCTGAGAAGGTTCCCCCCCCCATCTTTCCGCCCCTTTCTTTTCTTGGACGTGTTGACCCCCCCCGCCGCGGAGGAACTTTGAATGCTTCCGTCAAGCCATCATTTTTGACCTCTCCGTATGTTTTTGAGGGACTGGCAGTTTCCCCCTCTTTCCCTCTCTCGAACCTTTATTACAATTAGTCGTGCTTTTTTTCGACATTAGGGCCCTGGTCGTACCCTTCGAAGCTGGTGCTCATTCGCTCTCCCTCACCCCCTCTCTCCCGTTCATTCTCTTCTCCGCCCCGTTCATCTGATCAAAGTTGGGTTTTTACATATAAGAAAAAGAAGCGGACCATTGCGGTTCCCCCCTTTGCAAAGTGACATCTTCACCCAGGATGTTTTCTTTTTTCTCATACGACCCCTCGATTTGGAATTCGCTTCAAGTTCGCGTGCCTTCCCCCGAGCGCTCGGTGGTGTCATGGTTGGGCTCTTCCTTTCCGCGATGGTCCTTGGGCCTCGTGATCCCGCCTCTCCCAAAATGGGTCCGTGCTTCAAGAACGTCGGCTCCACACGGCGTTCACACCCCCCGGCCCCCTCCCCTGTCGTCCCTGGCTTCCGCCTCTTTAGTCCATTAGTTTTTTTCTTTCTCCGGCCTTTTTCTTTTGTCCCTTTGTCGCGGAAGTGAGGTCGACCTTGACGTTCCTGTTGCAGTTTTCGCTTCGACGCCACTGTTGCATCCCCCGGAAATACGCTCTTAGGACAACAAGTGAGCCCCGTTGAGATGGCGTTGATGTTTTTTTCTCCCACCCTAGTTGTCCGGCCCCCCCTCCCTAGTCGTGAGTTTGCGACGTATCGCATCAACTCGAGCCGTGCGTCGCGGTCTGCATTTTCATTGCTTTTTTCCCTTCGGGTCTTCTCGAATACCACGCTTAAGTTGTGCTTTCCAAGCTTGGCCCAGTTGCTTTCCCCTCCGATACACACTCTTCGTTTATGGCCTTATACCTGGCATCGTTTGCTCGAGGGGTTCTCTTTCCGCTGGTTCGGTGGTGCTTGTAACGAGTCTCCCGCTTGCCCCTCCTCGTTCCGATCCGTGAATTTGCGGTGATTATTTTGCAGAAGGTTGCATTTTCCCTTCCTTTCAGCGAAACACTTTTTGGCAGACACCCCTTTTTCGTGATCCTCCTCCCGCTGAGGAATCTTTGCCGTATCCCATGTAGTGATTCGTCTTCTTCGTTAAATTCCTCTTCTCCCCCATTCGTAGTTCTTTTCTGTATTTTCTCCCTCCCGGTGTCTTGGTCAGCTGGATGGCGTGTTTTTTTTCTCATAAGGTCAGATTTCCCTTTCTCGCGGAAGGCGCTTTCCTTCTTCTCAGTTTTGGTGGAATAGTCCCTCCTGTGATGCTAAGGCCGAAAATGCCCTTTTTATAATATCCTTGGAAGCTTTTTTTCGTGGGACCGTCTGGCCGACGCCGCTTGATCTAGCCCCTCACCCGGCGAGGTTTCTTCTTCTCCTGCAGTTTTCCATACTCAAGTCCACCAGCGTGCCAGTGATTTTTCCCCCACTTGTCATCTCCCCAACATTTCTTTCCACGATCAAGAAGTAGATATACGCCTCTTTAGTTCTCTATTTATCCTTGTTTGAGAGATACCTGTCCCGTCAAGGCCAGGAGCTATTTTTTTTTTCTTTACGCCGATGTTCTTTTGCCTCTCAATTCAAGGTGGTTCAACCTTTGAACTCCTTCTTGTTTTGCTCCTCCGCCCTCTTTCCCCGCTTTGTGCAAAAGGATTAGGCAGAACTTACGCTAGTTTCCCTTTGGGCATGGTCGTCCTGATGAGCATCACCTTCTTTTCCCCCTCCCCCTTCCGGTCACCCCCTTTACGGCGTCTTCTTAAGCGGCTCTCTCCCGCTACCCTTTTCCTGTACGAGCCACTCAACTCGAGTTCGGGCGTGAGCTTGTGAATTTCCCATCACTTACTAATGTTACGCGTCTTGTCTCCCCTTCCCTCTCCACGCTTCCAACTACTTTTCTCCGGCAAGTTCCTTCCTCGTATGGGCCCAATTTTTTCCACTTCCCTTGTTTCCTTTTTTTTCCCCTCTGCATTCAGGGCGACATCATCATCTTTTTTTTTGCAAACAACCTCCTTCGCACGTGATCGATCGACCCCCTATCTCCATCTCTTTCCTCGATTAAATCCCGGCCCAGTCTGGTCCCATCTCAACGCGAAGCCCTTCTCCATTCCTCTGCCGCTTCCCTCTTTGTGAGAAATCGAATGTGCTGGACTACAAACGGGTGTGGGCCCACCCCCCTTCCCTCTTATTAGCCCTCCAGGCCTCCATAGCCTCCCTTGCCGTTTCCCCTTTGACTCCTTTTTCGGATTTGCTTCTCCCTCTTTCGAAAACATAATTCTGTCGTGAACCGCAGATTCGCTATGGCTTTTCTGCACGTTGGTTCGAACACAATCCCGCCATTCTCCCTTCCTCCTCGGGTCTGCGGCGTATCTGAATTGATTTCCCCCGGGCGGTCGTTTTTAGCAAGACGGCCTGTCTTCATGTAGTTTCCTTGTCCGTCCGAACTAAAGCCACCTTGATTTTTTTTTCGTGACCCCTGACTACTTTGAGCAAGAAAAAGACCTTGGACCCTCTTCCTTGAATCATTTGCGCCGCGGTGGCTTTTTCGTTTGACGCAGAATATTGTTCATTCGTGCTTCGGGACCTCCTTCTTCCTTTTTTTTCGCGCAGGGCGTCTTTAAGTAAAGCTTCCACTACCCATTGAGGACTTTATCTCCAAATTAAACCCTGACCACCCCCCCCCCCCTTCCCCCCCTCCCCCCCCCCGGCCCCTCTCTTCCACGCCCCCGCCCCCCACTTTCCCCCACCCCCCCCGACCCCCCCCCCGCCGCACCCAAGTCTGGTGGCGTACTGCGAATCCATGATCGAGTCTCCCCTTCCCCGTACCCTCAACCCACTAATGTTTTAATGCCACTGTGGGCCAGGCCCTAGATTTACAAATGATTCTTTCCTGCCGCCCCCCCGA
>Ga0179593_1719735_pt1 | contig 13549 bp, 17 predicted proteins | sample CZODoug2_1_08_16_FD_185931 | JGI IMG/M metagenome (GOLD analysis project Ga0179593, IMG submission 185931) | Vadose zone soil fungal communities from Angelo Coast Range Reserve, California, USA - CZODoug2_1_08_16fungal (PacBio error correction) | ecosystem: Environmental > Terrestrial > Soil >... | reverse complement strand
TTGGTTCAGGCAGGTTCTCTCCTGGACTATGTAAGTTTCCCCCCCCCCCAACACGATGCAGGTCTTCCCCCCCCTCCCCCCCCCCCCCCCCCTCCACTGGTGCTCCGAACATCGTTCTGTCCCTCCGCTTCATATTTTCCAATTCTTTTTTTTTTTTTAATGGTGTCAAGGTCTCCCCCTGGCGGGGCGGGATCCCCTTTTCTTCCCCGTCAGTCAAATCCTTGACCCTGGGAGTCTTCTCTTCTTTTTTTGCGCGCGATGACCCATGACCTTAATTCCATCACATCTTTCCATGATTATATGGTCCATCGCATGACCCTAAACAGAGCTCTCCCCCCCCCCATTTTTTCCCCTTTTCATTGGTGTTTCTTTTTTCTTGCCGATAACGATGTTCTAGTAGTAATCAGCGCTCTGACCGGGTCGCCGACATCCTTCCCTTCCTGTGGTAGGCCTTTTCCTCCTATGAGTTCCTATAGGCCTTTTTTTACAATTCCCTGTGGTACACAGCCGATCCTTCTTGTTCCTGGTTAAGCTTTTTAGGTTGTTGAGAACTTTTTTTCTCCAGCAACACCTTTCCCCTTTTCAGGGCTTCACTGACTTCGGTTTCCCCCCTTTTCCCCTCTCCGACCATTTCGGAAATGATCGAAAACGTTTCCCTTAAGTGTGCTTTTGGATTTCGGGCTGCATAAGGTCCCCCGTTACAAACCCTCCAGCCATGTTGACCCCCCTTCTTTCCCCCTTCCCTTTTAGGGTGGTTCTTTTCTTCGAAAAGAAACGGGCCCAACCTTCGTTTCGAGTCACTTTTTTCCCTCCTTTTTGAAAATAGAGATTTTCCCCCCATAAGACAGAGCCCGTTCTTCGGGCTTGCCCCCCCCCTTTCTCCTGTACTGAGCTCCCCCCCCGACGGGTCCCTCCCCCCCTGGTCTGTAGAAAGGGACCAGGGACGGATGCCCTATTAAGGCTTTTCGGCATTACGAAGTTTTTTGGCAAAGGAGGTTTACTTTTCCCCTCCCTTCCTTTTGGGCCCAGACTTTTCCATATGGCCCTTCTGACCCCGCGCTTTTCGAAAGGGCCGCTTTGATAGCAATTGAACCTTTCAGCTAGAAACCCCCCTTCGGGGCGGTTTTTTCCCCTTCTCTTTTTGGGTCGATGCCCCTTCAGACGGTCCCCTCCCCCTCCCAGAGGTATTGACGTAGCTTTCGCTGGCTTGAATCCTCTTCTCTTTTCCTCCAGGCTTCCCCCACTACCCATCTACAGGATCGGTTCCGCAAGACTCTCCGGAGTTCCCCCAGAATTTTCGATCGACGCCGGTGTTCCCTGTTTACAAGGGCCCCTTTTCTACCATCTCCGTAGGTTTTCCGCCGGCCGTCCAGTCGGAGTCGCCGTTCCCCGATTTTTTTTCGGTGGCCCCTCTCTTGTTTGATAATTCTCAAGCTCTTTTCCTTTTTTTCGCATAATCAGCCATTTTTTTTTGGTCCAGAGGTTCGTTTCCTTTTTTTTTTAATTGCAGAACTTTTCCCCCCTCGGTCCGATACTCCTCAGTCAGCCCCCTCCCTTCCGGAAGTATTCTGCCTTAAGCTCAGATAGCGCCAAAGATTTTCTCTCATTTTAGATCTTTTCCCTCTTTTTTCAAACACAAAGGGGCCCCCCCCCTGCCCACGGAAAAGCCTCCCCTCTCCTAAGTGGGGCATTTTCCCGCTTCAAGCGGACTCCCCCTTTCAAGCCACACCCTGTAGACCTCCCCCTCCTGCACCACGGGATTGCTTTAAACACAATGTAGGGGCTTTTTATTGAACGTCCAATCGTCCTTGTTTCCGCCTGCTCTTTCAGGCCGGTTCTACAATGTTAGTCATGATAAGGGGCTGTTCCCCTGGATCCCTGAAATTACAGAAGAGCCCTTTTTTTCCACTATTTGCGATGACCTCCAGGATTCTTCTGGCCGGCTCCTCCCCCTCCCAGCAGTTTTTTTCCCAGCGTCTCCAAACAACTTTCTTCTTCGCCGCCAATTTTTCCCCTCCATCCAATGGCATTTTTTTCTTTGAATTAAGGCATTTTCTTCCTGCGGGAAAAAACCCCCCTTTTTTCGGCCCCAGCCCTTTTTTTTTTCCCGTCAAAGACTCCAGTTGACTATATATATTTAATTACCCCCCCTGCTTTTTTTTTTTTCTTTTGTGTGTTTTTTTTTTTGTTCTCTTTCAAAAACTGTTAACTTTTCCGCGCCGGCGGCGTCTTTAGTGGGGATTTTTTTGCCTGCCCCGAATTCCGCAGAGATTCCCCCCTTTTGTATTTTTCTCCAACAACTATTTCCTTCCCTAAAGCGTTTTTTCCCTTGTCCGCTGGACCAATTGTTTCCTTCTTAAGAGATCATGCCAGGCCGTCGACCGATTCTTCGGATTGATACTGTTTTACCCCCTGTTTTCCCAACTATGTTCCACTTGAATCCCTTTTCAGATTAGTGATTCCCCCCCCCCCTTTGGGCTTCCTCTGGACTTTGGCATTATTACTGATGTCTTGTTTTTGTTTTTTCTTTTTTTCCTAGTCCCCGTGGAAAGCCTTTCTTTTCGTAAATCGTTCCTCCCTTTGTTAAATTTTTCCCCTCCGTGGGTGGGAGCTCATCTCCCTTCGGTTGGTTTTTGATGAGCTTTTCTTGTTTCGGCGCCGCCCTTGAGCTTTCTGGCTGGATTCCCCCCCCTTCTTCTTCCTTCTGAGTTTTGTCTGGGGCTGTTCTTATCCTTTGTTTTCAATAATTCCTTTTGACCATGAGAGCCCACACTGTTTTTTCCCTCTCCTGGCGTAGGAGTTCCCCCCCCCCCTGCGGAAGTTTTTCGCGCTCTCTCTTATTTAGTCGGATGGTTCTTCCTTAATTCCAGGCTTCTTTTTCGAGGGTAATGGGTCCCCTTTGGTTTGATGACTCTCCCCCCCCCCCCAGAAAATTCTTTTGTGGATGACTTCCCCCTCCCCCCCAACCTTCAAAAAAATTCCTCGTTTGCTCGGCGGGCCCTTTACCTTATCACGGACCCCCTCTTTCCTCGATTATGAGCCCCCCCTTTTTTCTTTCACCTTTTTTGGAGTTTCAGCGACATTTTCCCAAATTAGTTGCTTTCGCAAACAGTCTTTTTTTCGATATAGGGGCCTTGAATCCTGTCGATAATAGGTTGATGCGTCCTCCCTCAAACTTCCCCTCTTCTTTCAAGACATTCTTATCGTTCCAGTGATAGGCTTTCTGTCCCACTGCCCGGAAAGTACGGCAAGTCCCTACACAACCCTCCCTTCTTTTGCAACTTCCCCTTCTAGTGCTTCCTTTTTCGGGACAGGCTCCCCCTTCCGGATGTGGCCGCGAGGTATTCGATCTTTTTTTCTATTTTTAATTTCAGGGCCCCCTCCGCGCCGACCCCCTGAAACCCCCCCCCTAAACCCCCCCCTCTTGCTTGGAATTTGACCCCTTTTTCCCAGCATTGTTTGATCAGACGTTCCCCCCTTCGTGCCCCTAGGATGGCCGGGCATTGTATTTTCATTTTTCCCTTCTGGACATATTTTGAATTCATTTCTTTCGCTTTGGCTTTCTTTTTCCCCCCGATCTTCTGAGCATTTCCCCTCGGTCCCCAGCAGTTTTTCAGCCCGGGGCGGTACGACGTTTTTTTTTTCTGAAGCACCCAGCCCTTGGCTCGGCTTTTTTTTCCAAACTTTTGTGATGTGAAGTTTTTTGGGCACCTTTATGCAGCACCAATACGAGGAACACTTTTTTTTTTTTTTAGATCCTTTTTTCTTTCGTGTTCCCCATTAGGAAACTCCCCTGGAATAGAGAAATCTGATACTCTTTCCTTTTTGTTGCTTATATCGGCGCACACCTAGAGACCCCCCAGGGACCAGTCTTCCCCTCTGATGTTCGCCGTCTCTTACCGAGGTTTATCCTCCGCATTTTTTCTCCGCGTTTCCTTTCACACCTTTTAGAACCTGCCATGTTTCCCCGTCGACCCGGCCCCCAAAACATTTGAAGCGAGATTACGATCGTATCCCTTTATCTTGTACAGCCGCCCCCTTTCCACAATTCAGGACACCTTTTTTTTTTCGCGCAGGTCCTTTTTCAAGGTTTTTTCCCCCCCCCCTCTTAAGGTGTTTTTGGTTTAATGTAAGGGTTTTTCCTCTCTCATCATCCTAATCCCCTCCTTGCGACGGACTCAGGCTTTTTTCTTTTTTCAATTTCCCTTCGCTGTGCATCCCCTTCCCCCTGCACAAGCATTTCTTTTTATGACGATCTTCCTGATTCTTTTCTTTTTTTTCCTGCAAAAGTGACTTTCCTTTATACACAGCCTTTCCCTGTGGTTTTTAGGTATGGGTCTTAACAATGGCTCGGCTTGTTCCCCCCCCCCGATTCTATCTCCTTTTCCCCCCTCTCCGTTGTTGTTTGTTTTTTCCCTGATCGGGGTTAAGAAAGAGAACTTCAGGCCATGTACCGACCCCCCCCTGACCACCACGATTCTTCTTCTCCCTCCAATCGTTGGACCGAAAACCGTTTTTCAGGGCCCGTGATTCACACGTTTTTTTTTTTTTTTTTTTTTTGTTTCCCCCCCACTCAGATGGCTTCCCCCTTCTTTCCAACATAGAGGGCTTTTAAAATGCTTCGCCCTCCCCAAAATCGCCCTTTTCCCGTGCGGTCCCTTCTTTGATGAGACTCTTTCCGCCCCCCGGCCACTCCCAGAAACTTTTTTGCCTTACCCCAGGGACCTTCCTTCTTTCAGGTCCCCAAAAACTCGTTGTTCTTCCACAATTTGTCCCTTCCTTTTTTTGGCGGTGGTTCTACTCAGGACTTCTCGATCGTTTAATAGGTCCTTGTAGACTCTACCCTGGCGCTTTTTTTGTTTTGAGGCCAGAGGGGTGTTTTTCGGATCCTCCCTTTTCTCCCGCATCGGCTTCTCCGTTGCTGGCCATTTCCCGAGGTTGTGGGTCTCTTCTCTCCAAGCAAAACCCTTTGTTTTGATGATTTTTTTTGCCCGAGCGACCCTTCCTACCATGATAGATCAACAAGCCTCTTTTTTGTCTAGGGATGTCTTATCCTGGTCCCCCTCCGCCGGACCCCTTTTTCCCCAGGGACGTCCCCTTTCTTGGTTGTCTTTCTCGAACAGGAACACTTGTTGCCCCTGGGGCGTTGCCTCGTGGGCTGGCTCCCATTTTGAGGTTTGAAACGACGCCCCCCTCTCCCCCCTAGAATTTGGCTTTTTTCCTAGGTAGAAGGCTCCCCTCTGAACACTTCTTTTCCGAAGGATCTTTTTTTAATGCACAGAAGGAAGACTCGATCCGTTCCTTATTCTTTTTTTTTTGTTTTTTCGGTTTCAGTAGAGGTTGACGCCTCTAAACTCTGGGGCTCGTCTTCCCCCCCTGCACTTTTTCCACAGAAAGGCTTTTGTTATTCGACATGCCCTCCCCCTTTACGAAATTTTTTGTTCCACAGCCGATTTTTTTTTTTCGTCCTGTGAAAGCCCCAGCAACTGCCGATGAGATTCGGCTGGTCTTTCTCCTCTCTCCCCATTTTTCGCCAGTCATTCCCTCTCTCGAAAGGATCGGCCCCTGCCAGGATCATAGTAATTCTTTCCTTTTGCGTTTTTTTTTTTCCCCTTCGCAGAGTTCCCTTTTTTCCTTCCGGTTCCCCCCGTATTGCGCACTCCCTTGTGGGGTGTTCTAAGCGGCCTCCTCCTGAGGAGAACTGTCCCCCTGGATTTTTTTTTTTTCTTCTTTTTGCTCCCGTCCCCCCCTATGACCCCTTTTCTCCATAATCAAAGTTTCCCATGTTACCGCGGCCTCCTCGTGGTTTTTTCTCCACAGGTCCCCCCCCCTCTCGATTCACAGAATCCCCTTCCCGCCCCAGACTTTTTCTATGCGTATTTTCGAAGACAGGTTAAAGTCTTTTTTCTAGCATAATGCTTTGCACCCACCGGGACCCCCCAGACCCCCTAAAAGCCCCTCAAATTGGAAGAGCGTTTTGTTTCAGTGGGCAATGCTCTTCAGGCTAAGCGTGGAACTCCCCCGGTCTTTTCCCCATACCTCCGCAGTTTTTTTTTCCGAAAACCACCTTGGCTTTCGTTTTGGAAACACTTTCCTGTAGGCAGACGACACTCTTCCCGATCCTCATCGATGCCTTTTCCTTTCTTTTCCCACTGCGTCCCGCATGATCTTTCCCTTCCCGTCACGACGGGCTTCCCCGTTTGATTGGTTCCCCCTTCAAATATTTGCCTTTCCATTTACAAGGATCTTTTTCTCTTCGGCCCCCGTCTTTCGTCCCATTTCCCCTTTGGCATTGTCCCTTTTTCCCCCCAAATCTTTCATATCGTTTTCGACAGCCACTCCTTCTGCTTTCCCTTTCATTCCTGGTCCCTGAGAGCGGAAACCCTTCGTCCCCTGACCCCTTTCTTGGGGACCCTTTTTTTTTTTTTTTTTTTTTTGCCCAGTTGAACCTCATCTTTGGAAGAGATTCCTGTCAGCTTTTCGCGCCTTTCCCTTGCGACAGAGTGGCTTTCCTTCCCTTTCCCTTGGATCCCTTTTCAGAGACTTTTCTTTTTTTTCTGTTTGCTTTTTTTCCCTTTTGGAGCTCCTCTGCTTTTTTGGGGACGCCTTTTTCCATGCAAACTTTTAAGTCCTTTCCCATGGGTTTCCTCCCCTTCCTGAGATTTTTCAGCCGCTGATAATTTCCCTTTTTCCCCCCTTTTTTTCCGTTTTCAAATATGTCACTTCTCGGAGCCCCTTTTTTTTTTTTCCCTGGGCTTTTTCCCCGGAACTTTCCATGATATGGGGCCCCGCAGTTCTGAACGGGCCCCATCGGCATCGTGACGCCGTGCTCTTTTTCCTTTCCAATTTTTTTTTTGTTTTGCAACGCCCCTTGTGCTGCAAGCCATACCCCGTGCGGGTTGCGCTTTATCCTGTCTTTTTTTTTTCTTTCGATTCGCGAGCTCTTTTTTTTTCTTGAGCTTCGTTTGCCTTTATGGTGGAGGTTGGTCTTTTCTAGGATCCTGGTTTTGTGTTTTTTTAATCCCCTCTCGAAAACTTTTGTCGCGACCTTACCTTTGGCGTTTTTTTCCCGAAGGTAGAATCCCAGTCCTTTCAGGGATCCCCGATACTTATTTTCTCGCTCTTGGTTACCTCGGCATTCAAGGCTTTTTCTCTTTTCCTGGAAATCTTGCTCGACCCAAAAAACTTGCCCAGTTTCCTCCCGGGGATGAGTTCTCCCCACATAGATACCACGAAACTCCTAGTTTTCCCCTCCTCCCTCCTGGTGACTTTTTTTTGTTTTTTCTCCCTTTATGTTTAGTGCAAAGACTCAGGCCCCCTTTTGGTCTTTCAACCCCCCCTTACATCTGCTCCCCTTTTTAGCAAAGTAGACTGTGTCTGTGCGGGCGTACTCCTTTCCTCCTTCTTTGACTTGAGGGATGTTTCCCTTTCTTTAGAGGTGTTCCGCCCTAGATATCCTTCGTAAATTGCTTGATTTTGTCTTTGGCCTTCTTCGGCAAGCGTTTTACCTCGTGCAAAAGGCGTTTATTTCTTTCCTCGCGTGGTTTTCTTCCATCCTGTGACGGCTTGTTATGGGTTGGCGTCTTCCTCCCTTTCGTGTACAAGCCCCCCCTCTTTTTCCACCGCAGGCTTTCCCCGATTTTAAGCCGGTTTTCCGAGTCCCGGACCATCTCTTGAGTCTCCGGTTTTTACGCGATTTCGGGTTACATAGGCCTCTTCCTTCCTTTTTTTCCGATGGCTGAGGGTCCCCGAGATTGTTTTTCCCGGTTCTCGATGTTAATGCCAAGCTATGGGGCCTTTTACCGTTTAAGCCGTGCTCCATAGCCTCCCCCATCTATTGTGATCGGCTTTTTCAGAGGGCCTCGGTCTGTGGATCCCTTTGATGCACTTTTCCTCGGGGTTTCCTAGACAGTCTTCCTTTGCTGGGTCCTTTTCCTGCACCGAAACCCCTATTTTTCCTCCCCTCTCCCCCCCTTCCTTGTGTTTCTTCTGGTAGAACCCCCCCCTCCCGGCGACCTGGCCAGGTTTTTCAGTGATGGTTTCTCCTCCGATGTTTCTTTAACGCTTGCGACCATTTCCCCCGGGACGACTTTTCATGTTTTTCCCCGAATCGCTTTACGCTCGAGCCCTTGCATCCGCCCCCCCCCCCGAAACCTCAGGTCCCAAAACTTTCTTTCGGGGCTTCTTTTCACGTGCACTCTTCCCCCTTCATTCATTTCCTTTGTCTGGATTTTCCTTTCCATTACGCTTCCCTTCCTATAATTTTTCCCCTTGCGATCTTTCACGGCCTCCCCTCGGATGGTGACATTTGACATGCCTGCATGCCTGATGGACTCCCCCGCGGATAGTTCTTAGAGTTTACCAGTGCTCTTTTCCGGCATTTCTGTATTGATAAATGTACGAGGTGCTTTTTTTCCCCCCCGATCTCTTTCCTTTCCGTTGTTTTGAGAGCTTTTTTCCTTTTTTCCCCATCCTCGGAGCTTTCCCGACACCATCTCCTCCCATTTTCTAAACGAGATAAGGCCCTGATCTTCCTCCTGCTGGCAATCAGTTTTTGATGTCCCCCCAAGATTTTTTTTCATGATTTTTCAAACCCCTCAGTTCCTGACCTTTCCGATGGGTCTCCCTCTTTGAAGTTTTTTTTTCACAGTTTAATTTCGCGACTTTTCTCTTACCCCCATCCGCGAGACCCCATTTTGTCCCATGGTGGGTCCCCGGCTTCGGTCTGCTTCCCCCCTTTTCTGGAATTGCAGGTAGTTTACCCTCTTGACGCCGGTCGCCCGGTTTTCCCTTCTTGCGCAACTGACTCGATTCCTTTTTGGTCGATTTTTCCTTCTGGCCTTCCTCCGAATCCCGCAAACATCAGCCGCGATGTCGATCCTTCCGTTTTTTTTTTTTTTTTTTTTTTCCCCTCTTGACGCGGGACTGCCTGAGTTGTGTTCGGCTGCCATCAGTTTTGAACGAAAGAACTTTTTTTTCCAGTTCGAGCCCCTTTCTTTTTTGTGGGTCTGCCCCCCGATGTCTTTTCTGCCCGCCACTTTTGAAACGTTTTTTCTCCTCAAACGCATACTCCCCACCATTAGTCTCTCCCCCCCTCCGAAACAAGCCTCCCCCTCCTCTGAGCCATAGTTTTCGATTTTGCGCATCTTCCCCCCCACCGGGCCTTTGATAGGTTCTTTTCTTAAAGCCTTCTTCGATCCAGGTCTGGTGTTTCGTCAGCTGGAGGTGTGAATTTCCCCAAAACCCTTGGACGGGAGGTTCGGACTGCCAGATTCACAACTTTTCCGACGACCCTTCGGTGGCACTTTCCCTTTTGTTTTCGCTGCTTTTTTTCTTTTTTTTCCCTCCAGATCCCTTTAAGATGAGATCCTCTTGGTGATCTTTTCCTCAGTTCGCAAGAGTCCTAGCCCCCATCGAACATTCCTCGAGGATAGATTTCTTTTACTTGGCTGACTCCGACGGCCCCCCCCCTTTGTGATTCCCCTCTTGAGCGGTACGATAAGTACGTTTAGTGCGTAGCACGAGGATTTTTCGGTGGTGAATTTTCTTTGTCATATCCCTCCTCCCAAATGGCTTGGGAGACCCCCCCTTTTGGGCATGTTCCTTTTCACGGGAATTTACCCAAGCATTCATGAAGTCTGCTCCCTCTTTTTTTCCTTGCGTATTGCTCCGCAGTCAGCTCTTCGTCCCTTTACTCTCCTTCAAATTCCTCCCCCAGAACCCTTTCCCAGAATAAATGAATCTTTCTAAGTGCCCCCCTTACGTCTCCTTTTCTCCTTCCAGGAGGTTCCCCCCCCCCCATCGCCCCCGCAGTTTTCCTCAACCTCCCCTCATGTCGGAGTCTTTGCACTCCACTCGCCGCCCGGTTTCCCGGATACTTTTTCCCCCTTTGCCCGGCCATCAAGCTGTCCCCCGTTTGAATTCTTTGTTTTCAGTGTGTCGTTTCGCACTTTCCCCTCTCCGTGCCCTGATGAACTTTTTTTTTGCTTCTCTCATCCTGCCTTTCATTGCACTCCCCTCGGGCCCCCCCCTCTTTAGCCCAATAGGTTTTTGCTTACTCCCCTTGAAAAGTCCTCACACTTTCTGTCGTCAGGGCCGAAAACGCATAGACCTCCCTCTTTTTCATAATCCCTTTGTTGTGTTTTCCTTTTCCCTTTTGAAACCCCCCCCAGTTCGGCTTCCTTTCTTTCCGCGATTACTCCCCCGCAGGAGAACTTTTTTTTTTTGTCGGACCCCTGCCTGCGATTTTTCTGGAAAAATTTCTCTTCCCCTTGAGCGTCACGTAGGATTCCTTATTGATCTTTCACATGATTTTTCTCCGGGCCCTGGGAAAAGGACTTCTCCTTCTTTAATGTTGATCCGCACCGCCCATTTTTCTTTTTTCCTTTCTCCCGCTTCCGCCCCCCCGCCCAGAAATCTGTGTACCCCACCGCTCCCTTTTGTGGTCCCTCCCTATAACCCGTTTTTTTTTTTGACTTCGATTGCTGGAGGCGCTTTTTTCTTGCTTGTATTCTTTTCTTCTTTTTTCTGTCCCCCAGGTGCCTTCCGTATCTCTTTTCAGCTGGGGTTTTCGACGGCTGTTCTTCCGAATACCTCTTCGCCTTTTTTATAGCTGTTTCGGACGGCCTTCCCTTTCTGTTGGTCTCTCCAACTCAGCGGGTTTTTTTTCCAGATCTCCCAAATCCTTTTTTTTCCCCCCCTCTGGGCCGGCTTAACCAGCCTCCCAAACTCCCCTTACACTTTTTCTGTATTCCAATCGACTTCTTTTTTTTTCCCTTTTTTAGATCCTTCTTTTGGCCTCTTCTTTCTTGCTTCGCCCCCCCGACGAGGCTGCCCCCACTTCTTTCGCAGTCCTTACACCCACACGAGCGGGTGCCCCGCCATTGTTTCTCTCTTCTGTTGCCCCCGCTTTTTGGCCGTTTTTTCAGCCTTTTTTTTCTTTTAGAAATTTCAGTGGGTTCTGACGCCCTGCAAAAAGCCCCACCATCCTGACCAAAGCATGGATTACCTGAACTCTTCCCCCCTCGTGACCTTCCAGTCTTTTTTCCACAGTCTTCATGTTTCTCTCAGCACTTGTGTTTTTGGCTGGCTCCTTTTTTTAAAATCCGACTTCCTGGACCCCTTTCCCCCCCACGGGAAATGGTTTCTCATCACTTCTTCCTCCCCCCCATATGACGGGTCCTTTCTCGGTCTTCTCCTTGCGCGGGCTTATGTAGTCTACGCCCCCCTTTTCCCCCACTTTCGGGTTTTCTTGAGTTGGGTACTTTTTTACCCCCTGATGAAATTCCGAGCTCCTTTTTTGATGGTTTTTTTTTTGCAACATTTTTACCTTTCCCCCCCCTTTTTGATTTTCCCCCCATGCTTTCCCCAAGCTCCTCTGCCTCCCCCTTTCCCTGCAGAGTCCCCTTTCTCCCTCAATGCTTCCGGACTCGATTCCCTAGCTTGTTTTTCTTGATGGCAGGGTTGACGACCTCAACTCAATGGTTTTTTAGCTCGCTTCTTTCAGACCGTTTCCTGGATTTCCCCCCTCATTACGCTTAACTCCCTCAGACCGTCTGATTTTTTTTTGAATGACCCTCTGGATTTTCCCCATTGCCCCCTTCTTTTTTTTTGACCCTCTTTGACGATCGGAAGTTTGACCTGATTTTTTCCCGGCCCAGTGTTTTTTTTCTTAGGTTGGTGTCTTTCTTCTTCGTTTGTGCTGATCTCTTCAGTGGTTTGTTTGTTGTCGATCTTCGTTTTCCCTTTGAGGACGCTTTTCCCCTCCGAAACCCCCTCCAATCTTTCGACTCCCTCTTCATCCTTTTTATTATACCCCCTTTCTTTCAAATTTGTACCCTCTCCCCCTCGTGCGTTTTTTTTTCCTTCTTCGTCCGTACAAAACTTTTTTGTAGGTCGTTATTCTTCCAGTTCCCATAAAACATTGGCGTCAGCCTTTTTGGTCAGAGGCTTTCCTTGTTTAAAACCACTACAATTTTTCTGGTGTCCTTCTTCCGATTTTTTCCCTCGGCTACTCTCCGACATCCAGTGACTTTTTTTTCCCCGAATCCCTGACCCTTTTTTCCCCCTTGTAACCCTTCCCTTACCCTGACCCGTTTCTGACTTTGACTCTTGTGAAGCAGAGATCCCCCCCAGGCCGGATCTCTAGCCCCTTTTTTTGATATCTCCCCCTTAAACTGCCTCGACCCCACTATTTAGGGTCATCCTAAGGTCCATCCTTAGCCAGGCCTTCTTCTCAGGTCCTATTTTTCCCGGTCGCTTCCCAAAGCCCCAACTTCCTTCCTTGCGTTTGGACAGGTCCCCTGGACCGCAAAGTCTCCCCTCCTTCGATGTCCTCCTTCTGAATTTTCCTCTGTGGACTTCCCAGCCTGTTTGTCGTAAGGAGTCCCGCTCCGGCTTTTTGACCTGCTTTTTGGTCTCCTTTTTTTTTTGTGAACTTTCCTGAATTCTTTTTCGTGGAGTCCCTGAGAACTTCTTGCACCCCCCGGTTCACTTTGAGCTTTTTTCCTCCTCTTTCCAGGTCCGTCCTTGATCCCTCTTTTTCAGATATTTCTTCCTTGCTTCAGACCCCTTTCTCCTCCCCCCAGGCTTCTTTGACCTCCTTCTTCGACACTAGTTTCGTTCGAGCACCTGAAAGGTTGTACTAGCTCTAAGTTGGTCACCCCCCTCGGACTATCCCCCCTGTCCTTTTTTGCGAACGAGACGAGGTCTTTTTTGGAGAGTTTTATCATTAACCTCCTTCGTTTTCTATTCTTTTCCCTTTCCTTCATGCCCCCCCCCCGAAGCCGTACTTGAAACCTGACCCCCTATTTTTTTTACCCACCCTTTCTTCGAGCGCCCCCCCCTTTCTTTCAGTTTCTGCTCCCCCAAGTGTCGGTCTTTCGTATCTGACATCAACCACCAGGGACCCCCCTCCGCCACCCAGAATTACCCTTTTTTTTTTGAGCCCCAGGGCCGCTTTTTCTTCCCTTTTCACAGTTCTCAGCACACCTCTTTGCCTGCCGCACAACCTTCCTGTGAAAGCATTTTGCCGGTGTCCAGATCTTGACGACGGCTTCCTTTCTACTGCGGTGTCTTCTTAATTCTTTTTTTTTCGCCTCATGTTTTGCCAGGATCCTCCCTGACGAGTAACTTGATTTGACGATATTTTCCCGCGCTCTCCTCCCCCCCCTCTTTTCCCTAGCTTCATTGTTTTATTCAGCTGTTTTTTTTTTTAACTCTCTTGTCCCCTTTACAATAGTTTTACCCCCAATGGCCTCTGCTTCCTTCTTGTGTTTGACGTTCCCTTCCTGCTCCCCCTCGTTGAAAACGCATCGTCTCTCTTCTTTTTCCTTCCCCCCCCCCCTTCCGTTGTTGTTTGGTTTTTTTTAGATGCAAAAAAAGCTGGCGTTCCGCGACTAGGTTCGACCTTATTTGGATTTTCCCCGCCTGGATGCCGGACTTTTTTTTCGAGAAGGGGCTTTTCTGGACGGCCCCCCCTCCGTCAGAGCCCTTTTTTTTGTCTGATGGTCCCCCCCCTTCCCCTCAAGCGATCATTTTAAGGACGGAC
>Ga0179593_1630575_pt1 | contig 13549 bp, 12 predicted proteins | sample CZODoug2_1_08_16_FD_185931 | JGI IMG/M metagenome (GOLD analysis project Ga0179593, IMG submission 185931) | Vadose zone soil fungal communities from Angelo Coast Range Reserve, California, USA - CZODoug2_1_08_16fungal (PacBio error correction) | ecosystem: Environmental > Terrestrial > Soil >... | reverse complement strand
TGCAATCGTCCTAGAACTTGATGAAGGCGTGGCGGCGTCCTTGATCTTGTCATGTTAAATGCTCGTCCTGCTTCTCTGGCCAGTAGCGCGGGGATTGCGTTCTTGGTTTTTGGTACCGTTGATCTACCATTACTGATCTTCGGTCTGACGGCGAACGGTTCGTAATTGAGCTTCTTTTGATGGTCTGAATCTGCGGGTAGCCCGATTCGTTATAATTGATAACAATCTTTGTAGGGCCCTTTCCCAGCGCCCCTTATTAGTCTGTCCGTCGTTTGCCTGGTCGCGACGGTTGATACTCTTCTCTCTTGCGCTCAGCTTCATACAGTACTTGTTTTGAACGTTTCCAGCAACTTCTTCCCGTGATCGCGGGAAGTTTTTTTAATATTTCAAGTGCTGAGTTCTATTGTCTGAACTTCTCTTTTCCTTCTGCGTCTTGAACGAAGGTATAAGTGTCCTTCTGTTTGTACAATGACAGGATGGGGTAGTTCTTATCAAGCTCTTGTTTTCTCTGTTGTTGCATGGCCTCTTATGCATCTTAGGAAGGCCATTCAGCTTAGAGTTGCTGGATTCCCTCCCATTGGCCTTTCCCAAGAAGGGTGCGTCTTCTAGAATTCAAGTCGACGGAGGTTCTTCCACACATTTGATTTATTGGTGATCCCCCTTCATGTCACCTTTCAGCAGAGTGATCGGCTTGTGCTGTCTTAATTTCTTTCACGTACGCATTAGAGCCTTTCCTAATCCGGATTACAACCCTTCCCCCCCTACCGCTTACAACAGGGTGGGTAATCCCTACAATAAACCTCGATTTTTCTTCTCGTAAGGCCGCGGCCCAAGGAGCTATATTGCCAAAGCCGGTAATCCCCTTTCCTCTGTGTTCCCTGGTGGTGTGGATTTCCATTTCCACCCAGGCGTTCTTTTCGTCGTTTCGTCTTATCACACAGGCCCTCCTCGGAGTGGCGAGAATGTGGCGAAGTCCCTTTGATATACTAACCCCCCTTTCCCATAAAAGATATTTCCCCCCTTTAACTCGTACAGGATGGTAACGCTCACTAGGAGACCAGACCTCAATGGTTGGTCTCCTGAACTCGTAGTTGATCTTCTTCCAAGACCAGTTGAGGTTGACCAGTGCTTTTTCTCCTTTTAGGAAGGTTTGTCCTTTTCTCCGTTCCACCTTTTTTTCGCCCGCGGCCCTAATCTCCCCCTTTGCTCCGGGATATCGGATACTTTTTTCGCCCCTCCGCAGGAATTCTTCCTTGCTTCTCTTTTGGGGCCGGCCAATCTTCCGCAACTATACCTAGGCCTTAGGGGAGACTTCCCCTTTTCTTTTACTGCGCCAGTCTTTGGTTTTTGGCTCCCTGCTTGGACCAGACGTGAAAGTTTTTTCTCGAAGACAGATGTAGAAAAGTCAACCTCAGCTCCTCTTTTTTTTCGTGCATTGTTGAATTTTACTTTTTTGGCTAAAGGTAATCCTTTTAACCGACAGATCATTGCGAAGATAGGTGTGGCTTTGTGATTTCACGGGGGAAAAAGATGTCCTTTTTTAAACTGAATGCGGCCTCTCGACTATCCGTCGAGCCCCGTGTTTGTCCAGCTGTCGCCGTCTTCCGAGGCCCCTCCCTCTTTAGATTCTTGGAACTCGCGAGTCTCCGATTTTTTTCGATTAATGTAGACATGAGCATTTGACATTCCTCCCTTCTATTTTCCTCCCTCAGTTTTGTATGAATTTGCCTTCCGGCGCTGAATTATCGACCATTAAGGGAAGCTGCTCTTTTTTCTTAATCCTTTCCGCGTACCGAGGAGCGGTATGCTTTTCTGCCTTCCACAAGAATTTTGACCCCCAAACGGGGCTTATGAGGTTCGGCGCGATACGAGGCGCTCGGCCTGGTTTGCCCATCTTGGTCCACCACATCATCATCCCGCCCTGACGCGCCCCCCTCCTAGGCTTTTTCCCCCCCCCTCATTTAGTTATCCTGGGGAGCCAACGGCACACTTCGTCCCAAATTCGCAGAAGGCACGCCTACTTGTCGTCTCTGCGCCCTTCGTTTCTTAGACACCCAACGTTTCTTCCATGGCGAAGGCTTTCCGCTGATAAAAGCCCTTACTGAGTGACGGATTCTGACCCTAAAGCGCAACGAACTAATGGCCGAAACCTGTCTTTGTGGCTTAAGAGGTCCTCCTGAGCCACGAAGGAGCTCCCGTTCCCCTTGGTCTCGCTCGCAGAGAACCCCCCTTTTTTTTTTCTAGACTCAGTAAAGGTTTTTTATTTTTTCCGGTCGAGAGTTTTCGGACCATATCTGCAAGCCCCCCCCCCCGCCTCCTTTAATCAAGCAGGTGGAAAAATATACGAGTTCCTTCCTTCCTTCAACTTTTCTAATTGGAGGATCGTCAGTGGTAAAACTCTGTTCCTCGGTGTTCTTCTTCCGAGGCGATTCGGTCAATCTTGATACACTTCCTTCATTCTCTTACTCCACATCTGGCCGAGGACGTCAGGGATCTCGGAGAGAACCTAATCTCTGCTCCCCCTTGCCTTTCCGCCCTTCACTGGTATCCCCCGAAGGTCCCCCCTCATCCCTGATTGACCCAGGAAGTGGCCAGTCCCTCGCGCTTTTCGCTGGACCCTAGAGCAGCTGGCCCCCCTGCCCTTATGGGTCTTTGAGCGAGGTAAAAAGAGAGGGTGTGGGTAAGGAGCGCGCCGGCCGTAGACTACGAAGGAGGCATATAGGAGAGAGGTAGCGTGCGAGCAGGGATGCACCCATAAAAATTTCTCCTGATCCCCTCAGTCACAGGATAACAATTTAAAGCATTGGAAGCCCCCCTCTTTCCCGACTTAAACCTTTCATTGAGATAAATGCGGGACGTTTGCCCTGGGCCTTAATCCCCACCCCTCAATTTTTCACGGACTACGAATGTTTTCCTAGAAAGGTTGAAAAACTGACCCAGGGAATGTTCCCTCCCAATCTCCCCCCTTGGGGATGGGCAGCAACTCCCGGAACAGGAGGGCCCGGTTTTCATCCCCCCGACTCCGATTCCCCAGAGCCAGATCCTAAGTCAAGGGGCTCAATTCCCCTCGATACCGGCAGCCTTGGTGATGAATACTGGCATTTCCGGTATTTTGTCTCCCTGCTTACGCAGAGGAGACGGTTCACCGGCTTCCCTTTCACGCACTGAGGATAGAATTCTTCCCATAGGTAAGTGACACACACGATCTGGGGTGTATATGAATGGATTTTTTTCCCCCTCCCCTAGGAGTAATAATGCCCAATCCTTCCAAACGAAGGTTTTCGAAGAGCTCTCATTATCGGAAGGGCTATCCTACTTGGTCGTAAGTCTCGAAGCGACAGATCTCCACCTCCCTCTTACTGGGCCCCACGTGATCCTCAGGTTGACAGGTTAAAAAGGGACATTCTTTCTTTTCTCTCCGCTTCATAACGTTTTTAGGTTTTTAAGCCTTCTGCTTCCTTCAGGGCCCAGTTAATGATGATCCGGAGGGTGTCCAGCTGGTTTCAACTGCTTTCTAGAGAAGGGAGCCCTCCCCCTTGGTCCAGGAAACGTGGGTGAGACCCCCCCTCCCTATTTCCCCCCTTCATCCGGGTTGCGCGCAGAGGTCCCCCCCTCTTGGCATGTCCGCCAGAATTGTTCCTTTTTTCGATCAAGCCGCCGTTTCGCCACAGCGGCCCTCTTTTTTGGTCACGGATTCGACCTCCTGCTACCGGCCACCTGATTCTCTTTTCTTCAACTCAATTATGGGCGATAGAATCAAGGAAGTGCCACGCCGGTTCGCCGACGGAGCCTTCCCCCCCTCCCCAAACAGAGCTGGTAACACCCTCCCGCTTCTTCCCTTCGACGCACTTTGCATCTGCTGTATTACTCCCTACACGTCCACCCCGTCAGAACGGATGACATTTTCTCTTTCTTTGAAGCTCCCTTCCTCCCCTGGCTCACTGACTCACTAGTCTGTTCATGTTCCCCCCAGCCCTTTTCCCCAGCGTGTTATACTCTATTTGCTCTATTTGTTTTTTTTTTTTTTGATTATCCCGAGCCAGGGGAAGAGTTCGTTTCTCCTCCTTTTTCTCTTCCCCTCCCGGGTTTGAAGGTTGCCTTTTTCTTGTCCGCTTAAATCAAGTCCTTACTCTTTTTTCGCGTTCTCGTGGTTTGCCTTTTCCATGTCCACGAGCAGCAGGGCTCTCGCTGAGCCGTCAACAGTGGTTCCCTTTTTTTTTTCCCAACCCTTGCTGGTTTTCCTCCTTTTCATCCTCGATCGGCTCACCCGTTTCAGTTTGCTCGAGCCGATGTTCTGCCTTTCCGTATTCCACCAGGTTTCTTGTGGCGGCGGGCTCTCTCGCTGCCAAAGGTTCTTTTTTTGGAAGAGTGCCGAACGGCGGGCTTGACGGGCGGTCTGGGCGCCCTCCTGGTTTTTCCCCCGCTCTCCCCCGGCTTTTTGAAATTTGGGGGGGACCCGGCAGGCTTGGTATAACCCCTTTTCTTTTTCCATTTCCTGCCTCCCGGCGCGCGGAGACGGTACCTGATTTTACCCTCTCTGCACTGACGAGGTCTATCATGAACTTTTCCCCCGGCTCCTGCCAATGCCGCCTTCCACGAAGGGCCTTCGTTTCCCCTTCTGTGCCATGGTTTCCCTTCCTTTTCCTCGAACCGGTCCGGGCTCCTCTGTAGCGGGGTTCCTGTGTCCCCTCTTGTGCTGACAAGTTATGGTCGAAATTATGCAGGTGCGCCGAGCGTCCTCTTTTTCCTCGTGAATTTCTCTTGCGCTTTCGGGTAGCATCCGCATCGTGATCCTTTTTGGTGTACCTCCTGCGCCCTTTCTTTCGTCATTATAGTTTTTACCTTTCATCCGTCGGTGATCCCGTCGATCCGCATCACGTACGGTTTGTGTTCGCCCTCTTCCTTTCTTCTTCAAGTTGACTCCATTTTTCTTTCATCCGTGTGACAGGGCATGAGGATATGGTCGGTGGTATCGTCGAGGAAGGCATTTACCCCCCCCCCCCTTGTCCGATTAACGAGGATGAGTTTTCCCCTTTGTCTGACTGGCCCGAGAAGTCGGGAACAGCGCTTTCTTGGAAACACTTTGAGTGGCGGTAGGCCTTTCTTCCTCCTCTCCCCTCACGTGTAAGGCACCTCACCTTGGTGGCATTTTCCGCGTGGTCACCGAAGGATGCTTCATTGGGCCGCTTTAAGTCCCTCCTCCGCGGGTGCAGGCAAGTCGCAGGAAACTTTCCTTCTTCCTGCGTTCCCGAGCGCTTGAGACCGCGCCTCCCGGTACTCTATATTCCCCCCTTCCCTTTTCCAGAGGCTCGTCGTAAGTCCGGCCCACGCCCGTGTCCTCGCTTTCCCCTCCATGTCCCCTTTACCTGCTGTTTGCGGCTGGTGGGCGGGGGTTGGGTGACCACCTTTCGGCCTTCTTGGCCGTCGCCTCTCCCCGACATCCGCCGCCCAGGATGCTTAGCTGGGTCGACGAAGTTCTCCCCCCCCGATGAAGAAAAGATCCTTTCCTCCCCCTCGTTGGCGTCGGCGCCACGACGAGTTCAGCACTTTTTTTTCTCCTTCGTAGTGATGGTCCCCTCCCCTCGTAAGTAGTCGAGCTTTGTCTGTAGTTAAGGATTCTCTACTTTCTCTTCACCAGTCTGCAAGACTTTCACCCCCCTCTTCGCACCAAGATGCGTTCCCCCTTTTTCCTTTACTTTCTTCTTTGTCGGTTTCGACCACGGCAGCCCCTCTTCCGGTCTCATCATGTAGGGTCGTTCTTTCTTTTTTTGCCTTTCGCCTGCGCCCAGTCTGTGATATGGATCGGACTCCCTTCTTTTTTTCTTACTTTTTTCTCCCAAGCCGGACGGGTAGAACTATCTCCCGTCTCAGACCAGCTTCTCCGTCTCGGTTTGCCCGGGGTGGACTAACAGGGTCCACGCTGGCGTGGTTTCGGTCGTGTTTTTCAGTTTTTTTCTTTTTTCGACGTGTTTTTTTCCCCCCTCTTTTTCGGACCCGGCAGATGCGCAAGTCTCCTCGCCGCATAGTCTGATCCCCCCCCCCTTTTTTCCCGCGGCTTTGCAAGTCGGCTTTCTTTTTCGTATCTTGATCGCCGAGCCGTAGTTTTTTGTCCTTTCCTTTCCCGATCCCTGTCCGGTGGAAATATCTATTTCCCTCCTCCCGTTGTTTTTGTTGGCTGGCCCTCCCTTGGACTTTCATAAATCGACGACGCGCCAGAGGTACTTCCCCCTTCCATAAAGTTTTCGACTGGCCGAGGCTCCGATCTGGTTGTCTTCCACCCCTTTTTTAGAGATTCTTTTCTTTTCCTCTAGCGGCGCATACCTTGGGTTGAGTCCCACACCTCCGTGGTACCACCCTTTCCTTTCCACACTCCGAGTTGCGGCAGAGTCTTTCCCCGATTTTCCTTTTCTCACACGGAACCTTTCGTTCAACGAGCAATACTTTCCCACGAGAGAGATGTCGCTTGGGACACCCCCCTAGATACTTCCCACAAGTTAGGATGGCGACGGGCGAGATTTGTACTCTTCCAAGTCCTTTTTTGGGTCAGATCCGATTTTTCCCATCTCGAAACCCGGGATCTGGGGGGTGTTTCCCTTCCCTTCCCAAGGCCACGTTCCTCGGGTAGGTCCTGAGGCGCGTAGACATTCCTCGACACGTACTCCCTGTGATTTTTTCTGAGTGTTTGTGCAGCGGGGCGTTGTTAGCGATTCTAATCCTCCCCCTCCCCCCTTCTAAAGAGACTCTCTCCGGTTCGGCAAATATCTACGGTAGGAATCCCGGCAAGGCTTTTTGGTCTTTTTTTTGGTCTCTGCCCCCCTTTTAACTCCTGGACGAGGCCTTGGTGGAGGAGCCCGAGGTCTTTGAGTGCCATCTGTTTGATCACCATTTAGAACCATTCGGACCACTAAAGTGGATTCTGGTTTCCCTTCTTCTTCGATTGCCCGCCCTACGAGGGGCAGATGGGATGCTTTCCCTTTCCCCCTGCAAACCCTCGGCCCCCAGATGGACAGGATAGGACCCTTTTTGCTTTCTTTTTTGACCTTGGGACGCTTCCATTTGCCCTTCTCCGCTGACGCGTGGCTTTTATTTTTTCAATAGAGGTCTCAGCTTTTCCGGTCGAGGCTAATACGCTTCTTGGAATGTCAAGGCGACCGACGGGGCCGGCGGCGCTCCCAAGCCTTTCTTTTTTCAGGAGACCCAATTAAATGCCCCTTTGCGGGGTGGACTTTATACTTCACCCTGTCGACTTTTTTTTGAGCTGCAGAAGCATAATTGACTCCAAATTTTAACTGTTCTTCCCGAGGCAGTCTCGCTGTTTCTCGACCGTTTCCCCCCTCCTGGGCTGCGGAACGAACCGTATCGTCTGGTTTTAATAGCCCCCGGGAGCGATTTCCTAGAAGCCTTCTTTCCCCTCCCGCGACCATCCTATGCAATGTATTCAAGGAAGCTCTCCACCCTTCTTTTGATACCCTACGTGTCTCCGACCAAGGACGTGGAGGCCTTCTGATTAGCCTTATCTTCGTCCCCTTTTCCCGTTCAGGACCCCTTCTCCTACCTGCGCACCAGAAAGGATTTGGCGATTTTTCCTTTGCAATCTCCCCTCTGTCTCTACCCGCAGATGCAGCACCCCCCCATTTCCTCATTCCCTTTCCCGTCCGTTTTCTTTTTTTACTTTAAGTGGAGACATCCTTCCTTTCGTCACGCTCGCCGCGCAGCGTGACCGCGCTTACTTTTACGGGCCGAGGTTAAAGACCTTTTTTTCTTTAAAATCTCCTTCCTTGCTGCAAGCATTCACCTTCGGTTTTTTTTTTAAGCGGCAGTGAACTGAGCAGGCGGTCCTTTCTCCTTCGTCCGGTTCGAGGTTTTTAGGTTGGTAGATCCGCTCGCGCCGGTTTTTCTTCAATACGGGGTGACGACACTTTGGTCCTCCTTTGTGTGCGCGCCCGGTGGTCCCCCCCCCTCCGTTGCTGGCGCCCAGCCGAAGTGCGATCACAAGGCCGCAAGGTTTCTTTGCTGACTAAAGACTGGGGCCCCTCCTCTGTTCTCCTCTTTCACGCTTTTACAGAAACTATACGTTTTTACGGCAGCAGCCTCCCCTTTCTCTGAGTTTTTTTGCACTGGGACGACCCCTTTTTCTTTCGCCGATCGGATCTACTTCAACGGCTACCCAAGTCGATTTTCCCCTTGCGGCTCTTCTCAATCTCATTATCGGCTGCTCGTGGTTAATGAATCGACCCCCCGTTTCCACCCTGCAGTTCGAACGCCCCTCCAAGTTTTTTCCCTGGTGGAGACCGTCCCTTTGGTCTTTTGAGGACGGAATGGCGCTACTTCTGGCCGGCAAAAGTTTACCTTTCCCTTTTCCCCTCTCCCCTTAGCCTCTTTCCTTTTTGGTTTGATGCGAGATAACGCGAGGACGCGTTAACCTTAACATTTTCCCCCCCCTAAGCGGTAGCGTCCTTCGTCTTTTTTCCCCGGCGCTCGCTTTCCGACTTAAGTCCCTAGTCGCGTTCGGACGGCGGTTGTTCTACGTGTAGTCGAGGGCTCAAGCTTTCCCTTTCTTTTTTTTAGAGACGATGTTCAGGTTCAAACGTAGGCTAGCCTTTTTGAAGTGCTAAGCTCCGTCTCCAAGTTTTTTCTTCAAGACTTTTTTGCCGTCTCCTTCACCATGCCTTTTTTTTTTGCGCTGGCGGCGGGCTCTCGGATGGCCCCAGTTGGGGCCGTTTTGCCCTTTTTTGTTGCTTATCCTCCCCCCTTTCTGAGTTCCTCCAGCCGGGCTTGTCACCTCGAGAACCCCGGTCTTCTTCCAAGAGGCAGTTTTTGTTTCCCCCTCCGCCACCCCCCCCTTTCCCTACGTTTTCGAGCCGGATCGGTACCGCGGTACACCTCGAAAAATCCAAGCCCCTTTCTTTCCGACCGTGGCCCTCGCTCATGCAATGCAGCTTCTCCCCCCACGGGATTAAGGCGTGCCGCTGCCCCTTGAATCTTCCCTTGGTAATGACAGGGTCGAACCCTTGCTCCGGGGTGGTGTGGGTGGGTTGGGGTTTTTTTTTTTTTTTTTTTTTTTTGGGGGGGTGGGGGTCCCCCAGTAGAGCGGTACTCTGCGGTCGAGCGTGTCCGCCCATGCTTCCTTCTCCTTCTCTAGCGGACGTCTCCCTGTCCTGAGGCTGCGCGAGCCGGCCTCTTGGTAGATCCTCATGATCACCGAGGTGGACGAGCTCCCCTCCTTCGTAGTAGATATTTCTTACTTTTTTCGCCGTTTCCCTCCCTCTTCCCCTGCGTCTTTTCTCATCCACTGTCTTGGTTCCAGAACAGGTTCTTTGATTTTTTCTTTTTCCTTTTTACCGTTGTGAGGATTCGGTCGAGGATGGTGGCCCACGCGAATTTTCCGGGGACTGTTCTCTCTTCCTCTGTGATTTAGGTATGCTGCTCTCTGGTGCAGGTTCATCCGGGCGCGGACCAGCGTGGCCGTCCGTTTTACCTTTTTTTTTTTGACCTTTTTTTTTTCGAAGAGACCGACTTTCCCTTTTTTTCCGGCGAAAAAGGGTTGCAGTTGGAACCCGCGGGCCATTGCTGTTTCCCCCCCCTTTCTTAGCAGGTGACGCCCCTTAGTGGGGTGAGGGGGAATTAGCCGTTCACTTGCTTTTTAGATCAAGGAAGAATTCGTAGGCGTCCGCCGGACGAGTTTTCCGACCTTAGGCAGATTTCCCGCGGATTTTGTAAAAACGCTGCAAACGCCTTCGTATTGCACGCATTTCCTTCCTCACTGTCCAGTTGGGGTCGTGGTGGGCGTGGGGGTCTTACCCAGGGCCTCCTACCCCTGAGGACTTGCTAGTATTTTCTCCGTCTCCTCTCAATGACGGAGCCAGCCTGTCGTTTAGCTGTTTTCGCCGAAGTTGACCCACTTTTTCTAAACGTTCAGACGCACCTTTTCGGGTACCTGAATTTCGGGGTCTTCTGTTTTCCACATTCTGGTTTTGGGACGGGATGACACCGTTTAGATTTGGTTTTTTCCCCGTCGGTTCGTCTTCCTGCTGGGTGTCGTTGTCGTTCAGGGAAGTTTTCTAAACGATAGCCCCTCCCCCCGTTGCACTCGTACGGGACCCTCGGAGCGGTTAGCATCCCTCATACGCGGACGCGTAGTTTTCGGTTTCCTTTCTTTTCCTGCCCAAAGCGGTTCCCCGTCGGTCGTCCAGGAGGTAGGTCTGGTCATATGCTGCGCCAGTCGGTTCCTTTGATCCGACTTTAGGCAGCTTTTTGACGTGTTTTAGACTCTCTACTGTTGTAATAGGAAGCCGGCAGTTTTGACAAGATTGACTCGTTGCTTGCTTTGTTTCTCCCCCTTCCTCTTTCGCTTCCTCCTTCTTCGGGCTCCTCGGATGGTTCTGTTATGTGGGAGTCCCCGATTGCACCCCGGCGATGCGCGTCGTTTTAAGAAGAATCGTTGAGCCCCCCCCCCCCCCCCCCCACCAGTTTTTTTCCCGTTGCAGTTCGAGCGGCCGTCCCGGGATTCGCCCGAGCCTCTTCCTTTGCCCAGGACTGATAAGGTTCCCCCGCCCGTATCTATCCCTACTTTTTTTTTTTGTTGACTTTCGCCTTTCGTGCGGGACCTGCTTCCTGACGTTGACGCGAGATGTCGGCTCCCGAGGATCCGCTGATCCGAACTGCGCTTGACCCCACGTTGTCCTCGCATATGTGTCTTCCTCGCGGTGAGAGGTCATTCGGCCGTGGGCACTGGTCCCAACCTGTCTCCCGGCCCCCCCACGCCCGAGCTGTCCCCACGCGCGTAGTTTCTTGACTGTTGGTCTCCAACGGCATCAACGAGCACGTCCCTCCCGAGGAGAGGAGCCGTTCTCCAACGTCGGTTCGCGAACCAAAGCGCAGCTGCATCCCCTCTCAACGGACCTTGAGCAGTCTCTCTCCCCCTCAGCGCCCCATATTCTCGAAACCAGGTCTTTTTTTCGGCTCTGTTTCCCCTTAAGACCGACTTCCTAAGGTGGTTTTTTGTTTAAGTGCTTCGCGGTTCTGGCTGGTGGTGCCGTTTTTTTCCGGTTACTTCCTTCGACCTATGAAACATAAACCCCCAGTCTGCAGCCTTTTTTCCCTCCTTGTCTGGCCACCTTCCGCTCTGCCTCCCTTCCCTTCTTTGTTATAGTCGTGCTGAACCCGAACCACCTGAGAGGTTACGGGAGCTTTTCTTAATGGGTGGTCTTTTCCCAATTTTTCCCGTCGCCAACTTTTGTCGATTCGCAGGTTTTCTTTCCCTTTCCGACGTCCGCACTCTGATTCATCCGCCGGGTTTCTGTTGCCCCTGGAATCATTGCACCCCTACTCAGGAAGCAAGGCTGCCTTTTCTTCAGGTGGTCGTTCCCTTAAACTGCCTCTTTTACGCCGGCTTTCCGTGGATGCGCTTTTCCCATATTTTTTCGAGGGCGCGTGCGCCTCGATCGTCCTTGTACGACCTTTTCCCTTGACTGGGCCGGCGAATCCCCTCCCCAGATCTGGCGGCAGTCCTTTCTCCAAGTTCCCTCTCCTGCGGTTACTCCCTTTCCCCGCTTCACCCCCTGTTCTCCCCTTTCGGGGCGAGGGCAACTTTCCCCTTCGCAGACAAAATACCGAACTGTTTCTTTCCGGACGCGTGGTACCGCGAGTCCTCCACATCCCAGATGTTTCCCCAGACTCTGCTCCCTTGCTTTCTCACTGCCGACTGGTCTTTTCCTTTCTTTTATCGCCTCCGATCCCCTTCCCTCCAGTGATACTCAGTGCACCTGTCCACGGTTTCCAAGATTCTATCAAGGTTTTTTTTCCAAGTGCACGGCGCTGGAGGGACTTCTCTCCTATCTTCCGGTGTGAATCCCCTTTACCACGGACTTCCCCCCCTTGCCGTCTTCGACTGACCTGCTGCCGTACCACCACCGCGGTGATAAAGGAGTCCCCCTCCGGATTCTACCCGTTCTGCCCCAAGCCGCAATAAGCGCCGGCCACGCTACCGGGCCTTGAAGGCGACCCTCTTTTTCGGCCCCCTTTTCTCCTTTCTCCCTCGTGCGCTTCTTAGGGACAGGCCCGGTTCGACCCTTTCTCTTTGTACAATGGAAAAGGATTGCCCCCTTGGCTGCGGCACGAATCATCCGTTCTCTTTTCCGCGGACAGTGCATGCGAGGCGGTCACTTTCTGATGCTTTGCGGGTTATCAGGTTTCTCCCTTCGTCCCTTGCTCCGGCGAAGCTTTCTGGCGTGGTCAAGAAACGCTTGTGGTGAAGACCCAGCCTGCCGCGTGGTTTTTTTTGTTTTGCCTCCGAGGTTGACAAATCCCTTTCCCCTTAGCCTACGTCGACCAGCCAGCCCGTTTGGTAATGCTGAAACCATAGGACCCCTACTGGTCAGCCGATGTAGATCCCCCGGGCCTCCCGTACCTGGTGATCCTGTACAGCAAATCTTTCTCCCGGAACTGGTCCTGAACGGTTCGCCGAGAGGAGACGACCTTTTCCTGCCAAAAGAGACTTTACCGGTTGGTATTGCGTGCCCGCGGCTGCTCTGTCCATGACCTACACCCCGTTCGTACCCGCTCGTCACGCTTCCTCCTTTTCCTCTGGTGGAGCGTGCCCTCTCTTCCCGAACTGCTTGTACATTAGTCTGGGTGGGAAAAGCACCATTTTGAACTTTTTGGCTCTCTTTTCATCCTCCGTTGAGAGATACGCTCAGGCCTCGTTCCACTGGCTGTTTCCCGTCCCCCCGACGATTTTTCTTTCCCAAGGTGCAGTTTTTTTTTGCTCCAGCATTAATTCCCTCTTTTCCGAGGGGTTAGGAATTTTCTTGAGGTGAAGAAAAATCGCCCCTCCCTTTGCTTCGTCGGCCGCAGTTCAAAAGTCGCTGGTGTAGCCGTTTTTCATTTTGCTTTGAACAGTTACTTACCTCCTTTGCCCGCGGTCCTTTTTCTCTTCTTCACCAGGGTTTCGAGTAGGAGCTGGCATTTTTTTACCTAGGGATGGCAAACCCAGTCGGTCTCGGGGGCAGACGAAGAAAGGGGGGAAAGGCTGACGGCTGGGCGCCAAGGCCCGTTTTTTACCCTTTTCAATTGATGAAAGGTCCGAGGCCCTCTTTTTCCACAAAGCCGTTCGCCTCTCGAGAAGGAGAATCCAGCATGTCCCTCCGTCTTCACTACGCGGAGAATCCTCCTGAGATGCACTTGCGCTTCCCCACCGATAACTTTTCAGTTTTTTTTTTTTTCCTTCTCTTTTTCAATGGTATTCTTTTACATTTCGGCTCCGGGCCCCAGTAGACGAGGGCACCCCTTTTTTCTGATCTTGCTGAAAAGGCTGCGCCCTTCTGTTAGAGGCCGCCGTTCCCTTTTCTTCTTCGCGTGGGACAGGCTCGGCGGGTAGATCCGTCATCTTCTACGTTTTTTTTGACGATTCCGCCACCTTTCTCCCTTAGCGCAGTCTTAGTCCATGATTGTAGATATAGTCCCCTTTTATAATACACGTCCCGGTTCGGCCAGAATCTGCCCTGGATGCCTTATTCGACGGGCCGTTGAGCTTGGAGCGTGCTTAGGA
>Ga0179593_1652474_pt1 | contig 13550 bp, 16 predicted proteins | sample CZODoug2_1_08_16_FD_185931 | JGI IMG/M metagenome (GOLD analysis project Ga0179593, IMG submission 185931) | Vadose zone soil fungal communities from Angelo Coast Range Reserve, California, USA - CZODoug2_1_08_16fungal (PacBio error correction) | ecosystem: Environmental > Terrestrial > Soil >... | reverse complement strand
TTTGTTCTCTCTCCCCTTTCAGTGAGTGACCGTGCTTCGTCTCCCCCCCAGGTAGCATTCCCTCTCTTCGAAGACTTTTTTTTTTTGCGATGAGCAACGCTCCTCTCCCCTGAAAATTTCTTCAAGGTTCGAAGTTCATCTTTTTTCCCATACCACTAACTCACCCTCCACCAAGAGCGTGAACTCTTCCTTTCCTGGGGTGAGTTCTTTCTTGGCCTTTTTGCATATCTCACGCTATAGAGGCCCGCGCAGGCTGAGAGAATCGTGTCGCTTTGACAGGCAACCTTTTTGACCATGGCGCTCCCACCGACTTTTCCCCTTTGCGTACGGCTCCACCGCTCCTCCTCTTGTTTCCACTACATTTTTTCTGAGAGATTAGAAGCCTTTCGTGCTCGGCAAAAGAATCCCCCCTCTCTTCCGCATTGATCTGGTCCCTTCCCCCTCGGCCTACTGTGAGAAATCCTCGCGACAAGCGCTTTTCGGTTTTCGGATCTTCCCTTGGTCGTTTTGGACGGATGGTTCTCTCTCGTCTCCGAAAGTTTTTCCCCCCCTTTTCAGGCGGCATTCTGATTTTTTTCCTTATTTGATGCCGACCTTTGTTGGGTTCTTCGCGTCGTCTTTCACATCGGGCCAGCTACCACAAGACTTCACTCAACCGGCGCTAGATCGCCGGACCGCCTCTTCTTTCAGACTTCCTCTTTCTCCCGATTTACGGCGGCTGCTTTTTCCTTTTTGGCTGGAGGATCCCGTTCCCTTTTGCTGAAGGTCTCGACCCACGCTTTTTTCAAGGGAACGGGCGGCCCCCTTTTCCCCCTTTTTGATGCAAGAATTGTTCCACCTTCCCTCCCACCAAGTAGCCCCTCCCCTTTTCGCAACTTTTTCCCTTTTCCTGTGATGGGCGTATTTTTCGCGCGGAAGGATTTAAAACTTTCCACTCCTCCGCGCGACGAAGGATTTCTTTCCTCGGTGAAGAAGCCTGCCCACTTCCCTAGATGCCTATCCTCTTTTGCAGCGCGTGCCCTCCTTCTTACCCCTTATTCTCCTCTCCCGGTGAGCGATCTTGCACTTTCCGACCACCGATACCGTCCTTCCCCTTCCGAAGCCTTCAAGATATTTAAACAGTGACCGAAGAACTTTCCGGCATTCTCGGTAAGTGCTTTTCCCCCCCCTGGCTCCCCCTTGCTGCAGGTCCTCTTTTGTTTCAGTCTAGGGTACTCTTTTCTTCCTTTTTGACCCGAAGTAGGATAGACGATTTTTTAGTTCTACCGCACTTTCTCTCGGATCCTTCCACCCCCCCTTCCTCCATATTTTATCGGATTGAGCTTCGAACTTTTCCTCCTTCACCCGCCCCAGCCTCTATTTTCCCCCCCTCCCCTTTCGAGAGATGGTGGCGTGTGCGCCCCGAGCGTCGCAGCTCATCCGATAAAATCTCCCTCTTTTTTTTATTGGAGATCTTTTTTTTTGTCTTTTCGATCCCGGAAGCTATTCTTCTCCCGAAAAAGCCTCCTCGGCGTTCGTCGTGTCTCCACCCCCGCTGACCCCTGAACACCTTGTCTTTAATCGATTTCCCCTCAATGGTTTTTTCTTGTTCTGCCGCCACGGGACCCCTCTCCCGGAACTCCAACAGGTCTTGCCCTGTTTCCCCTATCGTTAGTAATCGACACCGGGTCGTTTTTTTCGCCAGCTTTTACCGCGGAGTCTTTCTGGTTTTTGTGACTTTCTTCATTCTTCGAAGTCGTTGTGTCAGCAGGGTTCGCACGCTCTTTCCCCCAGGCATAGTAGTATCAGGGCTCTCCAGCTAATTCAAAGTTTTTTCTGCGGGCTCCCCGTTTCTGAAAAGAAACAGTCCTTTTCGAGGGAGGAACCTGTTTGAAAGCTTTAGAGCGATTATTCTTTTACGCCCCATCAAAGCGCCGTTCAGACGAGGCCCCAGCGGTAGGTGTAATAGGTCGGAATGTTTTTTATTACTTGGTGTGCGGCCTTCCTGGGACACAATTCTGCATCACTCCTTCCCACCTTCCTTGACCTAGCAGCCACTTCTTTTTCCTTTTTTTCAAAATATTCCTGCGGGGCCCCCTCCCCCTCAAACCGGACGCTTTTTTCCCGACCTCTCCATCACAGAACATTTCCGTCCCCGTCGAATCGAGCGTATTCTCTTCCGGCGGTTGCCCCCCCCAGAGCCGCGGGTTCACCGTCTGTGGTAGTTCCCCGATGTGATCAAAGCGACCCTCTTTGACTTCGATTTTCTTCCCCTAGCACCATCAGGTCCTTTTGCCGACCACACGGAAAGAAGGCATCCTTTCTCTGATGGCCCAAGTTCTCTTTTGCCCCCTCCCCCAAGTAAGCCCTTTCCTTTTCCTCTCCGGGAAACGCGCGCCTTTTGATTGCGCACAGGGCCTCTTCGAGTTCTTTGACTCGCAATTCGTTTGCGGCTCCCTCTAATTCTAATCGCTCTTCCGGCGGAAGGTTTTCCATTTCTTGTTGAGCGTACTCCTTTTCCACGTCTTGAGCGCCATGGTTCCCACCGCCGATCGGTTTTGTTTCCTTTTCCTTCCCCCCTGGCGAGCGCCCTTTCTGAAGCGCTGAGATATGCGTGATGATCTTCCCTCCGCGATATTCTTGTAATCCACCCACCAGTGCACCCCCATTGTCATTGACTTGATTGTCTGTTTCCTTTTCAGCGGTGAGAGGTTGATTTTTCTCTCTCTTCCCCTTAGGAAAACTTTTGCGCGGTTTTTTTCCTCCGGGCAACCCTTGCACCTTTGTATTCGCAGCAAATCGCGTACACGATTTGTCTTCTCAAATTTTGTTCGTCTTCCTCCCTTTGAGCCATCGGGCGGGCGGTTCGTCTCCAGCTCATCGATTTTTTTGTTGTTGGTTGAGCCTCTTTTTTCCTCTTCCCGCGAATGGCGCAGGTGACTTCCGGCACCGATCCGACCCCCCTTTCTAGGAGTTTGGTCGCTCTTTTCCCTTTTCCTTTTCTCGTGTGAAGAAATGATTTGTCCTTTTTTCCTTTTCTATAAAGCTTCCCCACTGTGATCGAGCGGTGTCCCCCTCTCACCGCTGCCGACAAACGCCCGCCTAACTTAGCCTAATTTCCCCTTCTTTTTTTTGTTTGAGTTCTACAAGAATCCTCTTCTTCCCGACGCCGCCCTGAAGAAAGTTTTTTTCCCTTCTCTCATCGACAGGGTCGATTCCACTTTCCTGCACGCTCGGCGGTGTGTTGTCTATTAAGTTTGCAGTTTGCCCCCCCTTTTTCACCGCAGGCTCTCTTCTTCTACATAAGCGAACGAACCTTCTCGAGAGATTGAAGAAGCTTTCTTATGCTCGGCAAAACGGAAATTTCTCCTCTTTTTCGCAACCTTTATTTCGTCACTCTCCTCCGGTGAGACCAATCCTTCTCCCCTTCCCTCTCGGTCCCGTTGCGTTTATTGAAGGGCATTCTTTGCGGCGCTCGGCTCCCACGGGGGGCGGCATTCTGCGGTGGTTTTTTCCATTTTTTCTTTCCCCCCCGAAATATGTTTTTTTTTTTCTATGGTTTTTCTTTTCTTTTCGTGATACACATCGGTCCCTCTTTCAAGACGGTGAAAGACGTCTTGGTTCCTTTCTCTGGAAGCGATTCTCCCCGATTCGACCGTTACTGTTTCTCTGCTATAGAGAATCCCCCTCGCGGTCTTTGGGGTATTTCCGGAAGGTCTCGACTCTCCCCCTTTCGATCTTTTGTCACGACCTGCAGGCGGGAGGGTTAGAATTGTCCCCCCCTCCACACGCCATTCAGACACCATCTTCGCAAACATCCTTCCCCCCCTGGTTTTTTTCGTACGCTACGGGTTGGTTTTTTTTTTTTGGGTGCTTACAGCCCGCCTCCCATGTTCTTTCCAATATGTACCGCCTTTTTCCGCGCGTCCGAAGGTGTCTTTTCCGGACGCTTCCCCCCTTACGCCTCATTTTTGATACTACGATGCCTATACCTGGACGCACGAGCGTGTAACCTGTGCCCCCTCCTCTTCCATGTACACAAGGTTGACGCTTCCCCCTCCTCGACAAAGACTCCCCTTCTTTTGGACGTTTCCCCCTCAGTCTTTTAGTACAAACACGATACACGTGACCGCAGACCTGAGTTTGCTTTTTCCGTTTGCAGGTCACCCCCTTTCTAGCATGCAGGTTATTTTCTCCAGTAGATTTCCTCGGTCAACGCTTTTTGCACGCCATGGCGCCGTCTTACGGACGCCGCGATGAATAGTAGGCTTTGCTCTTCCCCTACTTATCGATTCCAACGCACGTTTATTCTTTTTCCTCCCTCCCCATCTTGAATCCCACTTCTTTTCGTTTAACGCGCGTAATGGCCCTCCCCCTTCCTTTTTTCATTCCTCTCCTTTGGTGTTTTTTTCTGGTGGCGTGGCGCATGGACGAGACAGAAGCTCAATCCTGTCTAACGATTTCTTTTTTTTTTTCGCTCCGGCGCGGGCGTTGGCGATACACTTCAGATATTCGGTCCCTATCTCCCTTTTCGTTCCTTCTTTACTTCGTGCCATGGAGGGATCTCACATCTTTCCTTTTTCCCACAGTGCTCTCAATCCTCAGTGCTTCCCTACAACCTTTTTTGCCTCAGCCTTTTTGCCCCTGCCGAGATGACCGGAACTCCCTTTGCGGTCACGGGTAAATATCGTACACCCTCCTCCCTTTTTTTCCCAGCTAACGCGGGAGTCGGTTTTCTTCTTCATTTGTACGATTCTCCCCCCAGGAATCTCCCCCTCCTTGGGTTCGCACGCGCTGTGCGGTTACTTCGGGCAATCGTAGTATCCGGTGCGCTCGTACCTCCCAGCATTCTTCCCCCCTTCTTCTTACCGAAACCTTCGTCTTGCGGCTTATGTGGTCACCTCCTGTGGAAAGCTTGGTTTAAAGCCACTTCCGATTTACTCGCGTTCCCCGCGTAGAAAGGGTTCGAGGCTTCCCTCGGTTGCTTTTCTTTTGTAATTTTTCTTTTGAGTACTTGGTGTTGCGGCATTATGGGAACATTCTGCATCCCCGACTTACCAAGCCTTCCTTTCTCCGGTGGTCGAGACCTTAAGAAAATCTCCTGCGCTACCGGCCCTCTTTTGCTCGATAGCTGCCCGGATTCTTAAATCCCTTTTTCCTTTTTTTCGGATCGGAGTAATCTATGCTAGCAAAGAGACGATTTTTCCCCGTTTGGTGCTGCCCCCGTCCTTCCTACGCGAAGGCGATCAGCCCCATTGAGATCGACCCATAGTCTTTTTTCCTACCAACACCTTCCTCTCTTCTGGAGCCACCCGTGTTTCTTTGCGCCGACAAAAGCGTCCTAGTCTACCCTCTTCTTAAGACCCACCGGGAAACTCGCGCTTGTCTCGCGGATTCTCCCTTTCTCTTTACGATACCATGGCGACCTTTCAATTCGTTTGCCGAGCACGCTCGACGGGCTGCATATCTTCTTGCAGTAGTCGCCCGGAGGAATGTAGTTTCTGGTGGATTCTTTCCCTTTTGTATTTGATCGAATGAGGAACACTCGAGAGGTGGAAGGGGTTGCTGTCAGCGACCATGTCTTTCTCTCATCCTCTCCGGTCCTTCGATTTTGGTCTTCCTGGTCATTGTTCTTCACGACTCTCTTCCTAACCCCAGTTTCAACCCAGTGAAGCCGATCTTGGATGGCGGTGCGGGTGTGTCCCCTGACTCTCTCTTTTTTAGTAAGCTCGAGCACCTTCACCTTGACTCCCTTCGTCTTTATAGGGTTCTCGGTCCAACGGTACCACGTCTTCGCGCATTTCCCCTTTTTTCCGTTATACCAGATGAGCTGCTACCTTTTTGTTGATCGTGTTTTTTTTTCTACATCGGCGGGACGTTCGAGGGATCCCCTTTTTCTTTCCCTCATCATCCTGATCTTCGATCTCTCCTTTCCTTCTCGGTGAGTACCGATTCTGGCCATCACAAAAAAGGTAGCGAGCGCATGTGTCCGATGCGGCGATCTCCTGTTGTGCCTTCCCCCCCCCTTTTTTCTTTGATTTGAGTGAGCAACGTTTCCCGATAAAGACTGAAATTTCTTTCATTTTAATAACCTTTCCCCTCTTCCCCCCTCCCCGCCATCCCAGTCTCGGTCCCACTTGCGGTTGCACTGGTGGGTGAGTCTCAAGTGTAAGATAGTCGGCTCCTCCTCTTCTCCCCGGATATCGAAGGACAGTGCGCTTCTCTTGTTTTTCTGCTCTAAAGGGTCTCCCCCTGCCCCCCCCTCCTTTCCCCTCCGGCGATCAAAGACGTCTATGGTCCCTTTTCCGCTCCACCGAAGGCGAGATATCTCTTCAATACATTCGCCTTAAACCGCAGTCGAGCGATTCCTCCTCAGAGACTAGTGCTAGGCCCCTCTCCCATGGGATCTCCCTCCCGACCCCTCCTAAGGCCCGGTGACCAATTCCTCACAAGGCTCGCGGTTAAACAGGGGTCTTCGGAGTCTGCCCCCCCAGGGGCTCTTAGGGTCCTTGGCGGCGATCGGATATGTGGTGAACCTTCCCCTTCGGCGGAATTCTGGTGTTCGTTGCATGCCTGAAGACTTTTCTCTTCTCCGCTCTTTGCATTCGCGCGTCTCTTTATCCCTTCACGTAAAAAACTCACGCCCCCCTTCCTTCTGTTTGCAGACGCAGGACTCCTCCTTTCCTCTCGACTTCCGCCGATGCTTCCTGACCGACTTGCGTATCTCTCCGCCTGCTTTTTTTATACCGCAGGAATATTTGTTCAATTTCCCCCGCAGTAAAGGCTTCAAGAAGTGGCCCCGGGGCGGGGCGAGTGGTGGAAAAGTGGAAAGCGTTAAAGGAAGCAAAGGAGAGAAAGAGGACAGCGGAGACCGATGAGTGCGTCAACCCCCAAAACCTCGTTTTCCCGTCCCCAAACAAAAAAAACCAAACCCCTCCCAAAAAAAGATAACACACACACAAAAAATAACACCCAAAAACAAACAAAATAACCAATTTTGTTTTTCCCCCCCCAACCCCCCCCAAAAACCACCGCCACAAAAACCAAAAAACACCTAACCCAACCCCCCCCCCCACCCCCCCCCCCCCATGGCGCTCCCCTTTTTTCTTTTTTCCCGCGCGAAGTCTGTTGACAAAATCTTCCACTATGTACCATGTTTTTTCTTCCCTTTTTTTTGCGGAGGTGAAGCGCTAATGGGCACTTTACCCCCCTCCTTCTATTAACTGAATGCTCCTGCGAACATGCGTCCCGCGAGGGCTTCGTTCCCTTTCTTCTGTCACGCCTACGACACCGGACCCTTTTCCGCTTGGCGAAAAGCGGGTCCCCCTCTTTCCTCGATTTAAACCGTGACCGTCAGACTTGAGGGTTCCTGAATCTCTGTCCAGTGCAGGAATACCACGGTAGTTTTCAGGTTTTAGGAAGACAATCCCCTTGTTCCGTCTCAGGTCATCCCCCTGACGAAGTAGGCTAGACTCCTTTTATAGGGTAGGATTTTAGGTTCTCCCGAATCATCTTCGGTGCATCGCCCAACGAACTCGTTTCATCCCCATTTCCCCGATTAGTCTTTCCCCCCCCTCGTAATGCTTCTCTCCTTCCGTTGTTTTTTTTCTTTGGCGTGGGAGCATGCCGCGTTCGAAGCTCACTTCCGATAAAATGGATTCAAGCATTGGCTGAGATCCTTTTTGTTTTTTATACCTTCAGATATTAGAGTCGATCCTCCCCCCCCCTTCTAAAGAGCAGAGCTTTTCGTCGATTTTCCTTCTCTTGGAAATAGACGGAACACCCCCGTCTCATCGAAGTGCTGCCTTCCCTAAAAATTCAGTTCCGGACTTTTCCTTCTTTGGTGATATTGCCTCCCTTTGACTTTTTCTTCCGAAATACAACCTCCCTTCGGTTATTTCCCTCTCCCCCCCTTTTTTTCCCCCTTTGCGCAAGCTTAACAACGCGGTCTTTGGGCGTCTTCTGTGACGATCTTCATTCCACCTTTCCCCCTTTTTGAGTCAGGCGGTCCTCCTTCTTCTCTTCAGGTAATAGTTGTTCTTCCTTCGTCGCGGGAAGTGCCCCCTTTTCTTCTGCGGCTGCTTCACCTCCCGCACCGAACCTTTTTTGTCTTGCTTTTTCAGTGGAAAGATTTTTCACGCCCTTCGCGCAGATTCTCTTTTCCATAAACTCTCCTCCCCCTTTTTTCTTTTTCTTTTTGAGCGATGTAATAGGTCTTTGCCTACTTGGTTTCTTTTTTCTTGAACAATCTGCATTACCCCCCTTCTTTTTTTTCCACCTTCGTGACAGCCGTTGAGACTTAAGCCCCAAACTTTTTACCCAGACAGAAAAACCTTGCTCTCTAGTCGACGAGTACTTAAGGCACAGTACCGGCGGTCTTCTCCTCTGGCTCTCCCTTTCCCCCGATATGATTTTCCCTGTCCGGTATTTTGGACAGATTTTCTTCAATCTTCAGGCGATAAGCAAATAGCTTTCCTCTCCATTTCGGTCTATATGAACGAACCCTCGACTCTCCCGGATGGAGACTTGTGTCTCCACCTCTTCATGAAGCGACGTTTTTCTCCGAGCATCCCGAAGGACCCACCAGGACCCCCCCCCGCCCGGGGTCTTACGGCGGATGCGAACCGTAGCCGAGGTATTTTCCTAATCGTAGCATTCGTTTTTGCCGTATAAGATCAGCTATTCTTCGCTCTTTCTCCCCCTCCCTGCTTTCATGTATTGAAAAGAAGGTGGATTTCTTTACCATCAAGTATTGATCCCTTTCCCACCTTGGAGCGTGGGGTGGTTTCCCCTCTCTCCTTCTGCTAAGAATTCTCGCACTGTTCCTTAGAGAGAGTGTTCTGACTTCTCCTCCTTGGTAGAAATAACCCCCCATTGAAACCCGCATTAATGCTCTATTGGATGGGTTGCGGGTGTCGGCACGGTTGATCCTTCCACGCTCGATCACATTCGGAACTGATTTCTCTCGTTCGCGTTGCTCTTTCTCTTACTGACACCCCGCTCCGCTTCTTTTTGAGCTCGCTACCTTTTTGTCCCCCCCGGTGCCGCCTCCGGTCACCAACTGCCCGAAACGGCAGGACGGGTATTGAGTGTTATCTCTCTTTTTCCCCCTTTTGTTTTTTGAGATGCGCCGCTACCCCCTCTCAAGTAACAGCCTTCCCCGATTCGGACCGATCCTAACACGAGAGAATCGGGTACGCGATTTCTCCTTTTTTGTTCTTTTTTCGTTGGCCTTTGCATGATTTGGCGCTTTATACCTCCCGCCCTCTTCACCTCCCCTTCTCAGGTTTTCCGAAGGTGACTCCACATCAACAGTCCTCCGCACCTCCCTCCCTTATTCAAATCGGGTTGCTTTTTCTTTCCCAGCAGATCGCGGTTACGACGCGACACTTAAGCATCTCCCTCTTCCGGACGTGCGCTCGCGCAGGTTTTCTTGACAAGGGCCTTCTGGCGTTTTTCCCCTTTTGCTCCATTGATGGGAACAAAGGGAGTAAGTCTCCTCCGTGGTGCAGCGAAGCCTGGGCACTACATTCTCGAACGAACTGTGTCCCCTTTGCGCGATTAGAAGAAGAGGGTGCGCCGTTCGGCACCTTCCCTGGGATGTCGAACGCCTAGGCATACGGCCTTTTACTTCCCTCTCGAAAGTTTCGCGCGGTCCCGGGTGTTTCGGGCTTCCCCCCTTCTTTCCTTCTGCAGGGGACTTTGTCCTTTTCAGAATTCACATCCCCTAGGAGGAATTATGCCCCTTTTCTTCTGAGACCCTACCTATGGGTCCCGCTCGCGATATGGTCCTTCCTGCGTCGTAGATTATCAAATCTTTAAGGTAAATTGCAGATGGTGATGCAGCTACCCTTCAACGATATCGACGATATCGATTCCTCCCCCTGTTACTGTTGCCTGATCCCTCTTATCGAGCAGCCTTGCTGGGGATCCGGAATCGTTTGCTTTAGGTTCCCTCCCGAAGTCCAGGAAGCGGTCCTGTCGGCCGGTAACGAAGTCTGCGGACTTCCCCTTTCCCTGCCCTAAAAGTACGCCCCCTCCTCCCTATACATAGTCTTTGCTCGGAATCATGAAAATTTCGCTTTGATGGCGTTTCCATCGGGCGAGGATGGCGCCCAAAATATTTCAAATATTTCCCCAAGACTCGCTCGTTTCGGTGCGGAGGTGCTTCAATCATTTTTCCTACCCAGCGACCGGACCTATTCCCTCCCTTAAGGCGAAGAGCTGAAACCCCTGCGACTTAGAAGATGATCCCCAGGTTGAAAGATCGCCGGCCGACACCTTTCTCCCCCTTTCGTTTAAGATTGGAGGAATTCTGTACATAACTTCCAGAACAGACCTGGTGTTGTCTTTTTCTGTCCCGTGCGGCACCCCCTTCCTCCTTCCCCCAATTGCCCCTGCGTTTTAGGAAGCACTCGAGCTGATTTTGTTCGTCTCGGGAAAGCTCCCTTGCGGAAGAAGTATTTTTTTTTTTTTTTTCCGGTAGGATTTTTCGGGATGTTTTTCCTCCTTGATCGGCAATTCCCAACGCTCCTTCTCTCCCCATTGAATCCTCTTTTATCGATTCTTTTTTCGACCCCTAGTCATGAGCCACGCCCCCCCTCCTCCTCAGTTTGTTGTGTTGATTCTCTTTTTCTTTTGGGGCATTTTTCCGATAAAAGATTGATTCAACCTGATACCTGAGCGTTGCGTTGGAATGCCTCTCCTTCTCTTCCATCCGAAAGCGCTATCTTTTCCTCGCTCCTCGTCGACCATGTTCCTTCGGAAAACCGTGAGCTCCTTCTTCCCCCAAAAAATGAAGTTTTCCCCTCCTCTCCTTTTGCTGCCGAAGGGACCTCTTTTCACGAACTCAACCCCATTTTCTTCTCTTTGTAAATATCGTTTAGGTACAGTCGCCAATTTCCCCCCTTTTCCCCAGCTTAAAGCTTTCTGTCGTAGGTTTTTTGGATAGCGTCACCCTTTCCCTAATTCTCGAAGTCCTCTTATTCAGAAGTAATCGGTAATAGGCATTTTCTGTATAAGGACGAGGAGCGCTGTTCCCCTTTTCCCACTGCCATGTGCGCGATTCACCTCCTGAACCCGAAAAATTAGTCTTTTTCTCCCCTTGCACGCCCTCCCGTTTTCCGCCATTTTCAACGACCCGGTTCGACCGATTTTTACGTCTTTAGCTGTGAGTACTTGGTGTGAGGCATTTTTCACCAAATTTAGGCATCCCTCAGACTGCACTTCGTTCCGACCGCCTCGACCGCCCTCCTGGTCCTAGACATTACAGCAACCCTCCCCTTTTCTTTATCCCCAGCCCTCAAAACCTTCCGATTTGTCTGCTCGATAGCCGCGCGTAATCAGTTCACAGTAACATTCTTCGAATTCGCGTCCGGCGATCAGCCCCCTTCGCCTAGTTCTTTTCCCTATTGTTTGGAGCGGGCCTCAAGCGACGAGCGAAGAGATAGACTTTCTTTCTTCCTCACATCTTTTCCAAAACAGAAGTCCCCGTCTGAAGGATTTCTGCCCCGGTAGACGAGATAAGCCAATGAGTAACTGCCCCCCTCTTTCGCTGTCAGCCGAGCCTCCTCCCCAAGTTCCTTTTTTTTTTGCGCACGGGGACGTGAGTTATAGTTCGGGGACGCTTTTACTTTTTTCCCAAATTCGTTTTTGCCTCAAGATCGCGCCAGCTTTCTCTGTCCTGCATTTGCAGTCCTCTTTTCCCCTAATATTTTTGGTGGAGCGCTTGTTACCATCAAGTATGTGTCCTTTTCCCTCCTAGCGGAAGGTGTTGCCCCATTTCCCCTTGTCGGCTGCTTCCTTTTCTCGATGGCAACGGTCCTTCGAGATTTTGTGAAGTAGGCGCTTTCTTCGACGATCTTATGATAGGCACCCCCTTTCACTGCAGTGAAATGCCGCTTCTTTTTGCGGTGGCGGGTGGCTTTTTTCTCTGTTGATGTTCACCGACCCTTTTTTTGACCAGTCCTCTTCCCTTTATAGGCGACGTTGCTTCCCTTCTCTGCACCGCGGCACGCACAACCTTTTCCCCTCCTGTACACATGCGCTCTCTTTTTGTTTTCGTCGGTGCCGAAGCGTTTCATTTCTCCCCCCTCGGCGGAAGTCTCTTCCTCCTACGAGTTGGTGGTGTTGCGCCTGCTCGTCACTCCGACGTCCCGTTCTTTTTTTCTTTTGACCCGTTTTCGGCACCTCTCCCGACCAAAGTAGCGAGCGCATCGTGTACGCCTTCGAAGACGTGGTGCGTGTGGCATCCTTTTTTTTTTTCTCCCCGGCCTCTCCCTTTCCATGTTCAGAGGGGGATCGAGCGTTTTCCCCAAAAAAAAAACTGGTCTGCCTGCCACCCGCACATCCTGACTTGCAATCAGCGGTTTTTTTTTTTTTCTCCCGAGAATCGCTTTCACGCCCTTCCTTTCGCTCGCGAAGGCTGTCGCTCCCAGGGTCGATTCCAAGGGCACCCCCTTTTTCCCATGGAGTTTTATCAAAGATATTTTCACCAAGGGCGTTACCGCCTTTTCGGAAGATTCTTTTTCGAACGATCCCTCCCCCTCCTTCAGCAGAGGGCGACGATCGGCTCTACGCATTCTACGAGTTCGCAATGGTCCTGCTTCCACTCGGACACGGCCCTGTAAGATACGGCGAGACAAGGCTTTTTCCTTTTTCCTTTGGTTCTTCGGAGGCTTTTTCGCTGACCTTTTCTTTCCCTTTTGCTACGACAACTTTTTTTTTCCTTCCTCCGGCGGCCATTCTGCGGTGCTTCCTGGCGTGTCTCGCTTGGGTATTCTAGTAGCGTCGTCGTTCTCCCCCTTCCCGTCACCCCACCGGTGAAAAGACTTTTTTTTGTGATGAAGAATCCCGGACGCGATCCTCTAGATTCTCCTTCCTTCTTACGCGGCGGCTATCTCTAGCACCTCGACGGTTGCTTTCTCTGAATATTTTCCCTCCCCTTTTCTTTTTGTGGAGGAGGTCAAGAAGTTTTTCGGCGTGATGACAAGACTGTTCTCCCCCCAAGTACGCCATTCCGACCTCTTCTAGTCGACGCGGAAGCCTCGTCGACCTTTCTCTTTTTTATGCTACGGCTGGCTTGAAACCTTTTTTCCCCCTCTCCGAACGAGAGACGCCTTTTCGTGCGGAGGTGAAGCGCCGTTTTTTTTCCCTCCGCGATCAGCCTCCGTTCCAACAGTGCCATATTACCCCCCCCCCCTTACGGAGACATTTCTGATCCCCCTCCTTCTCCGAGTGTAAAAAGGTTTTTTACCGATAGTACACTTTCCTACCGCGTTTCCTTTGGATAACGTAGACGGACCCGTTGGCGACATATAGTTTCTCCCTTTTTATTTTCTTTTCGCGTCGTGAGTCATCCACTTTAGAGGACTCTTTTTCGGTTTTAGGGACGACTGGATGAGAAGCACGGTTTTCAGTTTTTCCGCCGGTATCAAGTAGGTAGACTACCCTTACGACAGGGAGGATGTTTCGGTGATTTCACTTAATCTCTCGGTGATATGGACCGCATTCCCGACATGAGCATCTCCATCCCCATCTTGCCTCCCCTATTTTCTTCGAAGCTCCCTCTT
>Ga0179593_1519360_pt1 | contig 13550 bp, 13 predicted proteins | sample CZODoug2_1_08_16_FD_185931 | JGI IMG/M metagenome (GOLD analysis project Ga0179593, IMG submission 185931) | Vadose zone soil fungal communities from Angelo Coast Range Reserve, California, USA - CZODoug2_1_08_16fungal (PacBio error correction) | ecosystem: Environmental > Terrestrial > Soil >... | reverse complement strand
TCTTCTTTGAGATGTCACCGTCCTTTGTTTTCACCTTTCTCCTTTTCCCAACCTTTTTCCGGATCCTTTTGAACTTTACAAAGCTTGTTCATTAATTCTGATGAGGATTTTGGAAATCCCGTGAGATTTTTCGCCTCCCCCCCCCTCCGAGCTTCTTCTCCCCCAGTTCTCCACTTGGTCTACTTTGCGGGAACTTAAGTGACTGAAACTTTCTCGCCCTGCCTTTCCAAGGCGCAATCAGCAAATTTTTTTATCGGCTGCTAGGGCCCTCACTCCATCTCACCGCTTCGCTATCTCCCTTACGAGCATCTAGTGAAACTCTCTTTAAGATGAGACTCTTTTTCGTGTGGGAGGGTTCTGTTGCGACTTCCTTGATCTTCCCCCCAATTGACGAAGAGTTAACTTTTCTAAATTTCTTTTGCTTCAGGACATTCCCTTTAAGTATTATACCGCGCTCCTTCCCCCCTAAGGGTCTCGTGAACGACCCCCTCCAGCGTTTTTTAGATCCGAGGCCACTCGAATCCCTTCCCCCCCCGGACAGTTCTTTCTCTGGCCCAAATGCTTCTTCCCTCAATAGTTACCTCTGACTTACGAGGATTATTTTTCCGAATTTTTCTGTAAGATGCGCAAGTCTCCTGTCCTTCCCCGGGGCCCCTACCTTCTTGCGCTTCCCCCCCCCCCCCCCTTCCCCCTCGAGATGTTGTAGTTGGTCCTCCTTTGCTCAACGTGTTTTCCGGTGTTGGTTTCCATTCTTGATTGACCGCTGACCCCACACGTGTATCCATCAAGTCGGTGGCCTGTGTCACCCCGCTCCACTTGCCGCTTGGTGCATGGTGAGGGAGGACGTAGCCTGTTGACTTCTACATTTCCCTTTTCCAGATGCAGGTATTACCCCTCGCTACTTTTCCAGCATCTCTGAAGCGAATCTCTCTCCTGTTTTCCGGTCTTCTTTATACGCGGTCGGCGTCGGCTGCTTTTGGGGATAAAGCGGCCCGTTGGTGACCCCGAAGAAGATCTTTTGCCCGAGGATGCGGGTTGGCAACTTTACGCTCCTGGTTGATTCGGTCGACCTGCGGTTTTTTTTTTTCTTTGATTCTCCCGCCTTTGGAGGCTTCCCGGTTGCTGCTAATCCTGACCCCTAGGGTAATAACTGTGATTCGTAAGCTTCTCCCTGCATAACCCGTCCATTTGCTTTTCGTTTTCCCTCCATGACTCGACTACCGACTTTCCTTCCTTTCCAGGGTTGAACGGGAAGTAATTACTGGCCTTTTTTGGCTACCACAGAAACCATCCCTTCCCCCTGTTCCGATCTTGCCTCTATCTGCGCCGGCTTTTTTGCTGGCCTTCCTTTTTTTTTTAAAAAGGCTACACTGTACCAGTACTCCCCCCACCCCCCCCACATTATGGTGCCGCGTCCCCGGCTGAGTGAGAGGCGCCTTGCAATGATTGGATTTTTTTCGTTCTTCTTCCTTAGGATCCGCATGTTTTTGCTTTTCCCCCTTCCTTCTAAAACCCCCTTCCCCCCACTTACTGTCGTTTTGGTAGCTGTAGATGATTCTCACCGTTTCAGGCACATCGTCTTTTCGTCCCCTTCTGATGTAAGCTGACCAATTTCTTCCTCTTTTTCACTCCCCGCCCCTCTCAGCTTCATTTGCTTTGGTTTCTTTTCCCTGGAATGCATGAACCATTCAAATTCTTTCCCCCCTCTTTTCGATGGCGAGCGTGGCCATGTCTCTTTTTGATTAATTGGGTATTTTTTCCGCATTTCGGTTCATTCAGGCGGTAGTCCCTCTCCGCTGATCTTTTTCCTTCCTCTGCCTCCCTGGCGAAACCTCTGTACAAAATTTCTTGCGCGTCACATGCGTTTTGTTTTGTGGGTATCTTTCGGGAAGCTGGCTTTCTTTCTCTCCTCTCCTCCCTCAATTCCACACCTTACCTGTGCTGCTGCTGAGACGTCCTTCGGTAGCTTCTCAGGAGAAGAAAAAGGGCTGTCTTCCGAGACTATGTTGGTCCCCTCCCCCCATAATCGTGCTGTTTTTTTGTTTTTCTCTTTTTGCGATTCCCCTTTTTATGGCGTGGAAATTTCCGCTCGGTTACGTAGGGTTGGTGCGGCCCTTACCAATTTTTCCTGATGGCCAGCCCTTGTTAAGACTGGGTCGACCTAAGAAGATGTGTTTTCTGACCATTTCCCCTGCTCTCGTGATGTTCTGTTTGAGAAGGCCTGTCCTCTTGCCAATTGCTGCGGCCTTTGTGCTTTTTGAATTCGACACCCCCCTCAGGGCACATCGACTCTCCTTATTTTCAGCCGCGACCTCTGTGCATTTTGTCCGGTTCTCCGCTTGTCGGTTATGGGCGACATGGTTTGGAGTGGCTTATAGGACTATTTTTTCCTGTCGGGGAGGGTTTAGTTCTCTGTGGAAGGGCGATCTAGCCCTGGTTTTTCGTAACTCCTGTTCTCGTCACTGGGTACTCCCCTGTTTTTTCTTTAGGAGTCGTTTTCGTTTGACGATAGGGATCTGGTTTGGTTTCTGTCTTCCAAGGTAGTTCTCAAGAGATCGCCTTTGCAGCACCCGGCTTTTTTCAAATTTTTCTTCTGTTTAACCGGGGGTGTAGCTGGCTCAGAGATGGTTTTCTTTAAAGACAGCCCACGTCTTTTTCAGTGATTCCCCTCCTTCCGAACCTCGTTACGCTTCTTTTCTTCTTTCCTCCTGGGGTCTGCTGAGCTTCGGCTTTTTTTTTTTTTTTTCTAAGGGTATCCCCCCCTCGATAGCCTGACCCCCTCATAGGGGGGGCATGCAACTCATGGATTGTGTGAAGTATCTCCGGCTTTAGCTTTTTTTTATTTTCCCGTCTTTTAGGTTCTTTACGTCCGGTCCCTTCTCACCCTTATGAGGTATCTTGGAGGTGGTGTTACGATAGGGTCTTGCTTGTTTGCTTTTAATTTCTGTCCCCTATCAGAGATCTCCTTTCTCCCTCAGGGTTTCCTTCCCCACACGTTGAGGTCGATGTGCTTTTTCGTTGGTGTAGTAGGTTGGCCTGTTTGGTGGGGCTAAAGGCCCCTATTTTGTTTCACCTTTCCCTATTTTGTAGCGAAAAGTCGTGCGGATACGCATGATTATGCCGTCTGAGGAATTGTTTTGGTTGTTCTTGTGGTCTCCCCCCCCTCGATCTCCTCCCCTTAAGAAATATGGCTTTTTCAACGTGACGTCTATTTACTTGTTCCTGTTGGTTTTAGAAGGAAGTTTGTATATTTCTTTTCCTCCTTTCTGTTTGTTGAGAGCTCTTAAAGTCTCAACCCCCAAAAAATTCCCTTCTACCGGTTCAGTATGAAATCCCTCTTTTGGCTGGCCCAAAACCTTCAGTTCTTCTGAGATTTGCACTTTCTCACCCAAAACCCGCCCCTTTACCTTTTTCCCGTCCATTCTTGGGATAAGACTGCAAATAGTGATTTTCCTTGTTCGTCCCGTCTTCGTCACTCTCTTCTGTCTTCCGCTTTTCCCTGTCGAACTTCCTAACCCCAACACAAGCCGAACTTAACGTTGAATGCCCCCTTTCTCACCCCCTGTTCTTTGCCTTTCCAATCGTTCCCCGCATCTCTGTTCTCCTTTTGACAGACAAACCAAGGCGAATATTTTTCCCCTTAGACCCCCTAAAGGCGTCTCGAATCAAATATTTGTCCTTTTTCCCCTCTTCCCCGCATCGTCTACCTCCCTTTCGTTAAACACCCCCCAGATCTACTCCATAATACCACCACTGCCAAATCCCCATCGAAATCGTTTTCCTTGAACAAGAGTCACTGTCTTTGATTTCTCTTTATATTTTTAGACCTTCGCCCCCCCAGCAAACCTCCTATCCCTATCCACCGTCCGCAAATAAAGGATTTCCGTCAAGAAACCTTTTGCAGTACATCTGTCAACCTTCCTCCCCATCAGGTAGTGTCTTGTTAAACCCCTCTTTTCCAACACCCAGCATCGACCTCTTCCTCCGGGGTGCCTTCACATGCACGGCGATCTCCTGGCTGGCGTCACTTCGAACCCCCCCCCCCAAAACCTCCCCATATCTATCCCTCCCCCCAGGATTCCCCCCATTGTTATCACTTCTTGTTTCTCTTTCCCCAAGATATCGAACGACCCTGGACGTTAAGGACCTACTCTGCCACCAGCATCCGACACCTAACTTCCTTACACCTCCGATAATCATTCCCCCCCCATTTTAGAACCCTACTTAGACCAGTAAAATGAACCCCCCCCTTTCAGGAGGACTACCCTTCTGATCGTTTCCTTAAGATGCTTTTCGACTCTAAAGAGGCCCCCCCTTTTGACCTCCAATTTTATTTTTTTCGTATCAACCCTCCATCTCGCTCTTCAATCCATGTTGCAATTTTTTCATAAAACTCTTATGTTCATTATGTAGTCCCCCCCTTTTCTCTTTTTCCAGGATTGACCCCTTCTTCTCACCCCCATTTTTATGACCCCCCCCCCGCCAACCGGAACTAATTGAGAGGAAATTCTGGTCCCCAAGACTCGCCCCCATTGACCTTCTTACAAGGCACACTCCACCACTGATACCAGTTTTCCGTATCCCCCTATCTCCCAACTCCCTTTCCTTAATCCTTCTTGGGTTGACGATAAGCTTGACCGCAAGCAGCAGAAGTCCGGAACTACCGGTCCTTCTATTTCGGCATTATTTTGAAATCATGGCCCCCGTGACCCAGTCCCTTTTTTCGAGTCCTTCCCCCTGCTCAACTCTTTTCATCATTCCCGCCTGGTGCAGATTGGCGCCCCTTTCCTGGCGTAAGTACATCTCCAACAGTGACTCCGAGGCTTTTTTCAACCCCTGACTCTAACCCCCCCTCTCTTTGTCGCCCGCAACGTCATTCCTCCACTGCCGAAAAAAACCGAATGACAAATTTTTCGTCGCACTCTGCCTCGACCCCGTTGGTTTTTCTTTGCCTTCCTATACATCCCCCCCTTACCATCAGCAAGCCGCTCCGGCGGCCGTCCCACAGTAGTGGAGAATGTCAGATTTCTGCATGCATTCGATAATTCTTTTTCCAAACCCACTTCTTCACTTTTCACACGCCCCCCCAAAATTCCCGGTCTGATTGAGGGTTTTTCCAGGGGTTGTCAATAGTTTGCACGATGTCACGGAACTTGCTTCGTTGGAAAGCCTACGTACTTTGAGCCCCTTCTTCTCCCCCCTACCCCCCTATTTCGGTCGCTGGTGTGGCTGGTATTTTTTCTCCCGAAGATTGTCATAAGTAAATCCCACGATTCCCCCATCCATTTTCGGCCCTTTTCCTTCCCGGGGGTTTTTTTTCCCGGGCTTTTTTTTCTCTGAAGTGTTCGGCCGTTTTGACAGGCGTTGGTTAAACGGGAATTGCCTAAGCGACATTCGAAATTGAACAGGGTACCCTCTTGGGTCTGATCCCTTCTATGCACAATTATTCCGGTTGCTGCCCCCTTCCCGGCACGTTCCCCCTCTTTTTTTTTTTCTTCTATTTAAGAAACAGTCGCCCCCGGGAGGGTCCAGTCTCCTTCCTCCAGAAAGATTGGACTTCTCCCCCGTCTTCGCAATTGGCTCAGTTCCCCCCGCATCTTCACACCCTCTACTTCTCTGCCCTTTCGGACGCTTGATCACCACCCCATCATAAGCCATAAAAACACCTTCACTTTTCTTTTCATCTCCACCAAATACCCAGTTCCTCCCCTTATAAGCCATTGATCACCAATGATAGAAGGCACGCCCTCCTTTCCGCCTTAAGACGCCCTCAGAGATCGGACTCCACTTCCAGAGCCCCCCCTATGCCTTTTTTCTTTTCTGACCGTTGCCTTGCCCCCCCCTGTTACTTTTTCTGTCTTTCCTTTGATCTACGTGTCCATCCCCGAAAACAACACCCTTTCACAGCGTGAGGCCACAGAGCTTAAAAGAACCCACCTTTTTCGGTCCCCCTCTTGCCCCCCTCGCATGAAAGATCCCCGTTTTTTCGTCTTCCCCTTGCAGGTGAATGCGACCGCATCTTCCTTCCTGCGGCGCCTATCCCCAGTCTGTCTCTTGTTTTCCTAAGGCAAATATACGTTTCGAGCTCATGTTCTTTTATTTGTCTTGATTCGTTCCCCCGATCTCACCGACCCCCTTGGCTTCTCCTTAGACTTATAGAGTGTCCTCCCTTAGAATCCTTTCCTCCCGTCTTCTGAACTTTTGATCAATTTACATATTATCTTTCAAGTTTGCCGCCTTTTCCGTGCCGACCCTCTTCCCAAACTTCTTCCCCCGTTTTCCTTTCTTTCCCCCTTTTTTTCCGTCTGCTGTTCAAACGCGCTTGGCTCTTGACCGATAGAGATTTACCTTCGGCCGTCTTCCTTACTCCCTTCTCTCAGAGAGAACTTGGTGCTTTCACCCTCTTCTTCCCCGGACGCATTTTTCACAACTCCAATTCTCCCACACTTTTCTCCCCTTGCGGACATGCTTCTGCCTTTGTTGACTATAGAATCGGATTTTTCTTCGCGTCCTCTTTCCCCGTATCCGTTCTTTCTCCCTTCCCCGTAATTTTCTTTCCCCCCCCCCTCTTTTTTTTCTTTCACCCCTGTGCCTCTAACTTTTCTAGATAGTCCCCGAGATTGACCACCGCAACTCCCTGAAGGTGACCGACAGCCTCCCGATCCTATATATTTTACCCTTCCATCATTTGTTTTTCGAGAAATGGGCTTCTCTGTCCCATTCAGTACCGTCTTTTTCATGCCCTTTCGCTCCTCCTTCCCGATTTGCTCCCTCCTCTCCTTTTTCCAACGGGTCATATATTCTTTCTGAAGCTCCTCCCTTTGTACGCAAGCTTCGTATCCCCCCCCTGAAGATCCTCTCTCTTCCAGATGGAATTTCTCCCGTCTGTATTTCCACACTGTTTCAGTTAGGTGGAAACCGTAGAGTTTCAGCTTTCCCTCCAGGATCCCCCCCCAGCCCCCCCCCTTTCCGAGGATACTTTTTTCTCCCTTACTCCATCTTATTTCTGCGGGCCATCTTCTATCTGACAATCTTCTGCTTTCGAGAGACATTCCCGGTTTCCTCTTTTTCGGGTAGGGAGATCCCCTAAAAGGGAAGGACTCCCTTCATAGAGGGATTGAGCCCACCCTAGTCCCTACGCTTACCCCTCCATGCATCTCAAGTGTGCCCTGCGTCTCCCTTACAGGTTCTTAGAGTCAACCCTTATAACTAGATAGAGGCACCGATTCGCCCAGGACCCACTTCTCGTCAGGAGCGCGGCCCCCTTATTGCCATCCTATTATTTATCGGAGACCCTCTTCCTCCGTAATCCGCGGCTCAGGTCCTTCTGCCCAAACTGCTAAACTGTCCCGACTAGATTCAGGCGCGGCTCAGAGTTTTTGTTTCTTCGCCCGAGGTTTTCCTTTTTTTATGGCTTTCGTTGTGTTTCCTTGTGTTGCACCGTTTTTTTTTTTTTCTTGTATTTCTACGTTTTTCTTTCCCCACCATCCGCTCTCATCAGGAACTTCCCGTTTCCTCAACGTAACCCGTTCCCAAAACTTTCCCCTCTTTTATTTGTACGAATTGGTCTTTTTGCCTGATCTTTTCCGGTCCTTGCCGGTTCCCCAGAGTGAGGTCTCTTTTACTGCTGCTGATACTCCCTCGATAGACTGCCCTTCGAGTGTATTGGGAGTGCGGCTTTAAGTCTGCCTGCGGGGGAGTTTATGCTTGTGTTTCTCAAGTCCTACCGGGCCGTCTCCGGGTCCATTGCGGTTTCTGTTGGCCTTCGGCCCGCTATGTGCCGACGACGGTCGACCTCTTGTTTTGGAAGAGTTCTGACCTTTGAGGATTTTGACGTTTTCCTAATAATGCCCCCCCCGACTTGTCCTCCTTGTTTTCCGGAAGATGACTCAACGGCATCACCCGTCTCCATTTGATCGATTTTTCCCCTCCCGCTTTCTTCCTTTCCATTTAAATTCTGCCCTTTCCTTCAGGGAACCGTACCTTCCTTTGCGAATTCATTCTTTCTTCCCAAACTGTCTTGGCGTGAGAGAGGCCGATTTTCTTGAGAAGGCACGGCTCTTTGGCTCTGGAGGCTCCCCCGATTCTTCAAGACCAGTACCCCACTCTCACCCCGGTCTCTCTCCTCTCGGATGTTGTGAGAAGGCTGAGTGTTTTTCAATGCACAGGTTCAGCCTTTCTACAAGCTGGCTTACCTCCGTCCTGACAAAGATGGACCCACCCAGTCCCCTTCTCTCTGTTCCTTTTGCGCTTCTCTTTTCCCCTTTGTTTTTCGGTCCACTCTATACACTCTGCTGAGGACCATGCCTTGAGCCGCTAATGATTTTGTGTGACGAGGTTCCTTCCCTTTCATTTTTCTTTTTCCTTTGTGGACTTCTCCCTGTCCCGCCAACTTAATTGGCGTGAGAGAGTGGAAATTTTATCCCTTTGGTTGCTCATGGGCTCTTTTTGTCTTCCCTCATCTTCATTGGTTCGGCGTTTTTTTCCGGCCCTTCACCTCGATCGGTTTTTTCCCCCTTTGTCCCCCGAACTTTTTTCCCCTCTGTTGGTCCCCTTTCAAGCGTTCTTAAGGTTGGGTAGGGCCGGCGTCTTTGAAGTTCATGGAGCCTTGTTTGATCGACTCTGAGCCATCTTCACCTCCCCCAAAACTTTCCCTTTTACTGTCTGTTATTTTTAGAATTCCTCTTTTTCTGCAAGGATACTACCCAGTTTTTTCATGTTTTCCTATATTTTTAGACAACCTACTATCTCTCTTCTGGTTGTCTGGCCTGTTTTCGCTTTTCAAGTGTTGGTCCCCCACCTTACATTGCGCGCACTCTTCCTGTTCAGTATTTTTTTTCTGGTGCTCCTTGTTTGTGGCGCCCTCTAGACTGCCCACATAATGGGTCAGACAGAATTTGCCTTCGTGGGGTATTTAAAGTCCCCCTGACAACATTCCTTCAGATCGGTCTCTCTTTCCTACGGACGATACGATCGTCTACTTTTTCTTCTTGCCTCTTTCTTGGACTTGCATTCTCCACCTTTAATTCCCATGATAAGGAGTTATTTTTCCTTTGCCCGGCTGGTTTTTTGCAGGTTTACTCTAATTTTCGGGAGAATGTGTTGGGCTGCTTATCTTCTGTCTTTTCGTCTTCCTGGGATCCCTTTACCATTCTATTCTCCTCGACAGTAAAGGCCGGCTCTTCCTTTTTTTTGGATTTCGCCCCCCCCTCCCTTTCCTCCTACATGTAGGCTTGCATTTCGAACCTATAGTTTTTTTTTTCTCTCTTCTTGTGTCTAATTTGTCTCCTATCCTTACTTTGAGTTGGGCCTCACCACGGTATAGAAAAGTGAGTGTCTATTCTACACTTTTTTGTTGTGATGAGCTTTTAGGTCTGGTTTTTTCGTCTTCCCCTCCCAGAGAGATGCACCCGACGGTCAGACCCCGAGTCCACCAGTTCCTCAAGCCTTTATTTCTTTAACGTATATGGTTGCGGCTGGTTCTTTGAGGGTGGGTAGAATCTTTAACCCCCCTCTCGCTCCTCGGAAAGTTGGGCCGTTTCTCTTGAAAAGTTTCTTTCCCTTTTTCAAAGGTTTGTGTTTTTCCGGATTTTTTTTGGGATTGTCACTCCCCTCCAAGAGCTGTGTAATCTACGGCGCATCGCTTTCTAAAGAGTATGACTGATATTTTTGTAAAACGATTTTAATCTTTGCATGTGGCGAAGGTTCGACATGAGCTCGCGTCACCTTTTTTCAATCCATTTTTTTCCTTTTTTGGCTTTTTTGTTCCAGGTTGGTTTCTTATGTCGGTCCTCTTTCTGGTGGGGATGATTACCCTCCCCCCGATCTATTGACGCACGACCTGCCCAGAGGTGCCCTGTTTATTTCAATGCGGATCCGCCTGAACTACAGTCTCTGCTTTCTTTTTTTTTCCCTTGGGCGGACCAATCTCAGAGATCTGCCTAACCCCCGTTTGGCCAGTCCCTCTCTTTTACAAACGTTTCTCGAGGTCCTTTTTTCGTCCGTTGCTAGGGCCCTCTGAGAATCCCCTCCTCCGTTTTTCTACGAAAGTAGATGCTCACTGCCTGAATGATAAACCCACAAACCGGATCCCCCCTTATTCTTTCCATTCACTTGATGCCTCCCGGATGGTCAACTGTTCGATCTCTGAGATGTTGCTCCCAAACTCAAACACCTCCGAAGTCTCCCTGTCTTTTCATCCCTCTTATAAGAAGGCATTTCGCTTGAATATGGGAGAAGTGTTGGAGCATAGTAATTCCTCTTTCTTTAGTCGTAGATACCAACCCCTCTAACTTCCTCCTCCCCACATGTGCTCAACCCAATGATTCCAACTTTATCCTTCGAGTGTGCAACCTGTTTTTTTTATTTCTCTTAGATGGTGCTACTTCTCAAGGCAAACCCTACTTTTTTCATCCACTAGTTCAGCCACTCTTCTTTCGAGAACTCTTGTTTCCCCTTCTACCTCCTCCTTTTTTTTACCGCTCACTCCCCCTTTTTGTCTACCTTAACCCCCCCTCTCGACAGTCGGAATTACCAAATTTTCAACAAGCCACCTCCCTCCTGTCATTCACTCCGTGGTCTCCCCAACCCTCCGGCGATCTCTTAGCTGTTTTAGTTAACACCAGTCCCACCACCTATTTCCTTCTATTTCACCATACCTCTCGCAGAACTTTTGCGCGTACCTCTTTTCGTAGTAAGAACTCCAGGGATGTCAGTTTTTTACTACACACCCCCTCTTTACCAGGTCGACTACACGGTTCCACCGGCCCCCCCTCCCGTTGCCTGCCTCTTACCCCCCCCCCCCCCCACTGTTCATTCCTTAGGAGTTTTACAAAACAGCAAAAATCCAGATAACTATAGATTCATCCCCTTCAGGACGAATAATACTTGATTTGTTACGTGGTGGATTTGCCCAAGTATTCCCCTTCCTCAACGTGCGCCACGATCCTCCCTTGCAACCAGTCATTCCTCCCCCACGAACTAGTCACCACCCCTAGAAGATAATATTCCCCAGCACCCTTCGGTGCCCAGGAGCACCAGAGAGAAACCGTCTCACACCCATCTTTCGCCCTCCACTCTTCCCTTTGCTCTCTCATTCCTGAAGCTGCGGTTTTTGCACCGTTCCTCGTCAAGTCCCGCAGAAATCTGCCTATTCGTCCTTTTTTCTTCCCTCAAACTCCCTTGATATCCTAATGTTTGCCTTCCGTGACTACCCACTTCTTCATGCATGTCGCACCCTTCTTGTGTCCGCCGATGACAGCAGGTGCACCCTTTGACGGCATGCCACCCCCCCTCCGTAACCAGGCATCTCTTTCAAGGTCCACTTTCCCAATTTCAAAGTCTCGTAAACAGGACAGACAACCCACCAGCGCGAGTTTTTTTTTTTTTTTTTTTTTTTTTTTTTTTTTTTCTTTTCCCCACATAGCGTTCCTGACCAGCACAACTCATCCTCTTCTGCCTACCGATGTCCTTCTCCCCATCCTTTTCCATTAAGTAGGTTTGACCTTTCAGGCGCCGTCTTTTGACGGCCCTGATTTTCAGCAATGCCCCTCCCCTTTTCCAGAACATTAAAGTCCCGGCTCTCCAACCCCCCCCTTCATTGAAGCGTCATTCTATTCTCTTTCCCCCCCATTTGCTTGTTTTACGTCAAAGTGACACCCGTGAATCGGAGATGGCCTCACCCACTCCTTCAAACGATGAGGTGACCGATTCTGTGAAGACCCCCCCCGGCAAGCCAATGACTCCCCGTGATTTAACCTCTCAACGCTCGTTCCCTCGCCCCCCCCTACCTCCCATTTTTCAGTTTCCTTGCATGAACGAAATGCTACAGTTTCCTTCCAAATAAGACCATGACGCGAGATATGCGGCGGGAACCTTCACTTCCCCAATTAAGCGGCCCTCCTTTTGGCTGTATCAGGCAGCATGCTAGTACTTTCCCCAACCACCCTTTTTTCGGCCCAAACACCCCTTTTGAGTTTTTTTCTCCGATTGTTTAAGTAGAGTTCCACTGTTCCGCACCGGCATGAGCCCCTTGCCAAGGTCATCGGCAAAATCCTCCGCTCTTACCTACGCGCCACCTCTCTCCGTCTTAGCGGGTTTTTCTCTTCTTGTAGGAGAGGAAGAAGTCTTGTTCCCGACCAAGCGACCGTGCTTTCTCGATAAGTCTCCATTAGGACTTCTCTCCCTAGGAAGGATGGGTGGTGGTTCCTCTGAAGTCGCCGTCTGACTTACAAAGTCCCTTTTTCCTTCGAAATTGGAAGTAATTTTTTCTTTCCTCGTAGACAAATGGATATACGTGTTTTTTTCTTCATATTCGGAACTTCCATTCACTCTTCCCATTGTAAGGAGTGCTCCTCGGTAAGACCCTCGCGCCGGTTGGACTTCCTCCTTCCTTCGAGGTTACCCCCCTTTCAGTCTCCCTTGCTCATAGGTTGACAAACCCTCTCTCTGAAAGGAACGATTTAGCACCCGGTCGTTTGGTCCCCACCCCCCTCTTTTCAATCCCCGCCTCATCCCACAGTGCTTCACTCCGCCTGCCCTCATTTCTTTTTCTCGTCGGCTCTATCCCAGCCAGATGAGGCCCTAAGACCTCCCCTCGGGTTGCGCCTTAAGCTTCCCCTTGACAGTCCTCCCAAGAAAAATTGCCCCCTTGAAATTTGAGAGTGGAACGTTCCCCAGAGTTCGGTATTACTTCTTTTTTTTGATCGAGCGTCCTCCCCCCCCTCCCCCCCCCCCGGAAACACTTTTTAGACACGAAGAGGCCCCCTTCAACTCTGCGCTCCCAACAATATTTCCCCCTAGCGCTGACGCTACTTTTAATTGGCACCGATTCTGACAGTCGACTGCTCTCTGACCCCTGAGTCGACCCATATACCTAGTAATTTTATAGTGTCGTACTGACTCATGCAATACTCTTGGACCCCTTAGCCGGTCGATATTTTTTTTTTTTCTTCTCCGCTTCATTTTATCCCGTTCTTTGTAGGCTTAGAAATCTCCGTCTGGACCGTTTCAGACGGGTTCAATTTCCCACTCGCATTACTTTCCCTTTTTAACAAGCTCTCGTTTCGTTTCCCTCTTTCTCTTTTCCCCTTTTTCCATTACCTTTCTCTTCCGACTTCCTACTACCCGGCCACCAACGGCCAACCGTCGTCTCATCGTATCCCCCCTCCGCCTGGGGTAACCGCGTTTTTCTTCTCAATAGTTCTCGCTCTCGAATTTATAAGTTGTTCATTAATCTCCCTCTATTCCCTTTCTGGATTGAAATCCTTGGGTCCTTTTTCCCCCCGCTCCATCGTGCCACAGAAATGCAACAATTTTGCTCCCCGCCTTGAGAAAATGTGCCACCCTATTGTTTTCTTCTCTAGGCTTAGGGTTTGGGGGGATCTCGCTTTTTTTTCTTTTTTCCCGTTTTCTGGGTTTTGGGCGTTTGGGATTTCTACTTCATCCTAATAGTGAACCTCTTTTTGAAGTCTTTCACCCTTCCTCGCCACTTTCGTACTGGTTATCTGGCAATTCATTTTCCCCCCCAATTCTGTTTAATGTGACTCTAA
>Ga0179593_1484248_pt1 | contig 13550 bp, 12 predicted proteins | sample CZODoug2_1_08_16_FD_185931 | JGI IMG/M metagenome (GOLD analysis project Ga0179593, IMG submission 185931) | Vadose zone soil fungal communities from Angelo Coast Range Reserve, California, USA - CZODoug2_1_08_16fungal (PacBio error correction) | ecosystem: Environmental > Terrestrial > Soil >... | reverse complement strand
CAGGCGGAGTTGGCCGATTCGGCGAGGTTCGGTAGTACTTCCCCTCTTTCACCTGCCCCGTAAACTTGGTTCCCTGTGTGGCAAATTTCTTTACTCTGCGCCCATTTTTTTCTGCGAAAGCATTTTACCTTGAACCCCATCGCGTCTCTGACCGTCTTTCCTCCTCTCTTCCCACCTTCGGCTCGTCTTCTTTTGTTCCGTGACTGTGGCTTTTTTCGATCTTTTTCGTTCCGATGGTGATTTCACAGTTAGCGCAGGTTTGCTGTTCTGTAATGGAAGGATTGGCCTATCTCGACATTCCCCCATCCCCCCTTTCTTCCTAGGTATGAAGTCTTTGCTGCTGTTTCCTCCCGTCTTCCCGCTAGTACTGTCGTCTCGTTGCCTTAACTTTTTCTCCTGCCCTTTTGCTTGGACTTAGTGATGACTTTCGGAAGTTGTCTTTGTTGCTCCTTTTTGTTTTGCTTCACAAAGAAAGCTTTGATATTTGTGTTCACCTTCTTTTTTACATCGCCCCCCCAAGAAGGAGACAGTTTCGGTGGACGGAGATTTCTTTCTCCCGAAAGCCAACAGACCCTAGGTTCCCTTTAGCAGTTCCCCTCCCCCCCTTTTCCCTTTTCTGACCGTAATCTTTCTTTTCAGCGAGCATTCCTTTTTTTGCCCCTCAGGCGTTCGATTTATCTGTTTCTTTTGTGTCTTCACAGCCTTTCCTTGTTTTTTTTTTTTTTTCTGACATAAATGCCTTCCTTCCCCCCCCCCCGAGTCACTCACCTTTTCCCGGAAAGATCCTCGCCTTCCCCCCCTTCTTGTGCTCCTTAGTCAGCCTCCCTCCCTATTCCCCCTTGCGATGGTAGAGGCGAACAGGCCCTTTGCCATCCTGACGATCCTTCCCCCCCTCACCGATTCTTCCTCCTCCAAGTCTTTTGTTGTCTCTCTCCTTGAGGCGCTGATAGGAGTGATCCCCCTTTTTTTTGTCGGCCCCTCTCATAGAGAGGCTTTAGGAGGACTGCTCTCTTCCTGCGGCCGCGGCCTCATCTTTTCGGCCATAGTCTATTTGTCCGACGGAATTTCTGAGGACCGATTTGACTCCCACACCCAACAACGTTCCTTTCTAATAGGCGCTAGCCTTTTTCCCAATTCTTGATAGGATTAAACCTTCTCTTTCGCCCCTCGCTGTTTTTTTTGTTTCCCTTGGTCTTACGACCGACTGGTCTGTTCGTTTCTCGTTCCGCAAAATCCCAGTCTCCTCAGGCGAGATTGGCTTGGAAGTTTTGCGAGCGTTTCCTGAAAACGATCCCCCAACGTCTTCTTTTTACCCCGAAAGACAAGTCATCCACCCCACTCCCTCCTCTCCCCCAATGCCTTCGAGACTCTTCCCCCTTTCACAGGAGATGGATGGCCTCTCACGTCCATTCCCTGAAGAGTTCCGAGTTCCGACGCCTCTCATAAATACGAGTGTAAATACACGCCGCCGAGTGCTTTCGCAGATCGCCAATCTTGCTTTCTTCGTCTTTTCCCCCTCGACCTTCCCCCCCGCCAATTAATAGAAACAAGAGCGCCCTTGACAGCCCCTCACCCCCTATTTAAGCCCACGAGAGGAGCTTGCGGATGTTTGTTCAAGCTGGTCTCTTCTGCTACTGAACGCGTTATTAAATTCCCCAGCCCCAACAAGTCCCAAGCCCCCCTGTTCCAGGTTAAAACGCGTTATAGCTTCTCCGCCAAAACCGTTTCTTAAATCCCACCGCCGCACCCGCTTGACCATCACTTACCCCCAACCCCTTCTCTTCCCTTCACTTAATAGCGGGGTACGAAGTTCTGTCCCCTAAGCAGTAGTATAATGATCCAATCAACTCCTTTCTTTGGCTTTCCGGTCTTATGACAGTGGTCCGAAATACTCTCCCCCTCAAATTTTCCCTTTCGCCGACCGCTCTGATCTCCTTTTCCTCCAGCAAGGCCGTGTTCCATCCCTCCCCTATTTCGCGCCTCAAAAAGCAAATCATTGTCAAGTTTTTCTTTTCCCCTCCCCTTGCAGCAATTTGCGAATACCTGTCCTCTCCTTTTTTCCGTTTCCTCCATGAAAGGACATTAGTTCCATTCTTTCACGTAACGGTGCGCTTTCCCTTTTTTCGTCTGATAGTAACCCTTCTTTCGTTCCCTTTTAGTAATACAGTTGGGCCACCTTATCCTAGTTTCCTGTCGCACCCAGTCGTCAGCCTCTTCCTTTGAGTAAATTTTACATCAATAGGCCTAAATTCGTTGCCCGAGAGAGAATTTTCTTCGTTCTTATTTCATTTCTCTACCTGTTGGCTTTTATTTCTCTCCCTGTTGTGATCTTTATTTTTCTGAGTTCCTCTGGTGGTACTTAGCTTGCTTCCCACCGGCTTTGGGTCTTTACCGATCGGTTAGGGAGGTCTCATCCGACATGGCGATGCCTCCCAACCCTAGTGACGGTCTGGGTCCCCTCACCCCCTTCCTGCGAGGGCAGGATATTCTTTTGTCCATGTCACGAGTAAATATGAATGGAAGGAAACCCCCTTGCCGCTCTTATTTGACCCGCGTTCCTCTTCGCCTTGATTTCCATGATGAGGCTTTTCTTTTTACCACCCAATCCCAGTTTGTGGCCTTGGCGTACGCCGGTGATGGTCCTCTGCCAACCCCTCAGATCATTTACTTGTCTGGCCTCCAAACCCCCCGTCTCTTTTAGTAGAGAGAAACATTAACCCTAGTTCTGTTGCTCGGTGAGCAGCTTGATCCCCCCCGTGCGAAATGCGGGGTTGAAGACATAATGGCCCAGTTCAACCCGACAGGTTGGCGTTTAGACTAGCCTTACCCGTACCTCTGCCTCCCTCTTTCTTGCAAGATTTGGCCCTCCGTATACCTTTGACTCCGTTCTGTCGCCCCGGTCCAATGGGACTTCCCGTCGGCTCCTCTTCACTCTGATCTTCTCCTGGTCTCCCTCTCTTTCCTCTTCCCTTCCTTTTTTTTTTTCGAGATAAAGACAAGATTGAATTGTGATAGGCCCGTCGCTCTCGAACCCCAGGGCGACTTCCCCCCCAACTATCCGGACAGGGTTTTTGCCTGTCTCCATTCCTTGTCTTCATTCTCTTCCCTCAGGCCCCGTCCTTGAGATAAGGGAAGGCCTCTATCCTTCCTCCCGTTTCGTTTCATTGCCCCCTGGGCCCCCCCCCCACGTACTGTCGTCCCAGCTCCTCCCCTCCCAAAGGGAGCGTCGCCCTCCCCGACAGCCCGCAGCGCCACTTCCGTCCCCAATTCAAGTTTCGAGTTTACCGCCCTCCGCAAATAGGATGCTGCCTCCCTTCCGGACCTTCGGTTATTTTTTTGGGATAACCGGCTTACTTCTTTTTGCCTTACCTTTGGTTTTAGCCCTCCATGCAATTCTAAAAATCCTCCTAGCGTTCTATATTTTCGCCTGTTTCCCAGATGGACAGAGGGTCTGACCCTTCCCCCGTACCTCTCCCCTTTATCAGTTCTGTCGTGTCCAAGAGACCGCTTTTGGTAGGTTTTTTCTACTCCCCCCTTCGTGCGAACGTCTCTGAGTGCCCTCTTCTTCCCTCCTTTGCCTCCTTCAAGCTACCAGTTTTTGCAGGACCACTCCCTCCCTCATACAATGGATCCGCCCAGGAGTGGTCTCTCCCCTAAAGGCAGATATGACCATGCACTCACTTCCCCCCGGCACCCATTTTGCGCTCTCACCCTCTTGCTGGCAAGGAGTCTCCTAGTGAACCTGCTTTCGTCCTTTTTTATCTCTGCTCTGTGCCTGTCCCGCACTTTTTCTTAAACGCTGTATGTAGCTCCCCCCCTTTTTCATACCTTACCATTTTTCCCCCACTTTAGTTTTGAGAATCCCTCCCTCCGCTGCTCCCCCTTTACCCTTTCGTTATGGTTACTTTCCTTCATCCCTTCCCCCCAAGTACTCTTAGTCCAATTCTTGACGGATACGCTCCCTCCTCCCCCTTTTTCTTTTTTAGGTATGGAAATAAACTCTCTTATGCTGCGTTTCTTTTCTTTTCATATTTTTGGGATGGACAACTTCCCTGCTTTCGACAGGATCGCTGACTCCATTTTTCAGAAGCTGGTCCGTTTTGTTTGCTAGTATTTTGGTCCCACGCTGCACGAAGGTAAACAGCCGGACGTTCTGTTTCTGGCCTCCTGCTCCACGTGGACCCGTATCTATGTTTTTCCGAGCTATTTCCTAATTTGGATGAAGGACCTGAGGAGCCCTTATTTGATTCCGATGGAGGCCTTTCGTTGGACGAGAATTAGATTACCGGTCCCCCTTCCCACCTTTCCCCTGGAGCTTTTTAACAACCTGGCGCCCTCCCTTTTATGAGCGTCCTAAAAGAGTTGAACCTATATCTCTCCCCTCCGTCTATTCGGAGGTCGCTCCCCCTTTTTCCTCTCTTCGTGCGGGTTTCAAGGTGAAAAGTTTGGATCGACGTTTCTTCTGCTGGTCATGACTTCCCACACTTTTCGGCAGGGGAAATCTTCTAGAATGAGATCTGTTGCTCTTCCCCCCTTAGCCTGCACGTTTTCTCCTTTTTCTTTTCAGATATCGGATGAGGGTGAAGACTAAGCTTCCCTTTCTCTCCTTGTTCCAGTTTCTGGACACCATATTCTTCCTGTAATTCCCTTCTTTGCGGCTGCTTGCCTTTCCGTTTTTTTTCTTCTTTGCATCTGTGAAAAAAGATTTGCTGCCCCCGCTTCGCCGAGAGCCTTCATCCGAAATATTACCTTCTCCCCGGAGAGTTCGTGAAGAACGAGCCTTTACCCTCTCTCCTCCCTTCCGCCCCCTCCTCCTGCTCCTTTTTTTCGCCCAGAAAGCATTTTCTTTCTCCTCTCTCTTTCCCCTCGGGTCGATATGCATTAAAATTGATTCCAGGTCTCTGTTCTTCCCTTTTCAGTTTCATAATGTTTTTCTGCCCCACAGTAGTCCTTTAGCGCTTTTATTCCCGGAACAGATAGAGTCATCCTCTTGCTTTTTTTATCCCAGGCCTCCTTAGCTTTCGTTCCGTAGAGACAGGCCTCGTCATCCTTTAATATTCCGCGACGACCTTCCTAATAAAGGTGTTTTTTTAGTAGCGATATTTTTTTGGCTCCTTTCTCCTGCTTATAATTTTCCTTCCTCTAAAAGTGCTTCAGGAGCGATTCCCCTCCCTTCTTCTATCATTTTGCCTTTCTTTTAGGACGAAGATAAGTATCTGGTCCTCCGGCATTACCTTAGGCCGTCGGAATTCCCCACCCACTCCCTTCCCCCCCCTGGTTCATCTCCTTGCGTCTCCTCCTTCGGCCCACAAGGAGCTGAAGTTCCCCCCCCTTCTGATCTACCCTTCTCTTCGGGGTTGACACTGCTGGCTCGTTGGCCGCACCGAGGTCTCTGTCCCCCCCCCTCGCCCGAAAGCCACTTCCCTTCCTTGCTTTCGTTGCTTCTTCGTCTATCGCGTTTTGCTTCCGTGGCAGAAAACACGGTCGCTAACCCCAACGACAAGTCCTCACCCCCTGAGTCCCAGTCTCCCGCCGCCGACGGCCCCGTTCCCTTCTCACTGGAGATGGCTTCCCCCCCCAAGAGAAGTTAGCCGATGTCTCGTTCGGATCCTCAGCATCCAATACCATAAGGCCGCCCTATTGACTGGCCTGGTCAATCGGATCGCCTCTACTTTATTCCCCTCGAACCCTTTTGAACACCCCATTTGCCATTCCCCTCGATCCCACACTCTTCTCAATCCCAACTCTCCCCCTGCTCGAAGGGCTTCCCCCCTCTACTAGTTTCGATCTTTGTAATTCTGTCTATGCTTTTTCAGCCACCTCTTCGGCACCTTGATAGATTACAATTCCAAAGCTTCTCCCTTTTCATACCCTTTAGCAGTCAGCCGCAAACCCCCCGCCAACTAACCACATAAGACTCCTACCACTCTCCCCCCCACCACAATCGAGACTTTAGTTATCCACCTAGATGGCATTCTGGGCCCTTTCGTTTCCTAATTCGCCCATCAAGCCGGTGATCGTTGGTCCCTGCTACCTTGGTGTCATAAATCTAAGCACCCCTTCCACCCTACTAGCGGAATTTTCAGATGCTTTTCCCGTCCGAAGCCGGTGGTTCCCTCCATATCATGGGCCCCAGAAAGAGCCTCTTGCACTCCTTCTTGCCCGCACACGTTCAATCGCCGCTGTAGGGCGCATTCTGTCCTCTCTCTTTGCCTGTGCGACCATTTTGAGAATCCAGTCACGTTTTTTCGCAGTTCGTTACTTTTTGCTATGCTACACAAATTATAGTTTCATTTTATCTCCATTTAGTTCTACGATCTTCCTCGTTAATGAGTCACCCTTCTCTCGGCAGGTGTCATTTTCCCCCGCTGGACCTCCCTTCCCCTTTTACCGAGACCTTGCCTAATTTATCCTTTCCCCTTTTTCCTGGTTCCGCGTCTTATCCTGGAATTGCATCTACGGGCGGTTTCATTTCCCTTTTTGGGCTGATGAACTTTAGTTTCTTAAAAGATCTTTTCCTACAGCTACCTGGCTCCTCTTTCGTTTTAGGCATCGAATGAGAGAGACCTCCCCACCTGTCAGTTTTTTTTCCAGGCGTCTTTGGATGATCACTGGCTCGTCTGGAATGTTTTTCCCCCCCTCTGTTTTGTACTTTTGTTAAGTTTTTTTTTTTCCCCCCAGGTTAAAATATGATGAGGTTTTTCTTCTTGTTTTTATTGCCTGCTTCTTTCGTTTGTCTGCCCACCTGTGTTTTCAGATAAGGTTACTTGGTTATGACGCGGAGAACCAAAAATTTTCCCCCGTGAATAGCGCTGCCTCAAACCGGTTTTAGTAGAAGTGTAAACTTTTCTTTCTTTTTTCCCCGGTTCTTTTTTATTTAGCGCTCATTTAGTTGTCCTTGAGACCTGAGGGTTTCCTGACATTATTGGCCTTTTTTTCCATCGTGTTCCCCTGGCTAGCTGCTGCCGTCTCTGTCCGCGGTCCTTTGTTTCCGAAGTTCGGAAAGATATAGAAATTTCCCCTGTCCTCTTTCTATCGTTCGTCGTTTTCGCCCCCACCATTTTGCATCGCGGTGATTCCTCTCCCCTCGGTCTTGATGTTATACTTCTTCCTCTTTTTGTTTGAGAGAGTACCGCCCTCGCCTACCCTCCTCTAGCTGAGAACAGTCGACTGTGTTTCTCCCCCCCCCTTGGTGCACTTCCCAGATCGGGCTTTTCCCCCAAATGGCCTCTTCCATTGTCCCCTGGTAGAATTCAGATACGGGGGTGGGTGAGTCCTTTCATCCGCAACGTATTCCCCCCGGTACGTGGACCTTCCCCCCCCTTTTCTTAAACCTCATTTTTTCTTCCTTCCCCCCCATTTTTTTCTTATATCCTTCCCCAGACAGCCGAAGACTCCCGGATCTCCCGTTCTTCCGACTGTCCCCTACTTTTATTTTTTTCTTCCCCCCTCTTCGGAATGATGTTACAGTGCATCACCTTCGTTCCCCCCCCATCTGAAACCCCGTGCTTTGGCCGTTCTTGCAGCAATGGCCCAAGGAAAACAGACTAGCTCACCGGTAATAGTTTGTTTCTGAATTCCATTAAAACCACCTATGAGAGTTTTCCCAACGGTCCAGCCCTTGATCCATCCCCGCGGATCCGTTACCCCCCAGCGCTGACCGCTTTTTCGACGCCTCATGTTTTGATTAGAAAGCCCTTCTGCGCCCTTTTAGTCCTATTCCCCCCCTCCCGTTGGGCAGCTTCAAGATACTGAATCCCCCCAAGAAAGGACCAATACTCTCCCTCCAGGAGAGTCTCTACAGTCAGCTAGTATTTTCAGATTCCTCGATCCCCTGACTCCCCTGGACGGATAGAGTCAGGATCCGCTCTCAGGTCACCCTCTGTCTTCCGGCATGATTACTGTCACGATTCTCTTTCTGCGAACTTTTGCTCCTTAATGACCTACTCGCTTCTACGTCAAAATGTCTATATAAAATTGAAACCTCACAGATTACTTTAATGACTTCTCCAGACCAGGGTTATCCAATCCCTGCTGAGAAATTTTCTTCTTTTTTTTCTTTTCTATACCTTTCCGCCTCCCCTGGACCCCACGCTTACAGAGGACCCTGCGACGGATCAGAGCTAGACCCCATTTTGCGTTTGTCCCATCACCTCGTTGCCTATGTTCTTGTTGTTTTTTTCGAATCTCCATTTCTTTCAATGGACTCTGTTTCCCCTTGGCTCATATTCCCTGCTGGGTCGCGAAATTTTTCTTTCTTGACCCCTTATCCAAAGTAAGGTGACCGAAGGAGTGGCTGTTTCGCTACGACGCGGGCCGGTTTTAATTCTGTACACCCGTTCTTTCCTCCTTTAGCATTCTCCCATTTTTTGTGATTTTGATTTCGGAGGCGTCTGGTTGGGATGTTCGAGTACTTTTCCTTTGTTCACGAGACTCTCTCCCTCGGTGAACCTCCACTTGAATTGGATGTTGTTTGGGTTAATTCGCCATGCTTTTCTTCTCAGCCCTCGCCCCGCGAAAAACCCCTCTTGAGCGCAGTTTTTCTTCGAGAGGCAGCCCTCCCCGAGTGGATCGATGGCGGTACCGTCCTCACCTCTCATCGATCTGGTCCCTCAGTTCCTTAGTTGTTTCCAGTGTTTCTTTTCCCTAGTTTAGAGCAGGTTTTGGCGATCTTTCCCTTACACTCTTCTCTATTGGTATTCAGATAGAGTTAACCCTGACTTTTTCCTTCTTGAGCTTCCTGCGTCCTTGCTCTATTCCCCCTCAAAGATCCTTTCCTTGAATGGCTTCGTCTCTTTCTTCTTCCTTTTGTAGGACGTTGGCTCTGCACCCCCCTCCAGATGTTGCTAGTTGTTTTCTGGAAAAGTCTTCCTTTTCATAAAGACTCCCCAAGCTCTCCGTAGTCGGACGGCGTAGTGAGAGAGGACCAGGGACGTTTTTCCCCAATCTCGCCTCTTTCCGCTACTTGAGCCGCTTTTCAGGTCCTGGCCTTCGGTGAAGCTTCTGAAGCTCCTGTTGCCCCTCCCCCCCGGCTTTCGGCGCCATGTTACCTTCTTTCCTTGATTGGGTATTCCTTCTTTTCTTCCTTTACTTTCCGTAGGCAAACGTTTTTCTTTTAGCCTCAAGATCTCTCCTTCCTAAAATGTTCAGTTTTCGTCGTAGCAAAGTCCAATCCGCGAGATTGTCTCGGCCGACTTTGAATACCTTATCATCCTGACCGCAGATTCCGAACTTCTCCTAGTTTCCCTCCCTCTTTTTTTTATTATTGAATCTCCGCGGCGATGATCGGCAAGATTTCGGCTTCCTGTACGGCCTCTACCATCGTGCGGCTGGAGGACCTGGATCCTCCGTGCTCTCTCATGGAGTCCGACGCGATCTGTACGTCCACGATGGAAGTTTTTCGGGAAGAAGATTCCCTTTCCACTTCCCCGCCATACCCCTTTTTCATATCTCGCGACCCCCCGCCTTTTTTCCGGGCAAAAAGGAGCTTCTCGGATTAACCGTTTCTTGGCGAGAGAGAGAATTCTTTGGGACGTGACACTTTGCTTCATTTCAGTCAACACTCTGGAGGTAGAGCAAGACTCTAAAAGTCCTTTCGCTCTGGTTTCGTCATGTCTGCGTTTTCGATGGGCCTCCCCCACGCGAGCAACGACGCTACCAGAACGACACCCGTTCTAAACCCCACTGCCGAAGAGCAAGCATAATTTAAACAAGGCATAAATTCTCTCTTTCTGTGGAGAAGCCCCCCCCTTGACGCCGCGGTTTTTTCAGTACTCCTTAAACTCCAGTACCTCTTGCAATCCCAAAGGTCCGCCGGAATTTCCCTGAATTGCTTTCCCGCCCCTGCCTCCTCCTTCTTCCCTCTTCCCGCGAACCGCTTTTTCAACCACCTCTTTTCCCAGAACAAGATCGATCTCCCTGTGATTGCCCCGGCCCCCGATCCCTGCTCGTTAAGGGCTTCTATCCTAATAAGACCGCTCTGAGATGTTTTTAAAGTATTAGATGCTATATACCCTTTTTCCTTTCAGGTCCTTTCCCCCCAACTTGCCCCCCTACCCCATGTGTTTTTTCACCGAAGGGATCGAATTTCGCACCCCAGATCCCTTCTCCACCCCCCCCCAAACAGTCCGCAGCAACATCGTTCCCCAAAATTCTTTATTTTTTTTAGTCGGCTGACCCCTCCCTGGTTTTACAGAAGTCCCCTAAAGATCAGAGTCTCTTTTCCAGAAATGGTTACTGCTTTGTGCCCATTTTTCCCTCCCCCTTTCGCACAAGGAAAGAAGCCGAATCAAGATGGGTTTTTTTTTGTTTTTGGGTTTCCTCTTCGCCCTTTTTTCGACTCTTTGCCCAGGTTCATAATTTCTATGGAGCAACCAAACTCCAAGCAGCAGAGGTTACCCCCCTCCAAGCCCTATTTTTCGTTCGTCTCAGTCTCCATGTCCTATAGTAATTTTCCCCGTGGCGATATTTTGATTACATAGGTTTTTATCAGCACGGTGCTCTGCAGTTCGTTACCCCCCCCCTGTTCTGATATGCTATTCCCCCTTAATAGTTTAGTTAAATCTTTTTCATCTTTTTTTTTCGTACCCTTCCGTCTCTTCTCCCCAGTTCTCTTTCACCGATTCCAGTTCAATATTCGACGACCCGGAAGGTAGAAAGATATCAACCGCCTCCGTCATCTTATTCCTAGCTGTGAAGCCGTAGTCGTAAGAGTTTCCTCTCCTTTTTGTTCCCCTTTTTCTTTCATTGCCGGAGTCTGACCTGTAGCTTGTTTCTGGAGTCCAAAGGGATGTGGTACAAGACGAATGAGGGATGTTCGGCACCTCCGCCATGTCCCCCGATGCGAATCCCAAACGACGGTACGGGTTCAAGGAAGTAAGTTCTTTTACCTTTCGTACGGGTTCCTTTTTTAAAATCTTTCCCTATGTACTTTTGATTCCCACCAATGAGATAACTATCGGGGATAAAGTCGCTCTGTATGTTTTTTTTTCCCTTTCGGCCGATTGCGTTGTCCTGCTTGCCAATATTGTTTTTTTTCGAGATAGTTTTATTTTTTTTGATGGCCCTCCTCCCCTCCCCCCTATTCCCGGTGAATACGCTGTCCCCCAAAATACCTATAGGGTTTCTAGAGAGAAATTAACCTCTGTTTTTTCGGGTATTTTCGTCTTCGGTTTCTTTTTGAGTGAAGCGCTAATTGGTTAACATTGAGCAATAATGAGGGCCTAAATACCCTTTTTCTTACCATCTATTTTTTGCTTCTGGAGTTTCTTGACGTATCACTCCTCGAGTTTTTCTCTCATGGCAACGATTTCTACATTTTTTTTTTCCCACCCTTGTCAGGCTATCGTTCCCCAATGTTGAGTAACCCCTCCCCCCAAATTGGGCCTCTCTTGTTCTCCTACAATGTCTGATAAGATTGTGACTTATATATATCTTATTAATAGGTGTTTTGCTCCTACATTCCTCGATTCCCCACCTTCTCACTCCCCCTCGTTATAGGACACCTGATTTGACCATAACCAGTGTTCGTCCGAACGATATCGGAAAGTTACCCAAATGGAGGATATGCATACTGCCCCTCCCTCCTCCTTCTATTAAGGACCCTCCGGTCGTCCTGCAAAACAAGGTCCATGGTCCTGGCAAATATTTCTTTACCATTATGTTCTTGCCCGAGCGCTCCTCACCGTCCCCATAGCTCCCATTCCGAAGCATCTTTATTCCTTTCCCGACGAAAACCCGCTTTCTGTGATGCTCATTAACGGGCCAAATCTTTTTTTCCCAGGGAAATCCCCGTTGTACCCTATCTTCCCCCAAACGGATTTTCAGACTGACAGCCTTCAGTTCCCCCCGCCCCTGCATGTCCTTTCCGCATTTCGCAGGGCTTCCCATACAGGTTTGTTTTTTCCCCTTTCCCCCTTCCTCTAAATGATATCCCGGCCTTCTTTGAACCCCACCCTCCCATGAAATATATGTGATCTCATTCTTTTGTCCTTATCCCTCGGTCCTTCTATTTTTACCAATCTCCCTTGCAGCATCAGTTCAGACCCCCGCTTCCCCTTCCTTCAACCCCAATGAGAACCTCAAAGGAGATGCGCTTCTCCAGGCACGTTTGTTCCGACTTGCCGGCTCCCCCACACGTCCCTTAGCCCTCAGATCTGAGCCCTCTAAGAGGTAACCGTCCCTTTCTTTTTCCTCCTTAGGGCAAAATCACTCGCTGAATTGCTGCGACACATTAACTTCCTTCTTTTCGTCCACTTCCCCGCCCCCTTACCCTTGTACCTAAACGATTACTTTTTGTGGTTCAGAGTTGATCTTCCACCGACCCACTTAGGACCCACGAACTGCGTGAAAAGGTTAATGTAGACCTGGTCCCTTAATCTCTCTTATCGACACTGGCCCCCCCCTCGCTTCCCATACTGCGACGCTTAGAGAAATAGAATTTCCGCACTTTTATTTTTCACCTAATTGCCTCTTCATTGCCCTTTTTTGTGAGTGCTTTTCTGGACACCCTTTCCCCCACGATTTTCTTCCCTGGCGAGCTGAGAGCATCCCGCGGAGGTTTAGTATTTTGGGTTCTCTTCTTTCTTAAAAATGTTGAAAAAGTTGGAACACCCCCCGATCGTGCGTTGTTTCTGGAGATCCTCTTCCCCCCCCTTTCGCCTTCGGTCTTATCGATTTGTTCAGATACAGTCATTGTGTTCTTGGGTGACGATTTTCCTTACTTTATGCGCTACGGTTTTTTTCTTTCGAGGATGCAGGCCGTTCCCAAATGTCCTCGCCCTTCGCTTCCCCCGTTTGAAACCTGACACCGCCAGAGTTTGGGGGTTTTTGACCTAGGAATGCCCTCTTTTTGCCTCATCCTACCCCATTGAAAACCCCCATAGATTTTCGAGGCCAAGTTTCTATCCTCCCGAGGATTTTTTCCGGCAAGTGGTGCACCTTTCTCGCGATTGCGTTGGGGGTTAAATCTTTCTTCTGGTCTGAAATAGTATCAGGAGGCTTTTTCTCTCCCCTCGCAAGTTCACCGGCCGGCTCCCTTTTTTTTCAAGTCTAGTAGGATATACGGTGAAGGCCTTCAACGCGGAGACCTTGATTAGGAAAACACTATTTCTCCACTCCCTCTTTCCTTATTGCTGAGGCTCGTCGTCAAGTTGTTTGAGGCCGTTGGAAGTATTGTCAACCCCTCTACTGTGTTCTCCCCTCTCTCGTCATTCCTTTTCCCTCCTAACTCTCCCGCAGTTAGAGCCAGATTTAGGGATACGCCCTTCCCCCCCCCCCCTTTTTCTCAACCCGAAGCAGCAAAAACTCATGCGCGCTTCGCGCTCCTTTCCTCTCCTTTTGCCCCTTTTTCGCAGTACTGCTGATTGCCCAGGACATGAATTGCGTTCTCAAGGACGGAATGAACTTAATGCCTTCTTCCCACCACTTATCCTTCTGCTGCTTGGCCGACACTAGCTTAGCCAATGCTATATGACTCTAGCCTCCCCCCGCTTCCTCGATGGTCCCCTTCTTGCCTCCCCTTCCCGGTCTATTCGATCAGTAGCCGCAAG
>Ga0179593_1372377_pt1 | contig 13550 bp, 21 predicted proteins | sample CZODoug2_1_08_16_FD_185931 | JGI IMG/M metagenome (GOLD analysis project Ga0179593, IMG submission 185931) | Vadose zone soil fungal communities from Angelo Coast Range Reserve, California, USA - CZODoug2_1_08_16fungal (PacBio error correction) | ecosystem: Environmental > Terrestrial > Soil >... | reverse complement strand
GACGCCTTTAGAGAAGGCCTTCCCGTTCCTTCCCTTTTCCACTTCTCAATTCGGCTGCGCTCCGTCACGCGTAACGTTTTTCAGACGCGTTCACCCCCCCCCCTTGGTTTGCCACAAGTCCTTCGCCCCGCCTCTGGCTATCCCCCCGTTTTGCCACGCGCGACTCTTCCGGCGTGACGTTTTTAATAACACCATTTTCTTCGGATTTTTTGTTTGATACCCACAGGATTGCTCCCCCGCGCACCAACCTCCCTCCCCTTTTTTGCCCATTTTTTGCTTCGGGTGGTGTGATTTGTCCCCGTTGAAGATAATTGCTCTTCCCCCTCCTCAAGCTGAGCCTTACCCCTGCCGCTGCATTCACGCTGAAACCTTTTCCCGTGCGCCCTTATTCGACGTTTACGAATTTTTCCTGGTGTATTGTCCTCCCCTCTCTTTCGTTCTTGGTAACCCCTTAACCGGTTCCCCGCTGCAGCACTTTTCTGTTTTTTCTCCCGCCAGGGCGGCCTTTCAAACATTCACTCCCCTCCTTACTCGGTTAGCGCCGTTCAAGCTTTACCCGTGATATGTTGCGTTCGAACATGGTCCCGCCGGATAATAATGTGATAGCACCAGTTGCAAGTGAGTGTTTAACACGGCAGCGATACGTCCCTTTCATGGTGCAAACCATTAGTTCGCCTTTGCGCAGGGGTTTTTGCCTTTTTGGACTTTTCCATTTTGCGCTCGGCTTCCCCGCGATCTGCGCCTCTTTCCTTGGTAAATGTTTCCTTAATCTTTTTTCCCCGCATTTGTTGGCACGTTGTCGTGGCCAATGAGTGAGCGCTCCTGTGCATCCCTTCTTCCCCTCACTATACCCTCCTTTCCCCCTCGTCTGCTTCCTCTTTCTTCTTTCGGCACGTACCCCTTTGAAGGAAGGTCCTCCTCCCTTAGTCGTTTTGGAAAGTTTTTAGCACCCTGATTCCATCGACAGGCTCGGCGGCTTTTTTGCGCTTCGTTCCCCCCCCCCCCCCCCCTTCTTTTTTCCCCCTTTAACTCCCCCTGTCCCCCGTCCGTCCATCGTTTCGACTCGTTGTAAGTCACCCTGCTCGCCCATTGCTTTTGTTTGTTCGCGCTTTAACCACCCTTCCCTGCCTATCTTCTCCGTCTTGTTCTCACTGCGAAGACTCTTGCAGTTTTCTTTCCCCCCAAAACGGAGAGTCCCGGGCAGACCCCTTCTTTTAAGCCCCGATTTCCTGCCAGCGTTCCAAGGTTCTCGACCCGGTTGATCTCCGTTCGTGTCATTATGTCCACCGTCCCCGCAAGTCGTTAGACATGCTTCGTTCTTTTTTCCCTCTCTCTAGTCCACCAGATGGTTTGGTGTAGTCTGTCTCTATGTCGATGTTGCCCGCTCCCCTTCCCTGGCCCCCTGCGCAGCTATTGCTTTTGGCATGCGGCGTTTTTCTTTCGCAATCGAGGTTACTGACTTTCTCCTTTACACGACCTCTCTTGTTCTGGCAGCAGCGATCTGCCGGCGGCGACCTCATTCTGATTCGTTGGTCTGCAGAACCTTGCTGCCGTTGTTGCGGTGTTTCGGACGAGACCTAAGGCGCTTCCTCAGCCTTTCTAAACGTTGTGCTACCGTTAGTTCCTCCTTCCCTCCTCTTTATCACGGTTGCCGTAGCGGATTATTGGCGAAGACAAGACGCTTGGGTAATCTCTCCAAATCATTGGGACGCTGATTAGGGCCTGGCCCTGCCGTTGACACCCCTTTCATGTTGGTGAGGGTTACCGCGTTTATGGAGATTCTTTTTATGGCGACTCTTCCACGCTCTTGTCCGATGGGCCGGGCCCCCTCCAACTGACTCGTATCATGAAATATGTTTGGCATGGGCGATTCTCTCTTTTCTTCCGTGTTTTTTTTGATTTCGCAAAAGTGCCCTAGTTCTATGATACGGAGTCAGGGAGTATAGGGTCCAGGCCATCGAGGCTTCGTTCTGGTTCCCCCTCCCAGCATTCCATACCGCGTTCCCCCTCCGGCATGTCCACGTGGAGCCAGTCCCCTTTTTTTTCTACCCCCCTTTGCCGATGTTTGCCTGTTTTACCAAACAATAAGACGTGCCGTTCTGTCTTCGCCAAGAGCGCCTTTGCTTTGAAGTGGGCGCGCCGCTCCCGACCGGTTCCTTGCCGGTGCTTTATTCCTCTAAGTACTGCGCCCGTAGTGGTCGTGACTTTACCGCGAACCCGGCCAGCTTTGGCCTCCGCGATCCACCCGCAGACTGTCTTCAAATTCGCTGATTCTCCCCAAGCCGCGCGTAGTGATTGGACGCGTTGGTTTACTAGTCGGCCGACAGCGCATATTGCCGACGCGCTCTCGCCTTCCCCCGCCCTGCCTATCGCCTAGTCGTGTCATCGCGGAGTTTAACCCTTGGTCTAACCACAATATTCGCCATACTCCTTCCACCTCTGAATCGTCTGCCACCCCGGGGCCAGAATTTTTACGAATTGCGGACTTTTGCATTCATTGCACGTCTGGATCCCAACTGGTGTACGTGACTTTTTTTTTTCCTCCCCCCAGAAACGTCCATCTCTTACCAATACCTTTCTGTTGGGCTTTTTCCAGTAACCCACTTAAATTCCCTTCTCGAAGGGAAGAAATCGCTGGAAGGATACAAATCCGGAAGGGTTTCCACAGTCCCTCGACATTTTGAGCTGAATTGTCGTACGGCTTACAAACGATTCGCAGCTTCCCCCTTGTCCGATCAATTCTTTCAATGGTACCCTGTTTTCCTTTCGGACCTCTGGGCGGTCGTGCTACGTGTCTTTTCCCTGCTTTTTTCCTCTTATAAGCTTCCTTAGTCTGGCGTCCGACTGCGGTACTTGCAGCCACAATTTCTATTCCCCCTTTCCTCCTGGAATTGGCATCTTTTTCTATCACCTTTCCTTTTCCTTGCGTCCAACCCACCCCTTTTTTGGCGGTTCGTTACAGATTTTTCAAGGGTTTGCCCCGGAACGGGTGAGGAGGGCCGCTTCTGTGTCCCGCGGGTTTAATTTTGCTGGTGATGTATAATCCCGTCTTTGCCTGCCGCAACAGTTTGACAAGTGTTCACCCCAACGTTTCCGGACGGGGATTCGACGACCCTTTTTTTTTTAACCCATCTTTTCTCCACAGTTTACCGGCCGTCCGACGACAAGCCCCTCCTCAATGAAAACTTGTCCCTTTCAACCCGTCTGCTCTTTCTCTGTCAGTTTGAATGTTTGAACGCCCTGACCTTTCTTTGGAACAATACGTTGGGTGCACCCCCCTCGGTTGGTCCGGTGGGTGGTACTTTGGGGGTATGTTTGAGTTCTGATTCAAGGATGTTGAACGGACTCTCCCTTCTGTCCCCTTTTTTTTTTTGAATGAAACGATCCCTGTCCCAGATTTCCAGGTTGCTCATGGCTTCTTTACGTTGTTGCCTAGCAACGTTTTCCTATTTGTCTGAAGTGAGAGTCCCCCCCAAATTCCCCTAGCCAGCCATGATTTTTGACTTGCGTTAGTTGTTCTGCGGGCTGACTTATTTTTGCACCCCCTTTTTCTCAGCTCCCCCCACACTGAACAGAGATGACACCTCGAACCCCGTTGGAGCAGGGTACTCGCTTTCCCAATCCGGTGGGAACACTTTTTTTCCATTTCGTTTTTTAGCTACTTGGTGGTGGGGTTTTTTCGGTACACAGATTGAATCTTTCGCTCTTACGGAGCTTCCCGCCCTTTCCTTTGAGAATGGCAGCCAATGCTCTTCCTCCGGTACTTCCCCGTTCTGAAACGTTCTCTTTTTCTCTTTCTTCTTTTTTTTGCAGAGATTCACGCCTGAGAGAAGAGGTGACCGCGGGTTCTTTTGCCAATCTTCATCCTCTGCGCTACTCCTCCCCACTTCATTTCAATTTTTGACGCCGCGCCCACCCCAACACCAGTGGCTGCTAACCCAGTCTTTGCTCCCGCTGCTGACCCGCCCCGCAGGTATCCTTTTCCGTTTGACCGCCCGTATTAGCTCGCGTTTCTTTCGTGATAACCCTCATTTCGGTGGCTTTGGGATTCTGTACTACCCCAGGATGCCCCCCGACCGCTTTCTTGCGGAACCAACTCAAGTTTTTCTACCTTGTTTTTTTGATTGGTACAGTCCTTCTCGTCTATCTCTGCAACAGAGTAAAGCTTAGCCCTCCCGTTCTCCGTCACGCTGAAACTTCCCCATTTCCTTTGGGCCGGCCATTTTCGACAGTTACGAGTCACTGTGTAGTTCCTGGTGCAGCTCCGTTCGGGTCCCCCTTACCCCACGCATACTTGGTCGATGGCCTTACCTACCGTTCGTGTGTAGGTCTCACCAGTTTTTCGTCGTTCATAACCCTTCACTTTCATGATGTGACCTTTGTTAGTCCCTTGATGAAAGGACCCCCCGCGTTCCCATGGGCGTCCTCGACCGTCATGGCGCCGTAAGATCAGCCATCCCTTTGCGTTTTCCATTTTCCCGATCCCGGGCCAGTATGTTTGGTGAACCCTATCTAGTTCCTTTTTCCCAACGCGGAATTCTCCCTTTCGGCGTGCCGTTGTCTCGCTGTCACCCAGCTTCCCCCCCTACTCACTTCGTGCAGGTACCCACGATTGATTCTAATGCAGTTGTACTTCTTCTCTCAGTATCAAGGAGATGTGATCTACGTAACTCTTTCCTCCCTTTCCTGGCTCGCCAAGTTCCGTACGTTTTTCGCGCCATGAAGAATTGAAAGTTTTTCCCGCCGCCAGCATCTTAAAGTCAAAACGGTCAAGAGAAAGGCCCGTTCCGGCTTTTCTGCTCTCTTTCCTTGTAGGTTTACCTTCCCCCCCCCCTTTCCACTGATAGTCGTCTCTTTTAATGTTTTTTCCCTCAATTAGCGCCAATTGTCTTGTCGCGTCTGTTACACCGTTCTTATTATGCCGCTATTTTCTATTTTTCCTTCTTCCGGTTGAAGTTTTGCAGCCACCCTTTGGAGCGCCATTAGACCCTATTTTTTCCTTCGCTTCGTCAGCGCCCCAAGGTTCACCCGGCCCCCCACCGTGTTCCTTTGCCGTTCCCGCCCTTACTCCTCTTTTTTTCCCTTTTATCCCTGCACTCTGGTTTCTTTGTTGTCTTTTTCCGATGGTACACCAATTTTTTGCCCCCCTCTCAAGACTTTACACGACCTCTTCTTCATGGGCACGGTTGCAGCGATGAGTTAGGTCCCATTTTTCCTCTTTTTTGAACTGAATTTTAGACCGTCCTCACTCCACGCAGGCTTCGGAAGAAGAGATTTCAGATAGTTTTTCCATTCTTCTCCGCGGAGGCCGGAAAATGAGGTCCGGTGTTCTCTTTTATTCCGTGAAGTCTCACCCACCTACCGGTTATTAGATAATTCCCCCGTCTTGCCCAAAGTAGGTAAGCTTTTGACGGCGACTCCCCCCCCTACGTTTTCGCCGAGCGGCTCTTGGCGTCTGCCCCGATTCGCCCCTTTTTTCATAGCCGCCCCCCACCCCAAAATTGGGCTCCTTTATTAGCCTCAAGGGGACTCGTACACTTGCCCCCCTCCGATTTTTGTTACCGCTTTTGGCTTCGATGCTTTGTCTTTTTTCTCCTCTGGACTTGGAATAGTACTCACCTGACCCTTTCTCCATCGTCTTTATATTTTGCGAGATTTTTACTCTCTCGTTTTTGCGAGCCTCTTCCCCTTTCCCATCCAGTTTCTATGTTTTCGGAGCTTTTCTTTACGTAGGGGGTTCCTTCCTCTTCTGTGATCGTTTCAAACACCGGAATATCTAAAACGCGGGAACCATCCGTGGACATGTTCACACGGTTCAGGAACCAGTCTTTCATAAAATCGGTGCCATGATGTTGATCGAGACATACAGGCCCTCTTTTCCTTTCTTCGACAAGTCCGATCGGCACGGCCGTGCTTATGCTTCCCAGTTTATGACCTGTATTTTTCAACGTTTCCCTCTACTACGGCGCGGGGATCTTCTCCACCCCGCCCCCGTTTTGCTTCTTTTTTCCGTTTATCAATCCCACGTTCTCCCTTCTTTCCAAATGCTTTTCCATACCAAGCCGCTTTTTTCGGATGGGGACGCGATGGTCATCATGTCCTGTCCTCCTCTCAGCCTGTTCTGCAACCGCATCATAGTCGGCCTCGTGTTCCAAGTAAGTTTCAACCCGGTGTCCCCTAAATATCTTCAAACAAGCGCCATCTTACTTGGACTCAATTCCAGCGAGTCCTTAATCCTCGGCCATCCCTTCGTCCTGTTGCCCGAATTTTTCCCTGGGTTTTCGTGTGTTTTCTTGGCTACCTGATTAGCTGACCACAGATAATGTCTGCCTCTTGGCGCTATCGTCCCATCCCCCTTTTTTCCTTCGCCCTGCAGGGAATCAATCGGAAAGGAAGATAGCTTCTCTTCCCCCCTTTGGTCAACAGCTTTCACACGTGCAATTGTTCTTTTATCGGCTCAACAACCCTCTCTCAACTGAAGTGGACAATTTTGAGGTACCCTTACCATTTTTCACCCGCTGAGACTTCCCTCTGTCCTTGATGGCATAAGTTCTTTTCCTCGCTTTCTGCTTTCCTACCATTTTGAGCCTCCCGGGTACTTTTCCCCCTTGTCCAAATGGCGATCCTTTTTCCTTTTGAATAGGTACTCTTCGTTCACAGATGACCTTCTCTCTCATCATGCCACGTTCAACTTGACCCCTTGGGAAGGAAATCACTTGTCTCCATTTACCGGCACCCCGTCTTGCAGTTTTTGGACTCGCGCATTGGTTCCCTGCTTTCCCCGGCGGCATTTCAGTTGCTTTCAATGCCCCAATGCCTCACCGTCCTACTACAAGGGCACCCACCCGTGCATTATTATCTTCTGAGTTGTCCACTTTTTTTTTAACTGTATTCTACCCCGTTCTCTTCTGGCCTGAATGCTCTTCCCTTCCAAGAATCATCCCTTGAAACCCTTTGGGACTTTTTGTCCCTTCCATTGTCTTGAGTTATTGAAGTTCCTGTTCGAAAGCCCCCACTTTGTTGGTTTGGTTGATTGTGAGGCTAAAAACACTAACTTTGCTTCAACGGCCCTCGGGGGGATCGTTGGTTTTTTTCCCAGCCTCAGGACCGCCGATTCAGGTTCCTACCCCGCACAAGTTTTAATAGATAACCTTTTCATCAAATGTCCCTACGGGAACCCTTGAATTTCAGTTGAAGGAGCGGCCATTCAGTTGTTTGGTGTTCGTCCTCTCTCCCAGTGCGTTAACGATGGTACCCCCACCCTCCACCCATTAGATGGTTTCAATTGGCCACTTGTTTTGTTCCAGGGACCTTGAGTCCCTCCTGTGCCCCCCCTTCATCCCAAAAGCCCCGTCATCGATCACGGTACGCGGGAAGCACCTTGTCCGCGCGGGTCCCCACTCGTGGATCTGTTGGTTCCGCCTTTGGCAAGGATTTTTTTTAAGCCAGAGTTTGGGGTTTTTTGGGCTGGCCCCCCCGATTTTCAACGTTTGCGCTGAGGAGCGCCTGATCCTCTTTGACCGTTGATTATTGAATGAGCCTTCTTACCGACGGTCCAGATCTCTAGGAAGTTCCCGGCTCTCATCCCTATTCCTCAGTGTTGTGGGTGAGATTCCTACTCTTGACCGGAGTTTTAATCTGGCCGTGCTCCTGTCTTGCCAATTCCTTCCCCTTCGCAACGTCCCTCTCCCATTTTTTACCAATCGGAGGAGTTGCCTCCAACCCACCACCCATGGATTGGCTTACACTCTTTGCCGCTTTGATTTCCAGCTTTTTCCCGTGCAACGGAGTTTGCCCTAGCCCGACCCTGTCGTTGACGGTTGGAACAAACAGTGTCATCTTCGTTTTTCTTTTGTGAGGCACACCAGATTGCCCGCCCCCGTCTTCATCCGCGGAACCCAACAACCTTCCAACCTACAATACTGTTTTGCGCGTTGGTGGATTTTGTATCGTTATTATCTGTGCTCCTTCCACCACTTTTATGATGAGCCCTTACCTTCCGCCCGGTAAAGATGTGGAACAATTTTCCGTTCCCGCTCATTTTAATGTGTAGTTTCTGGCATCCTCATCCCTCAAGTGCCTCTTTCTTTTGTCATACCCCCCACTCCTTCAATTGTCCCGTTTTTTTACATGCTGACCGTTCCCCATTTTTGTTATAACATCCTTTCACCTCACCTCTCCGTTCGGCGTTAGACTGACCTTTCCTCCCCCATCGTCACTTTATATTTCGTAATACGTCCTTCGCTCCTTTATCTCCCACATCCTGCCTCCTCGGTTCCCTTCCATCAGATCCTCGTTTGGGAACCACTTGTTAGTCGCTTGCGTCCGGTTTCCCTCTGGCTTTTTCTGTTTGCCTTTCTCGTTTCCCCCCTCCCGGGAAAACTCCTTCCTCCTTTTTTTTTTTCCTCTTGAACGAGTAATTTAGACTTGATCCTTTCTTCACGGCAAGTTGAGGTCCAATGATGAGCGCTTTGGCATTACGGCGATTTGATTCCTCAGATGTATCATTGCGTTTCCCCTTGCGCGCCATTTTTTCCTTTGAAGTTACCCGGGCTTTTTTTGCGACGAAAGAATGTTACATCTTACGAGCGAAGTCTAATCAATGGATCCAGCGTTCCGGTCCACTGACGGAGGTGTCTGCCTATTTTTCTGGCAGTTCCCAACCAACAATGTCCTATAGTCCGTACCCCTTGGTTTTCCGCCGCTACCCCCTCCGCGCCCCATTTTTCTTTCGTGTGTCGCGCTTTTCCCCCCCCCTTTTCCTCTTTTTGATTTCACCTGCGCGATTGCCTTGAAGTTTTCCCTCCCAAACTGGGCTTTGCTCGACGCATGACAATATTTTAGATACGTTCGAAATTCCTTTCCCCTCTTCCCCCCCAAGGTTCCGTCCCTAACCAACGTTTTGCTAAGGAGTTAGTGTTGTACCTTATGAATTAGTATAGCCGCCTTTTTTTAATGCTGGCATGCGTCCAATCGATTGGCTTTGGTTTCGGGGCGATAGGGTTTTTCGACCCCCCCGTCCCTATCTTCCCCCGACTCTCCTTCTTCGCGGTGCGATTAGGGAGCTGGAGGTCGTCTCTCGCTGAATGCTGGTAGGTAGACATTTTTAGAACCATCGTTTCCATTCACGTTTTTCCTCTCTTCCTTTCCCCCTCCATCGTCTTTAGATTTATTCTTATTTTTTTTTTTTCATGCCCCTGAGCTTCTGGTTAGAGTCCTTCCGGCTCCCAACCTCGGCGGTCCCTATTCATCTAACCTTTCTTTTCCCTAACGGGAACGGCCGATTCTCACGGCCGTATTTGCCGATTTCCTTCGTGCTATTGGCGAATGAGACAGAACCGGGGGTAATTTTTTCCTCGAGTCAAACCTCAGGGCGCGCCTTTGGCCCAACCGGGGTTCCTGGTTGGTCCCGCGACTTCATGCGGATGTTTTTCCTCTTTATTGTGAGATTGCTGGCCCGATGCCCCCTCTTGTCGTTCCGAGCCTTGGACCCCCTACCTTTCCCCTTATCCATATCACTCTGTATGGCATTGTTTCGCTCCTTTTCCCTCCTAAGTTTGTTTTTTTTGTCCAGTGCCCATTACTTTTATTTTTCTTGTAATACTTGAGTTTTGGAGGTAGGGGGTCCAGTTCCCCTCCCTTTCTCCAGGGCGGGGCACCAACCGCATTCCCCCATCACGTCCCCTGGCCCATCCCGTGTCCACAAGTTTCGCGGCCCAATTCATTTGCCCCCGGTGGGCATAAAATCTGCGCTGATGTTTTTGCGTACAAACTCCTAGTTCCTTTTTTTTTTTTTGACAGACTCTGCTCGGATTACGGACGTGAGTTTTCATCTCCTCTTTGACTTCCCGTTCTGTACTGTTTATCATCTACTCCGATCCGTAGTTGATGGTCCGTCCCCCGAACACGCGACCCTCCAGTTCAGTTTCTGCCTACGCAGAGATCTTCAGAATGGTCTTCCGCATGCTCTGAACCATCCTTTTATGATCCAGCAGCGAGTTAGTGATTTCCAGAGGATTGTCTAAGTCCGAACCCGCTTTTTTTTCAGTCTCCGTCCTCACACCGCGCCCCTTCCCTGGAGGCAGTCTTGTTCGGAGTTTCCCCATGGTCGAAACACCCTTTCGTCCCAGAATTACAATCTCCCTCTTGGAATCATGCCGCGAGTCGACCCTCCCGTCGCCTCTTTTCCGACTTGGCGTTTCATATTTTTTACACGAATGCCTGATCTTTTGGTCGTCCTTTTCGATTTGGTTTTTTGGGGGGTTGTTTTTTTCCCCCCCCCCCCCCCCGGTGGGGGGTGGCCCCGGTCCTAGGCGAACTTAGGCTTCAACCCAGTCTAATTGTCCGTGGCTCTTTCTTTTTTTCTGCAGAAACCTTTCAAGTCAATTCGCGAAGGACCCCGTCCCTTTTCGCCAACCCTCCCGAGAGGTGGTACCCTCGGCTACACAGCTCCTTTTGGATTCGGCGGACAACACATTCCCCGCACCCAGATTCCTAAGTGACCCCACATTTTGAGTTCCTTGTACAATGCCTGCGACTTCCGACAACTTCTCCCCAGGGCGGTCGCTGGATCGTCTCCTTGAGGTTTTTGAGTCCGCTTTCCTTTCCCCGTGATTGCCCTTTTACTGCAACTTGGACCAATGCGAAGCAAGGGATAGGTACTTTCGTTCACCTTTTTCTTGTCGAGTTCTTCATCGGCCACGTCAACTTTGCACCCCATCGCCGGACAAGCTTCAGTCGAAATTTCCGGCAAGGTTCCTGCGTTCTTGCGTTGTTCGGTTCAATCGGCGCGTTTGAGTCCCGCTTGCCACCTGTCGCAACCGGCCACAAATTGTTCCCCACCACGATTACTGGACCGGTTCTTTATGCACTGACGCGTGCCCCTGCTTTTCTCCCCCCAACAGGTGATATTCGGGCGACTTCGATGTCCGCCTCCCTCCCCATCCACTTGACTGGGAACGGCAGTTAACGCGTCACGGCTGAGGCTTATCCTGTGCAAAGTGCCCTAACGTCCTCCTGGGTTCTGGACAAACAACCTTAGTTGTCCCCTTTCCTGTTGCCTGGTATCGTTGGGTTATTCCTCCGTTCAAGTTTGATTACGTGACCCTCCCCCTGCTACTTCGAAGCAATTTTCACGTGAAAATGAATTTTCGGTTCAGGAGGCCTTCCAAGGTTCAAGCTTGACTCGGTTGAGAATTCGATCGAAGTGTGTTCTAACAGTTCGCACCACACGCGCAGCAGGATTGGTCCCGTCACCTTTTGGCGTTTTTTGGCGGGCTGTAATCCCCCCGGTCGGCAACTTCTTTTGTACCAAAGTCCCCGTTACTTTCCCTGTTTTATTCCACTACCCTCCTGCATCCCAGTTTTCCTCTTTTTTTCGTTTTACACGGGCCGGTCACATTCGGGCAATTGCTTGTCATCCCCCCGGTGTTGGTTTGTAGGAAAATAAAACTATTTCCCTCCCCCTTTCGCGTCTTTTTTCGCAGATATGTTTCACGTGAGAATTGGCCTTTAGCCCCGTTTCTAGTCTTAATTTCCCGCGTTCTCCCTTTCTTTCTTTCTTTTTTTGAGAGATCTTACGGACTTGCAGTTCCTGAGCACCTGTGTGCTTTCCTGGCCGCGCCTCCGATGCCCCATATAAAGTCACCCCGCCTTCTCAGTCATCGCGAACGTTTTTCTCGGAGGAGTTGAAGCGCCCCCCCCCCTGTTTAAACTTTCCTTGCGCCGTCCTGCTGCCCTCCGCCGTTTATCCCCCCCACCGTTAGTTCACGTTTACCACGGCTTTCCCTCGTGATAAACAGTTGTCCTCGGGGCTTTGGGGCTGAACTCCCCTGATTTGCCGCCCCCCCGTCCTCTCCGCGGTAACCCCCCCCCGCCAAGGTTGCTAACAACTGTTTTTTGCGCGTTGGGGTTTGGTACGCTTCCGATTCTCGCCACTTTATCGTTTTGAATTGTTCCCAAGCGTCAAGTCTTCATACCCCCCTGAAGCATCAGTCATTCCCATTCCAATTTTTTTTCCCTCCTCCGGTTCCTATATCACTTTTTGTTCTTTTGACGTCCTCCCTTGCCGGCGTTTGGTTCCCCCCACTAAAACCGGGGTCCACTTTGCAGTCCTGCTTTTTTGTTACTACCGCCCCTTTCGTCGCTCCCATTTTACCCCTTCTGCCCGGCCTTGTTGAGACTGACAGGACATGCTCAAACGTTTCATTGGATTCTTTCCCGAAGTCCTCTTCCGCCGTCACTACCTGTATATCATAAAGTTGCCCTCGCTTTTTTCAAACGTCCTGCCGATACCGGTTAAAGTATTCTTTTGTGCAACCACACCTTTTCTGTCGCCTTTTGCTAAGTTTGGCAAAAGCGTGTCCTTCCCCCTTTGCGCGTGCCTGTTTCGCTTTTGAAAACACCGCGCGGCCTCTTCCCCCTTCCTTAAATTTTTACTGAATTTTCCTTCATTTTTGGGGTCCCCCAGTTGCTTTCCCCAATACTTTCTCCTTCTCCCTGATTGTGATTCTCCGATATTACCTCCTTCCACTGCGAGACCTGGCTAGCCATTTCCTCCCCTTTTTTTTTCGTCCCTGACCTAGGCAGCGTACGCGCTCACCTGTATGTCCCGCCCCACGTCAGCTGACCTTCCCGGAAGAGGTTTGTCTCCCCGCTTTCGTGCATTCCCCCCTTCATTCTGCTCTTGTCATCGTTGCGCCGTTTGTCCGCTTAAACACATGCAATTGCTGCGTTTTGTCTCTGTTTGACCCCCGTCTTTGATTATGTCCTTCCTTTGGATTTTTCCCTTCTTTGACCGGCCTTGAAGTTTTTCTGTCCCCTAAAAAAGGCATGCCCCTGAAGATCTTTTCTCTAAGTTTCGCTTTTACGCCAGCGTCCGTTCCGTACGCCCTGTTCGTCGTTCTTGCAACCATTTATTGTCCAGTCTCAATTTTCTCTCACTCCTTTCCTACCTTTTCTTTCATGAGTCCAAGCTCCTTTGGCCTTCGGGCTTTTTGGTTTTCTATGTGTTTTGACCTTTGGGGGCAATCGCGAAGCGGAATGGTGGACCACGCCGAAGCGCTGGTCTCGTTGGCATGCGGTTTGAGATTTTGATCCATATATCCGTTCCGGCTGTCGGCCGACATTTCTCCATTAAATCAAGCACGCGCTTCCTTTCTTTTCCGCAGGTTGATTTCATTCTGCGGAGCCATTCTTCGTGCTTTTCTCTCTGCCCCAGGCTTGCCCGGGTTTTTTCCGTCCGTCTCCTCCAACTACGGGCGTTTCCTAAACGTGGTCGCAAAGTACCGGTCAGTTCCTCTCCGAATCCCCTCCCGTTTGCGTACCCCTTTTTTCCTTCTTCGAACTAAGACTGAGGCATGTAATTGTGTTGTTCCTCTAGTGCAAACATAAGGGCGCGATTCCTTCTGGGCCTGGTCTTTTTCCTTGTCACTTTTCATCCTTTTACGCGTATGCGATGCTTGTTGTTATTGGCCCTCTCCCCTCCACTCTCTTGTAGAAATGCCTTCCCCCATCCAGTATCACCTACTCCGTCTCTTAATATGTATGGA
>Ga0179593_1371025_pt1 | contig 13550 bp, 15 predicted proteins | sample CZODoug2_1_08_16_FD_185931 | JGI IMG/M metagenome (GOLD analysis project Ga0179593, IMG submission 185931) | Vadose zone soil fungal communities from Angelo Coast Range Reserve, California, USA - CZODoug2_1_08_16fungal (PacBio error correction) | ecosystem: Environmental > Terrestrial > Soil >... | reverse complement strand
TTCCCTCTTCCCTTCTCCTCCTTCCATCGTCTATTTCCTTACCACCCCTGCTTCAGGAGGGTGCTTACGCCCACGACAGGTTACTCCACCGGGGAGGTTCCCACAGCTTCCCACCCCTTTGGTTTGAACTTACGACTTTTTTCTCCGAGACTTCAACCTCCCCGTGTACCTCGATTTTAAACACCACTTTCGCGGTTGCTTCGGTTGTCGAGATGGGTTTGATGCTCTTTGCGGGGAGAAGGTCCCCTGTACCCCTTTCTTTCGTCTTTCGCCGTTATGACAAAGCCGCTTGTATCGCAATCATTGGCTCCTCCGCACGCAAGGAATAACCCCCGTTCCATCCTTCAGGGCATATCGCGATTGACTGACTCCTTGCGAACTTCATCTTACCCTATTCGATTTCTTTTAGACCCCCCGCCCCCCAGATGCTGCGACCTTTGCGACAAGCACTTTCTCATGAAAGCGAAGGTGTCTTCTCGCGATTTTTTTCCCCTCTCAGAGTGTTCGTTTTTCGTAATATTGACGCTTTGCCACCGCGCTTAACCTTGCGTGATTTTTGCATCTCTTTCCCCCCCCCCTTTTTAGCCTATTGATCTTGCTTTGTTTGCCTTGTTTGCATGCTGAGTTTTGAAATCTACCCCCATGACCGAGCCCTCCAACCCCTGTGCTCAAATATCTTCCCTGTTCGACGTTTTATCCACCCCATCTGCCTCCGCTCCCTAAGATTCCCTGCTTCTCTGCGGCCAGTTGTGTGCACCGTTGTTTACCGCAGGATTCGGGAGAGATTTTCTTCTCCTCCTTCAGGGGTTTCCTTTGCTCGCGCTTGCCGTATGTTCAAATGATATGCTGACTTTCCGCGGCTTTCCGTGAAATGGCAGGTTCTTCTCCTCTCAATTGAGCTTCAATAAGTTTGTCATCTCAGGAGCTTTTTTCCCAACCAAATCTCGCTCCAATCCACTCCTTTGCGCCTCGATGGAGCCAAACGCAATTGCCCTTTGTCTGTGTCTCCCCGGTTGTCCTTTTCTCCTTCATCATTCAATTGCGTTCCCCTTCGATTTTCCCCCATCGATTGGTAGTTTGTGCGTTTCGAGACCCCCTCTGAATAGAAATGACCTGTTTCTTTTCCAGTTTCGTTTGGCCATCATCGCTTCCCTCTTTTTGTTGTCGATTCGCCGCTTCTTTCCTATTTGCAGTATCTTCCTCGAACGCACCGTCTTCTCACAGGAGTGGAAATTCTCTTCGTTACTTCCTTCACTTGTCCACGATGCCCCTAGAGCGAATGATTATCACTTTGACCCCCAAAGCCCAGCCTCACCTTTTCCCACACCACTCTCTTTACGGACCCCATTCAAAACATTCTTTTTGTTTTCGCTTGTGTTGCCTCCTGAACGTTTAAATAAAGGCGTCCCACACACAAGCGATTTTCTATTTTTTTGCTGTCATCTACAGCCACCAGCCCTCCAACTGCCTCAATCGTCCGCTAACAACAGCGGCTCCCCACTTCTACCGCTCTCTTTCCAGTCCTTACACCTAATGCCCCAAAGAAGCCAGAGGAGTCCCCCTAAGGTAGCCCTTTCCATCTCTCTCTTTTAACCCAAATCGCGCTTGTAGGTGTGCCTTCATCCAGCCAGGAAAGGTGGTAACCCGCTGAACCATGGTGCTCCCAGCGTGTCCTCTGCCCCTTCACAGCGCGGCCTTGAAAACGCCCTTTGGGCGATATACCCCCCCTTTTCGCCACGCGCCCCACCTTTAACCAGCCACCGCGCGGTATAGCCTTCGTGTGTCACGGCAACCGATGTGGTTGATGTCTCCTGTCGTGTAGTTTTCCCAGGTCAACCCCCCCCAAACAACTCAGTTCACGCGCGACCGAGCCTCCCGTTTCTTCGATTCCGGGCGTGCCACACCGGTGATGCACTGCTTCAATGATTGGGGTTGGTTGGTTTGTTTTTCCCTGGTTTAAAATGACAGCTCTCCACTTTCCCTCTTCTACGCGCTCTTTTAAGACCCTCTCCCCCTTTTTTTCCCTCTTTGTTGGCGTAGATCTGCACCCTCCGGTGATTCGCCAATTTAAGTTCTAGAGGAAAAGTTTTTTTTCAACCCCTGCACTTGCACGCAAGTTCCTCACGTTGTTTGCAGCCTCCTGTCTTTCTTCCGCTCCCTTTGAGGGTTCGAGCGTGGCCTGCTTTTTGTTTGGTTCAACGAAAGACTTTTCCAACCACCCCCCCCCTTTTGTGCCATTTCGTTTTTAAACACTTTGAGTTTATAACCGGATTTGTTTTTGACCGTTAGGGCTTCCCAGCCTGTTTTTTTCTCCACCCGCGTTTTAAAATTCTCCCCGCTTCTCTCAGCCTTTCATCCAGCAAGTCGTTGCGTGAATTTGACTTGGGTTCTGCCTCCGAACAACTACTTCTCCTCATTTTACGGGCTGCGCTTTCCTTCGTCCCCCACCCTTTTACTCCCGCGGTTTCCTTCTGGGAAAATTAGGCGCCACCAAGTCAGAAGCTTGTGACTTTTGAATTTGTTTCGCTATGAGTGCATGTCTTTGTTTCTGGAGATCTCAACCATTCTCCCTTTTCTTTTCGAAAGATTGTGATTTGGCCGCTGTAACGCCGACACCTGCCCCGTTCTCAATTTTGTAGCGTTGTGGGGAACAGATTTTGTTGGTCCATTTTCCCTTGAGTCATCAGTTGCTGTCCTTTCCATCGTGGCTCCCAGCCGCTCGCAACTTCCTATTGGCAATTTTCTTGCCTGGCTGAGCGAAGTCGGCTTTCAGCAGAACCCCAGTCATCGGCGTCGCTCTAATCTCCCACCCCTTTCTGGCGATTCTTTTCCCCCTGAACTGCTACGCAACTCACTCTTCATTCTCTCGGAAACACTCCCCGACACCCAGTCCCCCCGCTTCGATGATCCGTTCCCTTTTGGCAAACGGCTTTTGTTTGAGTACTTGACTTCCCCCGTATGCCAGAGACCAACCTTCCCTTTTGGCTTCGATGCGCCCATTCCCCGGTTTCTACTTTTAGTCGAGATTTGCCGCTCCTCTGCGGCAAACCACCTTGTGCATTATTTGCGTCTCGAAGACTTCCATTAAGACGACTCCGCGAAATCCTGCAGTTCATTGGAAGTCCTTCCATCCCTCAAAGTAACAACTTCCTTCTTAGCAATACGGACAATCCATCCCCCGGTCCCACCCTTTCACCGTTGTGCTCTTCGACCTCGGTTTTTGATGCCGAAAAGGTCTGCAGCGCATTTTTGATCCCTCCTCACCTTTAATTCGTTTCTTTCTGTTACGGTCCGGGTTGGCATTTAAAATTCGGCAGTGCCCCTTGCACTCCGCTGCACCAATTCTTGATCCAATAGTGCTCAACTTTTAATTCTCGATGCCCCTCTCTTAACTCCCGGTTCCTCGCCGCCTTCCTCCCCTAACCTCGGTCCACAACACGGACCCTGCAGATTCGTTCGGACCCTCAAACCTGCGGTGAAATGGCTCACTGTTGATCTTCGCTTTCTTTGGTTCGGTGTCGTGACCCAGTCCGCTCAGATGGACTTCCGTTCGAACACCCATACGATTCTCAGCTATTCGGTCATTCACCGGAATGTCTTCTTTCTTGATCGCCAATTTTCTCTTTATTTTATCCCCGGCTTTTTGCCATACCCCTTGCCGACTTTGCAGGCCCTGTTTTCTCAGCATCTCACAAGCTCCGACAACCTCGAGCCCTCAATTGACAGGTTACATCGAGGTTGCACTTCTGCCTTTCTACTCTCTCCCTCTCCTCAGCACCGTGTTTCAGATGGTGTTCACCACTCCCGATCGGCACCACCTAGATGAAGCAGGTTTATGTCCTGCGAGGTTTGATATATTATGTTTCTGTTCGGCGGAAAAGCGATTTCCCCCCCTCTCTTTCCTCTCCTACGTTGTTGTTGTTTGTTCTCTATTCTTTCGGCCCTTGAACGCGACTTCACCATCAACAAGTCCTCCATTACCACCCAGTCTATTTGCCCCGTCCCCGACATGTTTACTCCAACCGAGGCTTAACCACCATACACCCCCGTTTTTCGAACTTACGTCGTTTTTCACGTGCAACAGAAGTTCCATTCGGTTAAAATTCTCTTTCTCCTCTAGGTTGTTTCCCTTATGTTTTGATGAGAGTCGGCTCACGGCCTGCATAGTTATCGATTTCTCCTCTCCATCCTCTCACTCCCCTTGGATCGTCCGCAAAATGCCTCATTTTCGCTCCCTGCCCCCCCCCCCCGTGTAGGTTTAATACTCGCTGCTCCAGTCATTTTTTGCGAACGGTGCATCCCTTCCCCCTCGCCGAGAGGTTCCGTTCTGTGCGAAACCCATTCCCAACCCCCAGTCGCCAGCCCCTTATCACAGTTCAGCGCATTTTTATGATCAGTCGACCTCAGAATCTCCCCTTCGCTTTTCGTGTTTAGTCCAGTGACCGTAAAGCCTCTAGCTGTTCACCTTGATTCGCTTGCCTCTGATCTGTAAACCTCCCCCGCTTTCCCCCCCGTCGCTTGTTCCGCAGAGGTGCGTGGGGGCTTTCGAGAGGAGATTCTTTACCACCAGCCCAATCCGATCCCTCCCCCCCAACTGTTCAAAGAGCTTTTGCCCTGTTCGACGGTCTTCCAAATTTTCCTGTCATGATCCCCTTGCTCCAGACTTTAGTTTTTTTCCTTTGTAACACTTAAAAGGTTTTCGCTTTTGTCCTGTTCGATTGACATCATTCAGGGTTTGAATTTCCTTTGCGTTCCTTCATATCAAATATGATATTTCTAAAGTGTTCGGACGGCTTGGTGACCTTTTGTAGTCGTCAAATTGATATCCACCCTTCCTTTGTTTCGTCGAATTGAGTTCCACACTTTCTCAGACGACATTCGACCCGCCCATTGCGCATCGATGGTCCCCAACCGCTCTGTTATTCTTGTCGATCGGGTGTGAAGTCTCTTCAAGTTCAATCAACACTGGTCCCCTTCCTCTCTTAGCATCGATGTATTTGGTAAGTTTGTTCTTTTTTCCGCGATTCCCCATCCACATGACAGTCTGAGTGGCGTGTTCGTTCGTGTGCCCTGTCATGTTCCCGTCTTCGACCCGCTTCTCCCCGATGCTTTTTTGCTTTGAAGCAGCGCCTCGATCAGACCCAACCTGCGGAAAGTTCCATGTCGGACTAGCACTGTCCTTCCAGATTGCAACTTGTTCAAGGACTGATCTCCTTTTCCCACCCCCCCGGTCCCCCCATACTCCCCACACCTCTCCGTCCAAAATGAAACCCCTGGAATTTAGTGTCTTCCTTGCATTTGTCCCCCCTCGGTTCCCCATAAAGTTTGATATTGCTTTGATCTACCTCAAACTGCACTCCCCCCTCGCCCAAGGCCGTCCACTTCTACTTAATACCCTAAAGCCAAAGAAGAACCACACACTGTTGAGTAAAACCCTTGAAGCCCGTTCATTCCCGCCGAGCCACGGCCCCCCCACATCGCTCCTTTTCTTGTCACAGTTAGTTTTCCGTTCCCAGTGCAAGGGATTTTTTGTTCACGCCGACGAGGTGCTTTTTGAGCATCGCTCTAGTCAGCTCTAATTGGAAAATGTGGTCTCCCCCCAAAACATTCTTCTCTCTTTAAACGGTTTCACCAGCAACCGCTTTATTCTCTCTTTGCCGATCGCTGGGCAACCGATGTGGTCTTTCTCCAGCGTGATTTCCCAGGACTACAATCCCCAAAATAGCATGCACACTCCCCCCCCCCCGATACACGAGCAAGTTTCTTCGCAGTTTCCACGATACTGCTGCGTTCCAAACTGTCATGCGTGCACTGATGCCGTTGTTACCCTTTGGAGGGCTTCCTTAAATGTGATTGCGCCTCTTTATGCTCGTTTCCTCTTCGTGTGGAGTCTATCTGCCACTCATCTGTTCGCAATCATTACCTCTTTCAGCAACTTTCCCCCTTTGCAATCCTTCAAGCCGCTTCACGGTGTGGCTATTGAATCTTTATTGCTTGGTTACCGAGAGTGGGCCTGAGATTTTGGGCGGTCTTTTTTCACCATAACGTTCCTCGGACCTCGGTTTCTCCGAGCGTCCAAACTGAAGCTAGGTCTCGTTGGTTACCTTTCTCTGGATGCCTCCTTTTATCTACCACCCTTCTGTTTTCAAACTAGACTCCTCCGATCAGCCTGTCATGGTTCGGCTTTTCCCATCCTCCTCCGCCTGCGGTCATTTCACCCTCCCCTTTATTGGTCCTTTTTTGATCGGCGACACGGCGTATCATTTTTACTTTTGGGGCCCTTTTGAAATTAGCTGAAAACCTTTCCGTTTTTTTGTTCCTCTTTGGTTGAGAGCTATATGCCCGTTCTTGGCGGGTGGCTGTCGCCCCCCAACCCAAATATCCCTCCCTTTCTTTTTTTCTCCTCTTTTGATTGAAAGCCCGTCTTACTCAACGCTCCCCCATGCCTTGGTATTTGACCTAGCTTTGTGTCCCAGTGCGCGTGCTTTCCTTGTTCCCGTGAGAATCAGTTCTTCTCATGCTACCGCTGCTGCCGTACCCCGTTGCTATGGCAGCTGGCCTTTTCTCTACCCTCTCTAGGAAGAGTCCTCAGCCATCCCACCCAAAATCCCCTGGGCGTGACTTTCCACCCTTGACCATGTTTCCCCTGCTTCCCCCCCTCACCCACCCTCAATTCTGTTTACCCAGCCCCGACCCCCCCTTAAGACCAAAGATCTGATTTGGATTCATCGCAATCTCTCCTTGTCCAACGCCGGAGATTTGCTACTTTTTTTCACCGGTATCTCCCCCCCCCTATGACCACTCCCTCTCGATGCGCACAGGCCTTCGATGTCGTCTCGATTCCGCCGTCCTCCACAAACCCTAGTGTGTCATCCCCCCCCCCCTTCTTCGAAGAACATTCACCGCCTCAAGCGCGACGTCCTTTTTTTGGACCTTCAGTTCCACCTCCTTCTTATTATCTTTACAATCATCGTCACATGCGTCTTTTCCCTCTTATCTCTGTCGCCTTAAATTTGCATTTTGACCTTGAGAACAGCACCTTCGTTTTTTTTGTTTTGAGGGCTTTTGTTCATCACTCTCTCGCGCAGGCCCACGTGCCTCTGCCAAGACCGGATCAAATGTGTGCCTATTTTACTCCCCCCCCGCTGCTTCGGTGCCGCAGCTATCCCTTCTGCTTCAAAAGTTCGTCTTCCCTCAACACGACACTTCTTCCTGCTCTGCCCTCGTCCCTTCCCCTGCGTCTGCTTGATTGCGGGTCGCGTTGCATGTTTCTGGTTGCGGTTCGTCACCCGTCCGGCCGATGTCCTCTGCCGTTCGCCCACCACTTCCCTTTTTTCAGTGACTATTTCCTTCCCGGATTACTCATGTATCTGATGATGCAGTTCTTGCTTTTTTCTCGCGTTTTTTCTCGCAACTTTGTCCCTCAGGCTCCCATCGAACTGAATTTTTCTGGTTCCTGATTTGCCCCTCCACCCCCCTAACCTCGAGGCAGCTCTTAATTTTTTTCGCGTGCCACTTCTGTTGCCCGTTCGAAAGCAGCGTCGTTTCCCCTGTTTCCTCCTGTGTTCAAATTCTCGTTTTTTCCTTTCGTCGGCCCGCTTAATGGTTGTAATTGACATCGACTGATAAATTTTTCTACGTCGAGTCGGCTTAACGCTACATATTCCCCTAAATCGTGTTGTGTTTCTCTCGATCGCCTTTCTGCGACCTCCCCGCGACTGTCCTCAATTCCTGATCAACAAGTCGCCCCAACCAGCTCGGTGTCTCCGCCCTGCCACCTCGGCGCGTGACCCCTGCTGCCCTGAGCAAACTTCCGTCCCCTATCGAGACCTTTCCCAGGGCCCCATCGAGTTACCCACACCCCTTTCTTCCTCGAGGTGTCGAGTCTTAGCTGATGGTTTGATGATTATTGTCTGAAAGCCTGTCCCAACTCGTTCGTGTCGCCGTACCGCCGCTGATTCAATCCCCCTTAACATTGGCATGATTCGCACGCTGCCCATCTTCCAATCCGTTCCATCAGTCCAGGCCACTCCTGATGAGCAGTCTATTTGTTGCTGATTCACCCCCTCTCCATCTCTTATTTAGACACAGCAACCCCCCCTCTCCCGCGCATAAGTTTCGTGCTCGCATGTGGACTGAGCAGCAGAATCCCACAATTCAGATCTGCGTGGTTGAGTGTTGCCCCTTTGAAGTTTTGCAAGCCTGCTTTTCACGCTGATGACCCTCGCTAATGTAAAAGTTGATCACCGATGGATCGTCTTTTTTGCAGCAGCGTTAATTTCTTTTTTTGACCGCGAGAGATTACATGCCAGAACGAGCACTCCCAAAGGTGCTCAACTTTCCCCTGTTCGAAAGGAAACCCCCTGCGCCCTTGATCCTCATCCCCCGATGCCGGTCCGCGAGGCCGTTTGATGTTTTCTTCTTAACTTCCTATGGATTGTTATGAGATTCTGATTTCGGGGTGCCTTTGAGCGCTGTAGTACGTCCAAATGATGCTGAAACCCTTTCGCGTGTCGTGACCATTGTCAGGTTCGTTTTTCACCCATTGAGATGCACAATTTGGACGTTCCTTAGGAGATGTCCCCCCCCCCCACCCTTCGAGAATTCGAAACCTGCCTTTAGCAGCGAATTGTGTAGACAAAACAATTTTGTCTCTGTTCTGGGTCTTAGGCTCAGTCCCCTAAATGCGTTCCAATTTTATGTTTTTATCGCCATGCTCTTTTTTTCTCTTCCCTTGGGGGCGCATTTCTTTTCGAGCCCCGAATGCCCTTCTATGAGTGTAGTGTCTGAAGTTCGGTCAAATTTCATAAGGATGGTGTTCTTTTAGCAGCTTCGACGATTTTTTTCTGAAGCTTTCCCCCCCCCGATACCGCGTAAGACCATTTTTCGGTTCCGAGTTTTCGAGCACTGTCCCTACTTTCAGTTAGCATCGCCTATCTATTTCCCCCACACGGCCCTTGCCCCCACCGCTCTCCTTGACACCATACCTACCCGTAAGTTCCGTTTAGTGTTGAAGCGTCCCATGTCCCCTCGGCGCCCCTAAAGCTATTGGAAAAAAAAACCTTTTGGTTTTCTTCTCCCCAGCCACAGCAAAGCCCTACTCCATTAGCGCACCACAGCTGTGGATTTACTCTTTTCCCCTTCTAATTTCCAATCGCCAAGAAACCCTCTTTCACAATGAGGTCGCCTGTTCCATCGCTCCACACGTAACCAAATTGCCGTTCTTTCAGCGCTCTCCCCTCACTGCGCTTAACCGAATAGGGTTGCCTGCGCTGATCGCTGCTGCCTGGCGGATTGAAAAGCCCTTTGATCAAAACCCCACATTTCTTCCTGCCGAACCCTGTTCCCTCCGCGCGGTTCTTCAAGTTTTTTTGCCCTTTGCACCCGATTGGTGAAGGTAGTTAGGTTACCCCGGACGCCCCAACACCCAAATCGCAGGCCATCGATACCCGCAAGATTCTGACCCAGCCCGCATCTTCTTCGCATTTCTGCACTTGCTTCCACTTCTGCAGGTTTTAAATTTTTGTCGGCGTCTTCTGATTGCGAATAGCTTCTTGCCGTCTCTCTATTCCTCTTTTTTTATATCTTTCCCATAGGCGTTATTTTCCTTTCCTCGGCAAAATGGTTTCAACACTGGCTTCGTTTGTTATACACTTGCCTGCCGGAAGAATCGGTTGTGATATCTTGCTCGGTACCGAGTGCCTCTTTTTTGGAGTTTCATTGAAAATAACGCCCGGGAGACACCAAAATCCGGTTGCACATCGCGGGCAAACACTTCTTTTCTACAACCGCTTTTCTGGTTGCCCTGTTCCGCGTCAAGCTGTTTCGCCCCCCATCTCATACGACTCTCCGAAGAGATAGATCTTTTCTCTGTTGTCGTTTCCCAGATCACCTCTTCCGACTGGACCAACGGCTCCTGTGTTCCTGGTTTTTCCCTTCCTCTTAAGTACCTCCATTAATCGTGTTTCTCTTTTGTTAGGTGGACCCTTCGCATGGAAAACATCGTCCGCGGTTCGCCCCCTTTCTTTCTTTTTCGCGCATTTGGAGTGTTTTTTGGTTTTTCTTGAGATCTCAGCCACCAACAATTATACCCTCGTTTGCTTCTTTTGATTGGTCCCGCTTCCACTCAACGTTTGCCATTCTTCATTTTGTCCTTTCCGAGAGGGGTGGGGAACTGCTCTCTTTGGTTTCCAGGATTGCCCCTTCCTGAACGTTACCTCCCTTGCCTCTAATTGATGTACTTCACGCCGGCTGGCGCGCATGCGTATTGTACGATTTACAAACCCCGCATCGTCGAAAGTAGGGTCCCCCCTTCCCCATTTTCTTCGTCCTTCACACCATGTCTCCCGCCCACCCTTTAATTTCTGCGTTTTTGAACTTCCCGACAACAGACCCAGCCACACTGCGATACCACCTGCATTATTGCTATGAGACGTAGTCAATATCTCCTTTTGAAACGAATTTTTACTTTCTTGACCCCCGTTGTCTGCCAAGACAAAATTTTTCCCTTTGGCTCCCTCCGGCGGCCCCTTTTTCCGAATGGTCCTCGCTAGTTGAGCGCCGATGCGATGTAACCCCCTTCTCCCCTTTGCGAGCGAAATTCTTCACCGCCGACTCCGCTTTACAATTTCAGCCTGAGTTGGATTACACTTTAATAGCTCCCCCCCTGACTTCGGTCTCCCTAATAATTGACACCCCCTCGTAACAAAATTTTAAACGTCTTCTTGCTGTAAGCGTCCGGTATTCTTGAAGTTATGCCTTCCCTTCTTAGTCCTTTTCCCTCTCTTGACGACCTTTTTGGCTCCGGGTCGGGCAACTCACATCTCTCGAGAACCCTCCTGCCAATATGACTGACCCCCCCCCCCCCCCCCCCCCCCCCCCCCCCCCCCCCCCCCCCCCCCCCCCCCCCCCCCCCCCCCCCCCCCCCCCCCCCCCCCAAGCGGACTGTAATAAGGGAATTATTAGCGCGCACTCTCTCCCCTGTCACTTCTCCTTCTTCGTTCCAAAGGAGTCACTCCTCAACGTAACAGAGTATTCTTTTTAACGATCCTCATGACTGATGCATTCTGAAATTGAGGCGCGTCGCGTTGTCTTGTCCGGTGTCTACCAGATCCTGCCCTTTCGGCCTTGCTTCCTGACCAATATCTGCTCTTTTGATATTGCCTCCGGATGTACCTACTTTCTCTGATTCTTGCAGTTCTGCGCTAGCATGTTCCTTGTGATTGCCTCGAGAGGTCCTTTTGGCACCCGCGGCCTAAGACTTTTTCCGTCCGGCGAGTTTCTCCAACCCCAAGCTCTCCCCCCCGGTGCCACTTCCCTGTGTTTTTACATGTTCCCCCTTTCTGCCGGTCTCCCCTACTGCGTCCTTTAAGAACTGTTCAGAATGGTTTTCACGCCTCCCGCGGTGTTAACTTTGGCCTTCTCAATAATCCGAATGTTGGAAGTCCCGTTGCTTCCTCTGAAATTTCGGACCCACCACCCCCATTACACCTTCCAATACCCCCCACCCCCAACCCCACCCCCCCCCCACGGACTCCTACCCCTCCCCTTGTTTCTGCTTTTACCCATGTCGCTTCTGATCTCATTCCTGCTCTCTTTCCTCCCCGGTGTCGGTTAGCGGACCTGTATCTTTTCAACAGCCTGAATTGAGACTCCGCGATTCCGAGTCTCCCCCATCCCCAATGTTTCTGGCAAACTGTTTCTAATTTAATGACCAACCGTTTCCAGGGGCTCCTACAACCGCCATTCAAAACGGTTGTGCACTTCTGAAAACACATTTTGCGAGAACTCAGGTATCGCTCCCCTCCCCTCATGGCCTCAGGTCAAACCCCCTTCTCTGCTTTCCTTTGTCTCTCTTGCTGGTTTTGCTGGGCTCGGTCGAATGGTGCCCAATTCGTTCGATTCGGTATGGCCCGACGTGATGCAATCCCGGAAACCTGTTGATGACTCACCTGCATCCTCATCTCCATGTTCCCTTCATTTGTCCCCCTATTTTCTCCTCTCATGTTGCGAACTTGTACTTCATCGCCGAGCGGTGGTGGGGGCTTGCGTGCCCCCCGCAAATTGACGCTGATCTCCCCCTCCCTGTCCAGTGCAGACATTTTTTTCCATTATCCCTCCCCTAGCTTTTCAGAGATTTGTTTCAGTGAGCGTAAGCGACTTCTGTTGCGTGGATCGCTTTGCATAGATATGTAAGTTGCTCCCCTCTTATACTCGCTTTTCAGTCTTTCCCCCTATTTTTTCCCCTCTAGCGCCTTTTACCATTTTTTGAACCGTCGAGCCCCAAGGTTTGCTTCAAACGAGCGGTGCTGTTACCCTCCCTGGTCCAATGATCCCTCCTTCTTGCTACGTCTTTCGGACCTGTTCCCACACCTTTTTTCCGTTCTATGGATTTCTTCTCTCTTATTCATCCTAAGGGGTGAAATTGTTTCGACGTTTTACGTTCACCTTTTTATGGAAACCTTTCTCGAGTCGGCGGTGAAAGTTCTTCGCTCGCAAACTCGATCCCCCACCCCTTTTTTTTGGTTTCTCCTTCTTGCTTGGAACCCCTCGCGACAGTCGGGAACACTGGTCAGAGTTGAGCACCCTCTTGTTCTTTCCGCATCCCAGGGTTGTGAAGAGCACTTTTCTCCATCCCACGTTTACAATTCGATATGCGATTTTTCTCGCCATCTCTTCCTTTTCTTCTTTCCGTTTTTCTTTCTCTCGAGCCCTTAGAAATGTGAGTGTTGTGCCGTGTGAATTCATCCCCGTGTTTTTGCGATCTCCCTTCTCGACCCTGTCTTGCTGTATTCTTCCCCGCTCCTCAGTCGCATAAGCTTCCTTCGACCTTCACTCGCCGTACTGGCGAGCAGTTCCCCCGATCCAGTTGGGAGCAGAGATTTTCTTCATTTGGAAAATTCCCCCCCAGACAGACTGTTCCCCCCCCCCCGCAGGCCCCCCTTCCTCCCCCGTTGCTGTTCGTTCGCGTAAAGCTCCCAATCGTTTCGCACCCCCCTTGGCTAATTTTGGGTTTCTTCCCTCCAACAGCCAACGGGAACCCTCCCCTCTCTAAAAAATGTAGGACGGCAACCCGTTCCTCTTTTTTTCCCCTCCCCCCTTTCCCTAATCCCAAATCCGCACCAGCTCAACCTTTGTCTCCTTACATCGAGTCCCACTCCCAAATAGACCAGACTTCTTTGTCCCCCAGTGGCATGCGTGTCCAGTGCACCAGTTTCCTTCCGCCCCTTGTTGATGAAGGATCGCTGCGGTCCCTCTCCTTTCATGAAAACGCCTGTGGTTCCCCAACCATTCTTGTAACCACCCCTTGTTCCAGCACCCGAGCTTGTTATGGTTCGTGTGTTGATCGTCGCAATGGAACCCCGATGTGATGTCTTTTCTTCTCTTTTTCCAGGAACCTCCCCCCCAACCCCCCCTTCGCCAGGCCCCTGTCGATACCCGGCTCGACGCTTCCCCCCAGCGCTTTTGCCGGCTCAACCCAATGCCCTTGGATTTGCCGGTTTAAACCATTTCGGCTTGCCTACCTTCTCTCCTAATCGCCGGAGTGGCAG
>Ga0179593_1645688_pt1 | contig 13551 bp, 28 predicted proteins | sample CZODoug2_1_08_16_FD_185931 | JGI IMG/M metagenome (GOLD analysis project Ga0179593, IMG submission 185931) | Vadose zone soil fungal communities from Angelo Coast Range Reserve, California, USA - CZODoug2_1_08_16fungal (PacBio error correction) | ecosystem: Environmental > Terrestrial > Soil >... | reverse complement strand
TTTTTGCCGTAGGCGGGATTTTTTTTTTCTTTGGAGGCGACCGCCTCTTGCTCGTGAGTGGGCGCGTTTTTGTGCACATTTTTTTACGGCGAGGATGTCACTTTTCCTCAGAGGTTTTTCCTCCGCCTTCAACGTAGCTGCAGGCTTTTTCTCTTGAGGGACGAGTCCTCCCTTTTTTCTTTTTGCCATCTAAGCAGAAAATATTTTTTTTTCTGTGATTGGGCGATGACCCTCCTTCCCTTTTTGCTGTGGATTAAGAAGGCCATTCCTTTTGATAGGTTATTCCATAACGCTCTTTTTCCCTTTTTTTGAATAAGGGGGGGACCCTTTTTGTTTGGGGTAAGTCGGGATGGTTCCTCGGGATTTCCCTCGCTAGCGACCATCCTTTTTGTTATTAGTAGCAGATGCTCTCCTCCTTTCTGCGGTTGGGGATGAGTAGCGAGTCTTTTTCCTCGGGGTCAACCGGCGCCCTTTTTTTCCATCCTTGCCCCATTTGCGTAACTCTGTCTTTTTTTTGAAGAGACACTGGGATTTCTTTTTTCCCTTTTTTTTTTTCTGCAACATACAAAAAACAGTTGTTTTTTTTCTTTGGTCAGTGTCAGATTGACGCCCATTTTTTTTTTTCTCTGATCTCTTTTTCCTTTGATTAATGAGGGGGCGCCTGTTTTCTCCTTTCGGTGTCAGAAAACCGCTCCCTTTCCTTTTTTCAGCCTCATATGAGGAGATGATTGCGGCCATTTTAAGAAGGAGCTTTTTCCTCCCTTTGCTGGAGAATAATTATTAAGCTCGTTTTTGTTTGATTTTATGGCTATTCTTTTTTTTTTCTCTCTTGGGGCGGTAATGATTCGCTCTTTCTGATGTGGTGATTCGTTTTTTTTTCTTTACGAGACGGAAAAGGTCCCTTCCGGTGCTGCTGCCAGATTCAAAGCTTGTTTTTCTCTTGCGTTCGGGAGGCGTTGGCGTCTTCCGGAAGAACTGAGGAAAAAAGCATTTTCTCCCCCTTGTTCTAGTCAAATTGTAAGGCGGGCCTTTCCCTTTTTCTTTCTTCGGGCAACATCGGCGAATGCGGCGAAGATCGTAGCGAGGTCATCGACGAGCAGAATCTTTTTGACGGATAGATTAGTCGCAGGAAGATTGACTTTTTTCCCTACTCGCGGGATTTTTGGGCCTGCCTTTTGAAAGACAAAACTCGTACGCTTTAAAAGGTAAGCCGAGCTCCCTTTTCTTTTTTGCGCATCCTTATTCCTTTCTCTTTTCTGGCTTGAAGCGGTGCTCTCTCCTTTTGTAGCTTATGCGAAGCGCCTTTTCTTTCGGTGACGGGAATTTTTTAGCGGTTTCTTCTCTTTCCTTCACACTAATTTTACAAGGCGTGCACAGCTATTTTTGGTTCATAGCTGACTTCGGAGGGGAGCTCTATATTTCTTCACGAAATCGAACTAATCCTCGGTGGTTTATTGCGCGAAATGTCTCTCTCTCGATGAGTTTTCACGAACGCAACCGATCGTTCTTTTTCGTGGGAGACTCGTTGTCTCCTTCGGCCGCCCACTGGCTACCTTTCTTCTGCAGAGGTCGCGGTCGTCCCCCGGCAAAGACGGCCGCTTTTTCTCCTCTTCTTTCCTTTGCCGGGTCGAGGAGCTGGCGTTTTTCCCTTTTTTTTCGGGCGAGATGCTCGCCCTTCCCCTCCCTTGCTCGTAAGATGAGACGGTGCTTCTTCTCTCTTCTCTGTCCGTTGTTTACGTTTGGCGATACGTCCTTATTCTTGAGTTGTCGTCGCGTACCTTCCCCCTTTTTTGCCGGTGGCAGACGCGTCGTGCAAGCCTTTTCCCCTTTCCCTTTTCCCTGACAGGCAACGCGCTGCCACAGCTTCGTCCCTTTTTTCTTTCTGAGGATTATTCGTTGTTTTTTTTCCCTCGAGACTGGAATATGAGTATGCGTTGCTGTTTTTTTCTTTCCTCAAGCAGTTGTTGTGTTGAGCGCTCTTTCTTTTTTTTTTTTTTTTTTTTCTCCCTTCCGCAATTAGTGTACCTCTCTATTTCCCCTTTCATCACGAAGTCGCAGTAGCATTTTTTTTTCCCATCTTTTTCTTGAAATTTACGTTCTGAGTATTTCTCTTTTTTTTCCTTTTCCAGCCATGAAACGTCGGGATTCCCTCCCCTTTCTCTAAAACAGTTCGCGCTCTCTTTTCTCCCGTGGATACAAACGTAAACAAGGCTTTTTTCTCGCAAGTAGAATCGTTAATTTTTTTTTCTTCTTCGTAGAAGCAGCTCGGCCCATTCTCTTTCACCGGAAAAGCTCCCCGCTCCCTCTTTTTTTCAACGACGGTGAGGTATGCATCGGACTTCTTTTTCTTCCTTTCTCTCAGAACAATCTGCTTCTCTTTTTCTTTTTTGGGGGAGACGTGCCCGCCAATCGATTTTCTTCCTCCTTCACCAAGATATTTTCTTTTCGTCTCACTCCCTTCCTTTTTTTCTTCTAATCGCCCCATTTCGCCCGACTCGCCCTTTTTTTTCCTGCGGGTGGAGCAATGAATCGAGAGTCCCTTCTTTTCTTTTCATCTAATTGACCTTTTTTTGTCCCAATGCTTGTCGGGAATTCCATCTCCGACATCCGATTCCGTCACGACCACTTCCTTTTTTTTTTCATAAGAGACCATCGACGCTCGTCGTCTCTCCCCCTCTTTTTTTTTCCTAGCCCCTCGCGAATGCACTACGGATTGGAGCACTCCCTTTTTGGACTTCGCGCGATGGCCCTTGTTCACCTTGTCCTTTTTCTTCTTCCGTCCTTTTCTTCCCCCACGAAATCACGCGCTTCTTTTCTTCCCTCCTTTTTTTTCTCTTGCAGATTCTGATCCTTCCCCCCTCTTATGCGAGCGCTTCTTTCTTCGCCGTTGAGTAGCGGTGCAAGCACGCCTCCGTTTCCCCTTTCCCCTGCTTCCCGCCCCCACAAAGTACAGATCGTTTCTTCCTCAGTTTCTTAATTCCGATCCTCCCCTTTTTCGACACTCAAGCTTGAGATCTTGGTTCCCTTTCTGATCGGGATTGAGACCTTGGAGTTCGTCCCATTTTCCCTTTCCCCACCCCTATAAAATCGGCGTCCCGTTTTCCCTTTCATTGAAGCGCAAACTCCCTTCTTACACCTCCGCAACCTCTTCTTCCTTTATCATATAGCCAGAACCCACTGCTTTTCCTCTTTCTCTCTCCTTCCGCAGAATTCCGCATAGCGGAGTGCTTTTTTTTCTTTTTCTTTATGAGAACCGGCCAACTTCCTCTTCCTTCCCCCCCTCCCCCTCTCTCCCCTTTCATCACAATCGATAATCGTGAACATATTTTCTTCCCTTCTCCCTTCTCTCCGATGCAAAATGTTTGGTATGTTGCCCCCCTTTTTTTCTCCCTCCCCCCCTCTCGATTACAGCCCAAAAGGCTCCTTTCAGGCTTTTTTACCTCCCCCCTTTTTATATGAATGTCGCCGGTTTTTTTTTTTTCTCCTCCCTCGCGAACGTCATCACACCAACGCCTACGTCCCTCTCTTCCTCCCCCAAAAGGAGATTTTTCTCGTCCCTCTCTTTCTCTTCTTCGTACACCCCTCAAGACGGACTTCGTTCTTTCTAAGATTACGGACCTCCGCTGCTCTTTTCCTTTTGACTCTCCTTCGCGGATGGATGTCGTTTTTTTTTTCATCAAACATCCCTTTTTTTTTTCCCCTTCGCCCCACTGGCGAATACAGAAAACCCTTCCGATGCAAGAGCATAACCCCCCCCTTGTCTTACTAGACCTAACAGAGCCTTCCTTTTCCTTCCCCATCGATTCGGCACCTCTTCTCCCCGGCGAGATACATCCTCGCTCCCTTTTGTTCTCAAACAAACGCGCGCCCCCCCCTTTTCCCCCCCCGATGCTAGACGGTTTTCCCATAAAATCCCCCTTGCCCTCTTTCCCGCCGAATAAGAATGTTCATCCCTTTTTGTGTGTGTTGAGAGAGCCTACCTTCTTTCGGCGTAGGCGGGACCTTCCTTGTTCTTTCTTCTTTTTCGGACCGTGGCATAGTCTTGTTCTCTCTTTGGTGAGAACAATTGGACCCTTCTTCTGTCATGAGTCGGGATTTCTTTTTTCGCTTTTCGAATCGTTGCACGTCGATTGCCGCCCTTTTTCTCGGGGAGCTCGTCCCTTTTTTTTCCTCTCGGGCATCGTCTTCCTCCCTCTTTTTTAGGTATGTCGGCCCCTTTGCTCACCTCCATGATGATTTTTTTTTTCTACGCAGGCCAGCGGACATCATCCTTTCTTCCCCCCCTTCGAGTAGGTCTTCCTTTCTTCCTAGTACTAAGACTTACGTCTTTTTTTCTCGAGAGGAGCTCGCGGCATTTTTCCCCTTCTATTTTGTTTTTTATTCGGTAGCGAGGATCGATGATTCTTCTTTTTGTTTCTGTGTAGATCTCGAACGAAGCGGCGGACCCTTTTTTCCTTTCTCGGCTCCCCCCCATGAGTAAATCCTGAACCTGCTTTCTTTTCTTCCTTATTTTATCAGAGCGGGCACTTCCTCTTTGCCCCCCCCCCCCCCCTTTTCTCGGATTGCAACGTTTGGTAAGTGTCCATCTTCCTCCCTCTTCCTCATAGGATTCTTCGATTGTGATGGCAGCTCTCCTCCATTCTGTTGCAGCTGCGCGAGAAGTTTTTGCTAGGTGCTCATTCCCCTTTCCTTTCCTTCTCTACGTGTAAGCGCTATGCTTGAGTCTTATTCCCTTTTCCCCTTTTTCCGCGGCTCATAGAGGAGCGCCGTTGGTTTGTCTCCTCTTCCTTCGATTTTCTCGGTTGCGGATTTCCTTTTTCTTCCGTGGTCTGAATTCTCGCGACGGCGGGACTCCTTTTTTTTTTTTCGGCGTTCATTTTATGGCGAGACTTCTTCCCTCCCTCCTCAGCAAGGTGTGCGCCAGATACCCTTTCCTTTCTGCCCGAGTGCGGTTATCTTTTTTCTCCTTTTGAGATTTATCCGATTTCCTTTTCCCTTCCGGCGGAAGTGACTGCGCTGTAGGGATTCTCTTCCCCTTTTACTGCGGCGAAGATTCTCTTCTTCTCTCCTCGACAGAATATTTTTTTTTTTTTGCCTTCTCCTGCTAAAGTTGCCGTCGTCAGACAAAGAATTTTTTTTTTTTTTTTCCCCCTTTCCTGGGAACACATATAACTCTGACGATCCCTTTTTTCCCAATCAGGCGCGATTCTTTTCCATTTTCTTTTCGCATAGGAGTATTCCTTTCTTTGATCTAGGCTGGTCGGACTTTTTTTTTTTTTTTCTCCTTATGCGAAGAGCAGAGATGCGTATTTTTTCTTTTCCTTGCTGAAGCTTTCTTTCGGATCTTTGTTTCTTTTTCCAGAATACAGTGTGCAAGCTTTTTCTTTCCCTCTCTCACGCTAGAGTGGGACGTCGAGTCCTTTTCCCTCCCTCTTCTCCCCTGAACTAACCGAAGAGTGTTGCGTTTTTTACCCTTGCGAGGCTGCCTCTCTCTCTTATTCTTCAGAACGCCTTCTTGGAGTGGCGACTCTCCTTTTTTCTTTTCCCTCCCCATGGCGAACCTTCTTTTCCCTTTGGTTCTCACCCTTGATACGGTTGATTTCGGCTCAACGAGGCCTATTGCAGACCTCTTCTCTTTTTCCTGGGAAGAGGGTCGCGGTGCGTTTTTTTTATTTTTCTAGTGGGCGGCTGTCTCCTTTTTTCACATTTGATCATTTTACGATTCTGAGGTCTTTTTTCTTTTATTTGAGAGTGTTTTACGTTTTTCTCTCTCTCACGAGATTCATTCCTTCTGGTGTAGGTAGCGTACATGTCGCTTCTCCCTCCTTTTTCTGGTCAGAGCGTTTTTTCCAACGTCGAAGGTAAATGGTAAGACTTCCTTCCCCCTTTCGTCCGAAATTCCGTTGAGGATCTTCTCTTTTTGTCCCTCTCCATCGAGTAAAAGTCCTTCTTTGGTTCTTTGATGCCTCGAGAATTATCTCTACTATTTTTTCCCTTTTTTTGTATAGAAGTAATTTAGCCGCACCTCTCTCCTATTCTTTTCCCTCGAGTTTCGCTTTAAGTCGCTTCTTTACCTCCTACTTGTTTTGTACGCAAGCTGGGGCAAGCGCTTGACCTTCCTTCTCCACAGGACCGTCTGCAGCCTTCACGTCGGGAATCCTCTTCCTCCTACACAAAGGGCCGCGCGGATCTTCCTTCTTCGAGCCAAACGTAAAAACCTTCCTTTTGCTTCTCAGTCTCGCTGTCGAATCGTACCTCTCCTCCGATTTCTTTTCGATAGCAATCGCACCCTTTTCAACTCCAGAGAACAGCGACCCGGGCCCTTTCTCCTCCCTGTCGTTCTTCAATGGCCGTCGTGATCTTCACCTTCTCTCACCGCAGAATTCGGCAGCGCCTCTCTCTTTGCGGGTCGTCCTGACATGAGTCGCCCCTCTTCCCCTCCTTTATTTGAGTTAGCGCTCAGCACGTCATATTTCTCCTCTCTCCGCGACAGTGTGAGCGCCGACGCTCCTTTCTTTTCCTGTATGTTCGTAGAGAAGGTGTTCTGCAACTTTTTTTGTGACCGTTTCTTCATGAACCGGATAGTTCTTGTTCCCCAGGTCTTTCGGGAATCTCATCATCACCCTCCCTCCTCCTCCAGAATTCCGTCACGACCTCCTCATCGACTTTTCTCTTCGCAATAATGCGACCCATTCTTTTTTTCTTCGTATCACATCGCGACGCTTTTTCCCTCGGTGCGCACCCTCTCCTTGACGCGCGAATTGACCTTGTTTCCCTTTCTTTATCTGATGGTGAACGTCGCCTTGCTTTTCTTTTTGGGAGTTCTGCCACGTAATTCTGCCTTTTGATTCACCAACAAAAATATTTGAGAGTCTCTTTCTCCCCTCTCTTCGCCGTCCCTTTTCTTTTTCCCGCATCGCCAGCTCCGTCCGTAAGAAGTACCCCTGCTCTCTTAGGAGCCATCTCAGGCAGTTTTCCTTTTCTCTCCCAAAGCCTCAGCCGTCCCGTGTCCTCTCCCATTTTTGATATCTGTCGAGCTCTCTCGGGATTGCTCTTTTTTCTTCTTATAAACATTAACTTCCTTCCAACACCCCTCCCATGGGAGTCCCGCACTCTTGCATACTCGGGCCAAATCCAACGATCTTCTCCCGCAACTCTAAAATTAAGGAGCTGTCCTCCTTCTTTCTTTTCGATCTGGGACGCTAATTTCTCACCTTCTCTCTTCTTAAGTGATAATACGTGTAGCTTCCTTTCGTCTCCTTCTCCGCAGAGACAACGCATCCTTTTCTCTTTTTTTTCCCTTCCCCTAGCTACTCTTCTCCCCCCTCTTCTTTCCCTTCCCCTTTCCTGATGTAACTGTTGTATGTGCACCAGAGGTTGGTTCCCTTTCCCTTGTGCGATTACAGCAACAACGAGCCTTTTCTTTTTTTTTACCGCCCTTTTTTGAATATGGAAGTCTCCGTCCCTCGTCGCGGTTCCGACGCTTCGTCGACTCCCTCCGTCATACCCACCGCTTCCTTTCGCCTTCGAGAATAAAACATGCGATTTTTCTCGCAGCTCGTCTTTTTGGCCACCAGCCGAAGGACTTCGTTCCCTAAGGTCTGTTAATACGTTTTCTTTTGCAGAATATCTTCGCGTCTTCTTCTTTCCTGCGTAATAACAGCCCTCTTATGTCATCGACAATCACTTTTCCTCTTCTTTTCCCCCTATTCTGCTTGCGATGCCCGCCTTTTCCCCCCAAATGGAGGAATAGAACCACCTTTCCTTCCTCTCCGGTGACAATGATCGCACCCGACTCCGTCGGCAGACGATTACCTTTAAATTATGACAAAAACGAGCGCCGTTCCTTTCTTTTCGTTAGAAGACAAGACCCCCTCCCATGCCCTCCAAGGAAGAAGACTGCATCATCTTCCCTTTCCTTTTCGCATAAGACGTTGTTTCTTTTCTATATTCTCTTCGTATGCGTTTTCTTTTTTCTTGGTCTTTGAGGCAGACCCGGTCTCCCCTTTCTTTTTCGAGGCGTTGGTGCTGACCTCCTGGAACCGGAGAGGATGCTTCCTGTCCCTTTGAATTTCGCTTTTGTTCGAATAGATGCAAGTCTTTTCTTTTTGACTTGCGAGTCCTTTATCCTTTTTTTTCGGAGGGCACATCGCGGTCCCTCCTATTTTTTCTTATGTCGGCCCAGTGATTTCGATGACATCCTCTGCTTAGGTGGATGTTGTTTCGCTTCTTTCGAGAAGATTTCTTCCCATCCGCTCGATTATTTTCTGCTTAGGCGAGCAATAAGAGCCGTTCTGTTGCTTTTTTGGCCGAGCTCCGCATAGTTCTCTCCTCTTCCTTTCCCTCGATGTCTCATAGCTCTTCTTTTTGTTCTTAAGTCTCTCCTCCGAAGCGGCGGTCACCCCCGTTTTTTCTTCATCAATATTCCCCTTTCCTTCTTGCGTTGGGTCATGACTTCTTTACCTCTCTTTCCCCCCTTTCTTTCCCCCCCAACAAGAAAACCCTTTTCCTTTCTTCCGTGGTGGTGTCAGGGAAGATTTCCGCCCCCTCTTTTCTTATTCGATTGGGATTTTCTCTTCCCCCCTCCTTTCTTTTTTCCTTCGCGGAGCTCAAGACTTTTTTCGTTTTCTTTCCACCCTCCCCCTTACACGCTGAGAAGTTCGCCGTTTTTCTCTGCTTGGGACTTATTAAGCTGGCTCACGCCTTCTTTCGTGTGCTGTCTCTCTTCTTCCTCTTTTTTGTCTTATTTTTCGTTATCGTTTTATTTTTTTTCCTTTCTCTCGTGCGGGACGCCTGAGTTCTTCTTTTTTGCTCTCTTGCCTGCTACGGCAAAGGTCTTCCTTTCCTCTTTTTTTCCCCAGGTGCTGTCTTCCCCCTTCCCCTGTGTGCTGTGGATGGGAAGCGTGACGGATTTCTTTTTTTTTGCTCGGAAGGAGAAACTGATGAAGAATTTTTTCTTTCCCATTTGTGTCGTACGTCAATTTTTCCTTTCTTTTTTTCTCTCGGCTGAGCGGCGAAGATTTTTCTTTTTTCTAGCATATTGGTGTTTTGTTCCTGATTTCTTTCCTACATACGTGAAGGTATCAGACAAAGCCTTTTTTTGGACGGGCAATGCTTACGGGAAAAATCATCTCCCTCTTCTTTCCTCTTTTCCCCTTTTGATTTTCACCGATCCCTTTTCTTCCTTATCTTGCGTTTGATGTTCTAGACGGCTTTCGGACGCGGTGCTCTCTTCTTCTCTCCCTTGGTCGTTATGAGAAGCTCCTCTCTGCCCTTCCTCTCGTGACGGAAGCGGGAGTCTTCTCTTTTTTTTCTCTTCACAATATTGGGTTACAAGGAGTGCACTCTCTGCCCTTTTTTTCTTCCCCGCTCGAGGGGTACGATTCCCCCCTTTCTTCGTCCTGTCCCTGAACTAAAGACTAGTTTCCCTCTGCCTTGAGCGACAACTGTGGTGGTCTCTCCTCTTTTTTTTTATGAGCCTTCTTCAGAGCGTGGTCGCTGGCGTTGCCGATCCTTTTCACTTCTTCCCGCAACAATGGCTCCCTTTTTTTCTTCTTTTCGGTAGGTTACCTGTTCTTTTCCGACTCCCTTCCGGGCTTCATCAAGACCTTTTTCTGCTTTCGATTTTTGTCGCGGATCGCTGGGAGTTTAAGGTGCTTGTTGTTTATTTTTCTGCTCTACGACGCAGAGCTTTTAGCTTACCCCCGCTTCGAGGTATGCCCCTTCTTTCTCCTATCTCGAGCCGTGTTACGTTTGGACGATTCCTCTCGCGATCCTCGCGTTGTTTTTTTGTCAGGTCGCGTACATTTTTCTTTTTTCTTTTTTCCCGTCGTCTGCTCTCCTCCTTTTCTTCCCTTTTCCGACGTTCAAGCAGACGTGCCCCAGGCTTGAGCCGTCTTTCTTTGATGCGGCTTATGGGGAAGAGGTGCCTTCTGTACCCGCATTATGCGTATGAGTTGTTTTCTCTCTCTTCCTCCTACCGGGTTTTTATCTGAGATCCTTTTCAGCACCATAAGAAAGAGTGGTACTCTCTGTTTCTCTTCCCTTTTTTCCCGCATACGCCGCCAAAAAGAATGTTTTTCCGTGCCGCTTTTTTTTCACTTGTTACCATGTACCGTCGAGATTTCCCTTCTTCCCTTTCCCAGCCCGACACACTTTTTTTTCCTCTTTTTTTCTCGCGACCCGGATCTCCCCCTGTAACACCCACTGCTAGAGAGAGGCTCGCGCCCGTTTTGATCGCTAAAGATCGCTTTTTTTTTTTCTTCCCCCCTCTCACAATCCTCGTTCCTCCCAGTCTACCGCAGAAACGGCCCGCTTGTCCTCGCCCCAGGTAGGTCTGAATCGGCCGTCGTTTTCTTTTCTAGCACCGTAATAGAATCCTACTTTCCCCTTCTTTTTTTTTTGGGGTCTCCCCTTCCCTTCTCCTGTTCCCAAGCCCTCCGTTCCTTTCTTTTTGCGCTAAGAAGCTTTTTTCTCTCTCTCCTCCCAGTTCGCGAAGACGTCTCCTTCTCTAAGGTTAATTGAATCGTCTCCTCTCTAGTGATCTACTGAGGAACCCCCCTGCCCCCTCTTCCTTTTAAAATGCTTGTCGGGAATAGCCCCCTCCCCCCCCTCCCGACAAGCCCGCATTCCGTCAAGAACATTTCCCTCCTTTTTGCGACATAGTGCTCGTCTCTTCCTCGTCTCTGAGGACATCGCGCAGGCCACTCCGTCTTCGCCTCTCCGGAATCGAGAGCTGACCCCTTTTTCCTTTTTTTTTTTTTTCCGTCCAATGACTCACTTCTCTTTTTTTTTTGCACTTTTCTTCGTCAAGTTAGATTTCCAAATCTTCTGCTGTCGATCCGCCGCCGTCCTCTTTCTCCCCCCTTTGCAGCACGCATCCGACGCGCATTATTCTTTTCCTTCTTTTCCAGACGGTATCAATTTCCGCCCCTTTTGCTACGACAAAGCCTCAGCGCACGCTTTTCTTTTTCCCAGCTTTGCTTTTTTCCTCGATTTTTTTTTTTTCTTTTCCAACAATGGAACGTCGCCCCCTCTCAAATAGGCGCCTCCCCTTCGTCTCTCTTCAACTCCAAAGAAGAGCTCTTTCCCCTCCCTCCCTGAAAATCTCCGGCAGCTGATAATCTTTCTCTCCTTTTTTTTCCGCGTAACTGCTCTTTTTTTCCTTTTCCTTTCATCCGTGGAGCTTTCGTTATTGTCTCACCTTCTCGCGCAGGCCCCAGAAATTTTTTTCTTTCTTTTTTTTTCTCCTCTCTAACAATGATAATATTCGCCCCCCCCCTTTTCCCCCTTTTTTTCAACTGTTTAGTGCAAAGTCTCTTTCTTTTCCCTCCAGTGCGATTTTCCTCCCCCCCCCACTTTTTTCAGGCGTAAAGACCTTTTCGCTCGCGAAATCTTCTCCCCTTTTTTCCTCCTGATCCCCACTCCTCCTCCCTCGAGCATAGAGACGTCCACATTTTTTTCCGACTGATTGCGCGAGCTTCGGATCTTTTCCCCCCCCTCGACTTCTTAGGCCTGCATAGATTCCTGCCTTTCTTCTTTCTCCTCTCTTTCTTTTCCGCTGTTCCTTGTACTCCCCCCCTCCCTCCTCATGGAGTATGTCCTCGCCCCCTTTTTTCCAAGACACCAATATTTTTGCCTGCGATGTACCCCTCTCTTTCCATCAATTTTTTCGAGCCCCGAACTTCATCTCTTTCCATCCGATTCGAACACCCTCCATTTTTTTACCGATTAAATACTAGAGGGCAACATCTTTTTTTCCCTTTGGCAAGATGCTCGCTTTTTTCCTTACCCTTTCATTCTTTCATGTTATATCGATAGTTCCTCCTCCTTTTTTTTTTTAGATGAAAATGCTGATGACGGCCTTCCCGGCAGGGGATTGGTCTTGGCTTTCTTCTTCTTTTTTTTTGAGTTTTCTTGGAACCGGCGCGGATGATGTTCCTTTCCTTTTTCTCTCGGTGGTGCGATCGAGTGACTTTTTTTTTTCTTTTGCTCGTGAGGGCGAGTCCTCCTTTCTTTCCCTTTCCCAATTTTCTTTCCTTTTTCTTTCTTTGCGATGACATACATCCCTTCTGTATTTTTTCTCCGAGCCAGAGACACAGCAGAGATTTTCTTTTCTTAGGTCAGGAGCTTAGGAAGAGGCCCCTCCCTTTTTTCCTTTTCGCTCTGACTCTTTTTTTCTTTTTCCTATGCTAGAGGGCGGATTTTTTCTTTTCTTTGATTCCTTTTGTCTTTTTTTGAGCCCCCCCCTCCCCATTGCTTGAACTCCTCCCCTTTTTTGGCTGTAATCGCACGGATGTATCTTCTCTCCCCCCCTTTGCCACATACAAAAAAGTTGTCTTTTCTTTTATTTCCTTTTCCCCCAAAGTATGGGCGAAGAGTCTTAGCTTCTTCCTCCCCTGAGTAATTGCGGTTTTTTTTTTTTTCTTTTCCCCCAATAACCGGACTCTCCCCTTCTTCTTTTATGAGGAGATGATTGCGGAAATACTCATTTCCCCCGTTTTCTGCAGTGGTGCTGGAGAATAATGGATCATTCTATGTTCGGGTTGCGGATTTTATCTTTTTCTTTTTTCCTGTTTTCTGCTGTTACTCCTTTTTCCTTTTTTTTCTTTCAATTTGTATGGACGAGATTTTCCTCCCCTCCTATTCCCTTTTCGCTGGGTTTTATAGTGGGCTTTTCCTTTCCCTTTTGTTGGCGTGTTCTTTTCCGGGAATGATGAAGATTTATCCTCTTTTCTCCGTCCTTCCTTTTCCTTGAGTCCTCTTTTCTTTTGCCACCTCGGGAATGCGGACGTCCTTGGATCGACTCGCCGTCCCTTTTTTTTTTCAGAATCTTGCGTCTTTTTTCGCCCTCCTTTTTTTCCGGCACCTTCTCTTTCCACCATAAGATAACTACGATCTTTCCTTTCAAGCGCGCGATTCCTCCCTTGATGCTATTTCTTCTTTTTTTTTCCCGCTGGCTGACGCGGTGCTCTCTCCTTTTTCTCTTATGCGTTTGATGCGGTAAAGTTCATTTCTTCTTATTTTTTTTTCTGATGTTTTTTAGCTTTCCCTTCAGGGTGAACTATGAAGGTTAATGCCTCTCTTTTCTCTCGATCATTGCGCAACCTTCCCCCCCCTCTTTCCCACGAAGAGGAGCTTTTTTTTTCTCCCACTTAGCTTCTCCTCCTTGTCCGAGCTGAGCGTATGATCTCCAAGAGCTGGTCTTGGGGGCGACTCGATGGCTTCGTAGGCCCCTTTCTGAAAAGGCGCGCGGCAGATGGTCCTCCTTTCGATCAAAAGCTTTCTTTTTTCCTGGTCGAGTTGCGACGCGGGACGTTCCTTTTTTTTTTTTTGGTTCTCTCGAGATTCGACCTCTTCTTCGCGAGCTTTACGATTCGAACTTTTCCCTATCTCGAGCAGTGGTGTACGTTTTCGCGAGATTTTTTTGGTAGTTCTTTTTCGACGTGAAGCTGTAGCGCGTCGTTTTCCAGGTACGAAGTCACGCGCTGCCACAGCTTTTCCTTCTTCGGCGTAGCGGTTGAAGCGGCTTCCTTCTCTTACTTTTTTTTT
>Ga0179593_1592443_pt1 | contig 13551 bp, 5 predicted proteins | sample CZODoug2_1_08_16_FD_185931 | JGI IMG/M metagenome (GOLD analysis project Ga0179593, IMG submission 185931) | Vadose zone soil fungal communities from Angelo Coast Range Reserve, California, USA - CZODoug2_1_08_16fungal (PacBio error correction) | ecosystem: Environmental > Terrestrial > Soil >... | reverse complement strand
TTGTAAGCCCCGTGCTCGCGTCTTGCCGCCGTGTTTTTTGAGCAAAAGTTTTCCTTTTTTTGCACCCCGGTCGCGCTTCCCTTTTACTTCCCTGCGGCTACTTGCACTACTCGGCCTTTTTCCCGTTCGCCCGTTTTCAATGTCCCTCGAGAAGTTCACGGTTTTTTTCTGAGACGCGGCCCTCATTTTCCCCTTTGGCACCCCCGCATCTCGAGTATCTCCTCAAACCTCGCACCCCTTGGTTTACTTTACCTGGTTCCCCGATGGGAAGCTTACCATTCGGTGTCAGTAGAGTTGATTAACCGTTCCCCGACGTTCCGAGAATCGGACTTTTTCCCTTGTATGGACCTTCGCTTTTGGTTGTAACTCTATATGAGCTTTCCCATTTATGATGGGAGATTTCCGATAACTTTAGGTTTTTGAACAAGGGAACTATTTATTTTCTTTCCGACTCCCCCCTCCGGAATAGAGACTCCTTTTACAATGTAAGTTTAAGAGTTTTTTTTGTTTTTGTAATATTAGTAATACTATTTAGAGGATTAGGATTTCAGATGTAGTTTTACAAAGCGGTTGTGTTTTTCTGGATCGCCCTTCCCATGACCTGGTTGGCTCGAGGGGCACTTTCTCCCTTGCTGGCCGTTGGTGGATTTTTGATCGGGGTTCTTCAAAAGAGCGCTGCCCTCTCCCCCAAAAATCCTCGTGTTGCGACCCTCCCCTTCCTGCGCCGTTGGAGTGTGGCCCACGGTGCTTTTCTACGTTACCCTACCTCCTTCAACCCCCCTTTGCAGAGGTATCAAGATCACTTTCCTCCGAAGTCCCGGCGTTTGGGGTGAATCCGTGGACTCTTTTTTACTGGGCCTCTGACCACATCCCCGCGTGCTCGAGGGTTACTGTTCAAGGTCCGCAACTCCCGGTGTGGGTGTAGTTGGAAAGAATCTGCTGCCCAAGTTAATCGTCACCTCGATTTTCTACTTTTTTGCCGGATCTTTTTTTTTCCAGAAAAATAGCCCACCCTCACCGCTAGGGTACTCCTCCCCTTCCACCACGGTCGTTTTACTAAATCGGATACTTGACCAAGATCCCCAGTTAAGCGGTTTGTCGTCACCTGGAGCGTTTTTCTAATGCACCCCTGACCCCGTGTTGGTTTCTATAAGGGCGTCCTCCCCTTTGACATCACCCCACGGCGAAACTTCGTTTCTTCGAAAAAGTCCCCTGTTTGGACCCCATCACCGTCCCTCTCTAGCTTTTTTTGGTTTCCCCGGTGTGCCGACGCACCTCTCCTCGGAAGCCTTTCCTACAGACCACTCAATTCAACGACGCGATGGACCCTTTTGGGGTTCACCTTCGGGGGGAACTGCCTTTCCCAAGTTGCTTGCCCTAGATTTTTCGCCCAAGTCTTTTGCAAGGAGTTAAAGATTTTTCAACAGACCCCCCGCGAGAAGTAAGCCACTAACTTTTAGGCGGGCGCAGGAGTTTCTTTTCTATCGTCGTTTGCTTTGAACAGGGCCGGCGACCGATGGGTTAACCGGGTGCTCGGTTACTATCGGTATTAGAAGCAGTTTTTTCACCCCGAGACCCCCTTAAAGCTGAGGTCCAGAGACTGGCCTTGTTCGTTCCCGATCTTTCCTTTTCAGCGTCCTTGTCGACGTATCACTTGTTTCTCCGCAGCCTTACCCACCCCTCTCTGGAGACCAACACAACCGACGCTCTTTCGTTGTTTGGTCGCGGTCTGTACGTCGTAGGCCCTTCCCCTACGAGGCCTTTGCTGTCGCGAGCAGCCTTTGATCCCCGCCGGAGGCGGGGCCAGCCTGTTAGTGAAAGCTTGTTACGTTCTTTCCTCGAATAGTCTGCAATGCGGAGTGCCTCTTCTCTCTTTCCATCCTCCTTTTGCGAGAGATAGCCCTCATTCCTTTTTTTCGCGATACCTAAGATCATCGCCCCTTTTAAGACCAGTCTTCCCCTCTCCGGCCCCCCTCCCCTCTTAGACCGCGAGTCGAGGCGCACCCTCCTTCACGGAAGAGTTTTCCGACCCCCCCAACAGAGTATTACCAACTCATCTCGGCGTTGTGGCTCAGTTTTCGAAGGTTTATTGGCTCCGAAACTTTTCCCTCTTTAACAACCAATCCGTAGCCAACTCCCCAATCGATGACCCCTTCTCCCTCAATCTCCTGCCAGGTCGTCTGCTCACCTGTACGGGATTTTTTCCATCGATCTTTTCCCGCCCCCCCGCTTCTTTTTCGATCTAATTTTTTTATGCCTAAACCTGACCGAACCTCCTCCGGCTTGGCGACAATAGATATCCGTCCACTAATTCCGGGCCGCCGTCACGTCACGTCTGTGCGGTTTCCCCCATCCCTGCTCTTGAGAAAATCTCTCTCAACACTTTGAAATAACCCCCTTTGTACCGGGCACCTTTCATTTTTTGCGAGAAAGAGTCATTGTGATTGCAGACGTAGTATTTGGCATCACCTACTTGTCGAGATATTTGTACGCAACCCTTTTTTGATGCCCCCGGTGACAGTTCCCCCTTAAAACTTCCGTTCTTTATTTTTTTTTAAGCAGTGTCTTCTCGCATAGAAAGAGATTCCACGTACCACGTTTATTGCCATGCCTGACAACGCATTTGGTGTTTCTTCGAGTTCTTCGCCTCTTGTATCCTACGACCTCGAGTGGCATCTTTCGAGAGCCATCGATACGCTCTTTGGTACATCGTTTCCCCGATCTTCTTTTTGAGAGTGCTTACACGCAGAAGAGTTATCAAATTGCCGAGACCGATTTTTGAGCCGATGTTTTTTCTCACAAAAAAACTTCACCGGTTTCGAAATCCCTGTGCAGGTGTCCACTAGTTACTTGAAGACGTGGGACCCTCCTGCACCCTTAAAATATGCTACAATGGAAGGTTTTTTTCTAGTCGACCCCCCAGGAGACTTTCAAGGTCCTGAGTTTATCTTATCCCCCTATCGGCTCCGGGCGGTTGTCCCGGAGCGGTTTGTTATCTGTTTTCAGACAACGTCCGGTTGGACGGATTCCGATGCCACCCCGGCGGAATGGGTGGCTTTTTTCCGAGAGATTTTCGGGCACCTGGGACCAACACTCTTCCGGCCCCCAGAATTCGTCTCTTTAAAGGAGAAACCCCCGCAACGACGTTTCACCCCCGAAACCGTGTCCCTCCGAAGCCTAACCTTCTTTCCTTCCCTCTACGTTTTCCCTGACAGTGAATGCTCTTCCGCGATTTTTTGAGGAGCTACTCTCCGCGGCCCTTTAGAGCCTTCCCCTAAAGTGCTTCCTTCGCCCCAATTTGGGCAAGCTTTTGCGCTGCGGTTCCCGCTGCCCCCGATCTCTACCGAGCCCTTTCGTCGGCGTGCCTTGTCCTGATCGAAGTTCCGACTTCTCGACGATTCCCTGCACTCATAGAGGGACTAGGCCGACTTCCTGTCTAGGGTAGAGAGAATCCTCAGGCATTTCCGATAGTGCAAGTAGCTGTACTCCGTTCCGGTCGAACGCCGACATTGCGCCCACCTATCGACCACGGTTTTTACTCTGCCGCGCGGACTCACGACCCGCGTGCACGTTTCCACCGTCCCCCTGGGACCTGTTTTTCCGCTTTTTGCACTCCAAAAATGTTTCCTCTCTCGCACACAACGCCAGGGTTCCTACAAAATGATACTCATATTCGAGGCAGGCAGATTCACTAGTTTCAATTAAAGACCTTACCTAGGATCTCATCACGAGCGATAGTCCGTGCTGTCCCTTTTGGACGATTATTTTCATAGAGGAGCCTTTCTATTCCTCCGTTTTCAGATCCCGCTGGCCTTGTTACTTCCGCTGCAGCCTTTTTTGACTTGTCCCCTAGCCAGATCGGTCGGGCGATCTTCGACACCCACCACACATTTTTCCCCACAAACCCCCCCTTGGAGGCCGCCAAACTTTTCGTTCGGGCTTTTGGGCTAAGCTATTTAGGTAGTCGTCGTGAGTGGGTTTGTTTGGGGGGGCGGTCGTAGGTACAATTGGGGGAACCGAAAGGTATCAGGTTCACCTGGTCCTTTGTCCGCTTTTTTATGCAAGTTGATTAGTTAGCACTGCGTCTCACCCTTTCAGAAACCCCATCTCCTTTTCTTCCTCAGTACGTTGGAATGTGGCCGAAGACGATACTGCCTTAGAGAAGTTTTACTTTGACTTGATCTTTAAATTATTAGATTCCTGGTTCCCAGAGTTTATGTTTTCCCCCTTTTACATCTCTTGATAGTAGCATGGGCGGCGTAGTGACATTCTTACCCCCGAATCGGCAGTAAAAAACTCCCCCCTCAGGTTATCTATCGGGAAGAACGCCCGCACGAGGATCTCTGTTCTTTCCCCCTCTCTAAGACCAAGGTTTTTTTATATCCTAGGTTACCTATTTTCGGATGTGGTTTACAGGCCAATACGAATCGTGGCAGAGTTGGGGCTGATTCCTTTCTCCTTTTACCTCGTTCCTTCTTCTTTCCGTACCGCTGCCGATTTTCAGTTCGATCAATCCGTCTTCGGAAATGCCGGTCTCGTGATGGACGAGGTGTTCCTCCCCCTTCTGACGTCCCTTTCTCGTCGCACATGATGATTTTTTGCTGCTTTTCTCCGGCCACGAGTCCGTCGAAATCCTCCTTTTTGCAGTGTGCCCTTTCGTGTCGGTTGGGGGACACGCCGGGTAGCACCTTTTCCGATTTATCGCTCGTTATCGTCCGAATCTCGCCCGGTTTTCGTAAGCCAACGGTTGCACTGGTAACATCTCGGTCACCCCTTTGGCCGATCTACGGGCGAGCTTGATTTTTTTTCTTTCGTTTTCGCTAAGTCCTGATCAGCGAAACCGTTTCCGAATTTTTCAGGGAGTTTGATCTCCGCACCTCGCGTACTTGGGCGTGCTGTTTGTATAAACGTAAACTCTCTTGTGGCACACCACTCCGCGTTTCGACGAAACTTCCTTTTTTCAGGCCTTAGAGCCAGCTCTATCCGTTTTCCCTGCTGACGGAGCTTCTTGAAAATACCTCTATACTCAGCCCGCCATACTGACCCCGAAAGGCCACAAGAATTGGTCTCCAACGGAGAGTGGATAAGCTCCTTCCGAAGGAACTGATAAGGCATCTTCTAGACCTTCACCCTCGGATCCCCTTTGGTCATACCTTCAGGAGCGGGTTTTCCTTGTCTCTACGTCCATACAAAATAGTCGTTCAGTTCCCACTTTTTCACCCAATGGCTTTTTCCCCGGGCAGTGTAGGACCCAACCCAGAGAGAAGCTCCCCCCCTTCTCTATACCCTTTCGTCGGGTATCATCATGACCTCTTCGATTAGGCTCTGCCCCTTCCCGCAGCTTCTTCATCAAGAGCGAGAAGCCTTTCTTTCCTAAATTATTCCCCCTTTTCGCCTTGCCAGGGTCCCACCCGGATTGGTACCGGCTTGGCACACCTAAATCTGAGCCCCCCTCCCTCTCTATGATCGGGCTCTGGGTATGCAGTTTTCGCAGACACTTTGAGGAACTCTACCCGAGCATTAGGGTAGACGGTTCTTTACCTCTCTTCTAAACCCCTTTTTCCACCGGACTGTTTGAAATTGCCGGCCTTTTTTCCTTGCTTGAAAAGGTTTTAACGCATCCGACGTTAAACCCTTAACAGGTTGGAAAGTGAGTTCCCACCCCCCCCGGAAGCTTCACAACACAGACCCTTGAGGCGTCTTTCTACAGATCCCCTTCGGCCAATCTTTTTTTAAAGAAAGATTTTCCTCCTCTCGTGGAGTGTGAATGCCCCCCTACTTTTTCTCCTTTGTTGAGAGTCTCTTACCGTCCCCGCCCTGAAGAGGGCTGTTTTTTCTTAGCAGAGGACCACTACCGGACAGAGTAAGAAACCGGTTCACTATAAGATCGTGACCTTCCGTCGCCTTGCGGTGTACGGCCCCTTCTCCGTAAAGTTGACACCTTTCTGGTACCGCTGCGCCTTCTAAACCTTTTTTCCCCTGCCACGGCCGGTGTTTTCAACAGTCCGGTGTCGACCCCGTGTTGTTTTGCCATCTCGGTCGAACCGCTACCCGACTTTGGTTCGTCCGGTGGTTCCTTTTTTTTATCTTTCGGCCAGGACGCGCCAGATGGAAAGGTTTTTCTTTTTCTCCCGTCGTCGCTTTTCCCTGCTCGCGTCTGCTCACGTCTCATCACTGCCGGCGCGCTGTTTTTTCCCCAGAAGCTGACGGCCGGGAGAAAGGCTGCGCTTCTAGCAGATACGTTTGGCTTGCTACTACCATTCTCGCCGTGGTTCTCCTTTCCAGGGTTGCCTGGGTCTTTGGTTTTCCGTGCCGTTGCAACTCCGTTGGTGAAATCCGAATTTCCATTGGATGTTGACCCTTAATCTTCGTCTCTCTCACATTCTTCCCCTCATTCACCCCCCTCCGGTATGTTGCCTTACTTCCTTTCGCGGGTTACTCTAGGCTCGCACTATGATGTGTCCCTCCGTTCCTCCACCCCGTCGCCGGTTTTCAAAGGTCGGGGCTTTTCCTATTTTTCGGTGATTCGCCCGTTAGAGTTACCCTCGACCTCCTAGATGAACGGCGGGAACGGATTCCCTCCCCCCCTTCCGATGCTTCCCAAATCTCTTTTCCTGTGGTGTGCAAACATTCTCTTTTGTACGTACGCCTTATGGAGAAAACCAGTCTTCCATTTTTAATTGCCTTTTTTTCTAGCGCCGCTTCTGAATTTTTTTCCGCTTCCTGCGAATATGTCGTTTTCTGCCCGCCTTTTTTCTCGAAAAACAACACCCCCCCCTGACGTGTTCACCTTCTATTCGGACGCTCCGGTTGTTTTTCGCTTTCTACGTGGCCGCAGTTAAGGACGTTGATTAGGAGATAAACCAAATCTCCCCGATTATGACCTGGCCGACATGCGTGCTACACGGCTGCCTACAACTACCGAGTTTTTAAGAGAAAAACTGGTCCTAGGGCATCAATGGGAATAGGCAATTCCCCCCGCCCGCATCTCTCATCCTTTTGTTCAGAGACGACCGGGCAGTCGCCGCTTCCTGCCCCTTCCAAGGAATTCCAGCCTTTTACCTTTTCTCCCCCCGAGAGTCCTTCCAATCGACCTCGCGTGCGGAACAGCTTTCCCCTTCCTTAAGAATCCTCACGATGACTCTCACGCCCAACTCCCCCCTATGGCTTGTAACCAGCATCCTGCGTTACTCGGGAGTACCCGCGGCAATACTCGGGGTAGGTCCCAAACCTCTTCGCAATCCCCTTTAGCCGCGGTTGCTTGGAGGTACCGCCTGTCCCCCCTCCCTGCGAACCTCCTGCGGACGATGAGTCCTGACTCTTACAGGGCCGAGCCCCATCGCCGTACCCTGAGCCAAAGACCCCCACTGAACCTCGGCCTAGAAGAACTTTAGCCCCGCAAAGAGACTGACCCCCCTTGATATTCTCCCTACGAGGAGGCACCCTTGCATTCAGTTTATCCGGTGCTCAAATTTAATTAATCCAGGCGACCCCCCGATTGACAGGTTCTTTGTGCGGCCTGCCCCAGGAGTTTTTGCGAGAGAACCCATGTCACCCCCCTTCCTCGGGCGTTGGGCCAGACTGCCCTGACACCACGCACCCCCGACGATTCGCTTCCCTCCCCCGACCCGCCCCCAAGATTCCTCCGGGGGGTTTTGCTTCTCACAGCCCCAGCCCACGGCAGTTTCTTCTCATAGCCCAACAGTTGCTCGTAGTTTTGTAACCCACGTCGCTCTCCAAGTCTCGACCTTCCCCGCCCCTCCCCTCAGCGATCCCTAGCCCTTTGACCACCTGAGACCACAAGGCCGGCCTTTTCTCCTAGGATTCCTCGTAGATAGCCCTCCGATCTTTGCGTCAAGTCCCTGAGAAAAACCACCAGTGTCGACCCTGATCTCGACTCTGATGCTCTTTTCTCCGGACGACCCACCGTTGTAATCAAGTTTTTTCTGCTAAGTGTGTGCTCCCCGCAGCAAGTCCGTTCAACCCCCCCGGATTGTTGCCACAAGCTGGATCTGGGAGCTCCCTTCCTCTTCTTTACTGCCAATACTTTTCGCATTTTTTATGCGCAAAATCGTGATTATCCCTTGACGGTCTTTTCGCCGGAACCTTGCCCAGATCGGGCTGTGCCTCGATGCTTTTAATTCGAATCGCCTCCATAAGGGCCTGCCTTCCGAGGGCTTTTTCTCCTTGACGCGTTTTTTTGACCTTGTCCTTGACAAGTGCCGTATCGGATTTTTGTACGGGATCCTGTCCTTTTTTAGGGGTGGGGACTTCCCCCACGCTGCCAGTAGCTGGGTCCCCAGACTCCCGTTGACGCTTCTTCCGAACAGGTTCTGCTCGTGCGCTGCCCTACCTCTGCCTCTTCGTCTCAATGTTCGCGCCGGGGCATATTAGACATCCTAGGGACTTTTCTTGAAGACGCCTCTTTGGGAAAAGCCTTTTTTCTAGAGTCTTCAGACTTTTCTGAGAGTCCCCCCTTTTCCTTTGCCCAATTCAAGGCCGTGGACGGATCGTGCCCCCGGGGTCCCGCCGGCGATTAAGAAAACTTCCTAGTGCTTCTCTTCCATCGAAGTTTGTTCAAAAGGAACTTCCCCCTCCATTTTCGTACCTTTGATCGTTAAAGCATACTGTCCCCCCCAGAAAGGCCCTGGTCCTTAGAAGACCACCCAAATTGGTTCTGTTCTCCAAAAAAACGCAAAGTTTCTAAGGAAGGACCTTTCTCCCACAGCTTAGAGTCCCAATTTTTCTAACCCCCTTTTCCACGTTTGTGGGGGGCACTTTCATAATATAAGCCGTCACTCCGTTTTCTTTTTTTTTTTTACGAACGAGGCGTCGATGGGAAGCCCCCCCTCCCCCCCAACGTTTTCATTAATGCGCCTCGCGACGTTATAATCATCGAACTAGCGGACCCAATCGCCCTCTTCAGGGATAACCCCCCCCGCAGCAAATATACCTGTTTCATGGGTCTCTTGTTCGTAAAAGTGGTTGTTCTTTTCCTAAGATCACGTAAGTGGATGCCACCCCTCAGCCCGGCCCGATGAGTGGCGTGTAAATTAGACCCTTCCCCATGTCCCATAATGGGTGGCTACAACGATAGATCCTTTTCCAGTAGGTCCCCATAGTCGTTAAGAACGATCTGTGCGCCAGAACAACTGAATGAAAGCAGCGCTTCTTTAAGACTTTCAAATTTTCAGGCATGATTCAACTACGAGCATATGGCCCCCCCCCCGCCCCACCTTATCAGTCGGCTTAGACTCCTGGAGGGAGAGAGGGCCTTTTTCTTGGCCGCTCCCGTTATCCAACCCATTCCTGCTATTTTGATTTTGTTAGCGAGGACGGCATCACCAACCCGGTGATATTTCGCAGAGGGTCCCCTCAGGCATTAAATTCCCGGTTTCTTTCGCGCGACTTCGAAGCGTAGGACTAGCTTTCTTTTCCTCTTGTCAGCCTTGGTTGGAGACCTAGTGAGGGGTTTCCCCCCCTCTCCCTTAGATTTCTCCCCACACAGTCGTGGACCACTTCAACAAACCTCCTCGGGTTCGCTGTACGTTTTGAGTTCCTTTTCGTGCATGTAGCCCCCTTTCTCCCCGTAGCTTTTGAATGCGTCTTTGCATGGTAGTGCAGATGTTTCTTTCGTCGAAGTCGGGGTCCATCGCATGTCGGGCCTAGTGCGATACATATTTTCCTTCCTTTTTTTTTTGTCTCCCAATCAGCGTGCCCGCTGAATACTAGCCCCGCACGTTCAACCAGCTTACCAGGCTGCCAACGCTCGGCCTCTTTCTCCCGAGTCCCCCGGTCTGCGTAGTCAGCCCTGTGACGCCGCCTACAGCGAACCCTCAAAACTAATATCGGTTTTTTTGCTTTCCCTTTTTGGTCTCCCCTGGTGGGCGTCGTCCTATTGAAACCAAGAAATTAGTCTTTTAAAATAGAAACTTTTCCATCGTATCCCCCCCCCTAGGAACCCCCTTCCTGACATCCGCTGCAACCCCTCTTTACGCGGGAAGCTCTTTTTAGTGAAAAGCTGCTTTTATCCTGCTCTCACTCTTCCGAGCGACCTCGTTACAGCACCCCCCGGTAACTGGTTCTGATTCTCCGTTTTAAAACTCTCGCAAGCCAATTAACGGATCCTCTGCCTAGAGCTTTCCATCGTACTACACCTCTTTGAGACTCACAACTGACACCCTACCCTATCAGGAGGACCGGCCTTCGCGCGTGACAATTGCATTTCTTTTCTGAGCACTTGATGTCTTAGTAGGTCGTTTTCCCCCCTGAAGGGCCTTGAGATATCTTTTTTTTCAAGCCCCACGTTGAGTGGTCCATGGATGTAGCCCTACCACGCATCCCCTTTTTTTGTAACTGGATGATTTTTTATTCCTCCGTTTTCCTGAATAGTCTTCAATGACCCTTAACCCCCTGGGCCTCGTGAACGCGAAAACTCTCCAGAGTTTCGATAGACGAGCCCCCCCGTTAGAATTCCACGAATCGATCTTCGAGAGTCCTATTCCACACTCGCTCTTGGCTGTCGGCAGGCCAGCTCGTGAGTTGATTATTTTATTTCTTATCCCCTCGAAGCCTTCTTTCGTATTTGGAAGATGAACCTTAAAGGGGCCGTGAGTGATTTAACACCCCCTCACCGGTTTTGAGTTGACAGTGCTTGCCTCGAGCCTTTGGCTGTGGGAAGTCCGAACCGTCAGTTTTCCCCTTGGACTTCCCCCTTTCCCGACCGTCGTGGTTAGGTTTTTTTCTCTTGATTTCGATTCGTTTTGTCCGTTCCGGGGGAACGTGAAGACCGGGGGGGCCACTTCCTTCCCACGGCTTGGAGGTTGCTCCCCGTGTTTGTGGAATCCCTCTATGCTGGAAAGGTCGATCACGCACTTTTGACCGTCTAGGAAAACCCCCGTTATCGAACCGCGTTTTCCAACAATACTCTCCGAATTCAAATTTAAGTATTTAAATATTCGATTCCTAACCCTGACTTTAGAGTCTCGTTTCTGCGTTTTGATACCATGTACTTTTGGCCTTTGAGGCTCCTCCTCCTCTTCCTAACTGGAACTCTGCTTCCTGCAAGGCAGCCCTGGGTACCCACGAATGCTTCCTCTCCTTCTCCGCTGAGCGGCTTCCCGCCTTTCTGATACGCCCTGAAGACGATGCTCCGCTGAAACTCTCTTTTCCACCCCCCCAAGAGTCTATCCACCGCTAGGTTTCTTCCTCAAATCTAGATAGCTACTTCTGAACTATCGGACTTTATAGAACTCAGAACATTCGCAATTTCTATAGCTGGATTACCGTTCTGGCTTGGGCAGCGCCTTCTCACCCGCGACCGCTTGTCCCAATCTTTCTCTCCCTGTGCTCCTTGCCCTCAAACGTCGGCCAGCTCCCCTAAGCACGTGAGTCCCTCTCTTGTGGGGCTTCCCCCTTTTCCTTTGCTCGAGCATATTTTCGCTCTCACGCTCTCCTTTCGCCGTTCAACTTCCAGAACTTCTCGGACGAGATCTCCTTCCCCTCTGCTGGGACTTTTCTTTCAGACCCCCCCGTTTTTCTGTGCTATCGGGCATGCGGCTTCGATAGGCTTCCGTTCGAGACTTCTCGATTTACTTCCCCGCGAGTCCGTTGTTGAACCCCCGTAGGCGGTTGTTGGATTTTTCTCGTGATGCCCCTTTTCCCTCAAACCTCGTTCCGGGTTTTTTCTTTGTCTCCGTCCCCCCTTCGGTCTTTTGCGTGGTTGATGTGGGCTGGCCCCTTCCCTTCAAGCCTCCGTTATCGGTGACCTTTTCCAGTTAGCAGCGGCTCTCTCTTGATTCGCGGAAGAAACAGCTCCTTTTTCCCCCCCTTCTTTCCGCACCCCCTTCCGCGCCCCTGCTTTCCCTTTGTGCTCCATCATACCTGATTTTGGCAATTGGGTCTTGTTCCATGTCGGTCGAGGCATCGATCCGCGGCTTAGAAGAGCTGGGGACAAGGTCCCCCCAGGCCTTTTCTTTCCGGAGCATCTTAGGTCTTATCTCTCGCGTCCCCAGGAATAAGAGAATCCCCTCCTCACATTCTTCCGGTTCAGCTTTCCCTGCATAGGTTCACTAGTAGCGGTCCTCTGAGTCCCAGAGTTCCTTTTCCCTACAAGGTTACGGTGGCAACGGTTCTTCCAGATTATGAGATTTGTTTCAATTCCATCCGAAGAGGGAGGTTCTGACTGATTTTCTTGGGGAACAGTGTTTGGTGCCTTTGGAAATCCTCTTCTCTATCATATTTATCTTCTCTGTCGAGCAACCCGGGAATTTTCGAGAAGTGGACTTTTCTTTCCGAGGCCAAGCGTTCAAAGGGAAAGGCTCGTCGCCTGGTTCCCCTTGACTTTGAGGTTATGATCGTGTTCCCCCCCCATTGCCCCCCCGATTTCGACCTTTTCTTGCGGGGGGCATTAGGGGTCTGGGGGAAAGCAGTTAGACGAATAGCGGAATCCGCGAGCTTTTATCTTTAGCGGGTCTGATGCGTCCGTAGGCCCATACTTTAAGATCGGACAAGACGGAGATTCTACAGAAACGGTCAGAGCCTCACTCTTTTGTGATTCTGGTTTCTATGCTTTGCCAGCTAGAGAGCATTTTTTCTCTTCAGGTTTGGGCGGTTCTTCCTTCCCAAGAGTTATTAAACATATTGGGGAGCTGGTGACGTTTCGCCCGCCCCTCTGACCCCACCCCCTCGACCGCGTTTCGCTCTGGTAGTTTCCTTATCTCTGGGCGTAGACCAGTTACAGTGACTTCGATCTTTTTTTTACCCCCCCTATACTCTTACTCACAAGACCTTATCGGACAGCAGAATCCCAAAGCCAAGACCCACCGGCTCTGGCTACTGACCCCCCCTGCTCCCTGACCCTTGCGAGCAGGACGCAATTTACGCAGCGGAGCCCCCTCCTTCTTTTCATACCGTTTTGTGAATGATGCTACCTGCTCTCAACTTGCTAATGTTTCCCTACCTGTGGCACTTCTTTGACCTCACCCAATGTGCTTTTCCCTTCCGTGTCCTTCCTTGCAGATCCCTTTAAGTCGCTTCAGCTTTGTAGGGTAAGAAAAGAGACCTTCCCCTCCCTTTTCCTCAGAGCTTTTCTTCAGACTCGCCTACTTATTTCCGGCGGCTCTTTATGGAAGTCCAATCTGAGTTCCCCGGCCCCCCATTGCGTGGCCCTGTTTTTTTTTTTTTTTTTTTTTTTTTTTTTGACGAGGATAAAAGTTCCCCCCCCCCTTTTTCCATCCTAACCTTATCCCTCTATCCAGGTTACGCCGACCCCCTTTTTAACTAGAAACCGGTTCTTAGGGATAGCGTCCCCCTCTCTGTAGCCCCCATTGCTTCACTTCTTTTTTGAACCCCCCATTTCGCCTTGCCACAAGGTTTCTCCTTAAGCGGGACCGTCCTCCCTGCACCCCCCCCGTGAGCTCTTTTGTTTTGCGCCCCCCTAACCAACCGGCATGCGTTCCTCCCCCTGAACGCTTTTGATCGGGTCTTCTCCTCCCCCTTAGGGTACTTGCACCCTTTCTTACCAGCCCCTACCCTCTGTCTGTTGTGGCC
>Ga0179593_1579462_pt1 | contig 13551 bp, 16 predicted proteins | sample CZODoug2_1_08_16_FD_185931 | JGI IMG/M metagenome (GOLD analysis project Ga0179593, IMG submission 185931) | Vadose zone soil fungal communities from Angelo Coast Range Reserve, California, USA - CZODoug2_1_08_16fungal (PacBio error correction) | ecosystem: Environmental > Terrestrial > Soil >... | reverse complement strand
TTTCTCTTTTTTTCAAAGCTTCTTCACACCTGCGGCAGTCCTTCCAACGCGAGCGAACCCTATGTGGTCGTTTCCCCCTTTCTCGGCACCTGCATTTTTTAACTCGTTGATTCTCAAAGACTTTTGAAGATGGAGGGGTTTTCCCGGACCAAGATCTTCGTTTGATCCATTTTCCCTCTCCCTCTGCAAACGCTGAAGCGGTAAGCCAAATTCCAGTTCCCCTTTTACCCTCGGCGCGGTCTTCCAAGTTTGAGTCAGCAGTACCGGTGTTAGCCGGCGTCTTTTATGGGGTTTCGCACCTTTTATCTTGTGTAAGGTGACGTCCACAGGCAGACGAGGAACCCTTTTTCGCGCTCTTCTGGCTGCCCCTGCCCCCCCTTTCTCTCCACCGACGGATCGAGCCGTCCAACATCGATCCGTAGCCCATGGCTTTCGTGCGGTCGACCTTCCTCAGTCTTAGGCTGCTTTTCCCCTCGTCTGCTGAAGCGTGTCGCGCTTGACCTTCTTGTCGCGTTTTGCTGCGTGAGTGCGTTACCACCCATTATGAAAGATCGTATTTCGTTTCTGTCATCGATGTTTTTTTTCGATCTCTTTCCCGCAGCGAGGTCAGAGGTCAGAAGGAATGTTCCTCTCACGACCTTTCAGCACGCCACTTCCCATTCTTGCCCGGCTGAATGATGGGTCGAAAGGATCCCGCTACTTCCTCTTTCGAGCAGCGGCACTGACGGAATCGCTTCCCCTCCGGAGTTTGATCTGAGCTTAGGAACGCCTCCGTGAGTTTTTTGTGTTTTTTTTGTCGGACCTCCTATGTTCAAGAGTACCTTAGACTCTCCTTGACGTCCTCCTGCCGCCCGTTCGAGATGCTTCGTACCCCCCCCCATTTCTTATCTTTTTTTATCCGGCCATGCCTCCCGAAGTTGCAGATTCTGATCATATCTCCAAGTTGCCAGTTCGCTCGCTGCGCGACAGGATAGAGCCGCTCTTCGGTGATTTCTGTCGCTCCTCTGTTTTTCCCTGAGTCTCCTTTTCCCTCCTTAAGCTGCCCTCCCGTGGGCATTGCGATACCGTCGTTGGTTTTTCTACAAAGCGTTTTTTTTCGCCAGGATTCCCTTTCTGTGAGTCACTTAAGTGTCCAACTTACTGTGCCGCGGTGACCTGTCTTTTTTCCTATGTTTATTTCTCGGCAGGCACCTAAGCGACCCTCTTTGCGTCGCTCCCCCCGTTACCCTCTGCCCCATCTTTCTAGATAGCGGCGAGAGGATTTGTTTTTCCCCCCGTTTAGACGTTCCTTGCAATGCACCCCCTCTGTTTGTAGCCTCTCGACGGACGCAGGCCGGTTTTCATCTGAACCGTGTTGAGCAGCCGCCCGCCTCATCTGTGTTGATGCCCTTTTCGGCCGGGGCCCTCGCTATGGACTGTTCCCTCCTTTGATTCTCGGTCCTGTAACATTGACGTCGATGCCGGTGTCCCCTTCCGGCGGTGCTAGGTCGTGGCTTTGCCCCCCCTTAACCGTCGTTGGTCCATGCTAGGTGGCCCTTTCCCTTCCTTCGAGCCTCCTTCGTCGATATGCGACGATGTGCGTTTAAACCTTCCTTTTCATCCTCATCTATCAACCGGGTGGCACGCCCCTTCTGCTTCGTTTCGCTCCGCTCGGATATGTTGAAAAAGGTCTGTAATCCTTTTTCGCGTCCCATCCCCCCCAACGAGGATCACGGGTGATGCGTTCTTTAATTTTGAAAACTATAGCGGGCGCACGGTTTTGATTTAGTTGACGGCCTCCGCCCCATTTTCATTTAAAGAACGGCGGATCTTTTTGCTCGAGCCGCCTTAGAAGTATTGCAGACCCCCCATTTTCACTGACCATTGTTGAGGATTTCCTCTTCGCATTCCTGGCACCTGTTTGCCAGGCGAATCGTCCTGCGGTCCTTTCCTTTCCCCACCCCGTACGAGGCCCAATTCGCAGGTTGTCTCCTAGTTCTTCCCCTGGCTTTTACTTTCCGCGCGTTTCAAACTGTTTTCCACAACTGCCGTCGTTTCGAATGTCCCCCCCCTTTTCCCACTCTTCCCCTCCCCCCATAGAGGCGATGTGGACCCAATCTCGTCGTAGCCCTCTCTTTCGTAGTGTCGCAGCGACGAGATCCTTCAATCCCGCCTTCGCGCACCTTTTGACCTTCCTTTCCCCTCTCTTCCATCCGAGATCTCCCCTTTTCCGCCTTTTCGCTTTACGGCTGTCTGGAGGATCTCTTCGCGTTCCACCGCCTTTTTCGGTTTTTCACTGTTCCACATCGCGCTCCCGCTGTGTTTCGTTGCACGATGAGTGCCGTGATGCGTTGGTCCCTATCACGGGAAATTCGCCGTTCGTTGTCGTTTCTGTGAGGTCACTGAAAACCAGTTCAAGCACAGTCCGTCCCTATCCGACCTGGGATTGAGCTTCTGGGCTATATTTCGGAGAGAAGATCCGCTGCCGAAATTCTTCTTCCGGAGTCCCCTTTTTTCAGCAGGTACAATAGGCTTCACTGTCTCAAGGCTCTGCATTGAGGTTCCTGACCACCTCGCACTTGCCCCCCCAGAATCCTTCCTTTTCTCTTGATTTACACTCGCGGGGCATCACCGTCGTCATCCCCTCCCGTCAGCGCCTGCGCCCAGCCTTTCCCGTCCCCTTTTTTATCCTCTAACTCTAAAAGTTACACCGTTCTCCGGCGGGCGGGGAGCTTCCGCCCCTCCCTTAATCCTTCCTCCACCAGATCCGCTCTGTTCGACTGGGGACTGGCGTGCCACCTGAGGTTCGAGATGACGAGACTCCGCAACTTGGTTTCTTCCCCTCAAATGGCGCCGCTTAGCGCTCTTGACCGGGCTTCGGAGCGCGATCGGCACGTCCTCCATGTTGAAACAGGGGACGTTCCGTCCCCCCAAGCCTTACAAACCCTGATCGAGGGCAGAAGACCCCCTATTTAACCGGCAAAGTCCTCAATGTCATCTCACCTCAAGGAGTCGCATGTCCGATATGCGACCCAGTCAGGATTTTTCCCGGTCCATGGCCTTTGTTGTTGTGATGCGTGATACAACACCCGGGCGCGATGGTTTTCTAACGGATCCGTGTCTCTCCCTTCCTCCTCTGTTTACCGACGGCTCAGAAGACTTCCCCCAATCCTTGCGCAGCATAGCTCTATTTTTCCCAGACCGTTAGTGAGGGAGACGGGTCCTCCGCCCCCCTTGTCCTTTTGGGGGTGGTTCGGTCGGTTACTGCCTTCCTAAACAAGATCCTATCCCCGGCAATTTCCCCCTGGTCACCCGGCGAGAGAATTACTGAGTTTTCCCTCCGCGTCACATTTATAGACTTTTCCATTTATCCCTGTCGAAAACCCCTTCTTTTATCGCGGATCCGAGTTCGCCTCGGCATCGGCGCGTCACCATCGGGGAGGCGACAGATTTGATTAGAGCGCTGCTCTCTTGTCGCTTCATACGAATGGACAATTTGTCGAGATGTTTTTTTCTGATCCACTCCCCCCCTCACTGGACGCTCAGTTCTGCTGAAACTCGACGGCGAAAGTTTTTGCATTAGAACGTACGGAATGATTCCTTTACGTTTTTTTTTCTTCATGATCCAGCTTGACGATTTAGCCCCTAGCGGGCGGTTCCTGACAGAACTGACTCTCACTCTCGCCGTTTTCCCAGCCATTTCTTCTCTGATGTCGGTTCTCTTCTTCCTCTACCATCCTCCGCAAGGGCCACTCATTGATTCTTCGTGCTGAGTCTTTTTCTCCCCCTTCCGTTTTTCCCGCGGCCCCGGAAAGTCTACGAGTCTTCTCGGACTCCTCTACAGTCTTGTTTCTTCCTGCTACGATTTTATCCCGCCTTTCCCTAACGCGCCAGGGCGGACAGCAATGTACATGCCCTTCCAAGTTCCCAGCGATTTCGAAGGAATCTTTCCTGTATTTGCTCGACTCGAGACCCGAAGACATGCTACGGATCAGGTTCCCTTCCTTTTCCGTCTCTTTTTGATCAGTTTTATTTTGTGACGCCCCCCCCAAGGGAGAGACAGCTTTCTCTTGCCTGGGGTCCCTTCAAACTGGCCAACGGAGTCGGTGGATCCCGCCCCAGATAAATCCGACCCCCTGTGTCCCCCCCCTTCCCTCTTCAACCGGCTTTCCCTGCTGAAGGAGAGAGTGTACCCTTCCTTGTTGACTTCTGGCCGAAGTTTGCGTAACGTCTTCTGATTTGCGGGCGGGACGCGGCAAGTTCGGATTTCCCGATTTTTTCTTTTCCGTGCCCCCCCCCCACTTTCCGAATCTTCCCTGAATCAACCGTTAGAGGAACACGTTTCTTCCTTCTTCCTTACCTGACCGCCCCCTCTCCCGTCTGCGTGCATAGCTGCGGCGCTGTTCCCCTTTCTCCTATTGGCTGCTGTCCGCATCAGCCCTTTCTTTCCTATTTGTTGCTTTTCTCTCTTAGCGAAGAGTGCCTAGCAAATTTCTGCTATTTCCCCAGCGCCCCTCCTTTCACCTCTACAAAAAGGTGGGTGTCATAAGAAAAAAAGCTGCTGGCTTTTCGCGAACTCGGGTATTTCCTTTCCCCACTCTCTTTTTGAGGGGTTTCCCTTCCCCTCCGTGATACTTTTCCTCTTCAAGACCTTCAAAATAGAACAATCCTCTCGGTCCTAAACCCTCCCCGCCTCTTCCCCCAATTCCTTCTCCCAGTAGTCTCCGCCGGCTGCGAGCGCCTTTTTTTTCGGTCTTGCTTTTTTCCGCGGTTTTTCCGCGTTGTGGAATTTTTGACGTGCTCCACCCTTTCTGAGGAACCTCGGTCGACTTTGTTTGCTGGTCCCCACTTTTCTCACTCTATTCCTAGCCCAAATGGCCGACGTGATGCGAGCCGAAACTGACCGTCTCCCTGGTCTCTTTTTTCTCCCTCAGATATTGCCCAGAAGGTTCTTCCTCCTCTTGCCCTCTTTTCCCTTTGTTAAGCTTGTGCTGCCTATGCCCCCTGCGGGTGTCGAGCGTTCTGGCCATGCCGTGACTCGTCGCTGCGTTGCCCCCTTGAAGCTGGCTCGTTCTCCCTGACGTCTAGGAGGCCGTCCTCATCCTCATTTTTCTTCTTTCGACGTCGCCGGTTGCAGACTTCCTTTCTCTACTCATTTCCTGACATTCCTTCTTGGCCCTTGTTTTACTTTATTGTCCTTAGACTCGGCCGTGTCCTTTCTCTTGGTCTGGCGGATAGAGCTTTCCCATGTCAGGGCACCCCGCGCGGGCCCTTTGCACAATGCTGGTCAGGTTCGGCCTCGTCACGGCGTCCTCATGCCTCTGCGGTGCGTGTTTTACAGCAGGTGCCGCTCCGTCCAGTCGCCTTTTCTCTATCGACAAATGCTCATGTTGGACAGCGGCGCAGGCGCCACGAGCAGTCATAGCGATCTTTTTTTCTGCTGCATTCCGCTCCGAGGCACGGTCCAATGCCCGGTAAGCTGCCGAATCCGGATCCTGTTTTTTCGCCAGAGCGGAAACGCATATTCCCCCTCTTTAATTCTCTTCTCCTTAAATGTCACCTTTCCTTCTGAACAAGAGGTGCCCCAGTTTTTGTTTCCCTGGGTACGATTCGAGTCTGAGGACGTAACCTACGCAGAAAGACCGGTCCTTCTATTCACCACGGTCTTTGCCCTCATTTTATCAGAGATGGAGGGCGACTATTTTGCGGTCCCTCGTGCCTACCTTCAATGACAAAAGCTCTCTAGTTTCACCCTTTACGTCTTCCGTTCTTCCAAACCTCGGCACAGTGTTTCTCTTTCCATCGCGCCCCGCGCATAGCTGATGACCTTTGCGGAAGATGCCTCGTCCTTCGGTCGAAGATAGTCCCCCCTTCTATCTTAGGTTTCCGCCGCGATTCTTTTACCCTCTCGGTCCTGCACCGGCGAGGTCCCCCTGACTTCTTTTTTTGCTACTTTTCATTTTTTTTGTCACGGTCGTTGACTACGCGCGCTCTTATCCGGTCTTCTGGCTCCCAGCGTCGTTGCGGCTCCCCCCAATCCCTAGTCGTATCTTCTCGATCGGACCAGGGCTGACCCGCCACCAGTAGCCTGCCCCTTTCGTTAGAGCAGCGCTTCTACTTCTTAATGTTTTTGGTCATGTCCGCACCAAGCCTTTCCCGCCTATGTCGCCGTTCGGCTGATTTCCCCACCAGCCCCTCGGGCTCCTTCCTGGAAGTTTGGGATTCGATTGATTGAGCCCGTCGTTTTTCTTGTTCTTTAAAGAGCTGGTGAAGGATGTTTCGCTGTGTCTGACCCCATTCCTTAAGACCTTTCAAATATTTTTTTCATGACCCCTGATGAAGTTTTTTTTTTTCTCTTTTTTGTCATGGGTCAGGAGAATTTCAGTCGCGGCGGTATTATCCCCCTATAGGCAGCCGATTCCTCCCAATTAGAAGGTCTGAACTTCCCTTCTCCATTTCCCGTTTCTCGGCTCGTTCAAAACCCCGTCTCGGAGAAAACACCCCGTGATATTTCCCCCGACAGCCCGAACTCCTAGTTTGAGCCATAACCCAGAGAGTTGCGCTTCCCCCTCCATTTCGTTCCCCGACTTACCCGGGTTCCGTACGATCATTGGACCCCTCCTGTCCAAGCAGCCTTTCCTGCAAACTGTTTTCCCTAGTCATCTATTTTCCTCCCCCACTTTTGAGAGATTCGGTCCGCCCGGCGCGTCCGGCTACGAGTCTTCTCCCGCGACACCCTGCGGTGGATTTTTTTTCTCCAGATATATTCACATCGCGCAGCCTCTTCTTTTTGTTCCCCCAGCCCAACAGTTATTTCCGGGGCTTTCGTCTTCTTGTTGTGAAATCGCTGTCTGATTCTGTGACCCTAACGAGCCGGTGTTCAACCACCATCCCTCAGCACTGCTTATCCTTGCGAATTGATGCTTCTTCCTGGTCCTCTAGGTCCTGTAGACTCCTCCCCGTCTACATTAGCTTTTGCGGCACTCCCGGCCCGTCAGCCCCCCAGGTTCCCTTTAATTTGTCGAATGCTTTGTCTCTCGTACCTCGTTTTCCCTCTCCTTGAACGCTTTGAAGCAAGGTTCGTTCTCTGTATCAAGAGTCTGAATCACTCCCTGGCCGTTGTCTTACGTTTAAGGCTAACCCTCACCGGTCCGACGGCTTGTTTTTTTTCTTTCCCCTGCCGCGCACTACAATTACATCTCCGCCTCTCCTGCGCTTTTTAGAACGATCTTCTCTTTCCTCTTGGAACCCGCCTGGGTTCCGCTGGATGACTTCTTTCCCTTGTCTACACTGGTTGTAACCCGACATCGGCGTGATTGGAGCCGAGGACCGTTTTTCCGAGCTTCTCCTAGGTTTTCGCCACGGCACCAGAGAATGTTGGTGACGACGTTCCGCAACTCACTCCCCCCACGGCCTATTGTCCTTTTTGCCTAAGAGAGTTTCACCGGCATCGCTTTTTTTTCATGTTCTTTGCGCGATCCCTTCGAGCATGGGGCAGATTTCGCGACCGCATCGTCCTTTTTTTCCGGCCTGCCATTCTCACCTTATTGCGGGTTTTGCTCTATTCGATCAAACAAGGGGCCTCCTTTTGGCCCCCGGGCAGGTTCCGAGATATAATCCTCTTTGAATTTTCTCTATTGCCGGAGCGACGCTGCGGCGCCACACTCTTCCTTCATCTCGGCTGAGAAAATATGGCCAGTGCTTTCTTTCCTGCCCTTCTTCCGGAGGCGGATGTTACTGCCTCCTCCCCATCCTTTCAAGTCAAAACTTGGACACCTCCTACAGGAAGTTGGATTTTTTTTTTTACAATATTAGCTCCTCCTGGCTGAGAGATTTGTCGAAAACCCACGCGACGGTTTCCTCCGGGATTCTCTTCTTCAGATTATCCCCCTGTCTGGGCCCCGGCTCTTGAGGAATGCTCGCAATGATGTTTCTTTATCCTTTCTTTTCTTTTGATAGCTTTGCCTTCGCCGCCGCGTCGCGGCAGCCCTCTTCCCCCTCTTTGTAAAGTCTCTAAGGTCGAGCTGGCCTGAAAGCGAGTTTTTCCCTCTTTCTCTTCGAACGTTTCCTCTCCGCAGTGAACGCCGGGTGCTCCCTTGAACGATTGCCTTTCGGGCTCTCGGAGCGTTTCCCGACATTCCGCTACCTTCCGCGACCGAGATCCGTCCGCTGCCCTATGCTTCCTCTATTTCTTAGACCATCCCTTCCGGCCCGTTCCGAATGGAACAGTCGGTCTTCTTGCATGAATGTCGTCGTATTTCCCCTCCCTCTCTCCCTAGGCGGCGCTTAGGCGATCGAGTCTTATCCCCTTCTTTTCTTCTGATTCTCGCGACCTCGTCTACTTCATCTTGTTTCTTTTGGTCCAGCAGCGCTCACGCATGGCTCCCCCCCTTCTTTTTTAGCCTGTATGCTCCGCAACCTCTTCATTCCAGCCTTTATGCTCTTCGTTTCTTGGCGTCATTCCCTGGTTCTTTTCCGCCCCCCGAGACCCGAGCAAGCGTAAGATCCGTTTTTTCGCCCTTTCTTTTTTTGTGCCGCTTATCCGAGTTTACTATGGGTCAGCACAAGGCGCGTCTTTTTTCCCTCTTTTTTTTCCCTCACCTTCACACACCTGGACTTGGGAGCTTTGCTAAGCACCGATAACCTCCCCGCGCCGTTTTTTCTTCTTTTTTTCCTTCGCCAGGCTTCTGGCTTGACGATTGAATGGTCCCGTCTGATCGGCGGCCGACGGTTTGCTTACGGTCGCCCTTGGCGATTTGCATTTTTTTTTTGATCCCGCGATCAACGAAGATCTTGTGTCGTCACACTCCAGTCTTAACCCCCTTTGTCCCCCCCCTTCTTTTCTACAAGCAGTGCCCTCTTTTTGTCAATGCCCCCTTTCTGATTTGGACTACCGCCACCTTCGCTGCGGCGTTTCGCTTTTTCCCTTCTTCTTTTTTTTTTTTGTTTCCAAAACACCCTTTTCCCGGGTCGCTCTCCTTTGATTGTTCTGTGAGAGTTATAGCCGTCTTTTTTCTAGTCCAGCAGCCCCCATCAGGGCAAACAGCGCGCAGTCTGCCATTCTCTTACTTCTTTCTTCAAACTTTTTTTGGTTTTTGTTTGGTTTCTCTTATTTGTTTTTTTATTTGAACCCCATTCTCTTGTTTCGCTAACCTTTCTGATTAGGTCAACTTGGGAAGACTGGAGTTTGGTAGGCCCCCCCCTTTTGATCGCCTTGCCGCGTCACCGCCCGCGCCCCGCCACCGTCAAGCTTAGTCAAACCTTCTTTATTTTTTTTCAAACCCCTTCTTTTTTGCCCTAGCCAGCGCAGTTCGTCAATTCCGGTTCTGACTTTTCCTTGCGACTCGGCGGATTTATATGGGGTTATCAAGGCATTCGCTTTTCCCGAGTTTTTTCGACCGTGCAAAGTTCCCTTTCATTTTTCCCCCGGTACGCGCTTGGATGGAACAATAGTAAACTGATCTAGCGCCCCCTTCAGTTCCTCAGACACATCGCTTCCGTAAGCCCCGGCCTCGGTTCGTTTCGAGCCCTTTTTTCCAGCCGGTTCTTCGTCCTCTGACTTGACTCTTTCCCAATCTTGGTTGAGAATGGACATGCGGTCCCGTTGCGCGTTCGGTTTCTTTGAATCCTTTGGGTTGACCCCCCCTTGAGATGTCTTTGGCGCGCGTCCTTCCCCGAGTAGAGGAGGCTCATCCTCCTTCCCCCTTTTTCCGGTTCCGATTCAGCTGATGTCCTTTATTCCGCACGAAGCCCTGACAATTTTGCCCTTGGGGAAGATGGTTCCACCCTTTTTTCCCTCTTTCATCTTTCTTCTGTCGCTCTGGTCGCGTCCGGCGGATTAGCGTCAGTTCTTTTTTTTTTTACTTCCCCCCCGCTTTCGCAATTGTCCAAGGCTGCGTTAAGGTCGGCGCTACGCGCCCCCCCGGGCGTCCTCATGCATTGCGAGATGCCCCACTCTTCCGATTCGCCGGCCAGCCGATCAGTCCGGCGCAGATTGCCTCATTCCGACCCTTCTTTCTCGCGCGATCGGGGAATTTCCTCGAGCCTCGCTCCCGGCTCTTTCTCTCCCCCCAGTTTTTCTTTTTCCCTTCCTTTTTTTCTGCCTGAGGTAAGCTGCATAAAGCCTCGCGATACTTTAGCTTTTTTTAAGCCCTTTTCTTCCAGGATGGCTATTGCGGGAGAGAAACTTTTCCTTCCAAATTCATGTCGCGCTGACCACCTTTTCCCCCTTCTTTTTTTTTTTTTTCCTCTGTTTTGTCGAGGCAGTAAATCTGGACCGAATCAGCAGGTTCCTTCCCTTCTCCCCCTCGCACTATTTCAGCCAGATTTTTTTGGCGCGCTGATTTGGGACAGTCCTTCCCCTCTTTAACCTGACAATGCACATAGAGAATTCTCTCCTTTTTCTCTGCTCTCTGCTTTTTTTTGGATCCACCCGCGCACCCGTGCCCGCACCCACCCCGAAGACATATGGATGCCTTTTCTGTATCCTTCTCCTTTTTTGATCGTCCCATTGCTCTCCTGATCGCGCGTTTTTTCCCATCTTCGTATGCAGTTGCCCCTCTTCTACCACGCGCGGTCGTCAGATAGGCGTTTTCTTTTTTTTGTTTTTTTCCCGTTCTGGTAAACCATTTTTCTTTTCTCGCGTCTAGCATGTCTTTCGAAGCTGCGAAGATTTGCTGTTTATACACCCCTTTTGCCCTGTCGTTTTCCCGCCCTCCTTCACCCAGGCTGGCCCGATCGCCCCAGTCGTTTTCCCGTTAGCCCGCCGCGTTTGACCGGCAGGATCCTGTTTCTGGTGCGCGTGCATTTCCGCCCCCAAGACGTCGGTTCCCGTAATGTCGCCGTTTTATTTTTTCCTTCTTTTTGGAGACGGCGCGGGCCGTAGGCATTCATGTATCCCTCCGCGATTGTCTTCAAGAGCCGCAGGATCGTTTGTGCTTTGTTTTCTCGCCTTCTGAGCCTTCCATTTTCGTTGAATGCTTGATGACCTTTGTGCGTCCCCGCACCTGGGTCCAGGCGTGGCTCCTTTCTTTCTTCCTTTCGTTGCCGTTGAACATATCCCAGACCTGATTCCTTAAAAGTTTGCTCCTTTTTCCTGTCCCTTGTGCTTTCCGTTTTCCTCGTTAGTTCACCGACACAAACCTTCTCTTGAGAATTCCCTCTTTTTTCACTCACCGCAGCCCGACACTCATAGCTCCATCTCTTCCCTCCTTTTTCCTCTTCTGTCGAGGCTATCCCGCCTTCGCTGTCGCGGAACTCTCTCGATCATCGCCAGCACCCTTTTCCTCTTTTGCCCCCCCCCTTCTATCTCTCTCTTCCCTCCCCTTCCCTTTTTTTTTTGACTGATTACGTAACCCGTTTCGTTTTCTTTCGATGATCTCCGTCGCGGCAAAGCGACGTTGGTCCCTTTCATATTGTCCACCATCGCCGTCCTCGATGTTAGTTCTTTCCGAGGAGTTTGCGTTGCTGCGTCTAAAGGTTGGAACTCCCTTTTTTAGACAGTTGCACGAGCCGTAGTCCCCCCATCCATTTCGTAACTTCTCAAATGGCGGCGACAGGCTCGTCTGTTACTATAGGTACGGTCTTTTGCCCAGCCATCCCACTTCCCTTCGAAATTTTTTCGCACAACAGGTGCCGGAGATCCGTCACCTCTTCATTAAGGAGTTGCCAATTTTGCTGTGAACGGCGGTATCGAAACACTCGAATCCCCTGCCCCCTTTCCGCTCCGAAAGACAATGCTGGAGCTTTGGCCTCAGTTCTCAATCCTCTAAGCCGCGTCCCTCTTTCTTTTCCTCTACCCCTTCCCCTTTATCGACGGCTTGTATGCGGAACTGCCGCTCCTCCCCTGCCTTTCCACCAGTCCTCGCCCTCGTCGAACGCTTTCGGCGACTGGGGCGATTCTTTACACCCGCCTGGTGTTTTCCGCCCTATGGTTACTGTTTATACCCGCATCGGGCTCTCTTTTCCTTTTTCCTTTTTGACCGATGTCCCTCCAACGGTCGAGCATGTGACCAGACTACGCCGCCCACCCAACTGCCAACGCCATCTGATCGAGTTTCTGGACGAGAGACCTCTCGACGGCATCAAGTTCCGGAACGGCCGCGATAGGAGCCTTTTTTTTTCCTGCTCCGCAGCAGGAGAATATGGGCCGAGAAGACAAGGGCCCTCCCATCTTTTTTGCGCGATTCGTCACCACGGTTCGACGTTTCATCCCTTCGGAGTCCCGTCCTTGATATTTCTTTTTCTGCCGCGCGTACGCAGACTGGCCCAAAAGATCCCCTCTCTCCCCATCTTTTTTTATTTACTTTTCTGTGTAGGGAAGACTTAGGCCCTCTGCCCTGAGGCCCTGGGACGGAGGTTGCCAGCACCCCCCTCTCCTTCTCAACACTTGTCCCTCGGCCCAGGAAGTTGTGACTTTCTCTCCTACCTTAGTGACATTGCGTTGCCGCTTTCCGAACCCCCGCGCCGGTTCGCGTTTTTTTCCGTTTTTTTCCATTTATTATCCCAGGCATGGGGGCATCGCGTTGCGGCATCTTTCCTTACCCACATGAGTGGAGGACAGATACGAATTAGTGCTCTGTCCGATGAGCCTTCGGCTTCCCGCTTCACCTACTGTCAATGCTTTTTTCTCTGATCAGCAACTCTGAGCACGGGAAGGCTCTGCCTTTTTTTTCTCCTTGCCGTCGTTGATCCTTTTGACTCTAAAGTCTGCATGAGGTCCGTGAAGTCTGCGCTTTGAATCTGAACAGAATTAGCGGGTATACCCGCTTTTTTTTCGTCTGCGTTCGATCCGCTGAGCTACAGCGCTCCAGTCGGTGCCTCTGCTCGATGGGAATTGATCTCCCCTAATACACCCTGAATGGAAGTCGGTATTCTTTTCCTGTCGTCGATTATCTTTCTGACCTTCCCATGAGCTTTCTTATCGCAGGAGGAGCGCCGCCTCCTTACGTAGTTCTTTACCACTTTTTGGGTCCTTCCCCCCGAGCTTACGCATGGAACTAAAGCTCCGACCTCATGTTCCATTCTCGTCCACCCCAGTCCTTTCCTCCTGAGTTTGAAGTTTTCGAAGGACCCGTCTCTGGCAGAGTGAGTATTTTTTCTAGGCCCTTCTCTCGTAAGGATCGATGTTTCTGCTTGAATTCGCGCGGAATGTGTGGATCTCTAGGGATCTTTTGTTGGTCGTTTTCCTCTGTTCCCAATCATCAAAAGGGGCGCGACCCGTCCTCGTCTGCCTGGTTTCTCTTTCCCCCACTCCCCCCCTTGCAAGGCGCGGCCTGGACTTCAGACCCGATAAATCCGCCGCTCCCGTCTCTTGCGCTCTCCTCCCGGCCTTGACCTCGCTGAAGCGCGGTCCGGCCTTGCGTTGCGGCCGATGTTTCCGCTGGCTCCTTGTTTTCCCGCCGAGGAATGTCGATCACGAAGATCTGTCCGGCCCCCCTCCACCCTCTTTACCCTCACTCGTGAGAGTCCGGCCCTGCTGCGCTGTTCAAGAATCTGATTTGACCCAACCTAGTTAGCTGAGCCTTTCTCTGCGGTTTCATTGATGTTGCACTTCGGTCGCTTCATCAGCGC
>Ga0179593_1531460_pt1 | contig 13551 bp, 25 predicted proteins | sample CZODoug2_1_08_16_FD_185931 | JGI IMG/M metagenome (GOLD analysis project Ga0179593, IMG submission 185931) | Vadose zone soil fungal communities from Angelo Coast Range Reserve, California, USA - CZODoug2_1_08_16fungal (PacBio error correction) | ecosystem: Environmental > Terrestrial > Soil >... | reverse complement strand
AGTGTCACGTTTTTTTCTTTTGGTGTGGTTTGTTTTCTTTTTTGTTGTTTCCGCGATTCCCCTTCTGGTCCAGGGCGCGTAAAGGGCTTCCCCCGAGCCCAAACAGTTGAGGGAAAGAATCTTTTTTCCCCCCACATAGATGATTGTTCAGTTTCCCTTTTTTAAACCCTCCCAGTCCCAAGGTTTTTCCCGGGAAAAGATCCCCAAATCGAAATGGTAGAAGGCTCATTGAAAGTGACCAGGTTTTTCCCCGGCCAAGATTCGAAATAATTCCGATTGTCCGATTTCCAGATAAGAAATTTCTCCCCCCTGCACCAAAGCATTTCGGGCTGCCCCTCGGTTTGGACTTTCCCCCCACAGCGGCGTTGGCACCCCCCAACCTTTCCTTTCCTCCCGGTCGGTTTCCTTTGTTTTTCCACACTCTTGAAACACCCGTTGCCCGTGGGTCGTGCTCTTCCCCCCACGGTTCGCTGCTTCTACATGGTCTTTCCCGGGCTGGTGCTTTTCCATCATTTTTTTTTTTTTTTTTTTTTGCATCCCTTGGTAACCAACCAGTGAAGGCTTTTCCATGGGCACACGGGGATTTTTTTCTAGCCTTTAGTTCCCCCTTCCCCCCGATAGCCCTGCCTTGCGGCCAAAAATTGGCTTGTTGCTTTTTTTTGTTCAACAGTTTCTTCAATCCCAATCCCGTAGTGGCCGTCTATACTTACCGCAAATGAGGCATGTTAGTCCCCCCAAATCTGGTTCCTTTTTTTTTTCCCCCCCATACCAAATAATCCTCCCCTACGTCATTCCAATACTTTCCTTTTTTCCTTTTCGTCGTGATTTCCCCTTTTAGTCCAGAAAATTGTGAGTCCAAATTGACATCCCAAATTATTTGCGTGGACTTTTGAGTCTTAAACAGGTTGTTCCTACACTTCTTGGGTTTTGTATTCATTCTTTGCTCCGACTTCAGAAACGCCCTTTGGCTCCCTCCCCCCAATCCCTACCATGTAACCAGATGAACGATTTGCCCCCAAATTTCCGGCCATCTACAGAGATCCCTTTCCCCGTGCCCTGGGTGGTCCTCTCTCCGAAATTGAAGGTGCTCCTATGTGCCTTTCTTTGCAGGTCCCTTTGACCTGGGGGACCCTTCTCCTTTGTAGCTTCCCAAAAAAGGAGGTTATTTTGTTTGCTTTCAACGATTTTTTGTTCAACAACCCACACCCCCTGTCGCGGGGCAGGCCCCGGGCAGGAACCTGATTTGCATTTCCAAACCACCCCGTCCCCAACGAATGTTTCCCCGGGGGACCGCAGCAGGCTCGCCAAATGACTTCCAGTTTCTTAAACCCCCCTCCCCCCCCCCACCTTTCGGTTGGCAAATGAAAACCGTTCCAGACTACGAATTTCCCTACGGAAATTGCAAAGCCCTGTTGATCCCTCCCCCTGAGATTCCTTAGTAAGAGCTTTCCCCGGTCTGGGCTCCTCATGGGGAGGTTCGACGGGTGGTGATATGGAGATTTCCCTATTTTCCTTTTAATTAGAAACTCTCCTCGATGCAATGAAGCCACCATGCGGTCTGAACTGGATGCGTGTTTTTTTTTTCCCCGAAATTTTTCCCCCCCCCCCCCAATGTTACAGATTCTTTTTTTTTTCGTTTTTTTTCGCCCGGAAAATATTTTTCCCCCCTTTCTTGCGCGAACTACTTCCATTGCCTCCTTGGCATAACCCCCTCGAAAATGTTCATTTCGGTCAACACTATCCCTTTTCCTCCTTTCCCATACAGTTTTTATAGGGTTTCTTTTTTTTTTGAAACTTGGTGTTTATTCCCCCCCCCTGACGATGCGCTGCCCTTCCCAGATTAGGCAATCCTTCCCGGTGCGCAGACTCTAGACAGGTTTATTTTCTGTTTTTTAAGACCTGGCCTCGTGCGTTCTTTTTTTTCTGTTTGCGCTCGGTCTTGCGGAGGGGTCCGAATTTCCCAGATCTTTTTCCCTCACCTTGCGCCCCCCCTTTTTTCCCTGAGCGAGTTTTGTCCCTTGAACGGACTGAAGCGACTTTCGTTTGGCTACACGCCCCCCCTGCTTTTTTCTTTTTTTTTGGTATTTTTTTTTTGCAATTGCCGTGGCGCCCCTTTAGTTTTTTTTTTTTGCAGTCTTTTTTTTTCGTGGAGGGTCCCTCCCTTGGGGTTTGACGTGACCCCTCCCTGCAAGTGCGTTGGGGCAGTGTCCACCATTTTCCTCCCCCCCGCCCCCCCCCCCCCCCCTGAGGAAAAATGCCTACCTCAGGGGGTTGTGGGTGTTTTTCTCAACCACCACATAGATGACCACTTGAAAAGCCCCCCACACCTTCTCTTTCGTTCCCCCTTTTTTACTAACCCCCACCTGGAGGCGCGACTGCTCCTTAACATTCAAACGCCTCGCGTTTTGTTTTTTTTCTTTCCCCCCCTTTCCTTCCCCCCCCCTTGACGGAATTGTCCCGTTTCGGTTTCAGCATTGATTCTTTTGGTCCCCCCCACTTTCCTTTTTGAGCCTTTCTTCAGCCCGCGAAGATACCTCCCCAGAAACATCATAAACTGTCAAGGGTTCGGTTTTCCAATTGACACACCTTGTTCCCCTTATAATTGGGATGCACTTTTCCCCTTGGACCCTAGTCACTGGGCCACCATACCTCACGCTTCGTAAAAAAACCCCATAAACTTTCCGTAGTGTCCCGTGTTTCCCTTTTTTTTTCTGCCTCCCGTTTCCCTTTTTCCTGGCAACCAGGGCCCTTTTCCCCTCTTGCGCATTGGGTGGACGTGTATCTGCGCCAAAAATACTGAGGTGGTTCCATCCCCCCTTCACCAGACCCAATTGCCCCCCAGAACTTGAAAAACCTCCCCCCCCCCGTGTGGCGTTTCAATGTAACAGCATTCTGAGGATCCAACTGGTTCTGAGTGCTTTTTCCCAACGAACTTGACGCTCAATGGTACGGTGCGGTGGTTTCTTGCCTTAGAGCGCTTGCCCCGCCTTTCGCGAGTCCATTGTAAGGCGGGGAGTGCCTGAGACATCTTCCCCTTTTGGTCCCCCCCCCTTTTTGTTCCCCCCCACCCCCTGAAAAGACGTAGGACTTTTTTTTTATGTCTAGTCCGACGCTGTTGAGGCCTCAAAACGGCCCACATTGGCTTCTTCCAAATGTTTAGTATGAGTTCCCCCCCCCCTGGAGAAAGATGGCCCCGGCTGGAGGTCGTCATTCATTTTCTTTCAACTTCCCCCAGGGTGGCTTCTCGTTGTCCCTTATGTAGTGGTTCCCTTTTTTTCGTGATCAGCCCTTCCGCGTTTTTTTTCGGAATTGACGGATCATCGATTTGTCGGGCTTGACCGATTTCCCCCCTTTTTGGGCGCGGTCGACAGCCTGCTCGGTCTTTGTTTCCTCCCTTAAAATTCTCCTACAAACTGCCCCTTCTTGTGACCCAATTCCCCACAATTTTTCCCGGTTAAACAACTTTTGTCTCCCTCCCAGCCGTGTTTCGAGCCTCAATGGATTGGTCCCCCTTCTTCGGGATTTTTTTTCCCACCATTTTTTTCCCTTTTTTTTTGGCGGTCCCTTTCTTTGGCCCTACACATCTGTCGCGTTTGACGCGTGTCCCTGGTTTGGCGGCACCGTCCTTCTCAAGTTCTGGGGTGACCTCAACGTTTCTGTTCCCTCATGCGTCGGCCGCCCGTTTTTCCCGGGACGCTCTTTCCAAACGTTCAATTAGGAGATAGATTTCGAGCTTTCTCGGCCGCATTCGCGGTCGCACCTTTTTTTTACGTGATTCCTTTTGCCTTTTTCCCCGTGAGCCCTTTTTTTTTCTGCCCCACGACAGACGGTGCCTGGTCGCTTGGCGTTCTTTTGAATTTGTTGGCGATCTTTTTTCCTACCAGATTGTCCTTTTTGTCAGATTCTGAGGGTTTTTGTGTTGCGATGATCGTGAGCCCTAGGAGACAAGATCTTTTTCCCCAGCTGGGCTTGCCCTCTTCCCCAGCGCTAGATCCTCCTCAAAGTGGGAACTGGTTTTGAAAAATCGAAGTCCCAAAAAGATTTCATGCTCCCCCCTTTTTTTCCCTAGAACTCTCAACCTTTTTTTCTTCCGTTTTCTAGTGGAAAGCTTTTTTCCATTAGCTAGAGACTTCCTCGGTGCTGGTTGTTAGAAGCCCCCCGCTACCCTGTCAGTCCTTTTTCCCCTTGTGACATTCTGCGTGGAGGCCAGGTCCCTTTTGCGTTCGATACCTCACTTCTGTACGGATTAGGCGAGCGTGCGTGACTGTTGCCTCTTCCGTTATGCTCGACCATTATGTTTGGACTTGCATCACCGGTTTTCCCCCCGTTGGTGTACTGTTTTTCGGCGCTTCTTTCCTATGCCTGAGATGATTGCTTTCCTTTTTCTTAACAAGTTAGCCAGATCGGTCTGTTTTTATTTCCCCCGCGCGCTGATCTACCCCTTGTGGAAATTGGTTCTTTCTTTTCTCCCTCTTTCTTTCCCCCTCTCCGTGTGTTGTTTCTATCTAAACCTGATCACCAATTCACCCCCCCCCTTCAAAGACGGGAGTCATTCTGTGTCTTTGTCCAAAGTTTTTCGATCCCTTCTTCCTTTCGTTTTTTCTTGCTGAGTCATGAGCCCCATCTTTCAGTCCTCGCAAGCTGAGACCAGCCCTTTTTTTTCAACGGCCTCCTCTGAACAGGGATTACCCAGTGGTTACCCAAGTTCCTGGCTCTGGTTCCCTTCTAACGCCGCAGGTACCTTTCCAATCTTCGAGCAAGAACCCCCATTCCTCTTCAAATGATGGTTTTTTTTTTCGTCGGGCTCCCGTCGTTTTCCCAGATGGATCCCCCCTTCCCCCCCATGGCAGTCCCGTGCCAACCCCTCTCCGGCATTAATCGTCGCTTGCCCCCTTTTTTCCTTCCCCCCAAAGCGCGGGCTCTTGCGACCTGCCACCCAAGCTCCATTTTCAATTTATTTTTCGGTTTCAGTTCTAGCTTTTATGTTTTCCCCCATGTAATCTTTTTCCCAAATCGACCCCTTTTCCGTCTTTTCTTGGGGCAACGTCTTCCTTTTTTTTGCCATTCTCCTCGATTATTTCTCTCGATGGTATGTTTAACACCAGGGCCCCCAGATGTTCCCCCTGTTTCCTGCTTAAAGTGGATCGGTAGGAAGATCTCCTTTGCCTACCCAGACCCTTTTGGACGCACTACCGGGCAAAGCCCCCACAAGAGCTCCTTCTTTTTTTTTGTGGTCTCCTCGCGCACTGTTTCTTGAACCGTGCCCTGGAACGACTCCCCCCGATCAAGTCCCACCATGGAGATCCTTTTTTCCACAAACAAGCTCCTTCCTCCAGATTTTTTTTTTTTCAAGTCGTTCCTTTTCTTGGGTGTGCGGTTTCTTAGAGGGCAGCATTCCTACCGGAGGGCCATTTCCCCAGGATCTCTCCCCCCCCATTGGGTGAAGGCCCTCTCCTTTTTTTGATCGCTTCCTCCCACTTTCTGCGATACGTTTTCCCCATCCCCCTCCATCTGGGTCCAAGGGTCCCATCAGTTTGCCCAACCCCTTTTTTTCCTAACCGGGGACCATTCCCCAGTGGTTCCTTTGCCCCTTTTTTGCCCCCGGGGGTTCTCTTTTCCCTCTTCAATTTTTCTTTGTTACGGTGCTTTCTTGGATGCTTCATCAGACGCGCCTTGATTCGTGGTTTTAGTAAGGCTTTCCATTTTACCGGAGTTTATTTCGACCGCTCCCAACTTATGGATCCTTTTACCTGCCATCCCTTCGTTGATACCAGTATAGGTTTTCACGCCCCCCCCCCCCGAGGTTCCGACGTTGGCTTTCGTTTTTCAACTCTCCCTGTGACCCTTTTAAGAGATAACGAAGCCCTTTTCCCCCCCCCCTTGCTCCCGGCAAGCCCCCGGGGGCGGGTGATTGTGGGTGGGGGGGTGGCTTTTCAGTATCCCCTTAAGATTCGTGAAGAGAAAGCTGTCCCCAAAAGAGTTTTTCCCATCCAGAAGAAATTCTTCCACTATGATTGGTTTTTCTTCGCGGTTTGAGGTCCATCACCAAAGGCCCCTTTTTTTCGTGCATTACCGGGTCCCCTGAGGAAGGTCCTTCTTCTATTCAACCGTTTTTCCTTTTAAGTGAATCCCTCGGGAAGATCGTTCCTTTTTCATGTTTCTCCTGTTGAAATAGTGCGCCCTTGGGCCCCACCCCCTTACTTCCCCCCCCCCACCGTCATGGGTCCTTTCCGGCGTTTTTGTTTTTCCTCTTCATTAGTGCCCTAATGGTTTTTTTTCCCACTTTTCGTTCCCTTTGGCCACAATTGTTCTTGCACTGGCTGTTGCAAATTTGTTTTTTTTTTTTTTCTTTTCCCGTGCTGCCCCCCCTTTCCCCGCTCACCTCCGTGTTTTTTTCTTTTCATTGCCGGCAAGTAGTGCCTTTTCTCTCTTACCCATTCAAAATACCCTTGCCCTTTCTTCCCCCCAACAGTCGTGATAAAAAATAATCCGGCACCCCATCCGTGCCATTTTAATTCCCCGCCTTATCCTCGGAGTTTTTTGCACCGCTTCTCTTTTTCAGATTTTTTGGACAAGTTGCAGTTCCCAAGTCCCCGGGCGTGCGGTCTTTTCAATTTTGAATGTATGGAAAGGGAACCCAAAGTGGGAATCAATAACTTTTCCTAATGGGCGTTCCGCTTTCCCGCCCGGCAATCAGGAACCTCACTTTAGTTAAAGGCCCTTCTCAAGTGCTCCCCCCGGAACCACCCTTTCCACCCGCTCAGATTTCAACGAGATTGTTTTCCCTCCGAGCGTTGAAAAGACATTTCTGTTTGGACATTGCCCATTGAAGGTGGTCGACTTTTGCGTCGTGATTTCCCCCTCGTCATTAGAAGATTCTTTCTTTTTGTTTGTTTTTTTCGTGATCTTAATGTTCTTTCCTTTGTTACAAACAACCCACCCCATCTTTGAGGGACCTTGCCGGTTAAGCCCTGTCTGTTGCAGCCTAACCCCCCAGTCCAACTGCAATGGCCGCTTTCAACGTTTTTGAACCCCGAAGGAAGCCCAATTTCTCCCTGCCTGCGTGACAGGATTTGGAACCCATGGGACGGGCGGCACACTTTTTCCAAACCCCCCGTTTTTTTTCCTTTCCGACAGCCCTCTGTCCTGCTGGATCCCCCCCCTCCTTTATTTTTTCTTTTGAAGTCACTTTTTCGCGTCTCGCCAACGGAGTTTTTTTTATTTTTTTTTTTTACGGTTTTATGCTGGCGTGATCTTTCCACTCCGAACCCTCCTCCTGTCACCGTCTCGACCCCCCTTCTTTTTTTGCATCTGCGCTGTTTTAATCGTACCCCCCAGATCTGAGCCTTTCTGAGCGGGGTCCCCGAATTGCTCCCTTTTTGCAGCGTCACTCCGCCTCCCCCGAGTTTTCCCCTGAGAACATTCTTTTCCCTTTTCTCTATCTTTTCCTCCCCCCTTTCCCCTTGGTGTTTGTTTAGGGGTTTTTTTTTTTTTTCCTTTCTTCAGGGGGATGCCTGGTATGCCAAGGCTTGCTCTTTTTTTGCGCTAGGCAATCTGGTTTTCTTTTTTTTCTGCCCCGATTTTTTTCCCATGCAACTTTGTACTCTTTGAAAATTTCCAGCAAAGATTTCCCTTCCCCTTATTCTTCGAGCGGTGATTCTTCGGATTGCCTTTTTTTTGAATTTGAACCTCTCCCATTTTCCTCGGCCCTTGCACTCCCAATCGTGGAGTGACTTGGAATTTGTTTTGCACCATGCAATTCCCCCCCTTCCTCTATTGGGCGTTGCCCCCCCCCCCTCCCCCTGACCACTTCAGTTTTTTTCCCCCCCCCGTCGGGGCTGCTTTTGGCAATTGGCCTCCTCCTTGTTTTCGCATCAATGGTCTTTCCAAGTGTCTGATTTTTTCAGTCTCAGTGAAAGGCAGTGTTGTTCACTTTGCGGGGTTTCTTCCCCTCTTCCCAGTTGGAAAATCCCCCCCGAGCGGTCGGAAGTTCTTTTGTGGGTGTTGTCACCCACAATCCGTGCACCCCAGCGCCGGCTCAATTCCCCTTTTTTTTTTTGGGATCTGAGAAGGCTTTTCCGACGTTTTCCGCGTGATTCATTCAATTTTAGTACTTTTCCTCTTTTTGCAGCGGGTCTTTCCCCTCTTCGGTATTGGCCTTTTGCTTTTTAATTGCACGGCAGTCGTTCATTTAGGTAGGGTTTTAGACTGGGCCCTGAACTTTGACTGATTGCCGTCTATTTAGAACGCGAAGATCCAGCCATTTTTTTTTTTTTTTCCTTTAAAGAGAGTCCATGGTTGGTACCAATTTCACTTCCTCAAAAAAACTTTCACACAGGCACCCTTATGCATGACATTTCGACCTTTTTTTTCCGAGTTCTCCCCCCAGCCCTTTTTTTCCTTTAAAAATTTAAATCCCCGGAAAGTACAATTTGACCTTTTAGTATTTTTGTTCTGAATAATTGTTGCCCCCTTCCTTCCCCCCATGCCGGAATTCCTTCCACTCTACCTTTCTATTTTTTCCCAACGTTGGTTTTGATGGCTTGGGACTTTTTCCCCTGCCCCATCAATTTGAAACAACCCAATTGCCCCCCCCAAGTCAACCCGTCGCAAATTGATTTCTCCCTTGAAACCGGGGAAATATTTTTTGTCCCCAAGAAGCCTTTCCCCCCCTTGTGCCTTTCCCCTGGGGACCCCGGCAGCGTTCTTCTTCGAGTTATAATGCATTTCTCCTCTGCCCAATGAGATCTCTCCGACTTTTGTTTTCTACGACGGAAAGGTGGCACATCGTTTAAGCAGACAGCAGTATTATCGTTTTCTCCCCCCCCTCCCCCTCCGATTTCATTACCCCCCTTTTCTGCAAGGACCATCCCCCCCCCATAGATCAGTTTTCCATTGTGCAGTTCTGATAAACCCCTTTTTTCCCTCACCGGAGGGCCAAACCCCCCCTTCCCTCTCCCAGGGTGCATTGGAGATTTGCACTTTCTGTTAGGGTTCTTAAGTCTCCCAGAATTTTGGTCGCAGGGTTGTTTCGTTTAGACTTTGTTCCCGAGTTTTCTTCCTCCCCAGGTTGTTCTTTTTTTTTGAGTAGAAGCTTTGTGCCAAGGAAGTGTTCTTTTCCCCCATCTTCTACCCTGCGAGCTTTTTTTTTTTTCTCCGACGTTCTCCCAAAACCATAGACAGCAACACCCCCTTTCACAAATGGTTTTTTTCTCTTTTTTTTCGGTCCCCTCCGACCCTCTTTTCGTTTAGGTACCCCCCTCCCCTCGTTCCTTACCACGCGCGGCGGGGGTTTTTTCCCAATGGGGAACTTCTTGACCCACATTTCTTGGAACCCCCCCCATAGGGAGCGTGGTTTGATATGTTTCCCCCCTGCCGACCTGTTTTGGGTTCAGGGTTTCCTTCACGGTGACTGGAACATCAACCCATTTTTCTGGCCCCCCCCTTTTGCTTTCCTCAGTCCCTTTGGCGCGTTTGCTTTCTACATCAAAATCTTCTTTGGCGTTTGATAGAAGTGGGTCCTCTTTGTCTAGGACCCCCCCTCCCGTTTTTCCCCCGCCCCCTCCCCTTCTTGGCCTACGATAGAGTTCTGGTTTTTTTTTCCCCGGGTTTTTCGGAAAGTGCTTTCTCGAGACCCCTCCCCTGGGTGATGTTTTTAAGCCCCCCTTTTTGGTATCTCCTCATGCCCTTGATAGTCTTAGTGATCCCTTTCCCTTCCCAAATGTCTTCTTTGTCACTTAACCCTCCTTTTATTGTTGTTTTTTTGTCAGATGGGATTGTTGTAGAAACCATAGCGATAGACGATACCCGGTCTTGCCGCATTATCCGCGCTTCTTCTTCCCCCCGACCCTTTCAGGTTTTCGGACGAAAAAAGATAATGCTCCCCTCCCCCAACCATTAGACCATGATTTTCCCCCTCTTAAAATTGCTTTTTTTTTTCCTTTTTTTTTTTTTTTTTTTTTTTTGTCACCCTTTAGGAGACTTTTTATGGATGGGTGGGTAGCTCTTTCCCCCATCGAACTCCCCTTCCTTACTTATTTCAAGTATTTGTACACGCCCTGCCCCCCGGCGGGCCGTTTCTTTGATTTATCTCCATCGCTTCTTTAGTCCATGGGCCGCAGGATTTTTTGCTTGCTCCAAGACCTTGTCTTTTTCGCTGGACGTTATCCAAGTCTCCCCCTTTTGATGGGTGGTTACTCCAAATTTTGGTCAATGACTCCGCAGTCATGCCGTTTAGCAATTTGGTCTTTTTTTTTCTATCTCTTTCTTTCCTGAGCCTCCCCTTGACCCCCCCCCCCTCCATCTTCTCTCTGAGCGAACTGGCCCTGCGATTGAAAGGATCGATCCGTCTTTGAAAGGGTCATTTTTTCCTTTATATTCTTTCCCCCCTCCCAATCCCCCCCCCTTTTTTTTCGAGATTAGAATAATACATGATTTTTTCCCCCCCCCCCCCCCCCCCCCCAAGCACAGTTTCCGGCCAGAAGTCGATCTTTTCCCTTCGGACGTTTTTTTTTTCATTAGCTAATTTTCTTACGGTTTTTTTCCCCCCTTGAGCATTCCTTTCAGGATCGCATAGATTTTTTTGCCTCAGAGCATGGCGTCCGGCCCGACCCCGCCACACCTGTGTTTCCCAGTCCCCCCCAAGTAACCCCGCATGAACGCTTTTCTGGTTTTCTTTTCCCCCTCCTCACCGCCCAATTCTTGGTTTTTTTTCTTCAGTCTTGCCATGGCGTCTGAGTTTTGGAGCGTTTGGTCCATTTGTGTTTCGATCTCTTCGCAGTTCTCCATGCCGCGCCCTTCCACTCCCTTGCCGCGTCTTTATCGTACGCCTTTTTCCTTTTTATTTGATTTTCCCCCCTTGCTGGTTCCCCTAATCTCTCCAAATCCAAAGCCCCCCCCCCATGTTTTCCTGATCATTTTTAATGCTTTTTTCCGGTCTGATCTTTGAGCCTTTTTTTTTGGAACCGGTTTCCCCTTCTTGGAGACTTTTTAGCATTTTTTTTTTCCTTATGTCCTTCCGAGACCACTTCGATGGAAATATCTCGATTTTTAATTGGTCTGGGTATTACTTTACCGACCCCATTCAAGAAACTTTTTTGCCCCATCCGTGCGCTTCCTCGCTCCAGAAGGTTTGACCCTCTCCTTTCGATCTGAAAGCCCCCCTCCCCCGAGCAAATCCCCTGTCGTCGTGGATCGACTGCGTTTACCTTTCCGACAAGGCACTTTCCCGAAAACTTCTTCCCCCAAGAGCGCGGCTCCCCCACCCCCCACAAGCTTTCCGGCGCCGTGCTGGCACTTTTTTTTTTTTTTTTTTGTCCACGGCCGCTCTTGCGATTTTTTTTTTTTTTTTCCTCCCCTCTTCCTCGAACGGCGGCCGCCGGCTTTCACCGTTAATTCTGCGTCCACCCTTCCCCTTGAGCGGGTCCCCTCCTCTTGATCGCTTTCCCCCCTGTTGGCCCCAGGCGTGGTTGCGTTTCCTTCCTCTGACACCCCCTTTTTTCTTCCTTCTTTTCTTTTTCCCCCTGAAGTCAAATCCAAGGACGTGCCCCCTTTGTTGACTCACGGTCCGGACCATTCCGTTCCCCCGTGGGGGCTTTCTCTTAACTCAAACATTGTTACCCCTGGCGGACTTTTTTTCTCCTCAGTCTTTCGGTCCGATGGGTTACTGACCGAAGCGTCCGGACCCAAGTTTTATGGTAAGCCAGATTGACCTTTTTCCAATTCCTTTTTTCTAGAGACCGCCCCCCCCCCATCCCAACTGTTATCCGGGCATTAATCCACCCCGCTGGTCTTCCAAGGACTGCTATTTTCCCGTAAAGAGCCCCTTTCCACAACGCCTGGTCTCTTATTCTCACTGACCCTGACCGTGTCCCCAGGATTTGTTCTTCGACCTCATAGCCGTTTTTTGTCGCAAGGTAGGTTGGGTCTTTCCGCATCATAACGCCCCCAACCTTATTTTTTTTTTTTCTTTCCTTCTTGACACAATCACCTTTTCCCGTACGGCCCTGCGGCCCGAACAAGTATCTTTCACGCAAACGGAGGTTCGGTTTTTGTTTTGCACCTTTTCTGCAGGTTCGGCTTCCCCTTTTACCTGCCGAGCTTTTTCCGTCTCATGGTCCCGCGAACTTGGCAAAAGGGGCCCTCTGTTTGGCGCACGGCGCTGCGTGACCCCCACTTGAAGGTCCCCCCCCCCCCGTCTTCGTTCAGGTGCGTTTTTTGTCGAACCCCATCTTCATCGTGCCCGTTCCTCATTGTTTCTTCGCACCTTTCGGTTTCACACTTTTTCTTCTTGGTCTTGTCTATGTTTCCTTTTGCTGCAACCAAACCAATCTTTTTCCAAAACCACCCTTTTTTTCCCGCTTCCTTCCCCCGCATTTTGGCGTCTTTGAGTAGTACACTACTTCGGCGCCCTTTTTTTTTTGCCCAACCCCTTTTTTTTCAATATCTTCCGGTCCATTTTTCCCCCCCCCCCCTACGGGAACTTTACCTCGACTTTTTCGTCGTATTTTTGCCAAGCTTCTCGCCCCTTTTTCGGAAGTCCTTTATCAATTTTTTCTTACTTTTTCAATTTTGAGGCTGGAACACAGGGGCACCATGGTCTCTTTTATGATTTTTTCCTTTTTCAGTTGGCGTGATATTCTTTTTTCCCAGATTACCTTGTTTACGTTCCAAACCGCATTTCGAAGGAGGATCAAACAAATTCACCCCTTTCCCGACCTCCCCCCCCCCTTTTTTCCCCCCTCCTTTTTTTCCTTTGAAATTCCGTCAGATAAATCGGCCGAATTAAGATTTTTCCATGGCTGCCCTCCACGCGACCCCTCCCTGCTTTTTTTTTTTTCCTCAATTTTTTTTTTTTTTTAATTTGATCCCCCCCCCGTTTACTTACCTTCCTTCGTGGGGCCCCGGTTTTCCCCTTCACTTTTAGTTGAGCGGGTCGGGTCTTGTTGGCTTTTTTTCTTTTGTTTTTGGTTCAACCCCCCCCTTTTCTTTCCCTCGCATGGTCCGTTGTCCTTGTGAGGTGCCGATCCTTGACGAAAAACCAATCACAAACCCCCCCCCCCCACCTGCCGCTTTTGGCGAGCCTCAGCAGCGACTGCCGCCCCCCCTCAGACAATTCTCTCCCAGTGTCTCCCCTTTCAACCCTGGGTTCCCCCTTTCCCCCAAACTTTTTTCTCCGAACGATTTTCCCCCGAAGGACAAAGACCGCTTTCAGTTGGCTTTTGCGGACCCCAACGCCCTTTTGAGGCGTCGTTTTCTCTCCCATTCCCCTCCTTCCACGGCCCTTTGCGAGCGGCATCTGACGGGTGATGCCTAGATTTGTTTCCTTGGGAATTTCCTACTTCCGAGGGCGCACAGGGAAGTCCCCGTGCTATCACGGAGGAGTCTTCTGACTCTGCTTTGAGACCCCCCCCCCCCCCCCCAGTTTCCCTCCCTGTTCTTTTTTTTTCTTAGCGTCAGCCCCTCGCCGGGAAAAGACTCGAGCGCTGCACCCGGCCAGGCCACTTTCTCAAGCCTTTTTTCCCCCCCCTGGTCCCTCCTTCTCCCACCTTC
>Ga0179593_1416234_pt1 | contig 13551 bp, 19 predicted proteins | sample CZODoug2_1_08_16_FD_185931 | JGI IMG/M metagenome (GOLD analysis project Ga0179593, IMG submission 185931) | Vadose zone soil fungal communities from Angelo Coast Range Reserve, California, USA - CZODoug2_1_08_16fungal (PacBio error correction) | ecosystem: Environmental > Terrestrial > Soil >... | reverse complement strand
TTTCCGCTGTGCTACATTGACCCTTGGAACGCAAGAGAAGACGGATGGGACCTACCGGTCCCTTTTTTCTCTATCCATTGTTCCAGTCATCGCCTTACAAAGTACCACTCCCGACGCCCCATTGGTGAGCCCCAATCTCTCGTTATTCCCGATGTTACCTGCTCCCGTCTTCCTGGGGCCGGGCGAGATAATTGCTTGTTACCACCTACGTGCACTTACACCCAGTTTTTTTTTCCCCACTTACGCTCTGATCTTTTCGCTCTTGCGAACCCCCATGTTCCCTCTCCCAAGCTCTTCCTCCCGCCTTGCCCACGTATTCTTTCTTTTTACCACTTGTGCTGCGGACGCCGGATCTGGCAACCCTCTCGTCGATTGGCCAACGAGTGCTCCTGAATCGCATCGTCGTGCCGAGCGCCGCCTTTCGTTTTCACTCTTTGGTGGCTCCTTGTCGTGAGCTTTCCTGCTGGTCTTGCAATTCAAGGGGTTACCAAGGTCCTCGAGGGTCGGCCTGCTATTCCCTTCCCAATGGTTTCGTGCGGAAGCCAGCTGGAAAACTTCTGGTGCAGATTTTCTCGTCCTCTCCCCCGCCTCCGAGTGCGATCCGCCTCCGCCGGTTTTGTCTGCAAGCGCGGAGCCCTGTCGTCTTTTCCATAAGGTCAGGAAACCACCCGAGGCGCTTCACAGAGGGCGTGCCCCGGCACCCTTTCCGCTACCCTCTTCCGTGGCGTCCCCCGTTTTTCGTAGGAACTCCTGCCAAGAGGGCCTCGTTCGATGTACACGGGCGTTTGCGTCGATGTCCCATGCCCGGCGACCCAGCGCGTACGCCTATCTGGGGCAATGCGCTCCAAGCCTTTTCCTGCGTGCGATCGTTTAGGCCATGCTTCAACGTGTTACTTGTCGGCGAGGCCTCCCCCCTTCCCCTGTCTGCGTTCTCCCCCCTCCGCCGGCTTTCCCACCGAACTTGCAATTTCTGGCGCCGACTCGACCTAAGGGAGATGAGCCTCTGTTCGCCAGCTTTCCTTCCGCCCCAATGATTTTTTTTTTTTTTTTCCGGAATTCTGCTCTTTTCCTACTTCTGGGCGTCCGGGTGTTCGGCAACCTCACTCCGAGAGACAATTCCCTTCACTCCCCCCTTTTTCCCACCTATGCCTCCGTGTCTATCAAGACCCTTTTCTCCGGATAAAAGGGCATTCAGCTTCCTACCCGTTCACGTAGCCTAGGTCGTCGGTCTGCCCCGTCTTCGCGATCGCTCTTCTCTTGGGTGTTTTGATGTAATCAGTACCGTTGCGGAGATTGGGTTCGCGCAGGTTAAATCAACAAGACCTCGCCGGGTTGCTTTCCGACGGGGAAATTGATGCCCTCAAGTATACCCCCATCGTTTTGCGGGTGGATAATAGATAACATTTGAAGTGCCTGGACAAGCGCTATGGGGCGACTTTTCTTTTTTTTTTCTCTTGTCTTCTTTTCTCACGTCAGGCTCCGCTCTTTTTAGCTCGGCCAGCTCGCTCACAGATAGCTGATGTTCCCCCTGTTCTTTTTTACCTGTTTCCTCTTTCGTTCCCGCATCTTGAAGTCCTCCTCTACGCTCCAGGGTATGCGGCTCGCTGCGTTATGTGAGAGAGTCGGCCTTCAGGGGTACTTGGTTTTCCGTCTTAAAGTCTCTTCTTGTGGTTCATCGGCACATGAGAGAGGCCATTGCTTCCCGATGTCTCTGTAGGCTCGGGTAGAGCGTTCCAAGAGCTTTTCCCGAGCTCATGCGGAGACGCCTTTTACTAGACTCAGGCCAAAGGGTGAATCGGGCTCGGTGTCCTACAACCCTATAGATCACCGCCAGGACTGATGTGTACTGGATATCACTTTTTTTCGGTTCCCTCGGCTGACTCTCCGAGTCCCTCCGAAGATAACAGATGCCGGGCCCCATGGTCGACCCCCCGTGAACAAGTGGACGCGCGGAGAATATAGGCCTCCATAGAACTCCCTCGCTCGAGGAATCGAAATCCGCCATATAGTGTCCCTTCCCCCCAGCAGATTTAGACTTATAAGAGGCCCAACGAGGCGGTGAATGAAGCCCCCCGCGCTGCCCGCTCCCCTCGCCCCGGACCTTCTCCTTTCCTCGACCAGCCTGAGGGTCCGGGAGTATCCGGAAGACCCCCTCCTCTCTGCTTTTCGAAGGAATGGTCCTCTTCGGGCGCCAAGAAGAAGATTCTTTTTTTTCCTCTGGCTTCTTTCTCACCTCGATCGTCATGCTCGCGTCTGGTCCATGAGGCGCCGGAAAAGACTTCCCTCTCTCCTTCATAACCTTTTTTTTTGAGCTATTCTTTGTACGTGCTTGCGCGGCCCCTCGGGCTTTCCCCCCGGACCTTTCTTTTCCTCTTACCTATAAGCTCTTTTAGCCTGCGTCCTGTCATTGCGCTCCTTAACTCTTCCAACGACAGCCTTCTCCGCTTTTCCCTGCTCCCGCTCTTGTTCAGACCACGCTCGAAACCAATGGTCCACGTTTTCTTTTGCGCGGTCGCGCGCAGGAGATCTACTCGGATTAATAGTCTTTGGCCAATCGACGCGGACCTTTCTGGCAGACCCGATTCAGCGATTCTATCAGAGCATTTCCCCCCCCCCCCCCCCCCCCCTTAGAGTGTGCTGTCTATGGTCGCCAAGTATCTCTTTCAAGAGAGTAAGTTAGTGCGCGTATGACAGGAGGTTGAGCATCTCTTCTCGTCATCGTTACGGTTCTCCCCTTCGATGAGTCACCCCCCCGCTATTCCCGCATCGCGACGCACCAATCCTGAAGAGCCCGTAGAGTGGCGGGCCTCTTGCCGCCCACCTTTGCTGACCTACCGCGACCTCCCTTAAGGAGCTCTTTCGTTCCAGAGCTGGACGGTCTACCCTAAGTCCTTCTAAATACAACGAAAAGTGCCTCGTCTCATGGCCCCCTCTCCTGCCTTTTTCCTTTGTCCACGCGGTGTCGGCTTGGCTCTCGTTGGCCTTCATTTGAACCTTGAGTGCTGCTGCTTCAGTAGCCAGCAGCTGCATTTTTAATCACTCTCATTCCCCGTCGCATCTCTTCCTGAAGGACTCGTTTCCGGCTCACGTGGCCCCCTTTCGTCCCTGGATTTTTTTTTCTTCGCAGTCGCGCTAGCCCGAGGAGCCCTTTTTTTTTCCCCTACTAGTGGCCCCGGATCAGACGGCACGATCAGTCCGGACTCCTTGTGTTTGGAGCACGAGCCCGAATCTCTCCAACTACACGTCGGTTTCTTGGTCGAGTGCGCAGACGCAGCTGTTCCAACTCCCCGTCGTGTTTCTTTGTTTTACCCGGCGCGCAACCCAATGCCCGCACGTCGATACAGTCACAAAAAGTCTTCGAAGCTCCTTGGCGCAGTGACCGTAACCTTCAATTCTAAGTTTGTGCGTGAGACCTATTCGAATGTGTCGAAGAGTTTTCGCGGTGGTGATAGCTTGGTTTGAATCTTGCTCAAGTAGGGTAGTGCGCTTTTCGCTAGTGACCACTTGCACGCCAACGCATATTTCTGCAAGGCCCCAGCCCCTCTCTACTCTTGTTTTCTGTTTCCCTTTCTTCCTCTCTTAGCTCGCCTTCTCCCCCCTGGTTATCTTCGTCCTCAGAGTGCGCGCAGTTCGTTGACAGATTGGCTTACCTTTTTCTCCCCCCGGAGTCCTGGCTCCTCGCGCCGCCCGACCAGGACGTTAGGACTCGTCCTTCCCCGTACACGCCCCTTCCGGTTCCCCCGGCCCTGGTCGATACTCGCGGCGTACCGTTTCGCTTTCCCTCCTGGCTTCCATGTCGAGCGCGACTCTGGCGACTTTTCCATTTAATGATCACCACGATTTCCCTATTTTTCAGGGGCTTTTCTCTACTCACCGACCAGTCTTTGAGCAGACAATTCTGTTCTTTTGCGCGTCTCCTCCTAAGAGAATGTTGACGTTTCGCCACGGCCTGGCCTTCCTTCGTTTAAGTCTCTCCCCCCCGGTCGAGTCTGTTTTTTTTGGCGCCGTGATCGGCCCGCCCTTCTGACGATACATCTTGCGCACCAGGCGAGTTCTGAACAGCTGATGCCCCCACTACCCCCCTTTTCGAGCTTTCCGCCCTCTTCCCGTCGTACTTCCCCAACCTGCTTCAGGGTTCTTACCGCCACGACCCTTCTCCCTCCTAACTTCGACGGCGGAGCAGTGTGCCTCCGTTTCTGCGATTGGAGCTTACCTCTTGGTCATCTCAGGTCCTCGACTAGGTCCTTTTTGAACGCAACGACGCGGTACGCACCTTTTTACTCCTCCATCGTTCACTTTACTGTCATGAAAGCGAGATGCAGCTGTGAACGGGGTTAGACCGACGACTTCCCGACCTCTTTTTTTTGTCTTCTGCCTTGTCTGTTGACCCCAAGGCAACCGGATGCGTGGTGCTTGGCTCGAAAAGGATGACAGCTCTTTGAATCGCAGTTCTTAACTAGGAGACCGCCGCTTTGGACCCCCCGCGCTGCGTCCCGCCCCCCAGGGTGCCGCTTTCGTAATTTTTTGGTTCTTTACCCCCATTTTTTTCCAGGGGGGGTTTTGGTTTTTTTTTGTGATGTTTTTTTTTTTTCTTTTTCTTTTCCAAGCTCGGACGGCAATAGGATCGGTTCTTGAACTGTTATCATGGCCGTCTTTTCTCGCTGAGGGGATTTCCAATAGACTAACCCGTCTCTTACGGGGACGACCTTTCGAGAAAGGTCATGGAGCACCTGGAGAATCCCGCCGGCGAGGGAAAAAGCCTTCATCTATGTTCCTCACCCCCTTCTTTTTCCCTTTTGTTTTGAGTGAATCTCGATCTCCAGAGCTCCCGACTCCTCCTCGTGCGATTTTCCCGCCCTTTGGACCCCTCGTCTCGCTCATCGTAGGACGATTTTTTTTCGTTCTCGCGTGCGTTTTGATTTCATCTGTATTTTTTTCGGCGCTTGCCCTAGTGCCAGGACCCTGCCCACTCGATGGTCGACTCGTCCTTAGTCGCCACATGCGTTTTCCCTGACGCCTCCTACCATATCCTCTGCCCGAGGCTTGCCTAACACCATGGGCCCTGAATGATGTGCACTCCGTGGAACGTTTGTTAAATACCTCTCCTCCTCTCGTGTTGTTGCGCTGATGATGCCCACCGATTTGTACTGGGGATTCACGGTTGCAAAACTGTGGTACCTTAGCATAGGGGTGGTCTAGTAGGGATCCTTTAGGGGGATATCGCGTAGCGCCGTGACGACATTTTTTTTTCGCCGTGCTCCATCCGCCACAGCTGATCGGTTCTTGTCTTTACTCCTTGGTGCCGCCGGATTCCCCTTAGGAAGATCAAGCGCCTCGCTCGAACGCCCGTCGTAGACCTCGCCTTTTTTTTTCTGCTGGCGTGTCAACCTACAGGTTTTTTTCCCCTCGTTTTTGTTGGACTCGGAAATCGACGCTCGGTGGTCTGTACTCCCTCACGTTTTCCCGGGTTGACTGTTTTGGGCCAAGCCTTGACCCTTCCCTTTGGGGTGGGTGTGCCCGATCTTTTTTCCTCCCCGGTTTCATCCAAGGCCCCGTTTGAGCCCCGATCCGTCTAGCGTGATGGCTGTAAATCCTTTCTGAGCTCCGTCACGGCCGACACCCGGCATGGAAAACAGGTTCCCGCTCCTTCCGTGGGCTTCCTCTGCCCTCTCCCCCCTACGAAGGTCCCCCCTGGTGCGAACGTCATCGTTTCCGTTATACGTGGATCCTTTGGTTCCCGTGCCATGAAGTTTATTGACTCTCCTAGCGATGCCGCTACGACCGGCCTTTCCACCAACTCGGTTTTTTTCCCCCGACTCCTTTTAGCGGGCCAGTGGGTCCGCAATTCCCGCGCGATGTTCCACTTCTGCAGACCGCCTTGCCGTCTTTAGTCGTTCTCTGAAACGGTTCCCCCCGCTTTCGGGTCGGGCGTGGGTTCAAAGCCTTATTTGATTCCATAGGCCCACGAGGTCCTCCCTGAACGACCGCGTGAGCGGCGCAGCCTCATTCTTGTTCTCGTTTGTTTCGGTTTTTTTTGGAGACCGGTCTTGCGTGGTCCATGGGTTCCTAAGGGTTATCACCGAAGTCCTCCTGTGGAGCGGATCTTCCCAGCTTTTTTTGTGGTCAGCCAGTTTGAACGCCTTTGCTCCAGAGCCGTTTTCTAGTCACCCGTGGCGCTCGCGGCGTCGCCTCGACGGTGTTTCTTTCACCGGGCACGATGCGCGGCAAGGCCCTGTCGGGGACGTTAAGACTTCCGCCCAGGATTGCGGACGCGGGCCCACAAGAACGCCCTTTTAATCTGAGATTGGCCCCGTCCCCGGGCTTGAGATAGCCCTTATTGTTTTTCTCGTGTTCGTACATGGTGGGGTGTGAAAAGTCTCCTCCCCGGTTTTTTCTTTTCCCCGTGATGGCGACCTCGGCCTGCGCCCCGGTTCCCGCCGAGCGGAGTGGAAAGCGCCCTCAGGTTTTCGCCGGCGATCGTGTTTCTCCGGGGACCTAATTTGGTCCGGTTCGGCGCGAAGTCCCGCCAGAGGGAGGCGCGATTCCGTCGCCAGCCCGCCCTTCTTTCACTCCCCTGCACTCGGCGGCGCGAAATAACGAAGGTTTCGCCATCTAGTTTTCCGCCTTGGATTCCCATTCCGATCCCCCCCTCGGGACCGAATTGACCGGTTCTTTTTTTCCGTTGTCTTTATTGCGTGGGCGTTCCAATTTGTGCCTTTTTCCCTTTGAAGCGATTTAGCGCACAACCCCTGCGCACCTACTCAAGGGATTTCTTTCGGCCTATTCACCCGACGACTGGCTCCCAGGCCCTGCCTCACCAGCTCTTTCATTTCCGTTTACGGCACGAACCGTCTGTCGCCTATAGAGGCGCTTCTTTTCCGCTGTCCGGGCGGACGTGGGTTTCGTTTACCCAACCCCTGAAAGCTAAGTTTGGCGACGAAGGACCCTTTCGCGCCCAAACGTGTAGGTGGGTTGGAGATATTTTTCGTGATCCGGATGTGAGGAGAAGCAATGTTCTTTCGTAATTAGATCCCCTCAGTCTTGTTTTTTTGCAACGATTTTGCCACTCCCTCTCCCTTCCGAAGCCTCCTCTTCTCCCCTTTCGCGACCTTAGTATTCCTGTATAAGACCTCGTTGATAGCGGCCTGATTCGACCGTGGTGTCTCCCCCTTTTTTGATTGATGTCGCAATTGCTACTGTTAGCTTGAGAGTCTTTGCGTTAAGGGTTTGTTTTACGGAGAAAAGCCGACTTACAAGTCTCGAGGTTTAGTGGTGAATTCTCGGGCAACTCTTCCTTTCGAAGAGAACGTGGCGCGTGGGCTGCACTTTACACGCTCTTAAAGACGGAAGAGCATGCGATTTGCACCTTGAGCGAAATCCCACCAGGTTGCGGAATAGGGGCCTCAGATTCCTGCCCTTTCCGTTCTCTCTTGATGGCGTCCGGATCCTCTGCGCGGTCATCTCGGATCGACCTTCTCCGGACTCGGACGAGCTACGATTCCTGCTCACCGGGTTCGCGCTTGAACAACCCCTTCTTCGAACGCGCGGGCGGAGGAAAGATCGGACGCTAGACCTCACCCCGCTCGCCCCGCGTCGGAAGCGATCCGCTTCATATTGTTTGTCGGCCAGAGGGCTGGCGAGGCCCCCGCGCGAGGAAGAGCCGCTTTGGCCGCGCGCCGCCCCCGACCGTTTTCCGCGCGCACGTAGGATCGCAGGTCCTCTACCTAGAACGAGAGCGGAGGGCAGCAAAAGGCCCCGCTTTGAGGGACAGGCGCGTCGCTGCGTCGGGCGCCAAGCTTTCCGAAGAGCGCGAATTTTCCTGCCCGCGAATGCTGGAGAGCGTGATTTCTCCGGTCATGCGACATAGGGAGCTGTCCCCCGAGTCTCCCCCCTCTGCGAGGCACCGGACACGACGTTAAAGATCTCTATTTCTCCCTCGTTTTTCGTCTCTTACGTCGTGGTTTCTCGTTGCGTCTTGCCATCGGACATCCGATGCGGAGTTGACCGGAGAGCTTCAGCCGTCGCCTGCCCTTCTTTCGCCCTCATTCTTACGCTGGCGCCCCGCACCCGAGAAAACCGTTTTTTTTTTCCTTTCCCCTTCGCCTTCGACTTACGACGCCCCTCGCTCGATCTCTGTTTCTTTAGGGATCCCCATGCGCTTCGACGCTTTCCCTTCGGCGTGTTTAGCCTCGCCGGCGTCCTCGTTCGTTTCTAGCTTCCTTGCCTGTCACCCACGACATGAGGAGGGTTCATCCAATACCGGGTTCCTGGTGGAGTTCATTGGCGGTCGACTTCTCTCGTTCCCGCCGTGTTCGCGCCCCGGTTTCGAGCACATGGTGTTTTTTCGGCACGCGTTTTCCCTCGGGTCGCGGTGTTTCCTCCCCCCTGATGGACCCTTTACAGACTCCGATGTCCTAGTACTCGTAGGTGGAGCCAGATCCCCCTCTCTTCCAGCCCCTTGGCCTGAGTCCCTTTTTGCGACGCCGCTTCCTACCCGCTATTCCGGTCTACGCTGGGACGCTGTACTTGTCGAGATAGCGCCAACGGTCATGGACTGATGGCCCCTACGGGCACCCCCCCCCACTCGACCGTTGAGATTTTATTTATCCCCACTTGAACCTTGAGCCCGCGTCTCCGCCTCCAGGCCCCAGCGACCACTTGCCCGGAACCACGACGTTGCCTTCTATGATCGGGAGGTCCGATGTGCGCATCACGTACGATGCTGGAGTCGTCGAGATCTGCTTATCTGGTTAGCTATGTCCACCGTCACGCCGGTCTTTTAAGGCAGAAAGACCCTGTTCCCCGCTCCCTTAGCGCGCCCGCCCAGCCCTGTGGCTACCCGAGGCCTGAAGTTGATTTGAGAGCCGCCAAAGAGGGTGGTGCGGAGTGGGAGCCCCACGCCTTTCGAGAAAATTTTACCTCGGTCTGTTGATGGCGCGCCCCCCCGGCGTCGCGTGACAAAAAAGAGCCCTCCCTCCCCGACGCGCAGTCTGGGCGTCATGACCCGGAAAGCGACGGCGTGAGGAGAGCGACTCCCTGGATCCCTTTTTGATAGCGGAGGCACTGGTTACAGGAGGACCCCGGGGCCAGTTTGTCCTGCGTCGCCCGAGAAACCCTCCGCCCACGCCTAGCCGTCACATGCCCCCTTTTTTTAATGCATATTGGCGTATCCGTGTCCTTCTCTCTCGTATACTTTCTCCTTCGTTGTGCGCGCAGGTTTGCAACGTCTTTGCTGGTGTAGGTCTCTGGTGGCGCCTTTTTTTCGCCGCGGGACTGGTTTGTATCCCCCCTTTACGCCTTTCGCCGGGATGGTAGTGCCAACGCCGTCTTGGCCGCTGGGCGCCTTTTCCGATCCCTCCGACAGGCGCGACTCCAGTTTGTACCTTTTCCCCTGAGTCCTCTTTCGGGCATCTCTCGCGCGGTGGTTGACAATACTTCGTTGTTGTGCCGCCCCGGCGCGCTCCAGCCTGTGCCCAAGCTCTTTGGTTTCCCCCAGAGTCACGTCCCCTGACATTCCCGTGCCCATAAAACAGTGGAGGAGCGCTCTCGCGCACGGTTCTGCCGTTCCCAAATCTGTGCCCCCGCGGTTTCCAGCGTCGGTTGGGTTTTCTTCCTCGTCTTATCTGTAATGTTCTGTATACGATTCTATAGCCTCCTCTCTCCTCGCGCTTCTGACGTTAGTCCGAAGAGCGTTCGGGAGTCAGCTATGGGCATCTTAGCGCACTTCTTCTCCCCCTTTTCAACAATGGTCTGAAAGAATATGAAAGTTAGTTTTTAGCTCGTTAGGACGCTCCTGCGCCTGCGGTATGGCTCACGCGTGTCGCGTTCATGAACCCTCACGATCCGTGATCCTCTCAATCTTGCGATACTTATTCTCATCGCTCGCAGCTCTTCTGCCCTCGCTCTCTCGTGATATCGGCCGGTCTCTCTCAGAGATTGAGATGGTAGAATGAGCCGATCTTTACGCAAACGCCTTCTTGATCTCTCCTGTCCTATTGCTCGGCGTGAATAGACGCTACAGAACGGCGAGAGCCAAGAGAGGTAGAGGCGTCTATGACTCGGACCGGTCTCTGCTCATTTGTTTTATCCTCCGAGGCTAAGACTTGGATCGTTGTGAAGGGAGTCTTTCAAGTGCGGGTACGAGTTGAATGGCCCCTCGGCCAGTGGCGCGACGCCACCGGAAGCCCTGATGTTTTAACAGCGAGCCTTGTGATCCTCGATGTTTTTGCGAGAGAGTCGCGCGCACTCGTCACCCTCTCTCAACGGTCTTCCATCCGCCCGATGAAAGGGAGATCATGAGAGTTCACGTTAGAGATTGCAGCTCAGACTTGGCCACCAAAAGACTTCCGTCATCGCCAGCCCCGTTTCACGCGCACGCCCGGGCAAGATTCTGCAAGGCACATCGGAAAGTTGGTCTCCCCGGCTACGACGTCCCCCATCGTAGTCGTCAGAGGTGCAAAAGGCACGCGTTGTAGAGCGGCCCTCATTATTCTCGAGCCTCGTGCCGGTCGTCATTACGGCTTTTGATTTTGGCGTTGCTTATTTTGTCTTTTCTTTTTCACCTTGGTTGGGTGATCGTTCTTCTTGCGGTTTTTTTTTGATTCACGCGACGCTGGGCAAACCCTCTGAAGTCATAGATCCCTTGGGGCCATGACTTCGTTTCTCTTGCACTCGTTCGTATCCGTGCGTCCTCTTTCGCTTCGAGATTTCCACTCACCTAGTATTCATCCGGGTTTCTTGCTCCTATCATTCCCTCCCCAACCAGTTGGAGCCTTTAGCTTTGACACCTTGAGTAGAAATAATTTTTGGCACCAAGTGCATCCTAGTGGAAAGGCTCTTTTCCCCGCTTATCATATGGACAAACAAACCCCTAACTATTTCTGTGGTCCATACCAGATGGTCGCTGTTACAATTCAACATCGCCCGCCTCCAACATTTTTTTTTCCTCCTCGAGAGTCCCCTGCGTCGTGGAATCGCTCCAGCTTCCCTGGCGATTCCCAGCAGTGGACGTCCCTGGCGGACATTTATCCGTCATGAAATTCATGTCCCCCTCTGTTCCTACGGTGGTTGTTTTTCGAGTCCTTATCTTGTCCGGTTTTCATCCGTCGCCACCGGCGATGCCCATGCCAGCCCCTGTCCACCACCGATTCCTCCCCTAATTGCCCTGGATTCGCTCCTACTGGCGTTTTGCGCGACCGCGACCACTTCAACAGAAGCAGACGGCTCCTGTCCTCGCCCCGAGCTTGATGGACGTTTCCCCCCCCACCCCCCCCCCCCCCCATTTAGGCCCTCCGTTGACCCCATCTAGATTTTATAATATCCTTGTTTTTTAGAGTCTCTTGAGCACGAGTGCCCACGGTTTTTCCCCACGTCCCCCAGAAGTTCGCCGATACTGGCCGGTAGGATCGTGCTTGTTTCGCTGAGGTCCGCCAGCTTTTCCACCTTCGAGAGCACTTTCGCAGCAGATTCTCTCGTCCACAGGTCTTTCCCCCACTTTGTTCCCCCCAGTTTTCCGGATTCGCTCCCACCGCCTAGGTCCCCCAACAAAAGTCGTATTACCTCGCCGGACTTTTTTTCCTTTGCCCCCACCCAAAGTTCTTTCCTCTGACCCCCCGTCGTTCCCCCCCTCTCCTAGGACACCGCGGTTTTAGTATAAGGACCAGCGCACGTTGGCCACCGCCGCAGTCGTGTTGAGGGGGGTAGGGTTTCGTGCCCTCCTCTGTTCTCGCCCGTGTAGAGTTACTCAACTTGTGCCTCCCGGCTTCTAGCGGAATCGGCACTTTCTCGCTTTTCTGATTGCCTTTTTTTCCTCCGAACCTGAGAAGGAATTCAGAAACTACGCCCCTCTAGATGGGCCCTCTAACTCGAATGAATCCGATACACGCTTTAGAAAGCGGTCATGGTAGGACCGCACGGGATGCTAAGACTCTGATTCTCCTTCTCGAGAACCTACTTGGTGCAGGCATGAGTCAGTGCTGCTTCCCACCACCGTTTTCCATAAGGCCCTTTTTTGACCCCCATAAATTCCCCCCCGCCAACTCTCCTCCTATTTCTCGGAAGTAGTTCGCTACTTTTCCTTTTTCCAAACCCTTGAACCGCTCATCTCCTCGCTTTGACCGCTCATTGAACTTCCCATTTCGTTTTAGAGTGAAAAGGTTTCCACCCGTTTTCCCTTGTCCTTTTAGGGTTTCACGCTTCTAGAGACCTCTTCCCAACCGAGGCCCTTTTCCCCCCCCCCCCCAGGAATCCCCCTTTGAAAGCAGTTCGCCTCCGTTCGCCGCCTCCCTTGTTCTTTACTCGGCGCTCTCCTTTTGTCGACGGTCGTTACGATTCTGTTTTGGAAACGACTTCTCCGGGTTTGCAGAAGTACTCTAGGCGTAGCTTTTTTGCGCTCTCCTCCCACAAACTATTTTGTGGCTGCGGGACTCAGATGGAGTGTCTTCGATCTGCAACCTCGAAGGTGAGAAAGATTGTGTCCTCGTAATAACACCGTTTTTATCGATAAACGACCTTGTTTTGAGATAAAAGGGGACCTCTGGCGGGCGGCGTTTCTCGGCCCCTTGACTTTCCGGGTTCCCCCCCCTTCCGATTCCAGCTTTGCGCGCGCCGCGGCCCCCCGCAAAGAGAAACGAAGGAGATATTTTCTTTCGTCCCCTCGGCTGGGCTAACTACGAAGATGGCATAGGTTCTGATCGTTCAAGTTCACAAACACCAAAACGTACGCCTTGGCGTTTTTTTTTCCATTCTTCGTCTTCCACCCCGTCGGTTTTTCGTCACGGCCCCAGCCGGTAGCCGCTGCGTAAGCCATTCCTCCTCCTTCCTCTCGTTGTCGTACCTTGGAATGACGATCCTGAACTTTTTTTTTCCGCGTCCGGCGCCACAGGGATCCCCCCTCCTTCGACGTCCCCGCCCTCCGCTTCCCACTGCGCTCTGAGGCTTTGAAGAGACAACTCCTGGTACCTCGCCCTTTCGTGAGTGGCACCAGTCCCCCCCAGAGGTCCCTCAGGAATTGGACTCGTGGTTGGAAGTGTCGCCTTTTTGGCTTCCCCTGGTTGTCCGTGTGCTAACGAGCAGATAATGCCCCACTTTCCCCCCCAGCCTGCGACCCAAGGCTTCCCCCCTTCTAACCCCCGTTCCCCCCTATGCCGACAGGGTTCACATCAGTATTTTATTTCCGCTCCGTCTAATTCCGTTTACTGTCGTTGAAGCCCGTAGGAGAGATCTCCGCTTTGGTTTTTTGTGCCCTCTTTGTCGACCCCGGGTGTTTTAAGGTTGTCCCTTCGGTTAAATACCCCAGCCTTTTCCCTGTCCTTAGGATTATTGGGTCACCCAGATTCTCTCCACTCTACTACCGTCGCCCAATGGTAGGGGGTGGTCTTCCTCCCTTCCCTTCCCCGATCGTCTTGGCACAAGCTACTGTTCGAAGGCGCCTATTTACTTATAGTGCATCTGATTTTTCCCTCCTTTGCCTGCACCGACCTCGATGTAGAAGACTCCCTCCCAGCGCTCGCGCAAGCCTCTCCTCGATGCTCCAGTTAGAGACCGTTTTTT
>Ga0179593_1712926_pt1 | contig 13552 bp, 10 predicted proteins | sample CZODoug2_1_08_16_FD_185931 | JGI IMG/M metagenome (GOLD analysis project Ga0179593, IMG submission 185931) | Vadose zone soil fungal communities from Angelo Coast Range Reserve, California, USA - CZODoug2_1_08_16fungal (PacBio error correction) | ecosystem: Environmental > Terrestrial > Soil >... | reverse complement strand
CCTGAGCGTACGGAGAGGCACCCTCGAGAGCGAAGAGTCCCCCCCGAGTACCTCTGCTGGCGACAGGTGTTTCCAAGCGGGCAACCTAATGGCATCAGATGGGCGTATTTCCTTGCGACCCTCTTTTTTTGCAGGCCCGTGGCTTGCCGGGGCCCCTTAGAAGATGAGCAGCCACGCGGCGATTCAGCTCGGCTTCTGTCAGAGCCCTTCCAGGCGTTCAACCGTCTACTGCCCCTGACACATGAGCCCGGAGGGGGATGGGATCTGGAGGACCGCTGATCACAGTCGTGCCCTGGCCCAGGTTAGATAGTTCCCCCCGAAGGAAGTTCTTTCGTGGAAGGCCTTCCTGAATACCTTCTCGCCGGATCCGTTAAGGCTTTCCTTCGCCGCCGATCTCACCTTACCTCGAGAACTGACTCCTCTCGGAATGGGATCTGCATCCAGGGTTATCGCAGGTCAACGCCTCTTGATAATGGTCGTCTTGGGAAGTTCCCCTTCGACTACTAGTTAGGAGCAACGTTTCTCCCCCCTCTTGGGAGGGCGCGTTTTCTCCTGTCACTTTAAGTTTTCCCTCGCGAGCGTTCCCGAGACGTCGGAAAGGGGTCGGAAAAGTGACTTCCTGAAGGGTGCCCCTCCTCCGAGCCTCCGCCCTCCATGTCCGGTTCAACTTTCGCTCTCACAGTCCCCACTTCTTAAGAGCTACGCAATCTCCCTCCCCCCCGGAAGCGAAGCAATAGCCCGAGGGCGGGGATTTAAGGAAGCAGTTCTGGCAGGACCCTATGTCACGTCATGAACTTCCTCTTCCTAAGGCATGCTTCGAGGAAAGCTGAAGAGGTTACGGATCGCAATTACTTTTTCCCTTGTCGGACAGTTTTTTTCCTTTTAACTGACAGGTCCGGATAGAAGACGCGAGTTGGTGATTTCCCCAAGAGACACCTCCTTCCCCTTTTTTTCCATGGTGGAGTAGTTGCAAGATATTTCCCCCAGGGAGCTCCGAAGTAAGTACGAGACCGGACAGATCCTTTTTTTTTCTTAAAGAAGTTCTTAAGATTTCCAAATTTGGTGTTTACGACTCTCCCGCAGTAGCGTTACCTTTACTTTTGCGGTTCAAGGATCTTGTTCGTGCCCGGAGGGAGCCGTCCCGGTATCCCGTGCCTTTAGAAGACGTTCGAGTCGAAGTGGCAGAAGCTAGGATTCGTCTAAAAAGGCCCCCCTTGTAACCTTGAGGACGGACAAGGAGTCACAGGACAGGGATTGATTTAAAGTGCCCTGTTGCAGGAGTCCACAGACGTCTTCTTTCCCAAAATTCCGAGTTTTGTTTAGAAGGAAGCTTTCAAAGAAAGGTCTTTGCAAAACCTCCCCAGTTTCTCTCTTGGAAAGTTAGACAATCTATCTGGAAAGACCTCTCTTTGGGAATAACCACAATAGAATAGGAAAACTCCCCATCTTCCCCCCTTTCATTTTCATGGAGAGCGGACGCGAAGCATCATCTCCGGGAGATTCCTTTTCAAAGACCTCCAGAGTACCCCGTTCCATGGTATCGTGCTCCCCGGCTACTCCTCAAATCAATCCATCCCCCCGAAGTCAGAGCCTTCAGATGGTAGGCCCCCTTTTTCCCACCACAGTTGGACGACTGAATCCTCCTCTCCGGAAGTGCATCCCACAATACAAGGAATCAAATGCTCTTTCCCTTTAGGATCCCGGTCCCACTCCTCGACAGGTAATTTCTGACGCTCTTTGACAACGCTAGCAACGGAGTCCGGACGATGGACGTATCCCCCGACTTAGGTCCCCCTTTCTGGTTGAGTGCTCCGGGTCCGGCCTCCTTGCCTTAGAAACCCCTGTCAAACATTTCCCCTGGGACATGTCCCAGTTCGATTATGCCTTGGCTTTTTTTTGTGGCTGTGAACGTATCCCTGTATTAAGAGCCCGGTGTGTCGGGAGTTCCGTTGGCCCTCAGTTGTTCTACTCCTTCGCACACGGCCCTCCCCCCTGTGCACATCTGTTTTGAGGAAGAGGATTTCTGTGCTAATTTCTTTTTTAGGTTGCCGGGGGAGGTAGATGTAAAAGAAATCGTGTTTCCCTCATGAGTGTCTTCGGTGTTCTCTCGTCTGCCTTTTTTTTTGAGGGTGTTCTTAGTAACCTAGGGCTCGAATCGTCGTCCCTTCTTTGGAATTGACGCAGGTCCCTTTCTTTTTTAAATAGAGTCTGCTGGAAGGGTTAGTGAAGCATTAAGGAGTCTGCCCCCTTTTCCTCATTAAAGGACTTTTTCCCCCGTCGGTCCGCTTTTTTAGTTAGCAGCGGCTTTCCCCCCTTCGGGGAATGCGGTCACGATGAGGCGTCCCTTTGATCCTGGCGAGCCCTTTCCCCCAAGATATGGTTCAGAAGATTCCGATCTTTCCCGTTACGAAGTTTCTTTCAGTGAAAGAGTAGTATTGTCGGCCCAGTCCCTAAGAAGGCCATCCTTCTTTCGGGAGAAGTTTTCCCCCCCGGCGGTGTTCCTCGGGCTTATGAGAATGGATTGAAGATTTGCTTTTCAGAGTACGGCGATAAGTTCGTACCTGTGGCAGCGGCCCACTTAGCAGTCCCCTCGAGTACCTCGTTGAGCAGGCTTTTCCGAAAGAAAGGCGGTCCCCTGGTGAAGCGCTTCCTCAAGGTAGGGGAGATGCCTGCCCGGCGCCGGTGCTTTTTCAGGCGAAGCGTTCTGGACTGACGAACTTCTTATCGGGGACCGGAGCGTCCCCTCCATGCGAAGGAACGTTTCCCCCCCTCTGGTAATCGGTCCATTGCTTCGACGACTTTCTTTGACGCAGGTCTCCGCTGCTTGTTTTTTCACCCAAACGGCTGCGGCGTCTCCGGAATGGCCTCAATTCCATTTCCTTCGGACAGGCGAAGAAGATAGGGTTTCTGCCGGGGGTCCACAAGGCTCCCCTCATGAATCTCTCTAGTTGGAGACCCCCGGCATTAGAACCTGCGCTGGTCCCCCTTTGTGAAGGGAATGGATCCCCTCATAGCAGCGGGGTGGGTCAACAAGAAGCATTGCAGTTCGTAGGACAGGCTTCCCCTTTTGGGTCGACCTCCCTCGTGCATCTTCCTCCCCTCTCAGTTTTTCTCTTTCTCTGAAGGATGTCTTCAGGTCCCCTTCAGGAAATAGCGTAAGTTCACTGCCGCGCACGGGAGATAGCCCCTCGCCACGCCCTGAGGTGACCCCGGTTCCTTGACTCCCGATACCGTACCGGTCCTGCAGCTGCTTTTCCTTTCCTGAGGCCCGGTCAGGTTTCTTAGAGAATTCGGCATTTCTCGGCCCAGTACCTGAACCTTTCGAAGAGGTCAGGAATCCTTTTTTTTTCCTCTGGACCTCTTAGAGTTCTCCCCCCTGTCCAAGACGGCCCGTCGTCGTGACTGTTTCCCCTCCCAAAGAAAGACCTTTGTTTCCGGTTAGAAGCCGCTCACTCTGGCACCTCGTCGTCCCCTCCCCCTTTTGTTGAAAGCTCCTTCGGCAGCACCTTTCTTGCCTCCGACCTTTGACCACTACCCTAACGCTTCATGGCCAGTACTGTTCCTAAACAAGATGGAAGGTTGTCAGCATAATGATGTTTTTCCCCGAATCAGGATCTAGCAAAACGAACACCTCGAAGCCTCAGCCCCCAGAGGATGCGACGCGTCAGCCACCTGTGACGAACCCCCCCCCCCCCCCACCTGACTCGAATCTCCTCGCAGGCCGGCGCAAGTCCCCCCCTGCTGCCACATCGTTGACGCGCGAGCGACCGCCCCCCTTTCTCCATTAACGCCCCTTTTACAGACATTTTTTTCTGCTGCCCTGCGGCCTTGCTGGGTCTTTCCGCCAACCTTGGCCAACGGACAACACCCTTACAGCCACACCGGCCCTCGACATACCTGGTTTTTCCTGGTTACAACGCGTCACCAGCCCCTGAATTGATAATCCCCCTTAAAGGGAGTTTAAGTTTGGACGGTTAGCCGACTTCCGTTCAGGCGTCTCACCCCGTCCCGTTTGTCAACCTTCTTTCTGGGTGTGGTTTCCCCGGAGACTATTATCCCTTCGGAAAGTTTTAGCTTCGGTCCATGCGCGCGTCCTTGGCTCGCTTACGCGGGAGAGCTCCCCCCAGGGAGAAGGTTTTCCAAGGGAGGAGTGGTCTGAAATCCCCTTTCGATTCAGCTTCCCACCTGGTTTCTTTGCCTGCTTCCTCCGGCCTGGGTACGTAGGGTAATGAAGGCTGAGATGTCTTTCTTGTGTTTTCGAGGTGAGGGTTGTTCCTCTCCTGGACCTTGGACGCCTTCCCTGTTTCCTTAAATCTGGTCCCCCGGATGTAAGTGGAGGGCCGCGCGTGGTCCCGAGAACGGATGTCCCTTGATAATTCTTTTTTCAGATGATTGTTCTCCGATGGTGGTAGCTCCGCGTTCTCGGCCCTACAAAAGGTCTGCTGGATGGATCGTTCTGAGGAACCGACACCAGAGGTTAGCAGGTGGCAAAGCATTTTTTTTTCCACGCTTAATGATTCCCCAGGCCAGTTTTTTATGTAATCTTACTTCCTCCCCCAAACGGCTACTTTATAAAGTAAAGGAAGGTGGCCGGCGGATTCCCCGTCGTTAAGTCTTTTTGACCCCGGCCGGGTTTTTCCCATTCCTCTGAATTTGCTGCGACGCGCAGTATTCCGGCCATGGCCACCATTCCCAGAGCTTTCGGGCAGCCCTTTCCATCAGGGATACTTTGACAGCACCTGGTAACCCCTCGATCCTTTTTTTTTCGGCATTTTCTAGCATGGCCTTGCTTATTGATGAGATGGAAGGGCGTCCTTGGTAAGGAATGATGATCGGTTTCCTGGATGGGGGACGCTTTCCGGCTAGCAGGACCTTTTTGCTCACTCCCTGGACTGCGAGTATGTCGCAGGCATAGATTTTACCATAGAAAGGATGAGGATTTTCCCCCTTTTTTTCTTTTCGAAATGTCGTCCCTGCCGTTATGACATGTCCTGGAGAGTAACCCGAGCTTTTCCGCCTGCCGCAGTTTTTTGCTTTTCGTTTCCGTTGACGTAGGGCATATTTCATTTCGGCTCAGGAAGGACAAGGGCCGGCACACATACCTCAGGTGTAATAGCTTGTCCTTTTTCGTAATCCTGCCTAGAGGGACTTTTTAAGGTAGTGTGTCCTTTGAGAGTTCCTTTTAACCCATAGTCGCCCTCTCCCAGGACTCTGTAATCGAGGAGACTCCTGATAAGGTTTTTCGTACCCGAAGCCCCCGGTATAAACAGGGACATCAGAAGAAGACTTTTTTGAACCTTTGATTACCCCCCCCTTTAGATCCGCGGCAGTTCACTCGCAACCTCCCTGGATCACATAGGCTGACCTGCGAGAACGGGAGATGCACTCCATTGAAGAGAGTCCTTTCGGTCCCTTTCTTTGCTTTCTTCCCCCGGAGCAGCCCCCCTTTAGAAGAAAGTAGGGTGGATGATATAGACTTCTTCAGATGCCCTTACTTACTGCTTTTGATTATCAACCTCCGAATGAACAGTTGGAACCTTTGGGAAAAAACATCCTCTCTAGCTCAAATTCCCTGAAACTTGGTTCAGATGCTAGGGCTCTGGATGGAGACATGTTTTTGCACAGAAGACGATTTTAATCCTCCCTGCGTGGACTTTTAGGCTTTCTTTTCCCCCTCTCCACTGGCCTGACCCAAACTCGATTTCCATTATCTCCGTCCCCCTGATGCCATGATGTGCCTTTCGAAAAAAAAATCATGCCCATCCTCTAGGAGACGCCCTTTTCCTCGCCCTTCCCCTCCCAGGCTCCGTTACTTTCATATTCTTACTTTTCCTCCTCCTTCGAGCTATTTCCTCTCGCAGTTAGGAGAAGTCTCCCGGAGATAAGAGTACGCCTCCTCTTTTCGTAGGCCCTCCTTTGCAGGAGCTCCCCTTTCACACATTTCCTTGATTGGGCCCTCTTTTTGCGAAATAGAGTTTTTTTCAGGGCCCGTGGTTCTCGTCCGGGGGAGTTTCCTTTTTTCCAGCCACTCCTCAAGAACTGCTCTGTGTCTGCCAGGCCGAGTGCCCTTGAGAAGAGACCCGACATGGGACTTCTCCCAACCTTTTTAGGGCTTCCGATCTATTTGCTTTGCACAAGTTGCCCCCTTTGTAATGCCGGCCCAGGTCTAGCACCGCCGGGCCGGGAGGCACTCTGCTCTCGTAGCACCACGTTACGGGATTCCTTCGTTGGCGGCGAAGCCTTCCCAAAGAATGAACTATTTCCCGCGCGGCATGGGCTCTTTTGGCAGATACATTTCTCGAAGGTCTCCTGGAGGCCCCTTGTTACTTCGGGAAAGGAGCCCTCTTAGAGAAATCGTTTTACTCCGCTGAGGATGGCCTTTGATATGTCCGCTAGCACGGCCCACTAGCTATCCCCCTGATAAGGTATGACTAGAGGAAAAAATCTCTCCGAGCCTTTCCGGCTCGGTAACGCTTTTTCTACACCGGTCGTCTTTTCCCCCAGAACGTGGCTCAGAATTCAGCACCTCTGAACACCTCCCTGCCCTTAGTGACACCTCCTGGGAGGTGAATTCCCCTCCCGCGAGCCGATTTCCGGCAGGATTGTCCTTCCCAGCAGTCACCTTACTGCGCTCTGGCCGGGCTCTTTCCGGCGCTTCCGCGAGGTGGTTTAGGTTTAAGCTTCTCGCCTGCCTTTTCAGACTTTCGAGCATGTTTTCACTTTTTCTGGGGTTTTTCTTCCTTCATAGATCTTTTGAGAGGGGTCCCCTTCCTATCCTCACACCCTTTGACGGCCTCGAGTCTCACGGTTTGGAGATTCTGATCCGATGACAGATGAGGGTCACTGAAGATCAGCATCCTCCCGTGAGCCTCTCCCTAGTTTTTGTCCATCTCACTGTTTTTGTAATGACGCCTTGCCGCATTAGAGGTTACCAGTGAGGCCCCTTCTCGACGTGAAAGGCAAGTGGACCTTTCTCGTGCCAGTGTCCCCTGTAGCAGTAATTCTTCCTTAAGGGAAGATCTCCTGGCGTCATCGTTCAACCGGAAGTCCTTTGTAACCTTGCCAGGAACGCTTTGATTTAAACGTCCTCCTTTTAAGGGATTAACGATCTTTGGCGGCCAAGAGTCTCTTATAAGACCAACCGGTGCCGCGGCCTCTTTAACGGTGGGGCAATCCCGCTGGTTTCTTCGGGCACAGCTCTCCCTGGTGCGAATTTAACCGCAAGCGCGGCCCCTTCGGAGTAACCCCCTCTCCCTGGCCACCTCCTTCATCAGCTGTGACGCGCTCCAGGGCCTTTTTTTTGCGAACCGCCCACGGACAGCGCGGTCCGCTCCTGGTTAAAAACCGGACTACTCAGCCCTGTCCCCCCCCCCTAAGCCGCCCCCAACCATCGAGATCTTTCCATGAAAGAAGTTTTCCAAAGGCCGTCAGATGTTAGCATCAGGCCCCCCCCCCTTCTTCATCGGAAAGCTCCTCCCGGGGCTTTCCCCCTTACCTGCCTGCACTGAGTCTCACGGCCTCCCGAAGTCATCAGCGCTCAGTCAGAGGCCGAAGCTGATAACAGGCAGTTAACTTTTCCTTCACTTTTAGACTACCCCCCCCTTTTCCTTTCTAACTGTCCATAAATGTCCCGGGGAGTCTTTCCCCGCTGCAGGCCCTGCCAGTAGTGAAGTTCCTCGAATCCCCCTGATTTTGCCCGGGACCCTTTTGAGTATCTCCTATGTTTTTCCACAGACGTGGATGGATGAACCCTTACCCAGGGTATGGTGTGTGGCCTTTTGACAATTTTCCCAAACTTTTACCCCTCACGCTCCTCAGTGTCAGCATCTGGAGCTATCTTATGTAGGTACCCCCCCCCTGGGTTATGGATATTGGGTCGGTGGATTTCTAGTCATTCTGGGAACCCCCTGGAGGACTTTTTGTGTTTCGAGCTCTCCAGGTTTTGCCTTTGTGTGTTAAGGTCTTTCCCAGTTGTACTCGTACGCCCCGCTGGCTGATTGAGGAATTTTTGAGCGGTAAGGTAGTTGTTCTTTCGGCAAGGGGTTAGTGAAATCCTTCTTTCTTCCAGTTGATTCCCCCCTTTTCAGATGGTCTTCGGCGCGTCTTTAGTCTGAAGCGGATTTTCCTTGGGGATTCTAGGAAGGATGCTTTTCGGGAGACTGAGATAAATTATTTCCTCCCCCGATCTTTTGAACCCTGTGAAGCTCGTACGAACCCTTTTTCAGGCCGCGTTCGTGCAAAGACAAGAAGACGCCCCCCCCCCCGGCCCTTTTGTTGGGATGAAAAGGCATCTTTTTCGAATCTCGGTTTCTGAGCAGGATCCCGACTCGACTACCTCTTTGTTAGTACTGCGAGGGGAATGAAGAATTCCTCCCCTACCGACCAGGGCACCCCCCTTTTTTTCCCCGAGGGGTCGGTTCCTGTAGCCAGACCGGCTGAGTCCTGTTGCCCACAGCAAGGTACGTTGGCGTCGTGATTGGGTTTCTCCTTCCCTGGCTCACCTGGAGACGGGTCCGGCGCCTCCCCCGAATTGGAGTCTCTTCTCCCGGCACAGAAAAGAACTTTCCAGAGGAACCGCCTTCCGCGTCATATGGTACCCATCTTCTACGCAGGGAAGGGTTCTGTCTCTAACTGGCTTCAGCTCCCTCCCAAGTCCCCCCTTGCCTGGCTCCCCCCTCAGCCCCCGGGCCAGGCGTTCGAATTGGCCGGGGTATTCCCCTCTCTCCATTTCCTCTCCTCCTTTTTTTTTTTCTCTAGATAGAGTTTTTTCCCCCTTCATTTCGCCCAGAGCGGCTTTTTTTCTGGGAATTGGGTCTGGTGGGGCGTGACACCAGGTCTGTCTCGACTGTAACAAGGCCCTTGAGCTCAGAATGGACAGATGACCTCTTTCGGACGTTAATGCTCTCTCTCTGCCGGTCACTTTTCCCGTGATTCTTTCTCGGTCAGTCACTTCCCCTCCCACGGTTCACTTGACTTTTCCTGCGGGGAAACCAGGACTCCCTCCGGTCTGGCTAAAGCCTCTACCCTTCCCTGCATGCAGGTTGTCAACTCGTCTCTTCGAGAATTCGCCCTCACCGATTTTTCATCCCTATAAAAGTCGCCGGTTAATAGAACCTCCCGGACATACTGATTCCTTCCCCGCTGGACCCTCCCCTTCTCCCTTCCCTTCCCGTCGTCGTGTTGACAGTCCCAAGTACGACCTTTCCTCCTTTTCGAAGCAGATCCCCCTCACTCACATAGTAGTAAACGGAGAACAAGATGTTTTTTAAGAAGTGGAGAGAAAGGTCCTCCTCTGCCTAGCCTTAACGCCTTCCTACCCGCACCGCGCCGTTTGTTCAAGCTGAACCCCTGGAAGGTATCCCCCGCCATCCTGATGGGGCCTCCCAACCCTTGGAGAATTCCGTCAAGGCTTCACCGACCTCTTTGCGAATCGTCTCACAGTCCACTGGGAGTCTTAAAACCCTGAAGCCCCAGACGGCCGCCCCCTACACATGTTTCTTTTCTGTCCCCAGAGTAGTGACGACTCGCGAAGAAAACCCCCCTCTCCTTCCAGCCCTTGTCAGTACCCTCTTTCTCCCCAGATGCCTCAATGTCCGGGTGCCCTTTGTAACCTTTTGCAACCTTGTGAAAACTGGCCACCGACATCCCACCTCTACCTTTCCCCAGCAACGTCTTGCTAAACATGCCCACCTCCCCTCCTGATAAAAAAAGGTTCCCTTGCAATGTGTGGACGTTGATTACGACGGACTTCCAGGGCACTTTCCCCCCCTCTCCCCCCATCAGTTATGTCGGCAAGTGAGGAGTCTTGTGAGGAGACTTTCCTTTCTGTAACGGAAGTTTCTCTCGGCGGGGGGCGGACGGGAGTTTTCTTCTGCGCTTCGAGCTCCGGTGTCAGGCTTAAGTGATCCGGGGCTGCTTTGCTTGCCACTGAAAGCCCTGCGGCTTCAGCCCCCTTTCATGGTTTTTCCTGCTGCCTCCCTTTGGGGTACCCGGCTGTGAATGAGCCTGAGCTGATCTCTTCTTGGTTGCGGGCTCTGGTGACTGTTTTTTCACGCGGTAGCGCCGTAAATAGAAAGTAGGTTCCGTGGATTCTGGGTCCGGTTCCGAGGCTTCATGCCCCTCATGCTTATCTTTGCAGAGGAGCTTGGGGGTTATAAGAAGTCTTCTTGATCCCGGACTCCTCTGGTGGCTCCTTAGACCCGCCCAGCTTTTTCAAGCAAAGTGGGAACCTTGAGGCAACTTGTTTTTTGTTTTGGGTAGGCTTTTAAATGTCTTTAGCGGCATATCCTGCTCTTGAGGACGGGCCGGCTAGACCCAGGAGTTCCTTTTCGCAGATGCGATTCCCTTTGGCACGGACGGGTACGATCTTTGCATTCTTCACGCGACTCGCTCTGATACCGGCATGTTCACCCCGAGACTTTGTCCGGGCACTGCACTGCCTTCCCTTCCGCGCCCTGGGACCCCCCGACTTCCCTTGATGGCCCCATACCTAGGGAGCTATTACACGGCCCCCTCGGACCGGGCTGTGATCGGTCCGCTATTAGTCCGCAGGCACGGTTCCCAATTTCTCTCGGCCGCTTCTTGAATGGCTAGAATTTCCCGTCCCCCCTTCGCCCATTATGATAGAGATCAACGTTTTCACTCGGAGACCTTCTCTCGACAGGCTGGAAGGCCCTAGTACCCTGGCTGTCAGCTGAAAGAAGACCTTTTAGAGAGCTCTACGTAAATTTCCCGGCGGGCCCTCCCTTCAGGCTCCCGGCCGTCCTCCGAGGAGGAAGTCCCCAAGAAAGCGTTTTCGGCGGGCTTCTTCGTGAATTCCGGACTCCGAGCGATTCGTCCAACTACTAAGGGGCGTTGGAGCGTCCAAGAAATTCTTCCCTCTCCTTAGAGGCTTTTATTTGATCTCGAGGCGATCGCTTTCAGGGCCAGCTTTTCGAGGGAGAATGCTCTCCTTCAGCGTAAGCTCCACAGGACCCCTCAGCAGCGGGACTTCCTTCCGCATTACTTTGCGTCACGTCCTTCGCTAAAATGATCACAGGAGGCTTTTCTGCGCGAACCTTATCTAAGTTCTCGTGCCTGCGGTTTCCTCCTTGGAGATCTCTTAGGTCCCGACCCCGTTACTCCCGGAACGTTCTTAGGTTACTGAGACGTCTCTTTGAAGGCAAACGCCGGTACCGGCTTCCCTCCAGCGGCCGTCCCCCAAGTTTTTGTCACCTGGAAAAGCCACTCGCTCAGGAGGTTCCCCTTCTCCCCTCCACAGTTTCCTTTCAGGTGGGAGCTGCTATTTCCTGTTATAGCCAGATCAGCGCTTTCTTTTCCAGAGTTTGTGAAAGAAATCGTTCCGAAAACAGGAATCGCCCTTCTTCCCAACTCGATGGCGTTCGCGACGCCCACATATACATGCTGTTTAGAAAAAACCCATCCTTATAATAGAGTGTCTCCTAAAGAGCCTCCCTCTTCTGAGCTCGAGCTTCTACGTCTATATCTTTTCCTTCCATTGTTTTGTTGTGACCCTCAACTCGCTTTACTAGCAGCTCAAAATAATAAGATTTAGGATCTCTTTCTCCTTTGCAGGATTTTGGCGACCACGTCCGCATGCATCTTCAGTCGCGAAGGTTAAAGGGAGAACATCGCTTTGAAGGCACGTGGCGGAGATCCTGGTTCTGTTTAGCTCTGTCGTGCCCTTTCCTTCTTACAGCAGATCGGATTTGCCGTCTCAAAAGTATCCAGGCCCTCCAGAGAAGGCTACTCCCCTGGAAATGCGAAAACAAATTTTGTTTAGGGGATACTTTATCCCTGGCATGAGCTCCCCCCGGCTGTTTCATTTCCCCTTGAGAGCCAAGCAGGACTTTTTTCCGTGGCATTCATCTGAAGGACGTTCGCTCCCTTTCCCGTCCCGTTTCCCCCACGTTGGCCAGACTTTCCCGCTGACTGCCGCATCGTCTTTTCTATGAAGCTACCGTTTCTCTCCTTCCAAGCCGCCTTCCTTTTCTTCCTTTTCGAGGGGGCCCGAACCTTTCTACGCGTTCTGCCCCACGGTGCCGCTCCTCTGCGGCGGAGGCCCTTGGAGTGACCCCCCCCTCGCCGATCCTCAGATTCGGCGATTCCTCGGAAAACTTTCTCTAAGAGCGCCGAAGCTTCGGAATATGGAATTGGTAACTTTCCTCACCTCCACGCCCGGCCGACTCCCTGCAACGCAGGTCAAACAGTACGCAAGGCCCCGCCCTCTGATGAAAACTTTTTTTGTGGGTGACCTGCGGCAGCCCTTTAGCCGCCCTTACCGTCCCATTGAACGGGCGGCCTGGCCGACGGTCTGAGTTCTTCCCCCTACCCTTGTCCGATCGCCTCAGTTCGGTCGTCCCCGGGAGAGCATGTTCGTTCCTGAAAGGTTCTTCCTCCCCGATCGGTGATTGCATTCCTCCCTCCAGTTACCAGTCGCACCTTTCTCTGATTGTAACTTACGAAGCCTTGCGCTCGCTGACCTCTTCCTCCCTTCATCTTCCCTATACCCTTTTCTTCCTCGTTCGGTCGTGTCCCCCCAATAAATCCCGTGTGTTTTCAGAGGACGACTCCTCCTCCCCTTCGGCGTCATGCGTCCCTTTCCCCTTTTGGCTGTAAACTAGTTTTCATCGTTCATTGTGAAAGTGACGTTAGCAGACGGCTTTGTTCTTTCCTTCCTGAAGTCGTCTCCCGGCCGTGGCCCTTTTTCAATTTTGCGGAAGTCAAATCCTGGGAGAGAAAGCCGGCTACCGGGCCTCTTTCTCCTTTTCAGCAGTTGCCTACTTACCACTTTCTTTCCCGTTTTTTTCGGAAAGGAAAGCTGTGACGGTGCGTTTCCCCTGCTCCCGCTGGTTCGGGTTTCCTTTCCCTTCGAAATGGGACAGAACGCCGCCTAGGATCTCCCAAATCGAATGGACCTAAGCAACTTTTCCTTTGATAGGGGCCCTGCAGGACCCGCCGCTCAACTTACGAAGGGAGACCATTCCGACGGTCCTATAGGTTCGCATCCCAAGATAAAAACCCATGAAAAGATAAGACTTTCCTCCTCCTTTTCAGGCGTAAAAGGCTCGAGGTACCAAACTCTAAAGCTGAATACGATGAGACCCCCGACCTTTACAAAGAAGACCACTTGACCAAATGAAAAGGAACCTTCAATATAAAAGGCCAGTCTCTCAGACAGGTTTTCGTCTACGGCCCCCCCTTTGCAACCCTGTCCCGTTACCGCCTCCCCCCCCAAGGAGAATCACCCAAAGTTTCTCATCAGACCATTCTTCTTTCTTTTTTAGTTCCGCTTCCAGGAAGGTCCGTCGTACTCGAAAAGTTCCCCCCCTTGTAAATTCAACGTTTTTTTTTAGCCGATACACTCCTTTCTTGGCATTTTTGGTCACCGTGTCCGTTTCTCTTTTGGACCCTTTTCATATGAGAATAAAGGGTACTTACCCATGTTTTTTCGCCCTCCCCCTGTTGTGGCCCCCTATCCTACCTTGTCGCAGCTCTGCCCTAGCGTTTTTTTTTTTTTCGCCTCACTAATTGTTGTCGTTGAGCTTTTTGC
>Ga0179593_1711064_pt1 | contig 13552 bp, 22 predicted proteins | sample CZODoug2_1_08_16_FD_185931 | JGI IMG/M metagenome (GOLD analysis project Ga0179593, IMG submission 185931) | Vadose zone soil fungal communities from Angelo Coast Range Reserve, California, USA - CZODoug2_1_08_16fungal (PacBio error correction) | ecosystem: Environmental > Terrestrial > Soil >... | reverse complement strand
TTATTCTTGTCCCCTTAATGCTGTGCATTGCTTTTTTCATGCTTCCTGACAAGGTCCCTTTGGGTGGTTATTTTTTGACCGATTGATTAAAAGCCGGGGTGGAAGCGTGCGCTCCCAGGGTGGACGCCTGTTGGTTGTGCGTCATGCCCTTTTGGTCCTTGACTCTGGGGGTTCCTTTCCCCCAGTGGTAAGTTACGTGGCCGGGCTATCCCCTGCCCGTTTTTTCCCCCCTTGCCGAACCCGTTTTCCAGTTGAACCGTGGCCATCCCCTCGGTTTGTTTCCTGTTTAATGCGCGAGTAATTTTGGAAGAAGAGCCTATCCGTTTTGCATGGCGTGACGAATCTCTGGCCCCCCGTCCATCTGTTTCGCTGGCCCCCCTGGTCTTTTTCCAACCCGTTCCCGTAAAGGAACAACCGCTAAAATCACAACCGATCTGAGTCTTTGCCTGCATTGTCCTCTATGTCGTGCTCCCGAATGGTTTTGCTCCCTAACAAAAATCCACTCAATTTGGCCCGCGAATAGCCTTTCTACCTTTACATCCGTCCTGTGACTACTCTACTCGTGAAAGCTGTTTTTTTTATGCATTATCCACCCAGTACCCCTCTCCGTTCCCTTCTATTTTGTGTCATAGTTCTTCCGAGCGTTCAGACGCTTAAGTTTCGTTTTTCCCCCTGTAGGATGGCCTTGTTGGTTTCTTTTTTCCTTTAGTTTCCCGCATTCTTTTGGGCCCCTATTTCTTTTAATCCCCCCGCAGTGCTTTACTGTTCTTCACAGGTTCAACGCGTGCAACCTTCGTCTAGGTCGCGCTCGTTTACTGTCACCATGCCTACCTCGTTCTGGTTATGACTTCAACTTGTTAGCTACGTCTTTATTTTGCTTTTCCGTGTGAATTTGTAGACGTGCTGCCTTAGATTAAGTTTAACGTGGTCCCGATATTTCCCTACCTGCCCCTTTTTTGTCCTTCGCAGCGCATATCCATTTGACGTCACCGCGTATCCGAGGACGCCTTCCTGCGTGTCGCATCGGTATGCTAATCTCTTTGTTTTTTTCACCGATACCTTTTGCAAGTCTTGTTTTCCCACGAGTACTTAGACTTGCGCCCTCTCCCCTCCTTCTTAGGTGCCTTTGTCGCCTTTGTTCCTTGTTTTTCGTATGTCTTTCTCGCCGAGGTTATCCCTTGGTATTCTACCTTGCTTCAGTTGATGAGCTTTTTTGGGTCCCAACTTTTTCAAGTTGCAGTTTGCAGTTCACTTCGGCGTCCTGAACACGTTCGGTTTGCCAGTTGCGAAAGCGGCCATGGTACTCTAGGGTGGGCGTATTCACACGCCTAGTATATGCTTGGACCACTTTTAAATCCTTTTTCTTTGACACACATTCATTTGTTATTTCCCACCTTCTCGGAGGCACAGCCGGTGTGTAGAGTTGGACCTTGACTTTTAACATTCCAGCGTCACTGTTATTCTGATTTTTCTTTGAAGCTTAGACCCCCCCCCTTGGTTTCCTCCACCCCGATTTTTACTTCTTTCTCCCATTCAGGCCGATATACGTTGTTGGATGTCCGGATGCGCCCTCTTTTTCTGGCCGATATTAGACTTAAACCTGACATTTTCAACTGCGACTGGCGCTACTAGGTAATTGGCTTTCTTCTTTTGGCTTCGTGTCCTTACGTTACACCTGTTGAGATGCGCCATTTATTCGTTTGTTTCCTCATATCAGTGTTTCCTTTTAAGCGTCCACAGAGGCACCCATGACGTTCCATGGTAGTGTTTCCTGCGGACATTGCGCTTCTCTCCCTGATTCAGTTATCGATTATGCTTGCCTTTTTTCCTTCTTATTACCTTCTTGGTTACCCCATTCGTAGATCGACTTTTTCATCACCTGAGCCGGTAGTTGGCCCCTCCTTTGCGGCCATGTTTCAGCTTTTAGTACTTCGTTCCTATCCCCGCAATGGTGGGTGTTCGTCCACGTGTTCCGAACTACCCATGTCGATTCCGCGCTACTGTTCCTCTTCGGATTCTAGCTTTTCTTATGATTGTTGTTTATTGATGATTGTTATGTGAGCTTTTTTGCGCTGAGTGGCGTGGTTTTTTTTGCAAGCTTTTTCTCTCCAGTGGTTCAGGAGTTTGCATCGTCTTCTTGTTATTTCTCCACTCCTGCCCTGTTAGTTCCACCTTTTGCTGTATTTTTTGATTGCCCTACTGGTTTTTTTTTTTTTTTGCTTGCTGCCAAGTTTTTTGCCATTATTTGGCCACCAAATTCTACGGCCGTTTTTTTCTGCACCCCCCATCTCATCACATAATTCAACAGAGAACCATTTCCGTGTAAACCTACTTTTTTCGTTGGTTGGCATACTCGTTTCTCTTTTCGAAACACGCTCGTTTTTGTCCAGGACATTAACGTTTTTTTCGCACGCTGCTCTCCCTCATAGGCTTATTTCCCCCTTTTAATAGTTGCATTTTTTGCTGTCTTTTATTTATTGCTCTTTTTTCGCTGCCTTATTCTAGGAGATTATGTGGTTCCTCCTCCTTTACTCGCGTCTCGAACCCGGACCCCCCTTTGTTGCATATTTTAATATGTAATCTTTATGATAGGCCCCTTTTGCAGCTTCTTGGTTGATGGCGCTTCTTTGTCCCCCTGCTTCCTTTTTACCGGTTTTCTTTCTCTTTTCTTCCTAATCTTGGCTTGTTTTTTTTTCCCTGTTATCCCTTTTCGCGGAGGGTCAAGTCCTTCCGTCCTTTTATTTTTTCAAAGTTCATTTCATGATGCCCCTTGCATTCCCCCTCACTTCTCCGTGCTGATCGGCCGCCATCTTTGTGGTCTTAGCTTCAGATCTCCTGGACGCTCTTCTTGCTCGAATAAACTTTCCTGTTTGGTTTTCCGTTTTTGCTCTCCTTCTTCCCCTTTCCTGCTAAGTTAGAATTTTTTGCCATAGTCATCTTTTCGTCAATTGTCGAATGAGAGGTCCTTCACTATTGTCCCTTTGCTTCCTTGACTCTTATGTGTGTACTATTCAAGATTCTGGCTTGGGCCTGGCCATTATGCTGATTATATGCTCTACCCATTCGTTCGGTACTTTGTTCTTTTGCCTTTCTCCCCCCCCCCTCCGTTGCACTAGTGATTGTTTTTTTGTTTTTGCAAGCTAATGTATAATTTTCAACCAATCCAATCGCGTGCCACAACCCTTTCTTTTCCGGGAGGTCCCTTCACTTGTCATTTTTTTCTTTTTATTTGTGGTGTTTTGCATTACACACCCCTCTTTTTGACTACGTTTATGTCCAATTGCTGAGCTGCTCCTTTCGTCCTGGTCTTTCCCCCCACCCCCTTTTTGTGCCTTTTTCGCTGTGTTACCCTACCTGCTGATGGTTTTTTTTTTTTACACATCGGCACTAGTCGTGATTTGTGCCTCTCTTCCCACACCTGAGCTCTCCCCCTTCCTTTTTCCTGCGCACAGATATGTTTTTTTTGCTCCGATTGGTTTTTTTCAAATACCCCACCCCATTTAAAGACCTTCAGAGGGCAGCCGTACTTTTGCTTGTAACCTCCCTTACGCCCCTCTTTTGCCCTGCTCACTAATTTCTTTTATGTAGGATCCATATTTTTTTGCTAGTATTCCCCGTACATCGAGAATTTCACTTCGTTTGCAGGTTTTCAGTTTCCCCCTTTCCCCTTTTTCCTCACAAACGACGACCCAAAATAAGAATGGATTCCCTTCTATATTTTTGCACACAGTTGTCTGTCTTAGTTACGCGGCGTCTCCCGTTACAGACTGGGCTGTCTTCAGTTCTTTGTATTACCGCATTTCGCTTTTTTGTGGGTCCTGTCCTCCAATTTTCTTTTTTTCCGGAGGTTTTTTTTACTTGTTTATTTTTTAGCCGCGCCCCACCAGGGTTTTATCTATCCAGTTCTGTTCTTAATGATAAATACCCTAATCTTTCTTTCTCGCTAGCTGGTTTTTTATTCTTTCCGGGAAATCGTGCCAGTAGCTCCGTTATTTTTTTTCCCCCCCCGTCATTTGGAAATGCGGCGTCCCCTTTGTTTGTTCCGTCATTCCCTTACAAACGATGTCGGCCTTTCCTTTTCAACGCTCGCTGTCAGTACCAACCCGAGCATCCCGTCTGTGACTTTTCCACCCTGTCTGGCCACTTGGACTACCTCACTCGTGTTTTTTCATTTCGCCTCGTCCCCGGGCTGGATATATGGCCTCGTTTTATCTTCCCTCCCCTGTGCTCCTTTGAAACCCCTCTTCATTTTTTTGGAATCGACCCTTGGTTGCTCTCTTCCCCTTCCGTGTCCTCTTTTTGGACACTCCACCTTCCCCTCCCCTTTTTTCCAGGACACCCTTCCTTTTGCCTCGCACTTCCCTCCTTTTTCTTTTCTGCTCAAACAGATAGTCCCTAAGTTCGTCAGATACCTTTTTTTCATCTTCCGGTTAGGGATGTCCTCCAGCTTACAGATTTTGCTTTGTCCCCCTCCCAGCTCTTAATTGCATGTCCTCCCCCTTTTCACCCCTCGCATCTCTCCACTCCCCCGTTGTTTCCGACTAGATCTGGCGGATCGTATGGTTTTTTGTCAAAACTTTTCCAAGATACTGGGCTGCTGAGGCACTGCCTGGCCCTTTTCGTTTCGGGTCCGTTCTTTTTTCTTCCTTTTTTTCTTTCGCGGTTGCAGTTTTCCTTACATCCTCACGTCAAAGCGCCCGAATTGCCCTTGTCTTCTCCGTCTTGCCCTTGGCCCTTCCTCAATATGTTTCTTTTTTCCTTTTTCTCCCCCCTTTGCGATGACTTTTGTTAATTTGGCTGCATTTTCTTTTGCACGTGTGTCTGCAGGCTTGACCTGGTGTTTGGTTGCATTTTAGCCGCTGCGAGTAGTCCCCCACTGTCTTCCCCTGGTTGTCCCTAATTTTTGACCCATTCTCCCGGACTAGCTTTTTTTTTTTTAAATGAGCGAGGTCGCTTGTTAGCTATGCGGACCGTTTTTCATTCCCGGTGACCGGATAGTCCGCGGTTTATGGTTTGCTTTCCCTCCGTGTAGCCTGCCTCTCTACCCTGTCTCGGTGTCATTACTTCGTTTTCCTTATCTCCTCGCCGTCAAATATTTTTGACATCTAGATTTGCTTCTTTTTTTTCTTTGTTTAATGATATTGATCGCCTTAGCTCTGTTACTAGTGCCATCAAGCGGGTGTTGTGCCTTCACTTTCCTGACCCCCTCCTTCCCCGCTTTTCCTTGTTCCCTGGGAACTTCTCCGTCGATTACATTGACAGGGCTTAGTTTTATACCCTGTCCCGACCCACTTTCCTTTTTCTCCTCCTTCCTTCCTTTTTTTCCTTGTCCATAATTCCAGACGTTACTTTCCATTCTTCAAACCTTTGGTATTTTGGTCATTCGTCGCCACTTTTGTTAGCTTTCTTTTTTTCTATTTTTCTTTGTCTTTTTATTGTTTCCCAGCCTTCTTTATGTCTGATCGAAGCTGTTTTCCCGAATGCTGCCTCAGAAGTTTCCTTTCTTTCTTTCCTTTTCACTTTTTTTTCTTTTTAGATTAATTAGCGTGTTTCATCAGGTAAGCTGTTCTTTTCTTTCTTTCAGTATTCCTGTGTTTTTACATTCGCTACAGGCCCCCGTTCGTTTCTTGATTCATCTCTTGTTATTTAGTTATGCGTGTTCCTTTTTTTTCTATCTAGTTTCTTCTCTTCCCCCAGCATATTTCGGTCCCTTAGTTTTTTTCTACCCCATCCGCTAGTTTGTTTCATTTAGACCCCTTCCCTTTTCATTTTCTACGCCACGATCCCATATGCTGTTCCTCTCTGAATTTGCTTGTTTCCTCCATTCTTCGGTTATTCCTCGGTGGTTTGAACTTGCTCACCCGCTTTGCCATTTCCAGCACTTGTCTTTTTCACGTGGCCTCCCTTTGGTCGACGTGCTTGTGTTTGTTCCTTCTACTCGGAGTGTTTGTCCTGAATATGAGTATGATCAGCTTTTTGCCAACTTCCCCCCCCTTGCCTTGTTTTGTTTTTTGTTTTTTCCGCCAGTTTGCAGCCCCGGCGGACAACTTGTCCGGCAATTTTTACGCGCACCTCTTTTTTCTGTTTTGCCTGGTACCTTTTCTTTATCCCCCCCTGTCTTCTTTAGCGCGACTTTGAACCCTTTTCCCGTGTCTTTTTCGCCGAAATTGGATGTCCTTTTTACAATGGCTTTTTCGTGCTTCTCACCCCCCCCTTTCCCGCCGGATGCTCTTTTTTTTCCTGTCTCTTTGGCCCGCTGGAACATTACCTTTCTGGTAAATTTTTATTTTTAGTTCTGTTTAAAGCTTGTCAATTTTTTTATGTCGCTACCCTATCTTTCTCTCCAGCCACGGTATTCCTTTTTTTCGTCCGACGTTTTCCCTTCTTTTGATATTGGCGTCGATCACGGCACCGGCTGCTTTCGCCACTGCACCTTTCTTCCCCTCTTTCACTCCTTTTGCTTCCGAAGATTCGTAGTTTTTTATTATCTTTTATTCAAATCCCCCAGTAAATCTTCCCCCGGGCTATTTAAGCTCCCCGTTCCTCTTCCCCCTATCCTTCCCCCCTTGTCTGAGAGGCATGGTGCAACATTTTCCCAGGTTCACGTTAGTAGTAGATGGAGCCGATCCATATGAAATTCTCACTTCTATCATTCCTTCTTCCCCTAACTTTTCCTCTTTTTTTGCACGATTTTTGTTAAAAGGAGGGCAGCTTTTACGGTATTATTCCGAGTCAGCTTAGTAAATTTGTCGTACGGTCTAAGTCCCCCCTTCCCCTCCCTCCTTTTCCTCTTCTTCTTGGTTCTAAGCAGTCATATATGGTCCGCCTTTTACTAGATTGTTCTGAAGTAGGGGGGGCTCTTTAGTCATTTGTAATCAACATTTCTTCACGTTTTCTTTTTTTTTCTGGAGTCGTCCCTTCTGATTTTTTTTTTAGTATCTTTTCTAATTCCCTTCTTTTTTTTTCATCTCCTACCTTTTTCCTTCGTTTCGTCTTCTTCCCTTCAGGACAGTGATGAAAATTTCTTCCAAGGCAAACCATACTCTCTTCTCCCTCCTCCCATAACTCCCCCCCACCCCCGTAGAATTCCTCTTATCCTCTGGAAGTGTTTGTTTTTATTTTCCCCCCTATTTATGATACCTTTTTCTTTCTCTTTTTTCTACTTTTCTTTCTACTTCCTTTTCTTTTTAAGTAAAAAGGTCTTCCCTTTTCCTTCTTTCTCTCTCTATCTACCCATTCTATTTGTTTTTTGTATTTTCTTCCTACTGCACTTTTCTTTCTTCTCACATTAGATTTCTTAATATCACAGACGATTTCTCTCCCCTCTCGGCTCTATTCACCCACAAGGCTATCTCTTCTTCATGACTTTTTTTTTATATGTTTTTCCTTCCCTTGTGTTACAGGGTTTTTTTCCCCCCAAGTTAACCTCCTTTTGGGTTCTTTTTTTATTTTGCTTCCCTCGACCCATTCCATCTATCTCAGTTTTTCTCTCTTCCCTGTTCGTGTCGGCCTCCCTACAATTTTTTCTTCCGTGCCATATCACCGTCCCCCCCGTTTCTTTTTTTTGTTTTTTTCCCTTTTCTCCCTGTACTGTTATCTGCTTTCTTTTTTGCTTCCTGTCCTCTCAGTCTGTATTTTCCTCTTCTTCCCACTCGTATCCCCCCAGGTACCCGCTGGGTTCCCGGTTTGTCCACTTCCTCCCCCCCCCCTCCACCACGGTTTTTTTTTCCTACTTCCTTTTTTTTGTTAACCTCCCCTCACCGAGGAATTGTAGATCATCCTATTGTCTTTTTACTCCTCTTTTGTCTTTCTTTTTTCCTTCCTTCTGCTTTTTTTTTTCTTTTTTCCTACTCTAAAGAAACCATTATCTGACGCATTGCTGGACTGCCCTCCCCCCTTTTCTCCAGCTGACCATCCCCTCTTGTCACTTCTTCCCATAACTTTGCACTTGGGAATCTTTGTTCCCCCTCCCGCTTTCACTGAATTCTGTTTCGCATTTGTTTTCATCCCCGCGAACTACTCCCTCCCCCATTCCCAGTTGTCCTTGTTCTTCTCCTTTGTCAATTCTTGTTTCATGCTTTTTTTCCTTTCTTTGGATGTTCCCACCGAAGATTTAGGCCTCCCCCCGTTTCTTTTGCTTCGTTCCTTTCTTTTTTTTACCCCCTTTTTTTTTTTTTTTTCATTTTCCCCCCTTTTTCCCCCTCTCCAGAAAAGATTATATTTTGTTTTCCTTCCCTTTTCTGGTGTTTCTATTTTTTCCCCCGCGCTTTATAGTTTCCTTTTCTTCCACTTTCTCTCTTCTTTCCGCTCCTATTTTTATCCGCAAAGACCCATTTTTCCCCCTTGTTCACGCATATCAGAAACCAGTCCCTCCCCGATCCTCTCATTTTTTAACTGCCGTACCTTTTTTTTTTCCCATTTTTCCTGCTTTCGTTCATCCCAATCTTTTTATCCTTTCTTTGCACCCTTTTTTCTTTTTCCTTTCCGTAATGAGAATGTTCCCAACTCGTTGCACTTAGTTCCCTCTTTCACTGTTTTAGCATCTTCGTTTTCTCACGGAACACTCTTCCTCCTCTACTAAACAGGTTCTCCAGCTTACCGCCCTTATGCTTCCTTCTTCCTTTTGGTTTTTTCACCCCCTTTTGCCTTAGCTCATTCCTTTCCTTTCTCGTCTCTGTTATTTCACTTTGGTCCCTCTCCTTTTCTGGTGATCGCTCCCTAATCTGGATGGTGCATAAGGATCTTTGCGCCCCTCCCCCATTAGTGCTTCTGTTTCCCTCTTCTCTCCTTTCTTTTTCTTTTTCCCATGTAAATAAACAATATTGATTGTCATTTTTTCAGTTCCTTGTTTCTGGTTGAGAGGGTTTTATTTTCCTTTCCGGGCAACCCTTCTTTTTCCTCCGAGTATCCCTTTTTGTTTCTTTTTTCGAGACTTTTGGCATTGTCTTTCCCCTGCTTTCTTCCGTCATTTTGCAATGAAACCGACGGTTCTTTTCCCTTCCCCCCCCCGGCCTCGTCTTTTCCATTCTTTTTCTCCCACCCTTACGGGCTCCCCACGGAGTGGTCACTTGTGTCCCCACTTTCTGCTATGCGGTTTTTTTGATTCCGACACGGCCAACGCTTTTTTCCCCCTCCCCGGGTCATCCTTTTTTCTCCCTTTGTTTTCCTCCACCCGTTTTCTCCCAATCGCCCGCTTTTTTGGGTTTGTAAAGGGACTTTTCCCCACACCATCCATATTCTCTTTCCCCCCCCTTCCTTGCCCTTTTTCCGATTCTTCCCTTCTTCTTCATCCTTGGCTTTTCCACAACCCGATTTCCTCCAACAACGGGGGTAGTAGCCGATTCAACGTATCTCAGCTTTTGTTTCCGCCGGGCCTTCCTATCTTTGTCTAGTCTCCTCCTTCTTTTCCCCCCACATCATTTTCTCTCTTCTTTCCCTTTGTTTTGTTGTCTGCGTAGTGCGGAAGAGTGTTGCACCCTTTTCCCTTGATTCTGCTGAGGTCTGAAGCTTTTTTTCCTCTTCTTGTCTTTCGGTTTTCTTTTCCCTTTTTTTTTTTTTTTTGGGATTGCATTGTTGTTTCACTGGCAGAACGGTCCTTTTTTCTTCCCGACAAGGGCACGACAAGATTTTCTTTTTTTTGCGCCACTATCCCCTCCCGTTTTCGCTGACCTTTCTTTTTTCTTCACCCTTTGTCTTTCCGAATTAGGCAGGTGCAAGCTGGGCGGTCTTTGCTTCATGACCCCTCTTCCGATTGATCCAATTTTTTATTTGTCCTCCTCCTGTGGGTTTTTCTTATTTTATTTCTTTTTTTCGTCTATTCTCCGGTATTTTTCTTTTTGAGGACAGATGAGCTCCCATGCTTGTGACGGACGCTCAGCGGCTTCCCGCTTGTTCTATTTACGGGCGTTGTACCACATGGCCCTTTTTTGGGCAACCGCCTTTCCCTTCACTTTCACGTTGCCCTAAATTTCCCCTCTTTTCCCTTTTTCTTCCTATTGCTTCAGTACCAGCCTTCTGTTTTTTCGCCTTTTCCCACTCACTCAGTGACCATCAATGTCTGCACGCTTTTTCCCGAATGTAAGCCCCCCTTTTCTCTTATTTCTCCCTCTCTTTTCCTCGCCGTTTTTTATAACTCCGTAAGTTGATCTTCTCTTCGCATTTTGTGCTCGGTTTTTTCCCTTTTTTGTAGCAGCCGCAGGAGCTGTTCATGTTCAATGGATTAAGCTGGAGCTTTATTCCTATTTTTTTCTTCCTTCGGTTCAGCTCTTGTGCCACTTTTCCTCTTGGCTCTTACTTCTTTTTTTTTTCTCCTCTCACACTGCAACTCGTATGTGCTGGACCCAAGCGCTGGATCTACGAACTTGGTCCTTTTCTCCTCTATGGCAGCTTTTTCTTGCACTCTTTGTTCTCTGTACTCACCCCTACGCATTCCTTTTTTCACGCGCCCTCTCATAATGGTTGGAGTCATGTTTACAGAGCGATCCGCCCCTTCTGTGGCATGCCCTCTATTTTTTTCGTGGTCTTTGGCTTTCCCCTCCCTATTGCCCCTGTTTTACCATCAGAGGCGCATTCAGGTGGTTTCCCTCCTTGCGGCGAAGTTTTCTCTTCTTCTTCAGTGGATTGTGATCCATGCAGTGAGCTCTTTCTTTCCCCTACTAGCTTGCGTTTTTTTTCTTCCTTCTTTTTTCCTTGGTTTGGTGGCAGTCTTAGAACGGCAACCCTCGTGCTTCTGGAGATTTCTTTCCCCCTTTCCTGAGTATTCGGGGGCCAACGTTCGAGACTCTATTTGCGACCATTCCGACGTTTCCCTGTCTGCGCGTAATTCTCTTTCCGGTTTAGTTTGTATCCATTGTCCACTTTTTTTTTTTGACCTTTATTCGACGTGCCTTCTGCGCAGTCAAGGCATTAGGATAGAATTTTATATGTGGCCCCCATTTTTTCTGCCCTCGTTTACTGATGTCTCTTTTTTTTCCCTCTTTCTTTTTCATTTTGGCAGGTGACTCTTTTGACGAACTGATCTGTATAGAGGTAGCTTTCCTTCTCCAAGATAGGCCCGCGTGGTCCAAAAGCGGTCCCCCCGTGGGTGCCGCTCGAGTCCCAAGAACGTTCGTTTTTCGGCCCACGTTCCCTCACTTGTTTGACAGTCGCAGAGTATCATCCCCCGCTGGAGGACTCGGCAACCAGGAAAGAGAGAACCTCCTATCTCACCTCCGGTCTTCTTTCCCCTAAGACAGTTCTTTTCCCTTGCCCCCTCTAGAGGACTCTCCTCACCCTCCCCCGTACCAAGCGTGGCAGTAACTCCCCACCGTTTATCCCCCACTGGACACCCGTTTGCCTCTACCCTTGGGACTTTCTGCACACATCTTTACCTCTCTGAGTCCGACCCCCCCCTCCGCTTCGTCGCCAGTCCTGTTTTCACTGACCCCCAGATTTTCATCCCCTTTTCATCTGCTCTTCGCCGCCCCGGCCCCCTCCCCTCGTGTTTCCCTTCCCTCGATGAGAGCCTCCTTTTGCCTCCGCCATTTCTCCCTGCTCCTGACACTCCCCCATCTTCGTCAATCTTCACCTCTTTTCCATACCCAATAGAGAATCAGTGTAGTCCTTGGTTCCCCTCCTAAGGCCGTTTAGGCTCGTGGTCTTTTTCACCCCTTTCACTTGTTCCCTGGACATCCGTTTTTTTCTCCCCGATCCCCTTGTGCTCTGTGGTTCCACTACCGCCCTCCGTTTAGTGAAAATTTCGCTTTCCTGGTTCCTCTTCAGCTTCCTTTTTTCCCCCTTTTGTCCTCCCATTTCCCATGTTTCCTTTCTTTTTTCTGTTCTTTTTTGTTTTTTGGTGGTTTCCTATGGGTCTCTCTCATACGCCCTACGGCCCAGCTTTCTCCGCTTCCTTTCAGTTTGCTGCCGGCCCCTTTTTCCCCTCCATTCTTCTAGCTCGCAGTTTGTCCCTTTCGTCTTTTCTGCTGACTCATGCTGTCAAAGATGCTACCCGCACTCTCCCGCACTCGCTTTCCCCTTTACTGATTCACCACTTCTCTTTTTGTAGACTCATTATTTTTCTCCCTTCCCTGGCTGCGTCTTTTCATGCACGGCATTTCCACGCGGTTGGTCCTTTGGCTCCCCACTCTCCCCCCTTTTTTTCTTCTGTTCACTCTTTATTTCATTCATCCCTTCCTATCGAAAGAGAGACGTTGTCCTCAGTGTCCAAGCGTCCGTTTCTTGCTTTTGTCTCTCTCCACGAGCTTTTTTCGTTTCTCCCATTTTCCGTTCGGCCCTGAAAACACCGCTCGTTCCCTTTTCCCCTTAACCCTCCACCGTTGCCATTTGCTTCTTTTTTCCTTTTTCCCCCCAAATATCCTGAATCAGGGTCTTTCCTCTTCGCGCCCTTATTTTTCCCCAACGTTTCTTCCGTTCTTTCTTGTCCCCTTTTGCTGTTCTCGTGTCAGCTTTTTTCTGTTCAAGCTGTTTTCTGAAACACCCCCACTGACAGATCTTTTTTTGCCTTCTTTTACGTGAGTCTTTTGCACTTCCCCGTTTTCATGGTAAGTCGCGCTTGCGTAAAGATCCTGCTGTCTTTTTGAAGTCTGGTCCCGTATATTAGGGCATTTGGCACTCGAATTTAAAATGACGTGTGTATTCTATCTCTTGCCTTGAATGCCCTTTTCCTGACCATGGATATAAGAGAGTGCAGCTTTTCTCGAACGGACCTTATAAATTGCCCCACCCAAGTAGGATCTTTTTCGCATTCCTTTTCCCTTTAGCCTTGACCAGGTTCTATCTGGCCCTGCTACCCTACAACCGAGACCAACTCTGCTACCCTCGACGTTTCTCGCTCTCCTTCTGAGTCTTAACGCCCTTTTTGTAGTAAATGGACTTAATCCTGTTTCCTTGGTAGCTTTTCTCCGGAACACTTCGGTTGTGCTCCCCTTAATTGCTTTATGTCGTTCTGCTCTACAGGCGGGGTCTTGGTCCTTTAGTCTCCTGTGTCAGATCCTAGTAATTTGAAAACTCACCCCCCTCTGCAATCGGTGTTTGTCATAGGCGTTTTCCTCTTCCTGGAAATGCGTTACATCTCGGTGTGTTACCTTCTAGCTTTTTTACTTTACAATTTGTCCCATTTATCCTTGAGTTGTCTGCTTTCTCTAACTGCCCTGTCAACGTTCACTTTTTCTGTTTTACCAAACGGAACTCGCCTTCTTCATTCTCAAAGAAACCATCCTGTACGGTGAGTACAATATTTCTAGGTCCCCTTTTGTGATCTCCCTCTGTATCATTCCCAAACAATGGGGCTTTAGCCCGCCTACCTTTTTTGAATTCTTCCCCTGTGGAAGAACCCTCGTCAGGTCAGCTCCACTTTCAGGGGTACTGCCCTTCTTTTTTCTTTTTTTTTTTTTTTTCAACCATATCCCCATCTTCGTCCTGGCACATTTGTCCTTCGAAGCACGATTACAGTTAACCTTTTAATCCCCATTCCGACTCGAACGTGGATGTGAAGATTTTTCCGCTCGCAGTGCTCACGCCCTGCGCGCCAGACATTTAATATAAACCAACATTC
>Ga0179593_1644398_pt1 | contig 13552 bp, 21 predicted proteins | sample CZODoug2_1_08_16_FD_185931 | JGI IMG/M metagenome (GOLD analysis project Ga0179593, IMG submission 185931) | Vadose zone soil fungal communities from Angelo Coast Range Reserve, California, USA - CZODoug2_1_08_16fungal (PacBio error correction) | ecosystem: Environmental > Terrestrial > Soil >... | reverse complement strand
TTTCTCTCCCTTCTGAGGTCTTTGCTCTGGAAGAAGGCGGATGTCTCCTTTCTCTACGAAGGCCCCCCTTCTTCTTTTCCCTTTTTCTCCCCTCCTTCCCTTGTTTGGAAAAAAGAACCGATTCTGTTCTCCCTTTTTTTTCCCCGCCTATGTGATATGAGAGATCCCTTCTTCTTCTTCTCCCCTTGAGAGGCCCCAGGAGAAATTCCCTTCCCTTTCCTCTCTTTCTCCCTTCCCGAAAGCTTGAGCATTGCCACCTTCCCCCCCTCTTTCCAGCTTTTTATTTTCGCCTTTTCTGGAAAAAGTTCGTGGGGTCATTTTCTCAAAATATTTGGAGGTGTGACCCTCCTCCCCCTCCTTCCCCTTTTCTCCTTTTTTTCCAGTGTTGATTAAAGATTCCAGCGGAGTCCTCTTTTCCAATACAACCCCCTCCATCAGATGAAAGAGAGTTTCCCCCCGTCTACGGACAAAATCTTTTTTGTCCCTTTTCCCTCTCTCTTTCCGCGCAAAAAGGGCCTGCATGTCGCTTCCGTGCTTCTTTCCCTACGACCCCGGATTTTCTCCTGGGAGAAAACAGCTTTCTTTCCCCCGTCCGACACAGTGCGGTTTTCCCTTTTCTTCCTCCTTTTCCTTCTTTTCTTAAGACAGGTTTTCTTTCCCCTCTTTCACCTGAAGGACCAAATTGGTGTTTGTTTTCGGTGCGGCCTTAAAATATGAGGCGTTTTCCCCCCCTTCCCCCCCTTCTTTTCCTCTCTTGCAAAGAAGAAGAGGAAGATCTTATTTCTTGCCCTTCCCTTCTGGTGGGATCCTGATTTCCCCTTTTCAGTGGTCAAGGGGGATCTTTCTTACGACGTCTCATCTATGGATGGCCCCCCCCTTTTTTCCCCTCTCTTTCTTTCCCCCCCCCAGCTTCAGAGATTAGACGAAGTTAAGGAGGCTCTCCCCTCAGGTGTACGTCTCTAGTTTGCTTCAGAGAGAACACCTGAGTTCAGCGGTTTTCTTTTTTCCAGTTTCCTGCTGAAGCGGACAGCTCCCCCTCTTTCCCCCCCCCCTCTTTCCCCCTTTTTTCCAAATATAAAATTATAGACCCCCACCCCCCCTTCCTTAGTCCATTTTAGAACGCCCCCCCCAAACTACCTCCTGCTCGGAAAGCCCTCTCCCCCCCCATTCCCCCTCGGAAGACTTCCCACGGCTACATCTCCCTCCTTGGCCTTCTTCCCCCCCCCTTTAGAGCAGCGACCGGGCTCAAAAATACCTCCCCCTCCCCCCTTTGCGACCAGTTCGGCGGCCTCTTTTCCCTCCTTCTTACTTAGGTTCCCTCCCTTCCCCATTTCGAGCAGAAGTACGGCGAATTCAGGCTCTCCCCTGACCGGCGAGCCAACAGGGGAATGTCCCCTCCCCTTTTTTTTCTCCAAGTACCTTCACACAGTCCTCATAAGCGAAACCCCCCCGAACATCGACTCGTGAGAGGCTATTGCGCCCCCCCCCTCCGGCGGGCCTTCTCCCCTTTCCCCTGAAGACCCGGTTCTCCCTTTCTTTCCACACATAAGGAATGATGTGGACGTCCCTTCTACACGACGACCAGGCGGTCTCCCTTCTCCTCTTTTCCCCCCTTCCCTCGGAAGATGTACCTGATCGCCACTTTTCTTCCTTCCCCCCGAATTTGTTACACAGTCGATTTTCACTACTTCCCCGGTCTATGGACTGCAGGAAAATTCCCTCTTTTTTCTCTCTTGTCCCCTTCCCTTGCACATCAACCCCTTGCGGCCCTTTTTTTCTTTCCCCGCTGACCGTGCAGTTACTTCCTTTGTGTTGTTGAGAGAGATAGGTCTGCCTCTTTTTTTTTTTTTTTTTTTTTTTCCGTCGCTGCAGCCGTTGATGTGAAATTTTTCCTCTTTTTTTTTTTTTTCCTCCCCATGTCTACTTGTTAAGGACAAGGCCACTAGGACTTTTCCTCCCTCTATACTCTTCCCTTTGAAGGAGAGGGATTTCTTTTTCCTATAAGGTACATCGGCAGATTTCCCTTTTCCCCCTTTTTTTTCTCTTCCCTCATGAGTAGTAGTAGTAGAAGGTCACCGTTTCTTTTCCCCCCCATATCTTTTCTCCTGGGATGTCGAAGAGTATTCAAGCACTTTTTCCCCCTCCTTCTCCCGAAATAGCAGAGCAAATCCTCCCTCTTTTTCTTTCCATTTTTTCAGATGATGTAGGAATCTCATTTTCCCCCCTTTCCCTTTTTGGTCTTTCTCCCTTCCCGCGTGAAAGGAAAAGGTGGCCCTCCCTTTCGCCATGCGATATTCTCCTCCTTTTTCCTTCCCCTTTTTTTCCTCGAAGAGGGAAGAGGGTATCGATCCCCCAGCTAGCACCTAGGGCAGACGGAATGGTGCTGGCGGTGATGGTGACCCTTCCCCTCTTCTCTGAAAGGGTTCAGGCACAGCTTCTTCTCCCCTTCGCCTGTCCTTCCATGTAAGCAGGCTGTAGGTGTGGTCTTTTTCCCTTCTCCCCCTTTTTTTCCCTCCAGTGGCCGGTGTTGTTAGAGACCTCTTTGAAAGAATTCAAGTTCCCCCCCTGCTTGGAGCGTCAAGAGGCAGCAGGACTTCTTTCTTTTCCCCGCGGACCGCAGGGTATAGGATACGGACTATCTCCTGTCCCTCTTTCTCTTTTTTCCCCTCCTGCATGAAAGTCGGAGAAGTCTTTGACTGGTCTTGCCATTTCTTTTTCCAGCCATAGATGACGTAGTAGCCCCCTCTGCTTTTTGGCTCCCGCGCCGAAAAACCATCCCCCTTTCCCTTTTCCTTTTCTTTCCTTTCCCTTGCGACGATGATCAAGGTTGTCGAGGCTGTTGGTCCCTCCCTCCTTTGAAGGCCCATACTTTTTACCCTTGGACGGCAGGGGAGCTGTTTCTTTCCTTCCCTTTCGCCCGCCTGCCGGAGTAGAAGCTCCCTTTTTCTTTTCCCCCACCAGGAGGATGTTGTCGACGATGCGCCGATCACTTTTTTCCCTCTCTGAAACGCCTCTTTTCCCTTTGGGCGAGGTAAGCTATCGTCTTCCGTTGTTGGTCGGCGACGAGATCTTTCTTTCCCCCTTCTTTCCTTTCTTTCATGGGAAATATAGGAATGTCTCCTCCCTCTTGAAGCACCCCTGTTGTCCCGGCGGAGGCGCTTAAACGCCCTCTCTTCCTTCCGTCCCGATGAAACCCCTACTTTTCCCCCTTTCCCTCTTTCTCCCATGAAATAGATGGCCGGGCTCCCCCTTCTCCCTTGCCGATGCTCCATTTTTCTCAAGAGTACGCGAGAGGTTTTTTTTTTGGGGGGTGGTTTTTTTTTCTTCCCTTCTGGGAAGTATAAGGCATAGGGTAGACCTTCTCTTCATTATGATAGCAGTCCACACCCCCCGCAGCGTCTTGGGGAAAGAAGGGAAAATTTCTTTTTCCCTTCATTCTTCAGGATCGGATTCTCCCATCCTCTTCCCTCCCCTTGGCGTAAAATAGCCCTCCCCCCTTTTTCAAGCAGGCTTTTAAAATATATATATTTTCATAATCCTTTCTTTGAGAGAGATTGGAAGATTAAGTCGTCTTTTTCCCCTTCTTTTCTTGGAAGCAGGTTTTTTCCTCCCCCTTCTAGGGTCTCTTCCCCTTTTGCGATATGGGAAGAAGAACTTTTTCTTAACGCGGGGGGTCGGAAGCCTATTTCTCTTCTCTTTCTCCCTTCGTCCCAGGTATTAAAGAGCCGGGTCTTCCCGGACCTCACCCTTTTCCCCTTCTAGAGGAAGATGAAGTCCCCCCTTCCCTTTTTCCCTATAGGCCACGGAGCCCTTATCTTTCTCTTTTCTTTGTCTCCCTGTCCTTGTAATAGGAGGTTCCCTCCCCTCTCAAATCTTTGCGTTGATGACGGCTCCTCCCCCTTTTCCTTTTTTTTTTTCACAGTGGTGCGTTACGTCTTCCCCTCCTTTCTCCTTCCTTTTTAGGTCCCCTCCGAGATGCACAGAGAGGTTCTCAGTCTCCTCACCTACGGAAGCCCCCTCTCCTCCTCCCGCGCAGAAAACCAGGCCTCCTTTTTCCCCTCATTCCCCGGTTCTTCCCCCTTGATGATAGGAGACAGAGGCGACACCCTCTCTGTTCCGACAACCGGTGCGCGGCGCCTCCCTTCCCCCTTTCTTTTGTCGAATTAAACAGCTTCCCCCCCGGGCAAAATAGACCTTTTTTTCCCCCTTCAACTATGCGGCGGGCAACATCCTTCCCCTTTTCTCACTCCGCCGAGACGATCTATTGGCGGGCCCCTTTCCTCTTTTCTTTGCGGCGCGGGCGCAAACACCTTTCTTTTCCCTTCTGGCTTGCGTTTTCTGGAACTCAAGCGACCAGATCGAGCTGCCGGTTCCCCCTCCTTTTCCCTATTACGTGCAGGCGGCTCTGACCCAGAAGGGGTCCTTCCCTCTCTTCCCTCCCTTCCCTTCCCTGTTCCGCGGGGTGACGGCGGGCCTCGTTCCCCCCCGCCCTTTTCCTGATGCCTGCCTCTTTGCGACGGTCAATTCGTTCAAACTCCCCCTTCTCCCCCCCCCCTTCCACTGGCAGCGAACTTCGTCTTCCCCTCTTTTCCCCCCCCCCAAAAATACCAGCCCCTTCCCTTGGCAACTAAGCCCGCGGCGACTTCAGGCTCAAAGTTTCCTCCCTCCCCCCCTTTAAAGAGCCGCGCACTTCTTCCCCCTCACCGAACAGCAAATAGCAGCGGTTTCACTCCCCCTGGAGCCGGTAATCTTCCTTTACCGGCATATTCGAGGCAATGCCTTTTCTCCTTCGAGATCCGCATGGCGCTGCTCGGTCGTCCACACGGGGTTTGCCGCCCGACACGAACCCCCACTCCTTTCTTTCTTCTTTACTTCTGCAACAAAATACGCCCATTTCCCCCCCCTTCCTTTTTTCGGTGAGAGGCTATGTCTTTTCCCTTCAAACCGTCTCCGGCGACATACACCGCCTCCCACCTCTTTTGGACGGCCTCCTTCTCCCCTGCCGAAAAGGAGGTATATTCCTTTCTCCTACGCCTCCAACTCCTTTATCCCCTTGCTGATGGGAGGTGTAGCGGCAATCACTCCCCCTTCTTTCCTTCTCAGATCGACTAATAAAAGTATATGCCCTTTTCTGACAATCGTCGTGTTTTCACCGGCGGCCATGGAACCTCCTTCCTTCCCCTTGCGTCAGCCTCCGCTGAACGTGAAGACCTATCTCTTTCTCTTCCTTCTCCCCCCCTTCTCTCTCTTTTTCCCCCGGTAAGAGGAGATGAAAGAGTCGGCCGTCTTTTTTTCTTTCCATGCCGCCCCTTCCCCACCTGCGAATGTAAGGCAGGCCTCCTTCTTTTTTTTCCTTTCTATCTCTGGCCTGCACTTACGAAGGATAGGGATTGCCGCCATGACCCCCTTCTGTTGGAGATAAGGTACATCGGCGCTTGGACAGGAGTCGGAGAATGATCTCTTTTTGGTAGTAGTAGTAGAAGTCCCCTTCCCCTGCCGGAGGTGGGAAGCCGGTGAGTCTCTTTTCTTTCAGCACCTGAATTAATTCGCCATAGCCGCGCACGAAGTCGTTTTTTTTTCTCTCTATGCTGTTCGGCCTCGATACAGCGGGTGTTCGTTTTCTTCCTTTTTTTTTTTTTCCAGGGAAAAGGTGGACGCGGTCGTCCAGTCCCATTCTTTTCGTAGAAGATAATTATGATAGAATCTCCCTTCCTCCCCCTACCCCTTTTTTTTTTCCCATAGGAAGACAGACTTTTCTCCCCGCTTTTTTCATGCTGTGAGCAAAGACGTTTTTTCCTCCTTCTCTTTCCTTTTTTTCCTCTTCTTTTCGCCTGAGCCATGGAAGTCGTCCGCGGTTCCTTCTTTTCCGAGCAGGATGTAGTTGTTGTGATTTTTCTTTCCCTACAGCCTCCGTCGTTTCCCTTGTAGGTTGGAACGAATTGAACTCGTCTTCCTAAGGTTTTCTTCTTCCAGCTCGACTGGAAATGGATGGCTGTTACGAGCCCTGCTTCTTTCCTCTCGAGAGATATGAAAGGAAGATGTAGGACCTTTGGTCATGACCTTCCGTCCCTTGTCACGGCCAAGATAGATTCTGTTTCTCTCCTTCTCGCCTCGTGCCAGAAGTGACCCCGAAGGTGTTGTCTCCTTTCCTTTTTTTTTTGCCCGAAAATAGAGCAGTTTATAGGCGTAGTTGCCGACTCTACATTGTTGTACGAGGCTGTTCCTTTCTTCATTAAGTCCCCGAAGGGTGAGATGTTGAAGGCGACCACTTCCCTTTCCCTGAGTAGAGAGCACGTGTTCGGATGCCACATGTTGTGCGCGGTTTTTTGGATGGCGCCGATCAGCATTTTTTTTTCTTTTCCTTGAAATAGACGATGGAAGGTCTTTTTCGCTTTCCGGTCTTTTTGTAGACGTGTTGTCGGCGACTCCCTTTTTCTTTTTTTTTTCCCCTTCTGCCCCGATGGGAGTGTGAAATAGTGCCCTATCGTTCTTCCTCGGGAAAGCACAACGGGAAACCCCCCCGGCTCCGTTACGCCCTCCCCAAGATTTTCTTCTTTCTTTTTCGCGACCCCACGAATTTGAAATAGCCCTTTTTTTTTTTCCCGAACTAGATTGGCCGCTTCCCTGTGCTCCCCCGACCGCTGAGGGCCTTTTTTCCCCCTTTTTTTCTACGGGGTCAGGGCGATGGCTTCCTTTTTTCTTTCCGACCGCCGATAGCATTGATCTCGCAGCGCACATAGGCGTCCCCGACTGGCCCAGCAGGAGTCGGCGTAACAGACCTTTTCCCCCTTACGATCTAAAGAAGCCTCTCCCTTTTTCCTTCCCTCATGGAGCAAGAAGCAGATTTACTTCGTCCAATATTCTTTTTTTTGTTGTTTGAGAGAGATTGGACGCTCCTTTCTTTTCCTCCCTTTATGGCGAGTGGACGCCGGGTTCTTTCCTCGATAATTGAAGACCTCCGGACGTTGTTCCCTGGGCCCCAAGAACGGAGGCGTTTCCCCCTCTTGTGATATGCGCTCTCACTTTTTTTCTTTTCCCGATGAAGGAGAAGCCACGGCCCCCGCAAACCCCTGACGCTAGAAAGGAAAACACTTCTTCCCCTGAGAAATTGAAGTTCCCCCTTTTTCCCTCCAGATTGGATATGGCCACTCGTTGTAGACGGAAGCTCCCTCCTTCCATCGGCGTTTGAAGCGAACCCCCCCCCTTTTAGAAGTGTTTAACATTTTTTCTCCCTCTTCCAGGGAGCTGCCCTCTTCTCTTCCCGCCGATGACAGAAGAGGCTTCTCCCCCCTCCCCGGCAAATAGGAAGGCACCCCTGATGTACGCTGAAACGCTCCAGGTCTCGAAGGAGGAGGACCCTCCCTTCCTGATAGGCGCCCAGCTGCTCCCCCCTTTCTTCTATGTGAAGGACCTTCCCCCTCCCCCGTGACGAGTCGGTTCTGGGTTTCCCCTCCTGTTTTCAACATCTTCACAATGCCGGCCAACTTTCCCGGTCCCCCCTTTCTTTTTTTTTTTGAGCAGTAAACTATGCTGAGGGCCCGCCTCGACAAAATGACCGTCTTCGGGGCCCGGAAAAGAAGTGATTTTTTTCCTTTCTCTCCCCTTTTTCAAGTTTGTCGGGGCGACGACGTATTCCCCGAGAAAAGATCGAGGGCCCCTGGTACCAGCTTAAAGTCTGCTCCTCCGCTCTCTCTGGTCCGACATCGTAATGCAGATCGTCTTTCTTTCTCGGGGTGACGGCGGCCTCGTTCAAAGAAAGCCAGTTCCTGCTGCCCTCTCCCCTTCCCCCCGACCTTAGAGAAGAGTTCAAATTCGTTCCCCACTTTTTACAATTTTATCGTCCCCATTTCCCCTCGGCTTGATCCGAAAACCTTCCCCCCTGCTCGGCAAGGCTTTCTCAGAAGATGTACACAGGGACTTTCTTCGAAAATAAGTGGGACTGGAACCCCTTTCGCTGCAGACTAAATTTTCGTCCCAGCACCATAGAAGCTGGTCCCCCTTCTTCGGGCCTATGGAGCCGGCTTACCGTCTTTTCCTTTCCTGCGGCATATTAGAGAAGAAGTTTTTACGGCTACATTTCCGACCGCGGCAACCGTGGCAGGAACGACTTTTTTTTTTCTTTTCCCCTTCCCCCCCCCCCTCGGGATAGAGGCCGACATCAGCGCCCCCCCCCCAGAAAAAATAGGACTTGTGCTCCCCGTCTTTCGGCAACGAGGCGGCCTTCTTCCCCCCTTTTCGGCGACATCACAGGACTTCCACACCTACGGCATTCTTTTTTTTCTTCCTTCTACTAAGAAGAAAAGGCGTTTCCATCAGGCGAAGCTTTTTTTACCTGATAGACCAATGGAGCTGGGGCTTTTTTTTCTCCTATTCCCTTCCTAAGCGATGCAGACGATACCTTCCCTTTTTTTTTTTTTTTTTTCCCCCTCTTCAGTGGTGAAGACCCTGACTCCCTCTTGCGGCCCGGGGTTTTTTCCTGACGGAGGCCAGACGGAAGATGACCCTTTTCCCCTTCCCCCCCCTCCTCCTCCCCTTTGTGTTGTTGAGAGAGAAGTTCCTGTGCACGTTCCTCTTTTTTTTCTTGACGAAGTTGAGTGCAAAGTTGCCGCCGGCCTCTCGGGTTCAGGGTCTCCACCCCTCGGACGTGGACGTAGTCGATTGCATCTATTCCTTTTTCTCCTTTTATTTGGACGCCAGAAACGCCCGCGCCTTTTCCTTCTCCGGGTGAAAGGGGGCCGGTCTTCGGCGAATGATTTAACCTCTTTTCGAAGGTAACCGTATGAGGAGTAAACATCTTTTTTCCTTTGTGTGGAATTCCTGTGATGTAGACGGTCTTCATCCCCTTTCTTTTTCCGAAGCGTTGACGGAAGCCTGTAAACTACGACATTCTGTTCGGGTTTTTCCTTTCTGCTGTCGGAATCGATCCCGTTCTTTTTTTTTCCCCCGTGAGGGGAAAAGGCCCTTTTTGCCGCGGTAGGTAGCTTTTTTCTTTCTTCGCATCTTTTTCCCCCTTCTCTTCCGCGGGTATAGATATCCCCGACGAGTATTCCCCCCCCTCCGAGATGTAGAAAGATGAGATGTGCTGGTTGCGGGATGGTGTCTCCTCTTTTCCTGCCAAGCGGATGGTCGCCTTTTTTCCTTCCCTTTCCCTCGTTTACATCTTTCGGCGAGACGTTGCCGAGCTTCTTTCTTGTGACGGATAGAAGCGACGTTCGTGATTGGTCTACTTAGAGTTGGAACGAATCCCTTTTCCCTTTCTTTCTTTTTAGCGTAAGCGGCAGCAGGACACTTCCTCCCTCGGAAGAAGAAACCCGCGGGAACGTCCTGGTCTAGCTCTTTGAGAGTCCTTTCCCCCTCTGGGTCATCGAAGAATGCACCGTCCTTCTCCTTCCCTCTTGTTCCCCGGCCCAGCTCGATTTTTTCTTTTTCCCAGCAAGAGATGCTGGTCTTCGCCCTCGGCATTCCTTTTTCCGGCCAGCCGCAGACAAACATCCCTTTCCTTTCTTTTTCTAGCGTCTCGGCGTCGTTGCCGACGATTCTTCCTTTTCTTTTCCCCTTGAGGAGAAAGACGAAGTAAGGTTCTCGACAGGCCGGCAACTTCGAGTTGAAGGAGACCCCCTTTTTCTTTCCTTAGTAGAAGCGCACGGTTCTTCTTCCCCATATAGAAGATGTTGTCTCCAGGCTGCCCCTCGATTTCCAGCGCCGGAATAGCTTTACTTTTGCGCGGTCAGCGTTCTTTTTTCCTTCGGGGAAGTAGACGTTGTTGATCTTTTGCATCGGCTGGCCGGGTAGTTTACTTCTCTGAAGTCATCGCTGGAAGTCCCTTTTCCCCCCTTTGAAAACACGGTCCGTCCCCCTTTCTTCTCACGCCAAGATTTTCTCTCTTTCTTCTCCCCCCTTCCTAGAACAAACGGGACTTGCCCCTCTTTTTTTTTCCCCCCCTCCTAGATTGGAGAAAAATAAATGGCTCTTGGCCTAGCTACCCGTCTTTTTTTTTGGAGAAAGTCCGCCCCTCCTTTCTCTTTCGGACGCCCCCCCAGGGCCGTCTCCCCGGCATGGGATGATCTCGAAGAAGTCCCCCACTTTTTCCTCCTCTGTCCTTTGGCCCAGCAGGAAGTCGGCGTTCCCCCCCTTTTTCAGGTAGTACAGGATCGATCACCCGTACAGCACCGGGTCCAATTCCTCCATTTCGTCCCAAGCCGCTGGAAGCGTCCCAACCTCTCCCTTTTTTTGTTGGGTTGAGGAGAGATTGGCGTTTCAGCGTTGTTTTCGGGCGATGGGAAGAAGGGTTCTGCTTTGGAGCTCGATATGGCCTTTCCCTTCTATTATGCGGAAGCCGATCCTCTGGGCCACTTCCTAGGACGCTATTGTGATCTGCCTATTCCCCCTCGCGTCTTTTTCCAGATGACTTATCCCCCCGGAAGAAAACGCCCCCTGAACCTTTTCCCTCCATCCCCGCAAGCTGAGCCTCTTCCCCCCTTCTTCTCCCTCTACTTTTCTGGTAGCCCGATTGCTATGTTCCTCTTCGCAGGAAAGATCACGCCCCGAGAGAATTTCGCGCCGGACGCTTTTTCTTTTTTCCCAGTTGTGATTCCCGCTCCAGCTTCTCCCTTTTCCCCCCTATTTTCAACACCTCGGCCAGCCTGAGAGCGCCCTTTTCTCAACACACGTCTACGCCACCTCGTTCCTTCCTCGGGAAGCTGAACAGCGACACCGGGGCCTCCGGAGGAGGGGATCCTCCCCTTCTCGCGGAGACAACATCTTCTCATTTTTCTCTCACAGGGCGAGTGACTTCGGCCAGGCGGGTTTTAGTCAAGAACGGTTTTCTCCTCCCCCCCTTCCGGAAAAGGTCGAGGCACCTTCCCTCCTAAAAAGATGAGGGGGCAACCGGTCTCGGACAACCTGTCCGTGTTTATCAGATATTGGAGGACCTTTCCCCTTTTTTTTTGCGGCGAGGGCTCCCTTTTTCCGAGGGAGGACGACGTCATATATTTGTGGCGCGGAAAAGATAGAGCTTGCCGGTACCCCCCTCTGCTTCTCCTACGTGCAGGCGGTCGTTCCTCGAGGGTCAGAAAATAGTTCCTGCAGTCCCCGATCGAGCGAGAAACTGGGGTGTTTTCCCCCCTTTCTTCCCCCCCTTTCCCCCTCCATTTCCTGCGGCCGCTGGACCGTCCCCTCTTTTTTTTCCCCTAGTTTAAATTCGTTACACCCAACTCTACCTTTCTTCGGACACACAATGCTTTTTTTCGATCCGGACAATCACACCAACTACCTCCCTTTCAAGGCGATCCTCCGCGGCCGACCTTCCAGTGCATTTTCCCCCCCACCCGTTCAGCACGCCGCTCACCTTTTACGTGCTCACAATCCACCCCCCCCCCCCCCCCTGCCCTCCATCAGAGGGCGACCCGTTCCCTTCCTTCCGGATAATAGTAGGGGATGATCGACTCCCCCGCGGAACGGCCCCTTCGAGATCCCTTTTTCGACCGCGGGCCCCCCTTTTCCTGGCGCAAGACCAGACCCCAGCGGATCGCGGTCCCAATCGCCATTCAACAGACCCCCTTCCCTCCCTTTTTCTTTTCCCGGAAAAGGAGAGGAATATCCAATTTTGCTTAGAACTCCTCCCCGGCATGATGGGAAAGAAGCCATACGTTTACCCCCCCCCCCCCTTTTCCCATTGGTCTATAAGGCGCCACGCCGGGCCCCTTTCCTCGACGATGTACATGATCGCCACCCTGGCGCTGGGCTTTTCGCTGCTCCCCGTCATTTCCCGGCCTCTCCCTCTCTCCCCCCACGTCCACGTCTATGGTCTCCGGTGGTGCAGAAAATGGACGCAGCTTGCGCCCCCCGCAGGCCCTTGACCATTTTTTTTTTCCGCCGCCGATGAAAGTGCAGTCCCCCTCCCCCCCTCCTTTCCCCCTTCTTTTGTTGTGGTTGAGAGAGATAGGTCCTCCCTTTTTTTTGTGCGAAGTGAGGTGAAAGGTTTCCGCCGGGCGACATTTGGTCTTCCACCACCTGCGAATTGTCCTTCTTCCCCCTCCTTTTTTTATCTCCCCTAGTGCCGGGAAATCGACGGATCGGGCTTTTTTCTCCTCAAGGGGTGGCGATCAGGTACACGGCGCGGTAAAGTGCCGTTCCTCTGGTTAGTAGTAGTCTCTTCCCTTTTCCATCATTCCGGAGGGGAAGCCGGTGATCTCATCCAATTGGAGAAGGAAGACGCGTTGCCGGAGCCGCCATCTCTGAGCACTTCTTTGATGGAGATTGTTTCGGCTTCCCCGTCACCCTCTGGTGTGGTAGGGCGCCATCCCCATTTTTTCCCCCAAGGAAAAGGTGGACGCAGGTCGGCCGCGATGCTCGAAGTAGCCCCCTCTATATGACGAGGGTATCTATTTCCCTCCTGAGAAATTAGGAACCGAATGGTTCGCCTTTTTTCCCGGTGATGGTGAGCAAGGCCTAACGTTTCGCCCCGGTCCCCCCTTCTTGTTCAGGAAAGCGGATGTTTCTTTTTCTCGTAGAGTTGTAAATCTGCTGCTCCCTCGAGTTGTTGGGATTGTGGGTAAAGCGCTTCTTCTTCCCCCCTTTTGCCCGGTGGTGTTCGAGAACTTTCTCCATTGAAATGTTCGCCGAAGCGTTTTGGGCCCAGCTGGGCTTGTCCATGCAGGAACTGGCTGGGTGAAACGAGTCCCCTCCCCTTCCCTCACGGTCAGTTGTCTCGTAGAGATCCTCTCCTTTTTTACGCTTCGGGACCCATTTTCGTATCTGCGAATCTCTTGGAAGTCTGTTTCCCCCCCTTTTTTTTTTTTCAGAGTTCAGCCCCCTTTTCCCCTCAAAGATCCGCCTTGACCCCGAGTCTGCCACCAGAAAGTCGTGCCTGTCCCCCTATTCCCCCTCTAGTTCCTCTGTCGTTGACGACGCTGATCCTTTTTCCGAAATAGTTGAAGCGCACGGCCGAAGTCGGCTCTTTCTGACTGTTGAAGAGAACCACCTCCCTTTTTTTTTCCCCCCCCCCTCCTGAAGGATTCCGGATTGTAGGAAGGGTCCTTAACCATCGAAGCTGCGCGCCTTTTCGTTCGAGCAAGCATCCGGCCTCTACTCTGGAAGGCCCGGTGGGCTCCTTCCTTTTTCCGAGAGGTGACGTAGACGTTGTTGGTCGGCACGCGCTGGAAGAGGTAGTTGACCTAGGTTCCTTCCTTTTAGTATCGATGGAAGAGGAATCCCCCTTCTTAGGTGAACGGCGGCGGCGCCCATCCGGGCGTATATTCCGTCGCTCCCCGACTGGCCCTTTCTTTTCCAAAGAACTAGCTTGGCACTCGGCTCCGTGGATCTGCTTTCCCCCCCCCTCCCTTTTCGGGGCCTGGCGACTTCCTTGTAAGGGAGATGGAGGCCTTGGCCGTATCGTTCCCACGCTGATCGCATTGATTTTCTCGCATATCCTTTCCTTTCGCAAGACGCTTTTTTTCAGGAAGTCGGCGCCAGATCTCCGTCCCCCTTTTTCTTTTATCCCAGCAGTTCTTTTCTTTTCCCAATAGGCCCTCCATGGCGTCTTCCTCGGCCA
>Ga0179593_1279055_pt1 | contig 13552 bp, 9 predicted proteins | sample CZODoug2_1_08_16_FD_185931 | JGI IMG/M metagenome (GOLD analysis project Ga0179593, IMG submission 185931) | Vadose zone soil fungal communities from Angelo Coast Range Reserve, California, USA - CZODoug2_1_08_16fungal (PacBio error correction) | ecosystem: Environmental > Terrestrial > Soil >... | reverse complement strand
GCAGGATGGTCACCGACCGTTTCTGCCGAACATTCTGTTTGCGTCTTGTGATTTCTATTAGCGGTGGTCACACAGGATTCGGCGACTTGCTTCGGGCTTGCGTACTCCGACAAGTCTTCCGAATCTTCGACTAGGTTCGTGGCCTTCTCCGCTGACAGCCAGCAACCGTGCCCGGCCCGAGGTGGGAGTGTGACGGCCCCCCCCCCTAGTCTCGCTACTTGCTCATTGAACGGCCCCGGCCGTGGCTGCCTCAGCCTTGTGAATGGCTCTCCCCCCCTTGGCGCTCCTCCCATCGAAACACCCCTCGTGATATACCCCTACTCCAGCCGCCATCTGATGTGATTCTGAAGGCGCCCGGCTGTTGAAGTTTCCCCACGGCTTACCGATGTCTCTCCCTTCCAGGGTTTCCCTCCTTCCCTACAGCGGCCTCCCTTTTTGCTTTGGCCCGATCGACCAGACCTCCCCCACAGGTCGGCCTTTTCATCCCGTATTCCATCAACCCCGCTTCCCCAATATGACCGTATGGCTACCCCCCGCCGGTGAATGGAGACCCTCTTTTGCTTTTTTTCATCTTAAATGCCACTCCCCTGTCTACTGACGGTCACCGAAGATCACTTAGTTTCTTCTCATTGTTCCCATCACATGCGGCCATCAATTTTTGCACTGCTTACTACAGGTGACGATTTCAACCTTGTCTCCTAGATGCGCATTCCACAGCCAGACCGTATCTGCCTCCTTCTTCCTTTGATTTCCAGCTGTCCCCGGCATGTCACCCCACCCCGCAAGGCAAGAACCATTCTTGACCACAATAAAGTGAGCACCTTGAATTTCTCGGCCGCCGTGATTTTATTTTTTTTTTCCTGCTACACATAGGCCCGCCAAGCTAGCCTGGCATTTAAAAGGCGATGCTATTTTTCCCGTTTTCATTCCCGTTACCCCGCGTCATCATTTTGAAGCAATTTCCCCCTCCTGTAACGGCTTTCATCCATGAATGAACCAGCCTGATTATTGTAGAAAGTTCCTAGACTTTTTACTTGACCGCAATCGGTCTCGAGTCACTTCCGTCAGCCATCCCCTGGTAGGAGGCATTTGCCTGAACTTAAAGTATGGCTGATCTGAGGTCAATTGGCAAACTACCTATCGTAAAAGAACCCGGCTTGGGCCGATCCGCCCGACGGGAGGCAACTCTCCTGGGCTTCTTCCGTTTTCCAATGCGTCGACCCCTGAGTGTTTCTTTCGATACTTTGTCTTATGGTTCCTTTCCCACGAACAGGCCCTCCTTATTTCAGTTCTTCTCCCTTTATGCTCTGCTGGCCAGCGTGTCTTTTGGCTCGCGCCCCTCCCTCCAGTCCATTAGGCCATGTCTTTTTGTTTGCAAGGTCGACCTTTCACGTTGGTCCTAGCTTCTTTCCCTTTCTCCTATGGTGTACTTCATTCCTGAAGAACGTCCCCCGACGCTCGATGTTCTCCGTTACGTAGTTCCACTCCCGTTCGTGGTTTCTTCCACTTTGATCTCATGCAATGAATGATTGGACAGTTTCGCGTTTCTCCTTTTTGCCCTTTATGATGTTGTCATATCGATGTTCCAGATTGCTCCTACTACTTCTTTTGATGCCTCTGATGCGAGCTACTTCCGTGTCCTGAGCTCACGCCTTTGAAAGTGCCTTTTCTCCCCTGCTATGAAAGTGATTTGATCCTAACGAGTTTTCGATGTAAGTCCAGTCCTTCCCCGCCCACTACTCCCCACTCGTTCCGACGAGGAGGGTGGCCCTTTGGACTTATTACTTTTCCGCCTATGTGAGTAGAGGCCGAGATCCTTCCTGGGCTGGGCCCCCCCAAACTGGACTAGCTAAGCAGCCGGTCTCGAACCTTCGGCCCTTTTGGATAAAATAGTTTTATGTTCTTGACCCTGCGTGAGCGCTCCCATCGAACGTCAAGAAGACCTCGTCTCCTCTCCAGCTTGACGAGCCCCTTTTATATACTCAATGTCAATCGCTAGATGGACCCGCGGCTCGTCCTTCGGCGTTCCCGGAGCCTACGTCATTGCCTTCCGGTAACGCGCCGTCCTATTTACCAATGTTAAGGATGAATTAAAATCACGTCACTTTCTGCCCGCCGCTCTGATCGTACTTTCTGCCGAGGCCTTGGATGCCCCTCCTTACGCGACGCTCCTATTCTTTTTAATCCTACTGTTTTTCGTCTAGCTGCTTCTTAGTAGGGGCCCCTCCATTGCTTTCGAGGTTATCTCACGTAGGCTCTGGCTCAATTAGAAGCGATTACGTAAGTCACCGGCCAATGTTCCTGGGAGACTTCGCCTGACGTTCCTCTCAGACAATCTCCTGTCGCCTAGTCCTCGACTGAAGAGTTCCTTTCTCTCCGAATCTTGAGGCATTTGAATTCGCTTTGTCCACCGTTCAAGGCTAGTTTTTTATTCGAAGATCCCCTGAGTTCCGGCAGATGGTGTTTCTTCACGTGCAGGTTTCCTAATTAAGCTTGTGCAGCCACGAGGTAGTAGACTGTTTTTTCGCACCGCTGGTCTTTTCTAGTTAACGTCGCAGAGGACCCGTCAGGCCTCTGTATCTCTCCCTCGCACATCGTCTCCTCCGAAGTTTCCCCCCCAGTGTGTCCCGTACTCGCTATCTGCCGTGGCTCTTCGTCAGTTCGCCTTTTTTCCGTCCCGCGACCTCCCCTCGCGATCAACCCTTCACCCTGTGTTGTCATTCCCTGGATTCACTTGTCCCAAAGAGGTCAGTGGGGGCGTCGCTCATCCTTCCTACAGCCTTTTCGTACTTTCACCGCCCACCGATATGAAACACATTCAGCCGCTTTTACCAGAGCTCCCGCTGTAAGACCCCTGCACCGCCAGGAATGTCCTCTGAGTTGATTTGCAACGTCCCACGTGATGTTCCTTTTTTCACTGGGATGAGCCGCGCAGTATCTTCCGCGTCTTCGTCTTTGACCCTTTACCCCCCCAACCGCTCATCTCGTCCCGATTCCCCTGGCTTTCACTTTTTGTGACTATACCTCAGTTGCCTCCCTACGCCCTCTGAGTTTACTCCACAGGTCCTTGGCGTTTTCCGTCGGAGCACCTGTACCCCGATGGACCGAGCTCAAGTTTGCTCGAAATTGATCGAGTGAGTTTTTTTGTTGAACCATCCCCGATCCCGAACCCGCCGCGCCCGACGCCCGACCCGTTCTTCATGGAAATAGGTTGAATACCACGTAGGCTTGATTATGTCGGCCGCGTATTTTTTTTACCTTGGAAGAAGCATAGGAGGGACCGCGCCCTGGAGGGTGCTCGAAAGAGCTTTATACTCCACGAAATTAGGACCAGGTGAACTTCCTTCAAGCACCCGCACTTTGAAGGCACACTCGTTCCTATGTCATAGGACGGGTCCGGCAGAAAGTTAACCGTCAGGAAAGAGGATACCCCCCCAAACGGTTTCGTTCCCTGAAGGCGCCTTTTTGAGCGCGGGATTCCTTTGACCCCCAAATTGGCAGGGCCTCCTGGTGGGAATTGGGTCGGGGTGGTCACGTTCCTTGATCGGGACGATGATTTGACTGCCGGTTATTGGTTTGTCATGTTTGTCTCATTTCGTAACTTGTAGCTGCTTTACTCCCGGTGCGCTGACGGTTTTCTTTTCCCGGAAATTGGGCTCGGATGTTGGGATCCCCGTTTCAAATCTTGCCCCGGAGAGGCGCCCGTTTTTAGGTCTGCGTGGCCTTGCGCAATGCGGCCATCTCGTCCCTTTCAGTCCATTTCCCCAACAGGGTGTCAGGCCTTCACTTTATTTCTTGTACATCCTGCGGGCCAACTCCCCGAGAAGACCTTTTTTTTTTTTAGGGCTTCGGTCCCGGAGTGCGAACCACCTTGTGAAAGATGGCCCTCTTTACTTGTTTCCTGACCTCCCTCAAGCTGTTCGCCAGTCCGTGGTCGAAGTCCGGCCATATTGGCGCTGTTGCTTTCCCCCTCGGGTAACCTTCACGACTTATCTGTCATGTCCCCGATCACAAGCCTGATCTTCATTTTTGGTTGAACGCCTGGCCGGTGTTTTTTAACATCTCCTTTAAAGACCGCGCACTACTCTGTAGTATTTATTCCGACTTCTGACCGTTGCTTATTCTTTCTTTGATTCCCTAGTGTTTCCCCCTTGATTCGAGCCCCACCCGAGGTTGCTTCCCCCTTATTCGGCAAAGGGGTCTTTTAATTGGCGGCCATGATTGGCTTTGGTCCGCCCCTTAAGAATTTCTTCTCTGGGAGCTCGCGAGACTATAAACGCTTCTCCGTTTCCCCCGGGTTCCTTGGCGGCGTATCCGAACGCGACAGACGTCGCCGCCTACCAAAGAATCTGACGGCAGGCGACACGTTTCCTCCTTCACGCTTTTCTGCCTATGGAAGTTGGCACTCCCGCTCAATCGAGGTAAGGGTGGCGTCGTTTACTGTGAGGTAGTAGCTGTGGTCACCGATTCGTCTCCCTCCTTCAATCCTCACCTTTTTTTGTTGGTGGAGTTTCAGTCGATTGATCCTCATACCTAATTTCTGTCTCCTAACTGAATATGGGAGGCGTCCCCCTACCCAGGATGGTCCCGCCGTTCCTCTCCTGTTATTTCTCTGGCGTTTGACGGCGAGAGAGGTGTTTACTTAGGCTCGCGGGGTCGGGGCGTTTGCGTTACGTCTGCTTCAAGGACGTGCCGAGACGTGTGTTCGTGCCGATATAGCGCACCACTGGTACACTAGGCGGCGTTGCCAAACGCCGTATCGCCCTTCCTGCCCTGACCCAGTCACCTGTTTTCCGTTTGTACTTTTTCGCCACCCCCCCTTGGACCCATTCCTGGTCAAAACTTTTCAATTCTACCCGATCCTGCCGTTAGTTCCCCCGGACCTGTGCCTCGGATTTTCGCCGGTTCAATGTTGAGTCTTTTTTCCTCCACTGCAAGGCTACCAGCCATGTTCGGTTCCTTTTTGTCGAAGATGGAACCTGTCCCTCTTCCCCAGGTTGCCTGTGTCATCCCCGGCTTCCGAACCCTAGCGGCTGCCGAAATCGGGCTTACCTTTCCTTTTCTAACGATCTGCTGGGATATCCCCTTTCCCCCCCCACTCCATTGTTTTTCCCGTGAGCCACTCCGGGAACGCGCCGGCCGATCTATTATTCCCCCGAGTGGCTCGCTGGCCATCAGCGTTAATTTGGCGGGACCCTGTTGTACGTGGCCCCTACGACCGATTCCTTCCCTAATTTCCTACGCCCCTCACGGCGGCATGCTGGCCATGCTGAAGATGCCCAGCGGCAGAGCCCCTGTCTTTATCACTTTTGCGCCTTCTTCCGCTCAACTGCGACCGCAGCAGTCTACGCTAGGGGCGTCAACGGGAGATCATCTTCCCGAAACTTCCCACTTTTGGCTCCATGTGTGGGAACTGATTTGAGCAGCCCGTCATCCTGCGACTTCCCCCCAACAGAGGAGGTCGGCCCCTGTCCAAAGTGCCCTTTTTAACGTTGTTTCCTACGCCTGCGTTTGAATATGACTGTCCGGCCTTTGGCTGGTCCTTCGACCCATTGACCTTCTTTCCTTTCGTATTTACTTGGCCCCGACATCAATCTTTTCCACGCCGGCGTCTGATGCCGATCACGATATCAGCGGCCCCCCACACGAAGACTTTGGCTAAGTTCGGGATAATGTCCAGACCGTCTTTGTTGCGATCGGGGTCGGGTATGGCTGGTTTACTTCCCCCAGCCCGTTCACTCGTCAGTTGTAACCTCTCTCGTGCTGGCCCCCCCCCAGCTTGGGTATTTGCTGTACTGTCTCCCTCCCTTTTATGGGCACTGTGTTGCTTACCCTATGTGCCCGTCACCCTATTAACGTTTTTTGCTATCCTTTGGCCGTTGTTGTTGTCCGGCAGCCTCATAATAGCGCCGCTCTCTTCTCGGCCTACGAGCCCCGGTCGTGTCCCCACCTGACTGGTCTTGACGCGGCCCAGCGCCTCCGCTTAACGTTCGTCCAGCCGTGAGCAAGAGTTTTTCTGTCCATACTCTGTGGCTCGATTACTCCCGACCCGGCTTTCAGCGAGAGGCGCCCTCTCCGCCGTCGTCCTCGTCTAAGGCGATGACCCTTTGCCGTTCAGACGTCGTGCAGCGAGTGATCGCCTCCTCGAGGCTTTGCCCTGATACTACGTCACCACCCCCCAAATTAGACCAATCGTGCTCGAGACCTCGTCCCGTACCACTGGTGTCCTTATGGTAAAGGGCCTCTTGCGGGCGTATTTCTATTCCTTGGGGTAATAGTAGAGTTTCCAGATTAGCGCCGCGTGTTTTTTCGACCCCGGGCTCCTTTTTACATTCTAGATGAGTCCCGGCGTGAACTTTCCTCCTCCGACTTTGACACTTACTTCTCTCCTCCGACCTCCAGACCTGGACTGCGTTCTCTCGGCACATGCTCAATCTAAGAGTTGTTCGTCTTATTTCTCGGATGTCCTTAATTCGATTGTAAGGGTCCCCCAGGCGCCGTACTGCCAGAGAACTTTTCCTTCTCCTCCCCGTCAAACGGCCCTTGCTCCCCTCTTCCCTTGCTAGTGCATACGCACGCGGCCTTGCTTTCTCGGAACCTCGAAGCGTGACGATTCCTTCCCTCTCCCTGTTTGGAGATCTTTTTTTTTCATCGCGGCGGTGCCCTCCCCCCTCCCGTGCTCGCGGTTTCTCTTTCACCCGATCCCCCCCTTTTGAGCCCCCGGCGTGTAGACTTCAGACGGCATTTCCGTTTCTGATTATCATGCACGGTTATTCTTGCGTTTTTTCCTTCCCTGCGTCTGAACCGGGAGTGTATTCTCCGGGGCCCCGCGCGACGTCTTTCTCCCCGAGCTGATCTCTTTCGAATATTTTTGCCGTAGATGCCCCTGTTTCAAGTGTTATGTCGTCCCCTCTCCTGGTTCCCCCTGCTGTCGTCGCGCCGGCGCGGTAATACCCCCCCGCGAAGTTCAGAACCTTGTAGCGGTTCTTTCCGCAGCGGGCTGGAAACTTTCTCCGATGCCCGCCGTGCCCGATTTCTCAGTAACCCTCCTCCCTCATGCGCACGACGCACCATTTTGCCCCACGCCTCTTTCGTATAAGTCCCCTTGGGATTCTTTTTTTGTCTGGGCCCTTTGAATCTTGCGATTCACTTGGACAAAAGAACGAGCGCTGAACAATAGGTCCCCTCATCTGGCGAAAGGCTTTCGAAGGATGCTGCTGCTCGTTTCATCTCCCCGAAGAAGTTGTTCGCGCGTCATGATCGATTCGAATTCTTCCTTTCTGGCACCCCGTATGCTACATGCGTTCCCCCGCCGAACGCCCGTGACTTTCTATTCATCTAAGAACCCATTGGTGGCAGTTTGGGCACTCCCAGAAGCGAGAGCATGCGCTTTTCGAGTTTACGGCTGGTAACGACACCCCTCTGAACGGGCACTCCCCTATGTGACCCTGATCTGGTTTTCCCTTCGCCGTTTCCTCCCGAAGCCCAATGAGACCAGAACATGTACTTGTGCTGACGCCCCTATAAATATGGACCCACTCAGAGATCTGAGATCGCTGTGTTTGTGATGAGGTCTAAAACGGCCCCCCTAATAGCTCCCAATGACCGGCGCCCACTTGTTTATTGAAATGGTATTGCGCATTACCTATACCAAACTGTGTCCTTTTGGAGGGTCCATATACTTGATGAGGCAGACCAGCCGACTGCAGCTTGACCATCCTTTGCGGTTCGGGTCCAAGGTAAATCCGCCTCACGAAGTGTCCATGGATTTCTTTCCCTCCTACACCCTTTGCGTCATGCCCCTCAGCGGACCGCGGGCTGCGACACACCTTTTTTACCTGATCCACGTCCCTACTCTTGTTTGCCTGCCTTCTGATCTTTGGGGACTGCATTGATTCCAACCTGGAGGTGGCGGGGGTGGCTGGCATTTCTTTACCCCTCACTCAGCCTTCCATCCCGGCCCTTTTCGCTGTTGCAGGCTCGTCCACTGCGCGCGACTGGGTCCGGATACTCTTCTTCCTCCCCATTGGGATCTTCCCTTTCGGGTTGGGTGGGTCAGTTCCTTGCGCCCGCATTTCGTTGAAGTCTGTTTCCGTTTGACTCCTGTCGGCACGTCGGAGTACCCCTTGATGGCCCCGTCCCCCCCAATTGGTCGTGACTTTCCCCCTCTTTGCTTTCTTATCTTTGGACCAACTTCGGAATTCCCGGGCCCTTGTTTTTGAACCTGTGCGTTCCCACCCCCGGGACGGAAAGATGGCATTCTGTGTTTTGTGTTTTGGCTGCCGACCAGCCTGTTGTCGCCCCCATCTCGGTAAGACTTTCTGACCTTATGGACATGCTTTTTTTGTGTCCAGCCGTTTTTCTGCCCCCAGAACCGCTTATTCACCTGTTCACCCCGATTTTTACTGCCCCCTGAGCGTGTAATTGGTGGACTCCCTTTCTGTTGTTGGAACATCCTCCACAATGTGTCCCGCACCATACGGAGCCCATCCTACCCACGCCGCCTTTGAGTGGTTGTTCGCCCCCCTCCTTTTGTTGACCATGTTTCGCCCCTTGTTTTTCCCTTAACCGGTCTGTTCCGAGTTGTCCGTTTCCCTTTCCTGCTCACCTGAGACGCCTTTGGCCCCTTCCACGTGGTCGGCCCTTTGTGCTAAGCGAGATCGTCGCATTTTAGCGTTGGTCCTTTCCCAGATTCTTCGTATCATTGCCCCCCGCCGCAGACCCTACGGTTTTTGACCCGATCTAGGCGGTTAGCCGCCCCTCCTCCCCCGAGGACCGCCTGGATGTTGGCCCTCCCCAGCAGTCTTTTCCATCTTTTCATCGCCCGTGTAAGTTTGTTATTCTGGTCCTTCTTTAGCTGTCGCTGTATTCGTCGGATATCTCTTTTTTCTCCTTCTTTGTGTTGTCTTCCCTAGATCCCTGTCGATTGACCCATTACTCCCTCAGGCATTTTTCCGCCACAGGCCCTCTCTGCTGGTCTTTGGCCCCCACCCGACCGCCCCAGCCTGTTGCCGTCGTTGGCGGTCTGTGAACGGTGCTTGCCCTTCTCCGTTGGTCACCTTTCGTCCTCTGGGGTTTGTTTTTGCGTACGGCAATTTGCCTCCGCTGCTCCAGGTGTTCCTGCGAGATTAGGTTCAGATGAATCCACTTGTCTACGAGGAGGTGTCGACCCCAAGCTTTTCCGACCTCCCTTGTTTCAAAGTGGATTCCCCCTCCGCAGGTAGTGTTAAAGCACCTGTCCTATCCTGGTCCAAAACCCCGTATCAACAATCCTTGTTTTTCCCCAGCTGATGTCGATCCGATGTCTGGTTCGACGGATTTTTCGCTGTACCGTTTATTCGTTACATAACTTTGCCCCCGGTTTCCCCCCTCCAGCCTCACTCCCCTGGCGTTCGGGTAAGCCTCCGTGACCCCTTGCCTAGAAAGCGGTTCCTGTCCTCCCCTGTTCAAGCACTACTCGCGGCCCCCCGTAGGCCTTATCTTGACCTCCCTTCAGGCGCTAGCTGGTTTTATTTCCCTTCATAAAAGTCTGCACCCCCCTCGGGCTTTCCCCCTGGTTGCACACGTCCCGTACCCAAGTCCGTCACGGAGATCGACTTGTTTTGCCCCAGCTTTTCCACCAAGCGGGTTTCCGTGAATGAAGCCCGGTGACCCCTTTTGGGGTAAGTGATCGCCTTGCCTCTAGGCACCTTGCACCCCCTTTCTTTTTAAGGAAGCCCTTCCGGTTCCTTTTTTCCAGAGGACCTTCCCGTCCCCCCAAAAACGTCAGCAGGACTACACTTCCGTGCAATCTATTGAAAGGCAGGTTCCGGCAAGCTCCGAAGCACCTCCGACAGGTTAGAAGCCATCTAGCCTGGCAAGTTACCTCGATCTCATCGTTCCCCTGCCTTTTCCTAGCTCCCGGTTTGTTGTTAAATTCTTGACCGCTGCCCCGCGCTTCTTCCGTGCCAACCCTACTAGTTCTGTGGGAGCCTAGGTCGTTTGCCAGCGTTTACCTGGCTGCCCGCGGTCCGCTGCTGCGTTACTCCCCTTTGTCCGGTTTCATGTCGGTGGCGTCCTTCACCCTTATCGGTCTGTTTTTTCTGAACCAGGGAACCGACCTCAATCTTGAACTTCTTGGCCGGCTGATATAGACCTCTATCGACGCCCGTCACCCTCTCCCCGGGTTTTCTAGTTTCTTTTTTGCATAATTTTCTTTTTTTTTTTTTTTTTTTTTTTATATTATTACTTTCTTTCCCTATAGGCGGTGTGTATTCTTTCTTCTACCGCATCCGCTTCCTTGAGCTATTTTTCTGTTGACCCTTTATATCTTGAGGTGCTGGATCTCATAGTTTTTTCCCCCGAGGCCCACCCCTTGACCCTACTTTGGATTTTGGCGCCTTAGGCTAGTCCCCTGATTCTTTTTCCGTTCCTATAATTTTTCTGTGAGCTTGGTGTTCCGCAAAGTCGTCCTTAATTCCTGCCCTTGAGTTTTACCGCTGTACATTTTTTTGACCAAATTCCCCGTGCTTCTTTTCTGTGCACGAGCTCAAGTCCTCCCTCATTTCTGCCGCTTGGCCCGCCGTCTTGTTGTCGCGGTTTATGTTTTGTTTTCCTTAATAGATTTGTTCTCATTCAGATGCCTCCTTCTGGGCTTTTCTGACTTTTTTTCCTTCAAATTTCAGGTCGCCATCCGTGAGTAAGGAGTCTTCCCTTTTTTTTGACGTTTCGCCTCTTTCTTTCGTGATCGACGACTCTTTATCTTAGGCCGGCGCTACTTCACGAACTCAATCCCTTCCGGAGCGCAGAGTTGGTCCGGTGCACGCATGGTTGTTTCCCATTCTTTCTTCCTTGATTGGACGGTCGCTTAGGACCCTTGCCTTGGGCCATCTAGATCCTTCCCCGCCGCTGTTAGAGCCCCCCACTTCCCTTGAGTATCCTTGTGTTTCGACCTTCGCGATGAAGGTGGGCTGACACTTCGTGCCTCGACTAAACTCCCTAAGCATTTTGCGTCCAATAAAGGACCTGGACAACTCTCCTTAACATGTCCCCTTCGCCGTTTTGGACGTTTTCTTGAGGCGGGAGGATGACAAGTAGAAGCCCCCCCCCCCCCCCCCCTTTTTTTTTTTTTTTTTTTTTGGGGGTGTGGGTGGGGGTGTTTTTTTTTGTTGTTTTTTTTTTGTTTTTTTTTTTTTTTTTTTTTTGTGTGTTGTTTGTTTTGCGTGCACGGTCGTACCCTTTGTTCATCTCCTGGATTCCCTGTTCAGGACTCCACTCAATCGTTTCCGCTGACTCTCCGCTAAGTGAATGACATCGCCCTGTGATGACTTTTTCCCTGTGAATTTACGAGGCCGCGATATTTTTACATCTAACCAGTGGTTGTTGTTTGAGATATCCTTCGCCCTTTGTTTGACCAAGCACTTGTCTGCCTCTTGGCCGCTTTTCCCCGATCGTTGGTCTTTTCTAGAGTTTTAGTTACTTTCCTATCCCCTTTTTCTCGTTGCGATGCGCCTTCCCCTGCTCTCCTGTTTACGGTTGCAGACGTAAGCCTCTCCTCCTGTTCCATCTTCTCCGTTTGAGATTGTGTACCTTATAGGAACTGGACAGTCGTGCTTGAGGTTAGTTTTTTTCCTATCTGTTTAAGGCTCTATGTTTTTTCGTCCTTCATTTCCTGGTTCGTGGGGGTTCATCCCACTCATAGTCCCGTTCAGGACCGGCTGTAGCTCTTCGAGCCACCGCCGTCCGTCCTCGGTAACGTCGCCCTACTTCCGAAATCTCCTCACTCCCCCACCATCTCTTCCTCCGACTTCCCCAGGAGTCCTCCGTCTTCTCTCCCCGTTTTTTCCGTTTCTTTCTTTTTCTTGTATAGCGGTGCCGTCCTCCCCACTTCGTACATGCTTCCCTCATTGCCGACGGGCTTACCTTTCCCGCCCCTTGCCAAGAAAGTCTGGACGACCGGACAGGCATGCGCCATCATTTAAGTTGCAAACGACACATGGTCTCCCGTTCATAAGCCATCTCTTATTTTAACCCCTCCTTGTACCCTTATTCCTCCTTCGGGAGACCTTCCTGACTGTCAGGATTTTAGTGCGTCGGGCTTCCCCATTTCTTTTTGTTAGTTTTTTGACTACCGAAGCTCGAGCAGCGTGCGCCTTCTTCTGTTAAGGGACCCCCCGCTCATATGCCCTCCTTTTTCCGGACCTTAATGAAGCGGTTGAATCCCCTACATGACCCTTTGCCGCCCCCTCTTTTGAACAAGTCAAGCGGCTTTCTTCGCCGAGTTACTCTTTCCCCCATCTGGCCACTGCAAAGCTCTCAAGGGAGACGAAATGCTCTCGCTGGCTTGTTCTTACGTCTTAGGAAAGCCGACGCCTGCCTTGAACTGCCCTTGCCAACGGTAGCTGCATTTGACCTGCATACACTTTTTTAGAGGTGGTAGTAGTCTATTTTTTCTAGAGCAGTATCAGCCTTTTCGTGTGCACCATTTTTTAGGTCCCCCCTGTGTCAAAGTTTACTCGAAGTTTCAATTAGAGGACGCTCCTCTGTCCCCTTTTTTTGCGCAACGCGGACGCGTGCCATTTCCGTTCGGCAATTTTCACTTCCACGCTACCTGATGGTCTTTCAGTGAAGGGCCTTATTCCCACCTGGGGAATTCCGGTTCCTGCGAAATCCCCCGGGAGTTTCCCAGGGCTTTTTATGGTGGTCACTTGTTTTTGGTGTGTTGGGTAAAGGTCCATTTTTTATAGACCCTCTTTATATAGCCTGTTGTGCCCGCAAGGGCGTTTTCATCATACTCCCCGTTTAGTTTTCCTTCCTTTGGACCCTTCCCCTGCCCTTTTTCCTTATTCTTCATGTCAGGCATATCGCCCCCTTTGTATTGTTGGGATGCCGGTACTCTGGGATGACGCCTTTCTCGATTCTCCGCTGTGGACCGAAGTACTCTTTGTTCGTTAGACCAAGGCAGTCCCAGCGTCACCCAGCGTTTTTGCCCCTCTGAGGAATTAATCTGTACCACTTCAGTATATTTTTTTGATTACTTTGCCCGGGTGCAACCTTTACTGCCGCTGGCCTGATTTTATTCCTAACTACGCAAGCCCCCTGTCTACATTCCGGGTCCTCCCTCTTTTTTTCTTTGGAAATATTGGTCCTCTATTAGTGGTGTGTTTGTGAAGCAGCGGATCTGATCCCCTGTCTATGTTCCCTGTTACTCGCGGCCCCATAATCTTTTTCTGTCTTGTGACTTCACTTTTTATGGCCCCATTGAACGCGAACATCATTCAAGTACGTCTTTCCGACCTAGATTTTCACGTTCGTCCGTTTTTTGTGCCCCTCGTTCACCCAGGATTATTGAAGAAAATTTGGTTTTCCATCCCGGCGGCCCGACAAGTGGCCGGTTACCCTTCGTCGTTTTTTGTCAGAGATTGCTTGTTAAGGTGCACATTCTTCACTTTTGGAGTACGTCTCTTCGCACGGCCCCCGAGTTTGACTGTAAGACATCCTGGCTTCACTCCCGCCCAGATGACTTCCGCGCCCGTTGACCCTCTACCGAACTGGTCAGCTCGCTCCCTCCGCA
>Ga0179593_1526859_pt1 | contig 13553 bp, 10 predicted proteins | sample CZODoug2_1_08_16_FD_185931 | JGI IMG/M metagenome (GOLD analysis project Ga0179593, IMG submission 185931) | Vadose zone soil fungal communities from Angelo Coast Range Reserve, California, USA - CZODoug2_1_08_16fungal (PacBio error correction) | ecosystem: Environmental > Terrestrial > Soil >... | reverse complement strand
CCCTCTTCCTTTCGATGTCCTTTTCCCCGCCCGCTAGATATCTTTCTTGACGGTACCCTTTTGTTCTTTTTTTAATTATGAAGCTTTGAGTCAGAGCGTGAAGCGCCATCCAGCGTTTTTCCTACCCCGGTTTTTCCCCCCGCAGCTCTCTCGGCTTTTACTTTTCGCAAGGTGAAATCTCAATGTTCCCCCAGCGGATTGCTGCGCGTAGTTTAACTGGCGAAGATGCCCAGTGTGGAACACCGTTTCTAGCAGTCGTTTCTTATCCCAAGCCGGATGCTTTTCCCCCCAGGTCAGACTTTGGGCCCCCCACCCCGCGTTCTTCGTGCGCCCCGGTTTCACTCCCTCCCTAAAGGGAAAAATAGCCATCAACTTTCGATTGTCTCGTCCTTTCCTACTACTGCCACGATCGACCCGTTCAGCCAAGAAAAAACCTTCCCCGTGTTCACCCTTTCTAGACCCTTTTTCGATTGCCCTCTATCTCTCTTCCCCCCTTCCAGAGCCTGTCTTCCCTTGATGTTAGAATATGCATTCTCCCCCCAATTCCCCGTTACCCAGTTTCTTTTAAGCGGGAACGGACTTCTGACTTCGTTGAGAACGCTCTTGGTCGTTGCTTGACTCACGCTTATTTGTCGATAAACATTTCTCACCACGAATTCTTTCGTCCCATCTAGTTGGTTCCCCCCCCCCCCGTTTCATTTGGAACGCGCGTTTCCATTATCAATCTTCGATTACCTGCCCTCTCTGGCTCCAATCCGCCGACTTTCAAAAACGGATGGTCCCCATTTTCATCTCAGAGTTCATAGGTGACTGAAGCAATGATGTGACGGCATTTCTCCCTCATTAGACTTTTTCTGTGCAGTTTCTCCTACTACTTCTAGGGTGGTCTTCCATTGTTGTTTATTTGCAGAGCCCGTGTCCCCAGAATTAGACCACTTCATCTGGGCCAGGCATTCCGATGTTTTACTTTTCGGATGTTTGTCGCATTTCTTGATTCCTTTTTTCGCGACCTATTTTGTCCTGATCCATATTCTCCCTTGTTTGTCCCCCCCCCCATGATCCGAAGCTTGTTGCTTTTCGCCCCCGAACCGCCATTTTTTCCCACAGTTTTTTTCGCGTCCCTCAGAATTCCCTGACAGAATTTTCGGTAATCCCCCCCTTAAAATTCTTTGTTTGAGCAGTGCCCCTAAGGTGTTAATACCTCTCAGAGCTTATTCGCTGTTCTATTGGAAAGCACACAAACTGTTAAAATTACAAGTTGTCTACGAAAAGCTCCTAACGCTACGTCATATAAGCCCACAACGTTACACCCCCGAAAGTATTGTATGAACCCACGCTTTCTGGACCGTCCGACCCGCCCCCCGGTTCCTTTCGCCCGTCCACTTTCACGGCTTGGATGGTGCTGACACTCCTCTCCCAATCCCGCGTGTATGAAACTCCAGTTTTGTTTTTCCATGGGTTGCGACAAAGAGTGCAGCTACATGAGAGCCTCCTAGGGCCCCGAGATGCCACATTGACTGGACCCCCCACTGGTAGCCTTTTTTCCCACAAGAAGTCAGTGGCAAGCCTCTCCCCTCCCGGAGCAAGTTCTTCGGGATGTTTCTGGGTCTGTTTAACTTTCCCTGTACTTTCCTCAGTCTGCCGTTTCTAGCGTCACTATTACACCCCCGAAATCCTCCATCACACACGATGGCCGGTGCCCCTGAAGCCTTCCCTCGGACATCTTCCGCCATTTTTAAAGGATGTCCCCCAACTGCTAAGCTCATTTGAATAGCCTTCTCAGGCCGTTTCCCTCCAATCAGGTTTTAATTTTATCTCAAAGCGGCCAGCCAACTTCCCATGGCTTTCCATGTCCGCTGAGTCTCCCAAGGTGTTTTGTCACTGAACCAAGGTTGGCCGCCGCGCTCAGCCCCTTTTAGCGAGATCCTCATGGCTCTTGCGGGATGCCGTCGCTGTTTGAGCCGACATATGTACGCCCCCCCAGTGCTTTTTTCTTTGTCGTAAACTTCAACCCGTCCCGCGAGTAGAGAGTGTTGATTCCTCAGCCCCCCCCAAAATCTTTCCTAGATCGCTTCTCTTTTCATCAATTACGATAAGGGGCACCCCTAACGTCCCTTCAACCACGTACATGCGAAACCCGAGTGTCGTGCGAATTACGCCCTCTCCAATGCCATAACTACTTTAGTGGGAGTGCCCTCCAATCTTTTTTCAACGTTCAGAGAGTCTAAATCATTTGTTCCTGGTGGCCAGGGACAGAACTCCCACAACACCCTAAGTTCCAGGGAGTTTTAATGAATAAACTACGGTTGACTGAAAAGTTTGAATTTGTTTCAGAAGGAGAGGACTTCTCGATGTGTTTTCTTGTGTATGTTGGTTGGGTTAGTGTTTGTTTTGTGGTTTTGTTGTGGTTTTGGCGTGTTTTTTTCTTTATTGTGTGTTCTAGCTCTTTCAGTGTTATTTGAGGTTGCTTTAAACACCCCCCCCCACCCCCCCCCCCCCCCCCACACCCCCCAACCCCCCCCGCACCCCCCCCCCCCCCACTCACCCCCCACCCCCACCCCCCCCCCACAACCCACACCCACCAACACCCACCCCCCCCACCCACCCCCCCCCCCCCCCCCCCCCCCCCCACCCCCCCCCCCCAACCACCCCCACCCCCCCCCCCCCCCCCACCCCCCCCCCCCCCCCCCCCCCCACCCACCCCCACCCTCCCACCACCCCCCCCCCCCACCCCCCCCCCCCCCCCCGACCCCCCACCCCACCCCCCCCCCCCACGCCCCACCCCCACCCCCCCACCACACCCCCCCCCCCACCCCCCCACCCCCCCCCCCCCCCCCCCCGCCCGCCCACCCCCCCCCCCCCCCCCCCCCCCCACCAAGACACCCCCCCAAGGATTAAAATTGTTCCCGGCACACTTTTTACGTTCTTCCGGGATCCTTCCCCCCCTTTCTCCAGAAGTGGATCTTTTTTTCCAAAAATGAAGGGAAATCCTTGCAATTCTTTGCGACAAATCTCTCCCTGTGTTGGGTTTATAGAGACTGGTTCGTCTTCTAAATTTGCCTACTACTGCCGGCACGGGGCCCCGTTTTTTTCCGTTTAGGAATCCACATGCCATTCCGTCACGAGCCCCTTCCGGAACTTCTGGCGAGGGCGCCCAAATTCAGGTCTCGGTTTCTGTGGCTTTTGAAACAAGACCCCCCTCGAGCTTCCCCTCCCCCTTCAGTCATGTCGCAACTCAAACTTGTGTTTTTTGTCGTGTTTCTAATTAGTATCATTTCAGGAGAGTCCCCCTCCCCGGAATCCTTTTGTTTTTTTTTGATTTCTGTGGGTGCACTCTCCAAAACCGACGGTTCTTTTTTCCGGGCCGCCCCCCCGATTTCGATTCTCCCCGTAATACTTTTCTACCACAAGTTGTCTCGGACTGGAGCAACGGGAAAGACACCCCCCCTTGAAGTTCTAGAACCGGAAAAAGAAACGCGGTGGTGTGATTAATCCGTTCCTGGTCTTTCCTGACATGCCCGGGTTGGAGGCCAGAGATGACTTCTGAAAGCGTCTCGGGAGATTTTTTGTAATTGTGGCCCCCCCCCCCCAACCCCCCTAAAAACCCAGCGCCCTATGTTTTTCTCAACGACTAGCACCCCCTGGTCTTGAAGTAAGTCCCTTCAAGAGAAAATTCCCTGGATGCCGGTACTGTCTACAGACTTTTTAAACCCAGCTTCAGACACGTGATTCCTCTTCTCGGCCCCCTTTTTCCGCCTTAGCCCGTTCCAGAAAATTTCGGTCTTGGGCCTTTATAAATCATTTTGGAGATTGAGGAGATGGGGGCGCCAAGACCCGTGACTGGCGGCTTCTCCCCCCTTTTCCCTTCTGCGCTCCTTCCTATTATTTCTCCTCCCCGTTGACATGGCGCTATTTTTGCCTATTGCTGCAAGTTTTTCGGCGATATCCCGTCAACGGCCCTGTGAGAGTCTTTTGTCTTTGTGTAGCTCGGTTGCCTTTTTACCACCCCCTCTGAGTGGACCGTTTCTCTTTTTTTCCCCCGATGACTAAACTCGGCCCCCATCTCAAGGGATACCGAGGAAATTTGACCTCCATGGACCCCCCCTACACACAAGAAAGATAAATATTTCCTCGCACCTCAAATTTCTGTTCTTTTGGTTGTGGCGTCTTCCAGACCATTTTGTCCCCCCCCCTCATGCCCTTATAGGTTCTGTGTCCATTTTCGCGCTCAGGCGGGATTCCCCCTTTTTGCGCTACACCCCCTTCCGTCCCCATCGACTCCTGTTTGGATATACACGACTTGGATTTTTTTCATTGTAGGTCTGGTTTGGCCCACGTCGCCATCCGCGTTTTTTTTCGAGGATGTTTCCTCCCCTTTTTGGCGGTCTTTCCATTGTCGGTAGCAGTTCCCCCCCCCCCCCCCCAGAGGGGTGAAAGTCCTCTTTCTGCGTTGATTTTATTTGTTATTCCTTTTTTTCGCGGGTAAATTCTGACTTTTCCCCCACATACTGTCTTTGTTTCAACCGTGCTTTTGAGAAAACTGAGCTCCGGAGATTACTTCTGCCCGGTTTATCCGGAGGGTCGTGCGGCCTTAAAATGTTTCCTCCGGCTTCCCTTGTCCGGGAAACTCCCCTTCCTAGCTTCTGGTGGTTCAAAAACCGCGTTATTGAGAGCATCCGTCACCAGGCCCTTTGATCTCGAGACCCCCCTCCGTCCAGAACTGAACTGAAATCGAACACATCGATTTCCCGGTGCTCTTGTTCTCGATTGGACCGTGCTCCGGACCCTTTCTTTCCCCAGAGAAAACCCATCCTTCAGATAAAATAGAAACCTTAGGTCCCCCAATTGGACAGATTGATCCCCGTTTTTTTTTTTCGAGAAAGACAGTACGATCGTGACCCTGTATAGACTTACAGTAGTCAGTCAGTGGGTTCCATTTTCCCCTAGGAAACAGCCGGAGTTTCAGACTCCTGCATGGGCACCCCGTCGTTTTTCGGAGTTTCGGCAGGGATGCTCTCCCTCAGGCATTTTCCTCTTCAATTGGATCTGTTGAACTCAGCCTTCCACTGACCATACGTGATTTTCAACGAGTTCCCGAGCGTTTTGTATTGCTCCGCTTGTTTTTCTCTCCAAATGTTAACATTGTGCGTTTTCTTTTGAAACGACCCCCAGGTTCCATCCTGCCCACCGGGGCCGGCCCCCCCCCCTTCCTTACACTACCATTGCCGAACTTTTTATTTCCTCCCTGGAGACTGACTTCTTCACAGTGAGAGTCCCGATTTCCCTCCCTTCGTTGAAATCGAGGTCTTGTTAGATACTAAACGTCCCGAGTTTGTGTTCCTGCGCGCGTGCCCTCTCCCTTTTTTAAAGGTCAGTATCTTTTCCGAGAGGAGACTATTCACGCCCCCCAAAGGTTTCATGCGTTTCCTTCGAGTGCTTTCAACCGCGACTTACCGTGCGGACTCTTTTTTTCCCCCCCCCAGAAGTGAGGCCTCTTTTCCACGGATCCAATTACCCTGAAAGGCTATCCGTCGTTTCACTTCAGTTTGATTCCTTGACCGCCACAGCAACCGTAGATTTCTTCTTTTTTTTCCGGCTGTTGGACCCCCCCCCCTTTATATTTAACTTTTTCCCACGGTTCCGTGCAGCCCAGCGTATATTTCTTAAGTCTGCCTTCACACTTTTCCCCCCCCCATATACCAGTCAAGGAACTGTCCTTCCGCGATCCTGCTGGTTGAAATTCCCGCGGCGGCGTTACTCTCTCTTTTACTTCCCCCCCCCCTTTTTTTACCCCTCCGTTTTTGTTCGCGCCGCAGCCCTAGCTCCTACAGTCAGCAGATTCGATTTCTCCGAAGGCCGTTCTTTGGCTTGTTCCAAGTCATTGAGTTTAGCGTTGATTTATCCATACTTTAGAGGTTCCTTTTCGCCTTACGGCTACGGCGTTTTTTTTGCTGCCCGGGTAAATACCCTGTGTTTCCCCCCCGAGTTCTTTAATGATCATTGAACGTGCGTCGTAGTAATTGACTAGTATTCCCATTGAACTTTTCCTCGGCTGCTTGGATGCTTTTTTCAAGCCGTTTTTTTCACGCGGCGACTCACTCGTATAACTTCGCGCCGTCCGCCCTCGAATTTTTTTCCCCATACTCCACCTGATTCTTTATTCCCTGAGGGCAGATCATTTCCCCGTGACAACTCAGTCTGCAACTACGATGTTTGCACGCAACACCCCTCCCCTGGAGAAACTTGCTCGAGTTTAGAGGTTCCTCTTTTCAATCCACCTTGCTGCATCGTACTCTCTCTGTAGCATACCAATTTCCGGCGGAATTCTTGTCCCCCTTTCGGGGAATTGAACCTTGCCGGGTTGAGTGATGGTTTTCCCTCTTTCCCCTTATAGAGAAAGATGTTGACTTTATCAACAACCAATTTGAGTCGTCAGATAAATCGCTTGGCCCCCCCTTCGTGCCCCCCCATGGATGTGTCCTTTCCCCTCGAGAGTGATTTACCAGGACTACATAGTTTCGATCCCCTCCGCGATGATTTCCCCCTTTTTTCGAAGGCTTTCCTTAAAAATCTCAGGTCCAATTTCCCTATCGCGCAAAGTGCGTGTTTCGTTCATGCCGCTTTAGTGACGGCAGGAATATCTTCTCCTTTCTCTCAGACCTGATGCGTTCCCGTTTCTTCTGAATTATTAGATGGTGGAACCCACTTGTGTCTCTCAGGCAGCCACGTTTTCACCACCTTTCAGCGAACTAAAAAGATCAGCCCCTTTTTGACGCTGCCTGCGGACCCCTTCTCCGGATTTCAGTTGCAGCTAGACCCTGGCCTTCACAATCTCTAATGCTATGAGTTTAGAGGCACTTTGAGTCGAAAATTTTTCTGAACGGCCCCAGCAACGCCATGTCCCATGTTGGCCAGAAGCGCCGCCGTCGTATCATCGTTTCAGATTTTATCCTTTCTCCGTAAAGTCTTCTTTGCCCCAATTTCAAGCCGGGTCAGACACGCGTTCCAGACCCCTCCTTTGCCACAAACCGTCTCACAGTTATTTTTATCCACCCCCGAACAGACTCTACCCCCCCAAATCTACACGACCCACCAGTATTCCCTGGATTTCCCACAATGAGTGTGGAACGTCTGACTCTCCCCTCAAAGTAGACCCTCCGAGGATCACACTGCCGGCTGATTTGGTGCTTCAAACATCACGCTCCCCCCGTAGTGAATCCAGCCCAGCCTTTTCAGTCTTCAGGCCTTTTTTCTGTTTTCTCCCAAATCGTTGAAGTTGCCCGACTTCCAAGTCCCGCTCCTGCATGACCCTTGGACAACACTTTGTTTTGCAACATCACCTCATGTCCCCAAATTCTTTGCCGACGAGAAAAGGTTTTTCTCTTTAGTTGCCATGGTTGACCATGCGTCGCTTCCGTTTTTAACCGCATTCTTCGGCAATTCCCTATCACTAGAAGGACCAATCAGATGTACGGGTTTAGCTAGCGAGAACTTTTTTACCGACCTCTTGACCACCGCTCTCTCACCAATTGGAAGGATTTTTTTGTCCAGCCCCAGGATCAGGTTCTTTTTCCCCTTCCCATTGATCCGGATTCTTCAGTAGGAAGCCCAGCATGGTAACTGTTTCTTTTAAAGTCTTTCCCATGCAAATTTTTCCCCCCCCCCAAGTTGTATATTCGCAGGTCTATCCTCTCCGGGATCCCGAGATAAATGTTCTGGGCCGAGCTGAGTGGATCCTCCCCCCTGAGCAAATGCCGTTTTCTTTTTTTCTAAACTCAGACCTTGATCAGGCAGTCAGTAGTTTCCCCCGACCCACCCCTTTTTTCTGCTCTCCCCAACATGAAACGCCGGAGTTATAGATCCCCCTTCATGTTTTGAAGCACCCTCTGAAAAGTCTCATGTCCCCGGACCTTTTGTTCACAACCAGAGTGAGTGAGCTTCGTTTCTCTCCCTCACCCCTAGTACCGTTTGGTTTGGATTCCGGCCCTTGATGTCGTCCCCGAACTCTTTCAATCGGGAGTTTTTCCATTTTCGCCAAGAAACCCAGACTCCGACTTTCCCCGGGATTTTGGATTCCTCACGACCGGCTCGTTTACAAGTTCTTCCATGTCCCCGGCTTATTAGCGTTCCCTTCGTTTTGTTGCTGAAAAAGAAGGCTTTCGTTTACCTGATACCAAGTTCTTTCTTTCCCCCCCCGGACTTTTTTCCCCCTGATGGCGTGTTCCCCTTCCGGTGGTCCCACCTGACGTCCCTCCGTTGAAGACAAGCCCCCTCTCTCTATCCCCTTTGTTGTTGGCGTTGGGCTGACAAGCTGGCCCCTTCTTTCGTGCAAGGCGACCCCCCCCCTTTAAGGCTCCCCCGCCTTTCCAATTTTTCTGTTTCAACTTACGTGCATTCAATTACAGGATGTTGAACGTTCCCCCTTTTTTTATTGGTGACCACTCGAATTTCCGTAAGGCAGAGCTGTTTTTTCCGCCCCCAATGAAACTTTTCTTCGGTCGAGTACTTGCCCCTGGAAATCCGGTTCCCCGAGTCTTTTTTGTTGATTAGGGGCCCATTACAACCGATTCCTTCTCTTTCGAGTAATCGATCGCGTCCCCTGAACATTTTAAGTGATTCATTGTTGCTTGACCGAGCTCCGGACAAAAGTCTGCAGCCACGAGTCTTTTTTTTAATCTTTCAAGGTCCTTTCCCTGGACAGTTTAAGGTTTTTCTGACCCTAGAAGGATGACGCGTCTCGCTCATTTTCTCCGTCATTGTGTTTCTGACATCCCCCCCTTTATTCCTGGCCCCTATCCCCCTCCCCTTCCAAGTCTTGCTTTTTTCCCCGACAACCGAATCAGCATTTTTTTTTTGTACCTAATCGTCCTAAGCTATGGGGACAACCCCTCGATAGCGTCTTTCTTCTAGGATCTCCTCTCTTTCGCAGCCCGGGCGGCCCTTACACTTTTGTTTTCGTTCCATTGGCCGCCTTGGCGCCTGTCCCCCCCTCCTTCCTCCCATTCGCAAGAAACTGTCTAGGTCTTTCCCCTGAGATAACTTTCCCTGCTACTGTCTCCTCTTTGACATTATACTGGTCACATGGGAGCCTCGCAGACCTTTTTTGCGCCAGCCGGCTTCCGGCCTTTCCCTAGTTTGGTTGGTTTGTCACGATGTCGCAGAGCTTGTTTTTTCCGTAATCCCCCCTCCCCCCCCTTTGGCTTGTCTTTCTGGTTCTCGTCAGCTTTGAAGCCGATGAATAGACTAGGACTTCCCTTCCTCCCTGGACCCCCAGTCACCATCATTCAGCCGTTCGCTTAGTCGTCTCCTTTTGCTGATGGTGAGTGTCTTTTTCCCGGGCAATGTCATGGGGCCTTTTCTCGTCTTGGGTACCAGGCCTTTGTCTTTCTTCGGTATTATCTTGTGTACTCCCGTCCTCCTAGACCCCCTGCTGGAGTGTCCACTCTCACGACTTTATTGGTTGGCTGTTGTCTCGATTGTCCTCACCATCACAGCTTTTTTTTTTTTGAGGGATGTGACGAGTTGCCCTGCTCCCTTTTGGGTTTTAGGTCGGTCCACCCCCAATACAATTTTTTTCAAGTCCATTCCCCCCCCTTTTCCTGTTGTCGTTAGAGGTTTTGCGTGTTCGGTTTTTTCGCTGATGGCATTCCTCTTCCCCCAACTACTTTCTCTTTAGTTGCTGCCCGTGCTTTCACTGCGAATGAGCGGTGGAGTTAAGTCTCCCCTAGACATTTTCTTTCACCCGTTGTCCCCTTCTTTCACGTCTTGCGCTGGACAGAAACAACTTGTGATCATCCCGTTAGTGCCTGGTCCAACTTCGCCTATGTTTGGGCTCTCCCCCACCCCCCTGAACGGTCTCTGCCAGGGCCCGGATATATCTTGAAATCTTCCGGGCCTAAGCTTTGACCCCCTCATCCTTTATAATGCATGTCTCCAGGCGGGTGCCTTGTTGTTCCGACCGTGGGGACGGGCCCTCATCTTCGATCCCCCCAGCTTTAAAATTTCCCCCCCCCAACTTCTGCTTTCAAAACTGAGCAGGTCGGGCTTTACGAAGAGACGCTTTTCGAATATTACCTCCGTCGATCTCCCCTTGCGGCATGAATCACCCTCCCTTCGCCCGCGTGGCCTTTGCGCGTCTGGCACTTCCAAGGCTTTTTTGTTTTTTTGGCTTCGACCAGGACTGTTCCCCTTCTGCTCCTTTCTGAAAACCATGGACCCAAGCGTCAACATGACCTTCTTTGAAACGAGCTGGGAGGATATTCGTTTGCTTGTCTCCCCTTCGCATGGTTGATCGACCCCGGCAACATCGTGGCTGTCCCTCCCACCCCCGAGAGCTGTTTAATGAAAAAGGGTATTTTCATCCCCGCAGACCCTGATCCCTTCTCCCTTGTACTACCGTCCCTATTCCCCACTGAGGGATCCTTTTTACTCTTTCGGCTTGAATTTAAAGAGCTGTATGCTGCATCTCAATCGCGCAGGTCGCTCATTTTTTCTTTTCATTCCGTGGCCTTCCTATTTTTTAACGGTATTACGCTTGGCTAGACTATGCCCCACCAACGCCAAATTTCCTTCGTCTTTCTCGCGTTTTTTTTCACCGACGTCCCCCTTCGCTCCTGTGTGTCCCCCCAACCTCACAAAACTTCCTCCTGATCCCGTATTTTCGCCGAATACCCCTCTCCTCACGTACGTTTCTCCCTTTGTCCCAGTACAGTTCAAGGCGACAGACAACGTTAAAAGATCCTGATTGAAGCTTGTGCCAATACCTTGAGAGACCCCCCTTTGCCCCCCACGACCTCTCAGCTTTGCAGATCCTTAACTTACCTAAAGTGTCGAAACGATCCAAGACAACAGCCCCCTGATCCAAAAGTGAGTCAGAGCCCCCGGGGGTTGGTGGTGTTTTTCTTTTGTTTTTTCTTTTCTGGTTTTTTTTTTTTTTGTTCTTTTTTTTTTTTTTTTTTTTTTTTTTTTGTGTGTTGGGTGTGCGAGATCGGAGGTGAACGAGCCTGCGCGTGTGTTTATCGTCTCTCTTCACTGTTTTTGTTGAGAGGATTGCCCTCCTCCTCCTATGGTCTCTTTCACCTACCCCCCGTTCCGATACGTTTAAGTGGCCTCCCTCAGGGCTTCCTCATTGAAGTTTGACGTCGAGCGTTGAATATTACATGATAGAGATGGGAGCTGCTCCTCTCGCGTCTTCTTTCCTCCCTTTTATGAGGGTCCTTTTACCTTTGTCTTTAACACAGAGGATTCCACAAGTTTTTTTAGTTGTCCGCTTCACCCTCATTTTCCAAAGATTTTCGTGAGGGATTCCTTCTTTCAGCCGGATGTGTACCCTCCTTCCGATTGGTTAAACCCCTCTGCAGGTCTCACTTCCCCTTTTCTCGAATGAAACCTCTCCCCCTTTGTGTGGATGTTTTTCCTTTTTTTTCCAGATAATGGCTCCATTACCATTCCCCTATTTTCCCCTGTGCGATTAGAAGACCCAACCTCGATTGAACCTTGCGCTTTTAGGTTGCTACCTCCTTAATATCTCCCCCTGCAGCCCCCGTATGAGACGGGGAATTGCTCTTATTCATCGAAATTTCTCAATTATAGTGTCGCCCCCTCATCGTTTAAAGGAATTCTCATAACCTGGGGGTTTGGACTATTCTGTGTCCTTTCCGATTTCGCTTTCTTTTTTCCTCGACAACCCTTCTTGGAAATCAAGACCGTTGCTTGCGTAACCCCCATTTGGTCAGTTTATATTCTTATTTTCCCTGATCATTCGCCTCTCCCCTGCCGCGATGCCTTTTCTAAGTAATGAATCACTCATTAGCAAACCGATCTCGTTTTTTAAATCTTTAGTCCTCGGCGCTTTCTATACGCCCAGATGAGAGACGGGTAGCGAGAAGGCCCCAAGCGGAGTGTGAGCCCCGAATCATGTCCTGGGGTGGTTGCCTTATATTAAAGCGGTAGTCGCCTCGCATCGCCACGTTTTGCACCCCCCTTTTCCTCCGAACCGTACCCAACTTTTTCTCCGGCTTGGGACCATCCATTTTCGATGTCCTTTCTCGGCGCGTTTTCCTCCGTTCTGGCCGATCCATATTTCCGCGCTGGTTTTTCGAGCCCAAACCTTTTGCGAACCTTTCCATTCTTTTACCCCGACCATGTAAAGGGTCGCCGCGCCCCCGACTTCGCCAATTTTCCTCGTGCGACTTTTTTTCTCCTTCTCCGTCCCCCGCGTTGGCAGGTCCCCGCACGCGTTTGTTCACACTCGACAGACTTCAAGTATTGTTCTTGGCGTCATCATTCCTGAAACAAACGTCATGTTAAGACCAACCGACAATCAACCAGGCCCCGATTTTCACGTGCTTGTTTTGACCGTCCGACTTCCGGCCCCAGTCCCTCGACCATCCCTAGACACAGACGGATGAGTGTTTTTTTCGCCCGAAGACGTCCACCTATTTTACCCACCTCCCCTACTAGAAGAGTGAGTCCTTTTTGAAGCTGGTGATCTTCCCAAAAGATTGGGAGTCGACGGAATGACCCTCCTATAATTGCCGATTCCCTTGGTCCCAAATTCAGGGCAAACATACCCCTTCAGTTTATTCTTTGCGTACTGCGGGCTATGTCCCCCTTTGTTTCAGGGCTTCGTCCTCCCTCGCCGAACTCCTTTTTCGATCGGAAAGTCCAAATGACCCCTGAAAAACGGAAAGGACTTACAAATTTTGCCTGGTGACAAAGGCCTTTTAGATGAGGATTCCCCAGAGGAAAGTGCAAGTCTTATGAAGAGATAACTTCTACTCCTTAGGATTTCCTGTTTCTGATAAGGCTCGCCGCACGGTCCCCTTTGGAAGAAGTCTCCCCCAGGACGACGGCCCCTAACCGGGTGCGTTTCTGCTCTGGTCCTTGCAAGGTCCTGGAGCTGAAAACCCCCCAAAGTTGTTCAAGAGGCCGCACTCCCGGTATCTTTCTTGCGTTCGATAACTCAGGCCTCCTTTGAGGGTGGTTGCGACGAGTGACTCCTCTTCACGTCAAAGAATGCCTGTTTTGTAAATCCCCTCCCTTGATCATTGCGCGATCTGTGCACCCATCCCTTTGGTGTCGCCCCACACCCCCCCACAGCCGTTCGATCGCGAGCTTTCCATCTCGACCTCAGTGGACCACAACCGGTACATTGTTCGCATGACTGGATACCCCCCCCCTTTTTCGTTTTTCCCAGCGATTCTCAGGCAACAATGAATCACGTACTTGGTCCTTGAGCGAATCCGATCGCCTCCAGATCGCCTTTTTTTTTCGGGAAGAGACTCCCAAACCCACCCCTCAATCCCCTTTTCTCCCCTTGTATTGGTCATTTCGCCCCCATTCCGGGAGCTTAAATTGTGAATTGAGACATGGCCCTTCTTCGCGATCCACTTTCTTTTCGGTGAAGCCCCTCACCCCTTTCCCTTGCAGTTTACATCATTTTCTAAGCCCAGGCTTTTTTCGTTCGGGTCGTAAGGAGATGGAATTCTCCTATGGTTTCCCCCCCCTGAGGGCCTCTTCCCCCCCCCCCGCTGACGATTTTGCCAAAATCT
>Ga0179593_1591661_pt1 | contig 13554 bp, 24 predicted proteins | sample CZODoug2_1_08_16_FD_185931 | JGI IMG/M metagenome (GOLD analysis project Ga0179593, IMG submission 185931) | Vadose zone soil fungal communities from Angelo Coast Range Reserve, California, USA - CZODoug2_1_08_16fungal (PacBio error correction) | ecosystem: Environmental > Terrestrial > Soil >... | reverse complement strand
ATGGCGATAAATAATTTCATACACCGGGACTTCCCCTTTTTCTTTCAAAAATCCCATGATAGATGAGTCTCCACGTTCCTTAACAAATTGCCTCTTCTTACCAGATACGGGGGAGACCCCCTTTTTCAAAGAAAAAAGTATCCCCTCCTCTCTTACGATATTTCCTCAATGTTTCCTGGTAGGAAGAAAGGATACTCTTTCTTCCCTCCTCATTTGTTGTGGTTTCCTTTCAACAGCACCCCTTCTGCCCCCCCTCCCCAAGGAAAAGAAAGAGTAGTCGTACCTTTTTTTCCTCATGAGTCGCTTCTCCTCTTCGGCCCTTGAACTGGTCCGAGCCGTGTAGTCTCCTGCGGAGGATTGTTTCTACCTTTAATGTCCCCCCCTTTTATTTTTAGTGGTAATTATGTATCACCTTTCTTTTGAGGTTCTCTTTTCTATAGGGCTGATTGCCCTTTTTCAAAGAAACGCTTACGGGCTTTTTTTGGTTTTTTTTTTTTTGGGGGGGGTGTCTCAGTGCACCTCCTTTCCTTCAATCCCCCCTCCCCCTCTCAATTCGAGCAACCTGTTCTTCTTTCCCGCAACGCGATACCGGCTTATTTCTTTTTTAGAGATTCTCTCCCTCTTCCCCCCCTTGAGGCCTCTCTTTTCCCCTCCGCCAGGTTTCTTTCCTCCTCTGACCTCCCCCGCTTGAATCCCTGACATTTTCCCTTATGTCTCCTTTACTGCTAATTTGCTTTTTGGGTTTTTTTCTCTCGCTATGCTCCCCCTCACTGATTTGAAAGAATTTATCCTCCCCAGGCCCCCCCATCCCTTCCTCCAAACCTAGCCAAATCGCCTCTTCTTCTTTATCGACAATGCTTTTGTTTCCCTGCTCCCTTTTTCTAGAAATAAACCAGTCCTTCTTCCTTTCGGGACTAAGCCCCCCCCCCACCCCGAAAAAAATTTTCAGGGTCCCGCCAAGCTCCCCCCCTTCGTAGTGGCATAAAGCACCCGTCTCCTTGCTGCGAAAGCCTCTCCCTTCTTCCTTTGTCCCCCTTTGTTCTTCTGAGATTAACATTGTCAACCCCACCGGAAGTTTAAAGAAGAACTCCCCCTCTTCTTCTTTCTCTCTCCCCTTCCTTCCCCCTTCTTAACTCCTAGTCGACGCCTAGAGTCATCACCTCACAAGGGCGAAAGGACAATACCCCGAGGCTTCCCCCCTTCCCCCCAAGAGGAGGATGAAAAGCTTTTTGTTTCCTCTTTTTTTCCATTGACTATGGTCCCCACCAGCCCCATTTTCCTTTTCCTTCCCGTGCTGTGTCTGTTTTTTTCGTGAGTTCCTTTTCTTTCTTCTTATGAAAAAGGGCAGAATTTCTTCCTTTCCCCCCTCGGCCTGGATTTGGCCTTCCTTTTTTTCTTACTTGTTTACTGAGAGCGATGTCTCCCCTTAGAGCAGTTTTATGGCTGACACTCCCTTTAGATGGCACCCTTTGTTCTAGCCATTACGTGGTTCTCCCCCCCCCCCCGAAAAAATTCCTCCCGAGCTTTCCCTTCGATAAACTTGCATCCCCTGGGCCATCAGACTTCCTTGCTGCCTCTAGACACACTGAATCCCCCAGCCCAAGCTTACATTTCCTCCCCCCCCCAATCTTTCCCCCCGAAAAATTCTTCTTCAGTTTTTTCATAAGCGACAGTGGCTCTTGCAGCCTCTCCCCCCCCTTCGGTAATGATATAATCCCCTCTTCGAACCCCCCCAAAAGCTGAAAACGGCCTGGCCTGTGTCATTGGTACGTTGCAGTGCTTTTGAAGGTTTTTAACTTCGCCCCCGCACGAAAGCCTACGTTTCCCCCCTTCCTTATGGAGTTTTCTTTTTTCTCTTTTCGTTTTTGTCTCTCCCCTTTTCTTTCTGATCTTCACTCTCGGCCGGATACTTCCCCCGGTTTAGACAACCCCCCCTCTCTCGGGCGTAATCTTTTTTTTTTCTCGAGGATCTTCTTCCTTTTAATCGAGGACGGGGTTGCAGAGTTTCTCCTTTTGCAACCCCCATTATTTTCCCCCGGGAAACAGATACTTCCTTAACACAAAGTATCCTTCCTTCTGACTTGAACGCTTTTCCGTCCCTTCCGTTTATTCGCGTTCTCACCTCCCTTTTCCCCCGAGTAGGTGCACAAACAGGACTCCTCTTCTTTCATCCTCCTCCTTTTCTTTTTATGCCTTTTCCCTTTTTAAACGACCACGTTTGGCCCATTCTGGGACGGACCGACTCTTTTACCCTCCTGGACCTTTCCTCGTCAGAGCCTCCCCCTTGCGGCTTTTTTCCCAACCCTCCATTCGTTTTTCCCCCGGTTCCCGGCCTTCCAAATCCTTTTTCTTCAAGGCATCAATCTGCCTTCCCCGAAAGTCTCCTCCTGTGTCCCGGAGATTCGAGTGGACGCTTTTTTGTTTCCACCGTGTCAAGCGAGAGCCGTCCTGCCCCTCTTTTCTGAAGTTTCCGCCCCAGCGAAAAACCCCGCCCCCCTTCCTACTAGGAGAGTGAGGATCCCCTTCTTTCCCCTTTTTTCCAGTCCCCCACTGAAAAGCCCGGCCAGGCAACCCTTCTGCCTTTGTTCCCCTGGAGGGAATGTCTTCTTTCCCTCCCCCTCTTGATTATGAATCCTTCCCTTTCCCCTTTAATTTTGACCGGCCTTTTCCTTTTTCCCGTGCCGAACAATTGTCCCTCCCCCTTGACGCTAATTAGATATTTTTTCCCTTCCCTTCAGTAGATTTTTTTTTTTTTTTCTGCTCCCTTTACTTTTTTCTCCATCGTCAGCAAACCTTTCTGTGGTATGCAGGAACATTCCCGACTTCTTTTTTTTTGGCAAACATCTTCGTCCCCTTTTATAGCTGTTTTTCCCTTTTTTTTAGTGTTGAACCCTCTTCGATCCCCTTATTTTCCTTTCCCCTCTCAGGAAATAACAAGGATATACTGGTTTTTTTCCCCTTATAACCCCCTTCCCTACCGCACAAAAAACTGTTTCGAACGTTTTTAAACTACTGTGACGACCACCCTCTGAACTTTTTCCTTCCTTTCCCTCCCCCTTCCCTCACGAAAAAACACAAAGTCAGCCCCCCCCTTTCTCCCCTTCTTCCGTGAACCTTTTCCCCCCCTTCACCCTTGTCAGTGATGAACCCACCCTTGCATCCTTTTTCCCTTCGTGGTGTTTCCGACTCTTGGATTTTTTTCCTGTCGCATTTTTAGCTTCCCAGTCCCCCGATTCGGTTCAATAGAACTCTTTCAATTTCATGATCACAGATTTTTTGCATTGCTTCTTCAACTTCCCCTGACACGTTGGGACATGTAAGGCCTCCCTTTTCCCCTCTTGGCCCCCTTCTTTTTTAGTTAGGATGTTAAGCAGCGTGCTTCCCCCGTTTCGTTGAGCACCAGTAGGGCTGGATACTTTTCGGAGAGTGGCGCCCTAAGTTTTTTTTTTCCCTTCTTACCCCCTTTACGGATTATTCTCGTACTCTTTTCTGGGTTTATTTGCTATTCCCCGCCTACACCCCCCTCCGAACCGTGAGATTAAAGATTCCTATGCGTATTGTTTCTTTTTTCCTATTCGGGACGTGTCTGGATAATTAAACCGTTTTCCCCTCCCCCCCTTAAAATAGAGATGGACCCCCCCTCATCAATTGCTTTCCCCCCCCCACCCAGTATGAAATCTTACTCTCCCCACCCCTTTCGTAGAGTTTTCCCCTTAAATCTGCACGTCTCTTTTAGAAAGACTTTCCCCTCTGTCTTACATACCTTTTTTCCCCTTTTCTCCCTCCCTTCTTTGTGCTTTGACCCAGGGATTACGAACTTTCTCTAGTCTTTTACTCTGGTAGATATTCATCGGAGTTTTCTTCTCCCTTTGATTTTGAAAGGACGTTTCCCCTCCCTCCCTCGGAGGCCCCCCTCCTTTTTCCAGCCACCCAGTAAAGCAGATTGCCTTTTCCCTAATTAAACACGTTTCTCTTCCCCCCCTCCCTCCTTGGTCTTTTCTTCCCCCCTCCCCTCCTTGCTCTCATCTCACGGGCCTCGTTCCCCCTCCTTATTTGGGTGAAGTCACGGAAAAACTACTCGAATCAGGAGCTCCCCTCCCGACGACGCTTTAGTTTAATTTTTTCCCCCCCGATGTTGATGTTGGCCCCGTCCTTTTTTTCTTCCCCCTCCCCATCCGTTTTGTTGTTGAGTCTATCCTTTTTACGAATGTCAAAGAAACCTTCTTAAACTAACGCTTTTGTTTTTCTCTTTTTCTGGGAGCGCTTTCCCTCCTCTGTATAGGTGCCTTTTTCCCCCCCCCATTTTTCGAGACCGTTAGTCGCCTGCAATCTATGGATTGTTCCTCCCCTTGTAAGTTCCTCCTTCTTTCTAGTGAGTAATTATGTAGTTTTTTTTCCCCCTTTTTTTGAGTGTTTTTTTTCCCTCTTTTTGCTGCTGGGGTTGCAATCAAACTCAAATTTTTTGTCGTCTCACCCGCCTCATCGCAATCAAGACGAGAAATCCTCTCCAAAGCTAGTCTTTTCTCCCCCATTTTCCGCACCATTACCGTGTTTCGTAAGAGGTTAGTCTTTCCAACCTTTAGGGTCCCCTCAGCAATGTCTTTTTAAATTCGTAATAGTGCCTCCCCCTTCTGCTACGCCCCCCCACCCCCACCCCACCCCCCCCCCCCCCCCCCCCCCCCCCCCCCCTGTACCTTTTTGGAAATTAGTAATTATGTCCCTTTTTTTTGGTTTTCTTGCATTAGTTGGTATCTCGCTATGCGCCAATGCTTTAAATCCTCCTGGATGTCCCCCCTCCCCCTTCTTCGAATATAAACATGAAGACTAGCCCCCCCCAAGAGAATTTTCCTGGGGCTTCGTGTTCTGCTGCGGTTCTCCCTATCAATAATTTTTCAAGGCTGTACCTTTTTGGGAATATCGGTAATTTCCCTTTCTCCCCCCTAAAAAACCCTCCCTCTCTCTTCCCCCCCCAAGCAAATAAAGTCGTAGTGTTCCCTTGGCGCCCGTGCGTTAAAACCTTATACGTTTTTGTAGGTAAGTCCCTTTTTCTCCATTGGAAACCCTTTTCCCTTTCCCTTTCAAGTCTTTCCCAGCAGACCACTTGGGATTCTGTGATGGCATGACCCGTCCTATTTATTTACCGAGCGTTAGGAGGAAGAAGCCTTCCCCCTGACAGGAAAATAAAGACAACTCCCCCAGAAAAACCTTTTTTTCTTTCTTTTGATGCGTGTGGTTTCCTTCCGCCCTCCTCTTGCTAGGTACACTCCCATGGTACTACTCCCGAGACTTCTGTGTTGACTGTTTTTTTTTTCAGGCAGGTCTGAGGGAGATTGACCTTTATTTCCCCCTAACTTGTTCGGCCTTCCTTTTTTTTTCCCTCCTTGAAAACCCTTTTTGTTGATTTGACTTGTTGAGGAGAGTCCTTTCTCCCGTAGAGCAGGGTATGTCGCCCTGAAAGATTTCCCCCCTTCTTTCTCGCAAGTACTTTTTTACCCCCGGACCAATTGCCCACGCTCTCATAGGTACGTAATATGGGAACCCCGGCCTGTTTTCCCTTTTGCATATAAGAAACAAGTTGCGCTCTTTTTTTCCACACTTTTAAAGTGAATCAGCCCAGACTTACCGAATCTTATCCAATAGGTCCCTACACTGTTTCCCTTCATCAGGAGAACACTTTTGTTTTTCCTCCACGTATTCTTTCTTTTCCCGTGGTTGAGGCCCGATAATAATCGTCGTAAACCCTATCCCTCCGATAGGACAGAAAAAAAATTCTTCCCCCCTGAAGGCCAGTCTCCCTTTTATTGGTTGATTGCGGACGGTTAAAATCTCCCCCCCCCTCGCACGAGGTCGGCAGCCGATTGTTTTTTCTATACTTTGGTTGATCTGCCCCCTTCTTTCCCGATTCAACGTGGTCCGACCCTGGTCCGCAGCCTCGTCAATCGCTTCGTTCATGCGTTTCTTTTTTATTTCAGAGACGGGAGGAGGATCCTTTCCCCTCAACAAGGATTTCCCCCCCCCCCCCTCCCCCCCCCTCCCTGGCCCTTTAAAGTCTTCCAGTCTTGCGTCCTCCTTTAAAGTCCCTTCCTTTTTGACTCCCCAAGATAAAGTAATACTTTTTCCCCCTTTTCGGTTGCAAACCCCCTTCCCCTTTCCCCCCTCCCCTTGTTTTTTGTGATCTAGATGAATCCTGTTTGTGCCCCTTTTTTCCCCCAGGAGGAAGGTTTCCAATCACGTCCCTTCTTTCCCCTAACGGTAAGTAGATCTCCTTTCTCCCTCCCTGGACTCCTTTTCCCTTTCCCCCTTTCGCGCTTTGAAAAATCTGTTTTCTGAACGGTCTCAATTTCAGTCTAGATTTTTTAAAACGAACCCTTGATTTCCTCTTGTGCCTCCCGGATCTTGTTGTAGGAAACCTTCTATTCCACCTGATACCCCCCTAAAGATTGCCGATTCACACCCCCTTAGGCCTTCGCCAAAACCCCCCCCCTTCCTTCTCGGTCCCCCCCCCCCTTCTGTGATCATTCTCCGGAAGTCTCTGCCTTTCCCCCCCTATTTTAAAAGTAAGAAAAATTCCCTCCGGACCCTTCCCCTGAATTGGTCCCTTCTTTTGTGGTCCCCGCAGAATGATATCTTACGCCTCCCTCCCGGCATGCTTTTTTTTCCGTCTTCTCACTTTTGACGGATTGAAAACTTTTTCCTCTTTTCTTTGTTTTGCTCTGCATTCGATTCTGGACTCCTCCCCCCTTCAGTGTTTCTCCTTCTCCCCCGACCGAAAATTTCACGGTTTTTTTTCTTCTAGGCCCAATCCCCCCCTAAACATTCCTTCTTTTTGCCTAAACTGATCTCGCTGGCACTTGCTTTGAGATCCCTTTCTGGCGAGAAATAGTCTTTTCCCCTGGCCAATCTCATCTTCTTCCCATCGCTCTACCCCAAGTTACTCAGCAACCCTGGTTGCGAAAGTTCCACAGTCTTCTTTTTTTCCCCCTTCTGCCAGCAGACCCGCGCACGACCCCCCCCCCCCTCCCCGTCAAGTTTTTTCCGTTTTTTAAACGTTGGTCTCGTTTTGTCCATCTTTCGAAGGAAAACCACCTTTCTCCCTAAGCGAGCTGTTCCCCCTTTGCTGTGTAAGAATCCTTTTTTTTTAATTTTTTTCGGAATGTAGAAAGTACGCGCTTTGAAACTCGGCGCCAATTAAAATCTTTTTTCTGGTTCGTGTAAACTCCAGTTACACGTTTTCCCCATTGTAAGTTTTTCATTTTTGGCCCCCCCTTTCCCAAGACGATAAGCAGCGTGCCGTAGGGTTTGGTTTACGCCGCTCTGGTCGTGTCTTTGAGAAAATAAGCAGCGTAGGTTTTTCTTCTTTCTGCGTGGCGCCTTCCTTTTGCCTTTACCTGTTACCGATTTATCCAATGTCCTAATTTTTTTCTGTGCTATTTTCGACCACGCCCATCCTTCCCTCGGACCCTCCCCCCCCCTTACCGATGATTCTTTGATGATGTGATTCCATTCTACTGTTTGGTCTCATTCTGTCAAATAAAGTTCTTTTTTCCGAGCGATCCTCCGCCACCCCAACACCAACGCAATCCTTCCAGGCATTGAACCCTCTGCCCCCACGGTCTCTTCAATATGCAAGATTAAGACCTTTTTTTTTTTTCAGAGATCCCCCCCTTCTTTTGTCCCGTCAAATAATTTGCGGATTGATCCCTCTTACTACTCTTAAGAATATCCTAATTTTGCTCTTCTTTATTCTCTTCTCCGCGTGATCGTCGCGTTGCATTTTTTTTTTCCCCGGAACCTCTTCTTTTCCAGAAGCATGCAGTGCTTACCCATCTCCACAGAAGATGACCCCCGATGTGCTCCTCACCTCCGTACCTGCGTTCCACCTCCAGCTTAGGACTAGTCACGGGATCGTTCCCTTCCTCTTTGAAACCGGCAACTTCCTCGGCCCCTTTCCCCCCAGCCCTCGACGACGCTGGCGTTTACCCCCTTCCAGATGGTTTTTCTTTCCCCTCTTCCCTCCCCTCCCCTAACCTTTTGTTGGATGAGAGATCTTGCTTGATTTCCCCCCCCCCCCCCCCCATGCAAAAAACCCCCTTGGGGAAAGCACGCTCGTCTATTTTCCTTTTTGAGTCGATATCGCGTATCGTTCTCCATGTGGGCCCCTCTCCCCTTCTTTTCGACCCCCTTCTTTTTTTTTGGCACCCCAGTGGGAGGGATTTTTTTGGTCCTTTCCGTGAATCTATCTGGTCATTATTTTTTTTTCTTTTCAATATGCTTTGGATTGTTGCTGTCCTTCCTTTTTTTTCCGAATCGCTTTCTTCCACCCCGGCCACCCCCAAGCAACGCGACTTCTTCTGATCGAACTCCAATTCTCCCTTTCGTCGGTAAGAAGTTAGGATATGTTTCCCCCCCCCTTCCGTTTTTGTCGAATTTTTTTCTTTTTTCGGTCCCCCCTCGAACCATTGAAAGGCTGCGCACCCTTCATGTTTGCCGATTTCAAATATCGAATCCTTTCTTTCTGTGTTGTGAACCTTCTTTTCTTACTGCCGAATTGATTTTGGGGTTTTTTGCCCTTGGTAGTTTCCGCTCAATAAAACTTGAATTTTTTCAATTACATGCTGATTCCTCTGCGAATAGACTCCCTCCCCCCCCCCCTTGACCCTTCCCGCAGGTGATTAGATGGTGTCCTTTTTTTGTGCCAATTATGCAATAAACCCCTCATTTGGAAAGGTGAGGGATTTTTTTCTCCCAAGGACCCCCCTTCCCATCTTTTCCCGCGCACACGCTCTCCACTTCAGCCCCTTACAATAACCCTTTCTTCCAACCTTGGTATCCCCTCTTTAAACGTCCTAAGAACAGATGCTTGTTCCTGATTTCAGAATGATTTTCCCCACGTTTCCGCGGAATTCCAGCCGAAGCTCCATTCTTTCTTGATGCTGATATTTTCTATTTACCCTCTCTGCGGCGATAGAGGAAGAATTCCCCCCCACGGCCTCCATACCCCAGATGGCGACAAAGCCAACCAAGCGGAGGATTTGGCTTGAACCTCTGATTCCTCCCCCTTCTTTTACTAGGGCCACCAGCCCCCTTCCGAGAAGCTATGGTTTGGCCTCCCTGTGGTGGTGCCTTTATGTGAACCTTTCTCGCTGAAATTTTCGGTTTTTTCCCCTTGTGAACAGTGTGTTGCTGATTTTACTTTTCTTCCTCGTCTATTGTATCCCTTGTGCTGTCCCCTTTTGGCCATTGAAAACGAGCCCTCTCTTTTTCAACTCCCGGCAGCCCCATCCGCAGTTAAACTAAATCATCTCCTTCTATCGGCATGTTTTCTCACAACCGTGTTGCCTTTTTAATGGCGACTTAGAAAACTATCTTAATCTCCTCTAACCCTTTCTGAAAGTTTCTGCAGTTTCAACCTTTTTTTTTCCCTTGAACTTATTGACTTCTGAAAGATTTTTCTTCCTTTTTTAATAATACGGAGAACGCTTTTTGACCCCTCCCCCCCCCCCCCCGCCTCACAGCAGGAAGTCGCATGGGCCTCTCGTGGTCGCGTTTCCGATTTTTTAAAATTAGAAACAACTCTCCCCCTCCGACCTATCATGATGTTCCCTTTTTTCGTTTTGATGTCTACTACTTTTGGATTTTTCTTACAATTAGTTAGGCTCCCGACACGTTTCTCCCAGAGCAGCAGGGAGTCATCCCCTCTTTTTTTTTTCAGCCTTCGTGCTCCCCCCCTTTCCTGGACAGGCCGGAGGGCAGGATTGGTTCCTCCTCACCCAGGATTCCCCCGTCTACTACACTTTTTTCCTTAGTAAAGGTAGAAGCTGAGACTTCCCCTTTTTTCCGTCTGCATTTCCGTTTCCCTTCTCCTTCTCTCCACAAAACGGTCCCCCCCAGTGCCAAACATGGATCATCCCCTTTCTTTTCTCTCCTTTTTTGTTGTTGAGAATCTCGAAAGTTTGCCCTGTCTGATCTTGGACGACGAGAAATCCCCTGTGCCGGACCCTTTCCCCTTTCGCGGCTATCATGAAAATGACCATTTCTTTTCGTTCCTCCCCCCCATCATGGTTTGCGGGTCTGACTGACTCTCAGCCCCTCCCCCATTTTTACCAAGGAAACGCCGCACTTTGACTCCAGCTGAAGTGACTCCCCTTATGAGAGGGTTGTAGAACCCTCCGACCTTTTCCGTGGCCGATAGCCCCTATGTCGCACAACCAAGCTCGGCCCCCCTTCCCTAAAAGATTTCTTTTTCTTTTTTTATGTTATTGCTATTTTAAACGTCCGCCCTCTCCCTCCCACGGACCACAAAGCGACGCCTTCCCTCCAATATTTTTGTGGCATCTCCTTTTCTATTAGCCTCCCTACCCCCCCAACTCCCCAGTGATGAGGAGTAATAAGTCTTCTCCAACTTTCGGGATGCCCCCCTTTCCCCGTTTTCTCTCTATTTTCTCTTTCCTTCGATTATGGAAGCTTTTCCCCCAGTGTTTTCCCTCCTTTCTCCCTTTCCAACTTTTGTTATCCTCCCAGTTGAAAACGATAGTATTCGTTTCTTTAATGTTCTCTCTTATTTTGTCTTGGAGAGTGAAACCCCCTTTTCCCCTTTCTTTCAGCCCAGAACTCTACTGGGGGGGGACCTCGTCTTTTATTTCCAGAACCACCCCCCTGAGAAAAAGTTCATTCCCCCCCCTGAAAAATTCTCTCTTTTTTCCATCCTGCCAGAAGAAGCACCTCCCCCAAAACCCCCTTCAGTCTCTCTTCTTTGAAAATGGGGATTGCTTTCCCATGTCACCCCCTTTTTCTAAAACTCTTCATCCAAGAGCCCCGCTGGTTGGCGTTTCGTTTCTTCTTATGGTAATGGAGAATTTGTCTGCTAAGTCCCTTTATCCCCGAAACTCGGACGGCACTCACTAAGCTCCCCCTTTGCTCCTTCCCCTTCCTTCCACGTTGGACAATTAAAGGTGGGAACCCCGGGGCCCCATCAGCAAGTGTCTTCTTCCCCCTAAGAAGCGCACAAGGTTTTTTTTTCCTTTCCTCCTTCTCGGGCTGTAAGTGGGTCCCTTTTGCCCAGCCCCTATTTTTCGGTTTTCCTTAGGAGTACAGCTCCCCCTGTATCCTCTACCCGCGAAACGCAGCACACCCATCGGAACTTTCGTTCACCCCAGATGCGATTTTCTTCTCGGACTTTTTCTTATTCTGGATCATCCATTCTGTTCCCAACTCAAGTTAGAATTTTTCTGTCTCATGAAAAGGACCCCCTTTTTTTGTAAACCCCCCCATCAGGACTTATGACTAAGTTCCAAACCCTATCTTCCGTTTTCTCTCGATATTTAACCGTGAATTTTTCTCCTCCCTTGCCTTCCCGATATTCCATCAGGTTTCCCCCTCTTTTCCGAAAAACTTCCTTTCCCTTATTCAGCGATACGACTTTTCTCCTCCTTGGTAGACTTGATCGTAGTGTATTCTCTTTCGTAGTGATTTCGTCTTTTTTTGAATTCCTTCATAGGTTCTAGATGCAGTGAAGCAACCCCCCCCCCCCTTTGCAATTGGCCCTTATTAACACGATGCGCCCCCCCCATTTCTTTTTATGACCCTACGCCTCCTATTTCCTTTCCCGGCTTCTATTTGGAAGCCGGCCCCCTATCCTTCGATCGACTAAGGCGCTCCTTTTGACCCAAGTCCCTCCCCTCTCCCTCCCCAAAACCTGCAGATGTTGCTGTGCCCCCCCTCTTTTTTCTTACTCTCTGTTAATTTGTATAGGCTTGACGACGCAGCAAAATCTGCATTTTGCATTCCTTTTCTCTTTAGTCTTCCTTTCTTTTTTTTTCATTTCGACGGGTGCCGGATTCCAACATTCCTTTGGGAACGATCTCTTGAGATTTATTTTTTTTTCCCCCGAAAGGTACGGGAAGAGGATTTTTCTCATATGTAGCGCCCTTTCCCCTTGATTTTTTCTGCATTGACGGACCGCCTTCCCTTTTCTCCCCGAGGCAACACCTAAGAGCAACGCCCTCCTAGAATCAAGGACTTTCCCCAGCTTCTTTCCCCTTCTTCTCCCAGGATATCTCACTGAACAATTCAAGTCTTCTTCTCCTTTCCCAAAACCTTCCTGTCCGGTGAATTTTTTTTTTCCCCGCCGCTTTCCCCAAATTAGTACGATGAAAGATTGAACTACTCGCCCTCCCTCCCTTGAACTTCCTTATTCATGTCCTTACTCTCCTCTCCTTGGAAATGATGGGACTGTTTTGCTCTTAGAAAATTCGTAACCTTCCCAGACCTTTATCCGACCTAGAAATCCCATTCTCCCCATTCAGCCATGAATCTTTGAACGGGGCTTTCCTTTTGTAGCCCCTCCCCCCCTTCCCCCCGGGAATGGTTGCGGATCTTTTCAGCCCTGACGTGAAAACCCCCCCCAGGGACGTATTTTTTTTCGCCCCCCCCTCTTTCCCCCACAGCAATACATACCTTTCTTTTACCCTTGGCTTTTCCTTTTTTCTTTTTCCCCTGATCCTGTGACCGATGTTCACGGCATTAGCTTTTTCCCCCAACGGGTAACCTCCCCCCCGAAAGCACACGCTCCTTTATGCTGAATTGAAGGCCTTTTCCCTACGAGGAGCTTCCTTCAGTTTTTCTCAGAGAAAAAGGCGACCCATCAAGCCAAAGATTCTTCCAACATCTTCGGCTCCCCCTGGATGAAGAAGTTGGTTCCCTTTTGTGCTATTTCCCCCCCCCCTTTTCCATCTTCCGACTATAGGAAGGTGGTGTGCGTGCGGCTTTTTTTCTCGATGTCCCCAGGACATTCCCCCTTTCCCCTGCAGGCTTTGGCCTCCCTTTCTTCCCCCAGTGGTTGTTGAGGAGGACCCTTTCCCCTCGATTTCTCCCCCCCTTCTTTCCCCCATGGGCTTAAAAGAGAGGGCCCCACCCCTCGTCTAGCCATTCCGCAACGACACCCTTTCGATACGAAGTTTCCCCCTTTAGGGCACCTTCCCCTTCCCCCCTTTAAGTCATATTCCCCCCCCGTGTGCAAGGTTGCTTCCTTCGAACACCCTTGGATTTTATAAGCAAGCTTAAGCCCTCTTTTTGAAATCTTCCTGGAACGGTTCTATTTTTCATCCGTCGAAACTTCCCCTTTAAACTATGCCTTTTAGCACTGACTTTTTTCTCCTGCATTTCTTCCCCATGGGAAAGGATCCGATCATTTATACTACCACAACCCCCTTTCCTGTCAGTCGCATTTGTGCCTTCAGTGGGCGGGAGACCTTACCATTTCCCTCCGTTTTCTAAAACCCTGGATCCTGCCTTTTTTCCCGAAGATTTTTGCTCTACTTTGGGCCTTTACTTCCCTATGCCGGCATCATCATGTTTTCGAACCCGCGCAGCTTCCCCTTCCTTGCGTTATCGGGATCAGTCCCATTTCTGAGGACGGCTGGCTCTGCCTTCAGCCGAACCCAGGCCCCCCTTTGGGAAACTTCCCTTTCTCACCCCTATTCCAGCGTTTCCCCTCCCTCGCTGAAACTTGATTTTCGCGTCTCCCTCTCCTGGGCCAAAACCTTCACTCTTTTA
>Ga0179593_1572253_pt1 | contig 13554 bp, 20 predicted proteins | sample CZODoug2_1_08_16_FD_185931 | JGI IMG/M metagenome (GOLD analysis project Ga0179593, IMG submission 185931) | Vadose zone soil fungal communities from Angelo Coast Range Reserve, California, USA - CZODoug2_1_08_16fungal (PacBio error correction) | ecosystem: Environmental > Terrestrial > Soil >... | reverse complement strand
TTGTTTGGTAAGGTCTTTCTTGATATTTTTTTTTTCTCGCGGTTTCCCGAGAAGATCCCCCGTGGATGAAGTTCTTTGTTCTTTTCCTACTCACTGTTGTTTTTCGGATCTAGACTCTCCTTCTCGTATTATGTGGTTCCTGTACGTTTGATTTTTTTTGTGACTGTTGGCCCCTTCGCTATGCTTATTCCTGGCAGGCAGTTGCGAATCCTTTTCCTCTTTGAATCAAAGCTCTCTTGTTTTTGACGATTCTTTTCCCTGCTAATATGCGCGCGCGTTACGCTTCGTTCTTTGGGGGGGAAGCCTCAAGTTGACGATACCCTCTTTCCCTTTTCACGACCTCCCTTCATGAGGCTTTCGTTTTCCTTTATTTATCCCTCCTTAGTTTATAGAACTTGAGGAGCCCTTTTTGATAACGTTTTTTTTTTTTTCCGAGATCATCTTTCCCGAATAAGTTTCTCTAAGTGGGATTCTTTTTTTTTTCCCTTCTGATGCTTTTTTTTCCTTTTCCGGGGGCGGTGTGGCCTTGATTTACCCCCTCCTTGAAATTTTTGGTTTCCATCTTTCTTAAGTTTTCTTTCCACTTTCCGATGCTTTTTTTTCCGTTGTCGATGTGTCGCTCTCACTTTTTTTTTCAAGGATTCCTCGGGCGGCTCATTTTCTTCCTGCTTCGTTTTCAGTTTGCTGTCCCCCCCTCCCTTTTGATGACTTTTTCGCTTCTTGAGAACGTACACATTTGCTGTTTTTCGCGACATGAGCGTTATCGAACCCCTTCACTGGTCTATACCCCCCCCTCCATTGTGAAAGCCTTTATGTCGCCTTTTTCTTTTTTTTTCCACAATTCTTCCCTTCGGCTGCTTTTTTTCTCCGAATTGCCGACTTTTTTTGGTAACGGCCAGAGGTGGCGAATTCTGTCGGGCTCATGGCCTTCCCAAAGATTGTCCTCCCTTAATTAAGCTCCCCCTCGAGAACTTTTCTTTTCGATAGACATTTCCTTTCTCTCAGCGCGTACGTGGTCTTTTTTTGCTAGGATATTCCTCTAGTTCCCATCTTTTTGTTTTTTTTATATATAATGTTGTTCCTCCATCCCTACTCTTTATTGCTGCTTTATATAGGCCTTTTCTACCCATGTTTTTTTTTTCCGTGTCGCGTCTTTGCGTGTTTTTTCCCTCCATTTGGAGCCATGAAGAAAAGCTTCAGGTCATCTTCGCCTTCTGTTTTTTTTGATTTCTCGTGACAATCGATTTATCAAGAACCCCACGCGATTTTTTTCCCCCCCCTTCCTCACGTTTTTTTTCGCATGTTTCCCCCCGTTCAACTCCCCGCTGTGGACGTATGGTCTTTGCTCCTTTTCTCCGCCTCCCAAGCAGTCTTTTTTCTGCGGTCTTTCGCACGTCCCCCCTTTTTTTTTTTAGATTTTTTTGCGCTGCAAGCGATGCTCCTCTCGCCCGAGTCGCGACACTCATCAACCCTTGTTCTCCCCATCTTTTTTTTTAGAGCAGACTTTTTCCTTGCGCGTCCCTGCCTCTCCCTCTTCTTTTTCCATACACCGCCTGCTTCCTTGAAATGCTGTCCCCGCGCCCCCCTTTCATTCCCTTTTGCCACCCCCTCTTGAACGCAGCCCCTTTTTTTTTCCGGAACAGATCCACTTCCTCCTGTCGCGTCTTGTTCTCCCGCCGGACTTTTTCCTTTTGTATTCGCACGGGTCTCCCTCTTTTGCTTAATCGTCGACCCCCTCCTCTCCCTCAATGCGCCGCCCAAGATCGTCCTCCCTTTTTTTTTCGTCTTGAGTTTTTTAAAAGTGCCCCGCCCCTTCCAACGGTTCCTTTCTTCGCAGCGATATTTTCCCTTTTCATTTTTTTTCGTGCCCCATCCCTTTTCGCCGGCATCTCCTCTCCCTGACTTTTCTCGCACTCAGTTTTCCGGCCTCCCTAGTAACTTTCACCCTGCCCTTGTTGGTCATCTGACTTCTCCCCTGGCATTTTTTCTCGTAGCCCCCCCCTCTCTTCTTCTCCCTCTTCCTTTTCGATCTCCGTTTTTTTAAAAGTCACGCTCTACCCGACCTTTCTCCTATACGTTTCCCGGAAGCCCAAATAATTCCTCCTTCTTGAGCCTGCTTCCTGAAAGGCACCGTCCTTAAAATATCCGCGAGCCGCTCCATTTTTTTTTTTTGCGCCCAACTTTCTCCCGGCTTCCTCAGGACTTTTCCCGTCACCCCCACCACGCCTCCTGGCCTTGTGTTCCCTTTTTTCCCCCTCTTTCCCAAGCAGCGATTATTTTTCCGAGCCTTTCTCCTAGCGCCTTCCCCCTCTCAGCCTGGTTTTAAACCCTTTTTCTTTTGCTCGCGAGGACCCTCCCTTTTCCCATCCAGTAAAAGAATGTTGGCTCCCCACCAAGGTCACTTGAGTCTTCTTCCCTCTTGCTCTGGGCCTTCTTCTTGGACTTGAAACACTTTCCCCCCTTTTTCTTTCCGTGTGCTTCATTTCCGCCAGGATGTTCTCCTGTTTACTCCCCACCATTCGGAACGGCTTTTTTGATTTAAACGTGGATTTTCGCGTGAGCGTCCCTCGGAGCCTTTTTTTTTAACCGATTTCCCTCCCGTGTATCTTTCCGTTTCCAACCCGAGCGTGCCCCTCGATTTACTTATGCGGTTCTTTAGACATCGCCTTAGACTTCTTCCTTTCGATATAAGCCTCCTTTCGCTTTTTTTTTTTTGTTGCCCCACAGGCCGCCTTCCACCAGGTACAGAGCATTCTCCTTTTGAAACCCCCCAGCCCCTCCCTTTTAAACTTTTCTAACGACTTTCTCTGCGTTGCTCAGTTTTCTACCCAGTCGTTTTTTTTCTTTTTCCTTTTAAGGCTTTTGGAGAAGCCGCTACATTTCTTCGCAGCACTGCCTCCGGTCCTCCCTTTCCTAGCGACACTGCGATGGTTTTCTGATCCGAATTTTTCATGCTCCTCTTTTGAGGATCCTTTTCGTCACAGGCATCCCCTTGTTGTTGTTGAGTCTCTCCTTTCTCTCCCCCTCTCTCTCGGAGTCCTCTCCTCTCTTTATAAAGTCTGCCAGACTTATGATACCCCATGATGTTTCCGACGTTCTCTTCATTTTCGTGGAGGTGATGAGATTTTTTTCTTTGGGCATTTCTCCCCCACCCCCCCTCCCTAGTGTTGAAGAGCTTCCTTCCACGCAGATTGGTACTTCTTTTCACCCCTCCCTTCGCGTGGAATTTTTTCTTTTACTTGTTGCCTTTTTCCTCCTTTTCTTTTCGTGGGCTTGAGGTTTTTCCGAAAACGTTTTCCCTGGTTTTCCTTTAGCGGCCCTTTTTTTCCCAACCCCCCCCTTGATTCCGCCCTTTCCCCTGGTGTCCACTTCTTAGTCGTGATAGGTCCGTTTCCCGCAGTTCCTTATAGAATGTCTTACTTCAACGTAGGGACGCCTATTTCCCCTTGTTTGTTTCGCCCCAAGTAGGGTGCTGTCCTCCGTCTCCTTACAGTGTGCTGAGGACTCCCAAGTTCGCGTTCGAACGTTTTTCCCTTTCGTATAGTTAGGGGGCCCTCCCTCGGTACCCTTCGGTTTTTAGTTTTCACCCTTTTTCTTCTCTCAGATTCTCTTGATGGACGTGTTGCGGGAGGTGAGCCATTTCCTTTTCCGGCCCGTATTCTCCTTTTGGTCTTTCCCCCCCCCAGCGCTTTTTCCAACTTGCGCCTGCTCTTTCTTGTATTAGCCCCGTTCCTTCCCAGAACATTATTTACGGATTGTCTTTTTTGTGTTCCCGATTCCCCCTCGCCGCCAGTTTTTCTCCTTTATAAGGTTTTTTTTTATTTCTGGCTTTTTTTCTTGGATTCTTTTGGTTGCGGCTTTTTTCCCTCTGAGATGGATTTTGCCCCACGATCCGACCACATCCCCCTCCTTCGATGGCTTCTCCGGTGGGTCTTTTTTAAGACCCTTTTTCTTTCTAATTTTGTTCTTCGTTAGAAGGTGGTTTGCTAGGGATATTTTGCTTACTGACTAAGTATTTTCCCTATTCTCCTTTGGCCTTTTCTCTTTCCGTGTTGATGGGCCTATTTATATGATAAAAAGTGGTTTCTGCATTTTTCCGGACTTCCAGATCGTTTTTTCGTTCTTTTTCCCTTTTCTGGTGGTCTCGACAATTCCTTGTAGGCTTCGCCGATTTTTCTGCTCTCTTCCTTTCGTCGAGTATGTTTTACGTGGTGTTTTTTTTCTCGAGCGATTTCTCCCTTTCTCCAAGGCGACTTCATGTTTTGATTTCCGGCTCTCCCCCCGTTTACGCGGTTTTTCGACCCCCCCTTTTTTTTTGGCGATTTTTTTTTCGTGGGGTTTTCATTTTTTTCCAAGTTAATAGAGTCCCCTGCGGCCATGGGCGGACTCTTTCCTCTGGCAGCTTTTTCTTTCTCTTCTCACTGCACGTTCGAATAGCCCGCAACCAAGATCTTTGTTTTTCCCCTTTCCTCCCCTTTGCATGTGATTTTTTCATAAGATGGATCGGTTTATGTTCCTTCTGGTTTAACGAGGTCGCCATCTCTCTCTTCCTGGTTGGGAGACGGCTTTTTGCCCCGAGGTTTTTTTTTTTTTGGCATTTTCTTTTTTAGATTTCCTTTCGGACCTTATCCTGCTGTAGACTCTCCCCTTTTAGAAGCGAAGGAAAATCCGCCTTTTTTCCCGATTTTGGCGTTGTGCTTGGAGATGTGCGCCTGTTTCCACCTTTTAGCCCTTTTTCTGAGACTCTCTCTCTTATGCCCAACGAGCGTCTGCAGAGCCCCCCTCCCCCTTTTATTTCTTTTCTCCTTCAAGAAGACTTCCCCATGTCGTCTTATGTGCGTGATTTTTTCTTCCTCCGAGGCTCTTTCCCCATGCTCAGCCCCACATTTTTTACTCTTTCGAAGCAGGAGATCGATTTCATTTTGCAAACCCCTGCTTTAGCTTTCCTGTCGAGCTTGTTCTCATTTTCCGTTTTTGGTCTTTTATCTTTTTCTCGGCCGGGAACCCCTTTTCTGCTGGTTTTTTTCCCCCGGAATACGCCGGTGAGTCTCCCCCCCAGATTTCTGGATCCTCCCCCCTCTTACTTCATACGCGCCTTTTCTTCTTTTTTTTCGGAGATCGATTTCCTCTCTCTTTTCCTTCTCAAACCCCTTCTTTTCGTTGGTGTTGTTCTATCTCCTTTTTTCCTCAGCGTACGCGCGGATTTCCTTCCTATCTGGTATATCGGACAGAAACTTTTTTCCTGATGATGATCTTTTTTTATGAAGTTTCTTTTGGTTTTTTTTTTCTGGATCCCTCCCTCCCTCCAGGTTCCCCTCTCCCATTTTTCAAGACGATGCGGACCATTCGTGTTCCCCTGTTTAAGCGTGAGAACACTTCTCCCTTCCCCCCCCCCCCCCCTGATTTCTTTCAGATCGCATTCTCCTTCCAGTGTTCCTCTTTTTTTTGCGTTTCGATACCGCTTTCATCCCAGCAGCGAAATGTGCTTTCAATTCGCATCTCTCGTCCATCTTTTTTTTCAGTTGACGCCCTTGTTTCTTAGACTTTCTTTCTTCAATGTTTGACACCCCCCCCCCACCTCGTACCGATCATCACATCTCCATTCCCCTGAGTTAGCCTATTCCTCCTTGACGAATCCCTTCCAAAAAGTTCCCCTTTTTCTTGTCAGGGTTCGACCCCTTTTTTTTTCCTAAAAGTTCCCTTCTGACCTCACCGGTCCCTTTTGCCCCCCCTTAAGATATAATGGAGCCCCCTTTTATCAGTACCTCTATTTTTTTTTTTCCCCCCCATGGTCGCGCTTCTCTATGAGATTTTCCCCCGAAGGCGTTTTCAAGTTCTTTTCTCATCCTCCCCCCCTCCATGAGACGCTCCCCTTTTAATTCATATTTGACTTTTTCTCCCTCGAGTCTTGCCCCCCTTTGCCAATTCCCCTTTTTGTTCTTTTTTGAACCTTTTAGATTCTACCAGGTTCCCTCCGATCCTCCCCATAGAGATTGGATTACGGACCTTCAGTTGAGTTCTCCTCCCTTGATAATAGACCTTTCGAACCCTTCCTACACATAATCGCTCCTTCTCTTTTCATTTTTCCCTCCTCTTAATGGCCTTTTGTTGTTTGGAAGAAGCCAACCGCGTTTGATCATCCTCCGATATTCGTTTTTTGTTTTCAAACCTCCTCTAGCCCCCTTTGCGACTCTTTCTTTTTTTGAAAGATCCTACCCCCCAGATTTCTTCCTTGCAAGGCCCCTATTTTTTTTTACCTCCGATTCCCCCTGATTTTTTACCCCATTTCCTTCTTTGGCGCCCCCCCCCCCCGAGTCCCCCTTAAATGCCTGTTTCTCCCTCCTGCACCCTTTTTCACCCATTCCCCCCCCTTTCAGGCGCTTTTCTTGTTTTGAGACTTTTTTCCCCATTCACTCCCCCAGTCTTCATATGACCCGCGCTTTTCCACCCCTGAAAGACGACTCTTCTTTCTTCAGGCGCCTTTTTTTCCCTGCTCAGGCTTTTTGGCCCTTTCCTCCCCCCCCTAAGATGTTCTGGCTACCCCTCTTTTGCCGGCCGACAAATTGCGAGTTCCTTTTCTTTTATCGACCCTCCGGCTCCCAATCTCATTAAAATGCGATTCCAGATGGACAGGTGCTCCTACTTTCATGGCCCTTTTGCCCCAACCATTTCGACCGTTTTCATAGACCAATTTTTCTTCAACTTTCTCGCCGGACCGAAATTTTCTTTCCCCAAAACGGCTACTTTGCTCAGCCCACCTCCCCCCTTGCGCTTACCGCAGCACCCTTCATACCTGATTCCTCGAATCTTGCCTTTTTAGTTCTTGCTTGCAGGACAGCGAGCGCTTTCTGTCCCTGTTTACTTCACCGCGTCGAGCCCTCCGCACTTTTTTTAATGCCTTCTTTCGCCCCCCCACCCCCGCTACCATTCAATCACCCTAGCTTCCCGACCCTCCCTTTTCACCTTTTTTTCCTTCCCTTCCGACAGACTTCAACGAAGGGATCTTCGACTTTCACCCAGGTTTTCCGGAAAAGTCTTCTTCCCTTTTGTCTACCCGGGTCAAAGAGAAATTCCCATTGCATCTGAATCAAGCTTTTCCTCTCCTTGATATTTGTTTCTTGACCTTTTATGGACCTCCCCCCCCTCTTTTTTCTAGATTCTCCCCTTCTTCTCCTCTTCCTGGCGTCAACGGCCATTTCCGTTGTTGTTTCTCCTCCCTGAAGTGGAAGCTTCTTCTTCATAATCCCCTTTCTGTTGCGAAGGTTTTTTTTCCCTTCTCTTGGGCTCACTTTTCCTTTGAGAGGAATTTTCGGCGCTAATTCCCATTGTTTCCCGGGTCTTTTTTCGCCCTCCCCCCTCTTTCCTGATTTCTGTCCTTCCCCTCATGTTCACTTGGGTCTTAGCAGGACCTTTTCGGATCGTTTATACCCTTTTTCTCGGTAAATTTGGCGCTGGTCGTTTTGTTTCTTCGACAACTCATTCCTTGCCTTTTTTCTTCTTTCGTTCCTTGTTTCTTTTTTTTACAACCACTAATGAATTCCTTGGATCTTCTGCATTCAAATTCCATAGAATCTTCCTCCCATTTTCCTACAGACACTCTGACCCTCTCCATCTTTCCTGACGTCGTCTTGGGGAATTTCGCCGCTTTTTTGATGTTTTTCTTCCCGATGCTTGTGGCCATCGCTCTCCCTTTATCGGTTTTCTTTTTTTTTCTTCATACCCCCCTCTTCGTTTTTGATCCGTTTAGGTTTTTAACTACCTCGCTCTTTTTTCTTGGAAGATAATCTACGGTTTCGTAGCGGTTTTTCTCCCCCGCAGTCTTTTTTCGATTAATCTATTTGGACGTTGTTTTTTTTATCCCCCAACAATTCTTATTCGTTTTCGGAGAGGAGATGAGTCCTCCTCTTTCCCAATCGCCTGTTCTCCTCCCTGCGCTCATCAGGTGCCTTTTTTCGTAGCCTTTTTCTTTTACTCCAGGAGTTTTCTGATTTGTTGCGACCCGTTTGGTTTCCAGAGGAAGGCCTCACCATCAAGTTTTTCCGACGCCAGTCCTCGGGTTCTTTGGGGCTTCCTTTTCTACGAATCTGGGTAATCTTTGGGTTGATCTTTCCCTTTCCCCGTAAGGTTTCACGCTCCATCCCAATCCCTTTTGGATTTTTCCTTCTTTCCCAGAGTCCTTTTTTGGTGGACTTCTAACCTGTTATTTTTAGCCCCTTGCCCCCCTTTTTAAATTTCTTTAGATTCTTTGCTTCTTTTCCCTTTAATTTTTCAGACAGCACTCCTTGAGTGATCGGGAGGTAATTTTTGTGGTTCCCCTCCGTATCTTTTTTTGGCTGTCTTTTTCGTTCTTTTCTAGACTCCTTCCTCTCACTTTGCTATTTTCCCCCCCTCTCTTTCCTTGCCAAGACCTCTTGTTGAGGACCTTCCTCTTCCGATATCGTTTTGCGATCTTTTTTACTCATTGGTTCCTAGGTTTCCCTTATACAGGTCTTCCAAGGGATACTTCTTTTGCGAATACTTCATCCCTTTCTTTTCAGCTGACTTTTTTGAAATTTCTTCCTCGGTCCTTTTTTTTCCTTTTGTTAAACGTTTCCCTCGCCATCCGAGGAAAGACGGTCACCTCAAGCTGGGTGAGATTTTTTCCCCCCTAGGAGCATGTGAGCGTTTCGAGTTCCTCTTTTCCCCTTCCCCGTTTGAGTCCCTTTTTTCTATTTTTGAGGTGTCCCTATTGTGTGGGAAACGCTCAATTTCATGGTCTCGATCGATCTCCCCCTTCTTTCCCCTGAGATTTTTTCTTCCCCACCTGATCGAGCGGCTTTTTTTATTCCCTTTTGAGGGAGGGCCCGACCTTTTTTTTGGCTCCCATTTCCCTTCCCGTTTTGCGCGTTTTTTTTTCGATTCCCAAGTTTCTCTTAATTATTTTTCGCTGGCGTTTTCCGATGTTTCCTTCTTCAGTTTTTCCGGTTGTTGTACAAGGATCTCGCTTTTGCCTTACAAGCTCCTTCTCCAAGCTCTTCAAACGTGGACGTGCTGTCTCTTTCGACTCCGATTCCTAACGCTACCCCTGTTATGGTTGCCATGCTCTGTACCCCCCCTCACGTTTCTTTCAGTTAGCCCTTTTGTCCCGACCTGTTTCTTTCCCCTTTCCAATCGCGTGGGTCTATTTTTTCTCCTCCCTTTCTGCAGTAAGGAATTGATTTCCGAATTGCCTCTGTTCACTTGACCCTCTCTTCCCCTTTCAAAAGGTTCGAATACGATTTTTCCCTCGATTGCCCTCCCCCTTTTTTCGAGGTGAACCGCTCGGATCTCCCTTTGCTCTAAAAGCTCGGCGGACGTGTTCCAGTTCGCGTTACGTTTGTGAAAAAGGTCCCTCAGTTTTTTTTTCTCTTTACCAATTCCTTCTCCGATTTCCCCCTTTTCTGCTTTGTCTCTCGGTTTCCATTCTCTTCCCTGAGTTTTCTCTCTTTGTTCGCGAGAGTGAATATCCCTCCCCTGATTGCATTTCCCCTGAACCCCTTTTTCTCTTGACCCTCACATTCCGCTTCGCCTTTCCGCCGATCCTTTTTTTTTTAATTCCCCCCCTTCCTTTAGCCTCTCCTCCTCTCCACCTACGATTGGGGACCACACATCTCCTTTTTCTTCGATCGCTTTCCGAAACTTTCCCCCCCCTTCTCAGCCTTTTTAGATACCGCGCTTTACCCCTCCCTTTTTAGCAGTTAGCGGATTTTTCCCCCTCCGAGTAATCTCCTTTTGGATTTTTTGGCAGTCTTTCTCGTCTTCTAATGCTCCCCTCCTCTTCTCCATATCCTTTTACACAACCCCTATATCTCACCCAGACCCCCTTTCCCTCTCTATAGAGTTTTTTTATCTCCCTCTTTCTGATTCCTCCTTTCCCTTCCAAAACGCCCTTTTCTTTTAGAAAATGCTGGACCCTAGTTAGGAGGGGAAACCAACTCCCCCACTTGCCTTCCCCCCGACGTGGGCTCTTTTATCCCTTTTATCCCTCCCTCTTTTTGTGATCCCATTTCGTGAGCGATTTAACGCCGATCTCGTCCCGATTCGACGTGCTTTCCAGATGCTTTGCTCGCCCCCTCCCCCTCTTCACGCCCTTGTAGTCGCTTCAAAAGCTTCCTGTCTCTCCTTTTCTCTTTCCTCTTGCGGAGCGCTTCCTTGACCAATCCCCTGTTTTTTTTTTGATTTCCCGCTCTTTCTCCGATCAGGTCCCTTTTAAGCTTCACATAGAGCTTGTTTTGACTCAAACTTCCTTCTTTATAACTCTCCCTCCCACGGAAGAACCCCTCCAATGAAAACATATCGACTCTGACGAGGAGAGACTCCCCCCTTTCCCTTTGGGGAGGTTCCCTCCGAGAGGCCCCTTCTCACCGATCTCTCGAGATCTTCGCTTCCACTGTCCCCCTCCCCTCGAGTCAAAGAACTTTTTTTTATCTTTCGAGGCCAGACCCTACAGTTTTGACGATCCGGACAGGAAGATCCCCTGAAAATAAATATTACTCCCCCATCCTCGTCCCTTCCCAGTTCCCCATTCGAGAAACTAAACGTCCCCTGCCTTGCTCCGTCCCACTGTAAAATCCCTCACGCTTTCCCCCTGTGAGGAGCTGTCATGCGCCAGCTCTGTCCCTCCTCGCCCCATTTTTGCAAAGCCCCTTTCCTTGCATGCCCTCCCTCCCTCCCCACCTTGAGGGCTGAAATGATCGGGCTCGCTCTTATCTAACCAGTATTTTGACGTTTCTTTGCGATTCGATTCCTCCCCTTTTCCCCCTGTGTTCCCAGGTTTCTTTTCTCAATAGCACTCCCCATTCTCCCGAGGAAGGTGGCATCTCCGCTGACGCCCCGCGCCCCTCTCCTTCCCCCCGTTAGTTTCGCTCATATCTCCATTTCCTTTTTCTTACGATCTTCTGAGCGTAAACCCTCCGTTATTCCGGAGAATGGTCCAGCTGCCGTCTTCTTTGGACCGCCCTTTCCCCAACCCCCCCTCTCCCTTTTGCTCGACGCTTTCCTTTAACTTTTCTTTTCCTAGTTCCCTCTCCTCGGGAATAATCTGAGGCCTCATACCCTCTATACTCCCCTTTTCTTTTTCATGGGACTTCCTTCGGACTTAGTGAAACCCCCCCCCCCCCGCTCAGTCACCCAAAGCACAAGGTTTCGGCTCACGGCCCCCCGGTCCGCAGCTGGACACTCCTTCTTTTAAGACTTAGATTCCTTCCCCTATTGGCATCCCGCTTTTCCGGTTCGCGACTATATTTTTCCCTCTGTTCGTTTCTCTAGCGGCCCTCCCCCGGCCGACCTCCCCTTCTATGAATGAGCACCCCCCCCTCTTTGAATCTACTCAAGACTTAGGAGATCGCTCCCGGAGCGTCGCGATTTCCCCCCCCGGTCATACTCTTGTTGAGATTTCTTCCGCCCGTGGCCCTTCCTCCCCTTCGCCAGCGACCCTCTCTTATCTTCCAGCCCTTTGATCAAAGGTCCTCTGCGCCCAGGCTTTCTTCATTCTGGCCCTTTTTTTTTCCACTTTCCCTCTCCTGCTTAAACCCCCGTGACACAACTTTTTCGCGACCTTTTTCCTGATGCTTTTCAGGTCTCTTTCCGACGTGCCTCCCTTTTTTGTTCTTTTCAAAAACCTTCTCGAATGGTGTCTGTTCGGTGACGGAGCTTTTGACCTTTCTGTACCCCAGACTTTTCCCTCGTCGGGGAGGAACCCTTATCTCCTTGTTCTCTCTTCAGTTTTCCCTCCAAGAGGATCTCCACTATTTGGCTTCCTCCTGGTACGCATCTTGAGTTTCCCCCCCCTCCTGTGTGGCTTCTTCCTTTTCGGAGGGACCCCCTTTGACCCTCTGCTCTTGAGGCACGGTGTTGCGACTTCAGTTATTTAACTTTTTTTTCTATACCCACTAAGCCTTCCCCCCCCCCCCTTTTTTCTTTCTTTCCCCTTCTCTCGGCAGCTCCGGTTTAGGTACTACGATTAGTTTTTTTCGGTTTTTTTTTTCTTCGGTTTCTGAGCCCCCTTTCGATTTTCTTCCCTCTCATTTTTTTCAGAGCAGTGTGATAAGAGAAGCTCAGGTTCTTTGTATTTTCCTATTGATCCCTCCCTTTTTTCCTTCTCGGTTTTTTTCTAGAACTCTTTTTTTTTCGCCGGCTTCGTCTAGTCCCCTCTCATCCTTTTTTTAGGGCGGTTTTAAATGGAGCTTCGTTCGTGTCTTCTCGTTGAGTCGATCCTCCCCCCAGACCTTTTGGTCAATTTTTTTTCCTGGAGTGAGAATCCCCCCTTTAGAGACGGGTCCCTTCTGCTTTTTTTTTCCGTGGAATTCCGGTGAGCCTTCTTTATTTTTGGAATTCTCCCCCCCCCCTTTCCCCGTTTCGTCTTTCTTCCTAATTTCTTTTGCGTAGACTTATTTGGAGGTTTTTCTGGTTTTTCCCCTTTCCGTATCCTCTGGTGTTTTTTTTTCCAGTGACTTTTCTGCTGTTATTTGGAGGCCCCTGTACGATTTTTCCAATCCTCACCACCTTTGTCGGACCTTTCTCTAGACCCTTTCCCGTGCTCTTATTTTCACGGGAAGAATTTGTGCCTTTTAGTCGAGATCCCGTTCTTTTTTCCCCGTCATTCCCTTGCATTTCCTCCCCCGCTGATATTTCCTCTTTACTTTATGGACATGGATCTCCTCTCTCTCTTCGTCCCTTTTGATTTTTTTTTTTCCCCGTCAACGCGCCTCGACTCCCCGCGTTCTTTGACGAGCTTTTTTTGTCCTCCTCCGAGAGGAGCGCATGCTTTTTTTCCCCCGCTCTCTTCCCCCTGCGAGTTTATAGCGAAACCCTCTTCGGTGCCTATCTTGAGGCCTGTGTCTCCCTCAGTCTGGATCGTTCCTTGTCGTGGGATTCGGCAAAACCCCGAGTTTTTCGTGTTTGGGGCTCCGTTGCCGGTTTTTGCGGTGGTGCTTTGTTTTCCTACCCTTCAAAGCTTCTTTAAGTCCCTCCTTTCCCTCTTTCGAGATGAATATGCTTTCCAGCAAGGCGACGATCGAGCGGGGTCGTTTTTGGCGATCTCCAACTTCTTCGAATTCGCTGCTTTAGCAGCGCTTTTCTCGAAACCCCCCCGCTCTTTCCGAAAAAAAACACTTTTTCGTTAGGATCAGCTTGACGGATCCTGGACGCTGTTTTTTTTTTTCTTTTTTTGAGCGTTTCTCCCCGCCCCCCCCCCTTCCTGGTTTTCCCAAACTTTTCGTCTTGGCGAAGTTACGATCCCGTTCCCCGCATTAGCCTTGTTCATTTCCCTTTCTTAGGTTTATTCTTTTTTTCTATTTTTCTTCCTCGATTCATTTTCCCTGCATTTCTTCTTTCCCCCTTGGCAGTACTCCTTCCCTTTCTGCTGGCTTCATGAGAACTCCTTTCTCCTTCGCTGTCCAAAAGATTTCTTCAAACGGGCGTCCCGAGAAATCGTTCCCCTTTCTCCGACTTTCCCCCCTTCCCTCCTTCCTCGTCGAATCGCCGCTCCTTTCTCTTATTTCTTTTCAAAGGATATCTCCTCTTTATTTGAGCTAG
>Ga0179593_1526037_pt1 | contig 13554 bp, 14 predicted proteins | sample CZODoug2_1_08_16_FD_185931 | JGI IMG/M metagenome (GOLD analysis project Ga0179593, IMG submission 185931) | Vadose zone soil fungal communities from Angelo Coast Range Reserve, California, USA - CZODoug2_1_08_16fungal (PacBio error correction) | ecosystem: Environmental > Terrestrial > Soil >... | reverse complement strand
TTTGTTTGATTTAAATCCAGGGGATTTGCATCTCTTCTCGCACTCGTTTCCAAACCTCCACGAATCGCTTTGTTTTCCAATTTTTTTCACCCTTCAATGTCCAGTCGACTTCGATTAAGTGTTTTTTGTCAACCAATGATCTTTTTTTTTCTCTTTCCCCGGCATCACCTATCCACTCCCCTCGCGTTCATTTCCTTGGTGCCCCCTTTTTTTTTTCTGGCTCCGTATGCAGGCATGTCCTATTTCCAACAAGAAACCTCCCACAGGCTCACTCCCCTTGCCATATCCCTACAGGCTAATCGACCCCCCTCCCTCTCCTTTTTCCTACTCAATGCTTCAATTGCATGCCTGCTGCAAATCTCCTTTTTTCGTAGCCCCGTCAAACAAAAATTTTCCTGCAGGAGGGGCACAATTTGCTCCCTCCCACCGCCCCGCTCCACACCTCCCAAACCCCCAGCACTGCGGCGGCAAGCTCGAAACCCACCCCCTGCCGACAAGAACCCTTCCCAGCGCGTAGATCTTCCTCCTCTTCCCTATTTATTGATTTGTTAAGTATATATCCTCTTTTTTGTGGGTTGAGCCGTAGACAAGACTTTAACAATGTCCAGTTAGTTTTCTTCCGGCGGTTCGACGCTTTTTAATGGCCTTTCGGGCCTTTTTTGATTCCTTTTGGTTTCGAGTGTGGTTTCCTGTTTCTGGTGGTGGGGCGTTGGTGAAGCGCTGTTGTCTAGTTTTCTCCAATCCTTTGGGTTTTTTTTAAGTCCCCTGACCTCAAGAAGTGCAACATTCCCCCCCTTTTTGGGGTGATTGTCCCCCTGGCTTTTAGTTTGGAAATAGCGTTTGCAGCAGACGTGCCCCCTTGAGCTTTCTTAGCGAGTTGGTTCAGGCCTTTTCTTCTCTTTCGGGCGAGCTGCCGTTTTTGAGGACGGCGGTGGTTTTTTCCCGCAAGGCCAGGATCCCTGAAGGAGGTACTCGAAGGGTGGCGTCGGCATGACGCGCTTGCGGTCGTTTGCCTCTATCCTTTCTCTTCCCCTACATTTTATGGTGATCCCTAAGATTTTTCTTTTTGCAGAGAATTTGAAATGATCTCTTTTCCTTGAATCCGGCCCCCTTTGGCTTCGGTTTGGGTTTTTGTGAAAACGATGGCGGACCTTCCATCCTCTCTGGTCCACCTTTTGAGGACGTTTCTTTTGGTTTTGTGACTGCCTGATCTGTTTTCCTTCGCATGGTTTCCCCTCCCTTTTTCTGTTTGATTCCCTTTCTTCCCGTAGGAGTCCCTCGTGATGTTCTCTACCTGGGACGTACTGGGATTTTGCGGTTCAGACGGGTCCGGTATCTCAGTGATTTTTTTTTTCTTTGCCGTCCATTCTCCCAAGCCCTAAGGCTGCCTTGCTCTCAAATTTTTTTGCTGTTAAAGTGCACAAGTTTTTCCGGTTCTTTTAGATAGCAAAAGATTGCTATTTCTCCTGTTGGAAGACACTTCCTCCCAGAAGGCCAGTTTCTCGCCTGCCTCGGATTATGGGGTCTCAGACGGCTTTCGCACCTCCCCCCTAGTTTACGGAGAGGTTTTTCTGGTCGGTACCATCGTCCCGTGCAAGTTCTGAAGTTCCTCTTCCTCTGGGGGAAGTTCCCCCCCCCCCACCCACTGTGGGTTTGGAGTTTGTGGCGGGAACGGGTGAAGTCCCCCTTTGGCCCCCCGGATAAATCGGGTGGGTCATGCTCTTCTTTTTTTCCTTATGTTCTTTCTTAGCTGCTGCGTTGGCTTTCTCTTATCCTGTTTGGCCTTGGTGTCGTATTGGGTTCCTTTTGCCTCCGTCACCATTATTTTTTCCTCAGCAAGAGGCCTGTTAACTTGGCTTCCTGGGTAGGTGGTCTTCCTTGCGCACCCCTTCTCGGTCTTTCGATTCTTCCGGCTGCTGCTTGCGGCCTCCTTTTCACCCTTCCTGGAAGGTCTTCTGAAGAAATTCTTGAAACCCCGCCACGTTAAGGACCTGGAAAGCACTGCTCGGTCCCTTCCTCCAGCCGCTCGGGTACCGTACCCATGCCAATGCGGTTCCTCAAGGAAATGATCAGTTTTCCCGATGGGTCACCCAACTAAATTGCCATACCTCCATGGCCGCTCTTGTTCTCAACGCAGGCGGTGGTCCGGGACTCCCATTTTTTTCTTCCTGAGGGTCAGTTTTGGTTTTCTTGATCTGCGTGGTTCATCGTTTGTTCTTACGGCCGTCCTTCGCACCATCCGGTTTTATCTTTTTGTTCTCCACACTAAAACGGCCCTATTTTTGTGTCTGCCTCTCGTTTAGACCGGCTCGTACAGTTTTTTGGTTGAAAAAAGTACCTTTTCCCCTCCGGTCATTTCCGGATCCTTTGAGGCTATGCACGCCGTTTCCCAGCGTTCTTTTACTCGGATCAGGGCTCCGGGCATGTTTCCTCCCCCATCTCGGCTCACCTCAATCTCTGATATTTTCCTCAAAATTTTTGATTAATTTGACATACCACTTTCCTTCCTGCACGTCCTTCAGTTTCCAGGCTCGCTCGTTTTTTTGCACCCAGTTTTTTTTTTCCTGGAAGTGTCGTACGTGGCCTTTCTCTTCATCGTCAGCGTTCCCCTTTCTGAAGTGAGGGTCCGATCGAACCCCCCGCTTTTTGTTTGCCCTGCGTCCTTTCGGGCCGCATGAGGCTCTTTAAAGTCGTTTCGAACAGTCTGATCATTTGCGATGTTAACCGTTCGACTTCGGCCTCGAGTCTGACCGCCGCTTCCTCGGTCGCGAGAGATCTTCTGGCCAATTTTATCGAGCCTAGATGCAACAAGTTCGCGTGGTTCGGCCTCCCCTGTAGTTTTTGCGTGAGTGTTTCCCATCGACAGTTTTTGCCGATTCCGGCCTCCTTCTCCCCTTTGTAATGAGCCTTGTACTCTTCGCCCGAGGCGGGCACCTAGTTTGCCCAGTTCAAGTCGGCGCTTTTTATTATTTTTTTCCCTAAAAGGCTGGGCTTCCGCCTTGCGTCGTCAAATGGTCCGGGGTTCTTACCCCTTTTCTTTTCCCGTTACGCCGAAGGTTGTCTCCCTCCAGAATTAAGGGAGGAGCCTGTTGTCACGCGTGTAGTACGGCGTCGCGATCCCCCTGGCTTTTTCCCTCCATACTCCTTTTTTTTTTGGAGAGGCTTCCAGGTTTGTTTTTCGTCTCCCTCCTTTCCCCCCTCGATTTTCGTACTGTCCGGACATATCGCCGGTCGTTTCCTTCGATTTCTCCCTTGTTTCGAGCGGATCGCCGCTTATCAGAATTTTTGATTTTGTTTGGAATTTTTTCCCTCCCTCGGAAATTAGCCCTTTGTCCTGGCCATTCTCTCTATCATTAATTGAATGTTTTTCCGACGAAGGATCCTTGGCGAGACTTTCCCCTGTTTACTAGCTCCGACTCTCTTGCAATCCTACGTTCTCTGTCTACGCTCCCTCCCCCTACGACCCCCCTCGCGGCGCGCAAGGCTTTAAGGCGAGGAAGGCGGATTTTTTCCAACATGGGGGATGAGCTTTGCGCGGAATGAGGTCAGTTAATTTTCTCGTCCTCCTCCTCCCCGGTGCAGCCCAATCTGCTGTTCCGGCTTTCGTCTCTCTAAGTCTGCTCTCTCCCTCCCCCCCCCAGTCCGGCCCCGCCGCCGTCCACACTTCTCATGCGGTTTAGAGAAAATAAATTTGTGTCGAGGACCTCTTCTCTTTCTTCTCGTCGCGCAGTGCCCCCCCTCCCTGGTTCCCTATGGTATCTTTTTGACCCCCCCTCCGGACTTGCGTGTTGTACCTCCCTAAAAAATTTTTCGATAATCGATTTTTGCGCTTATCCGCTGTAGCCCTCTGCTGGTGTTCCCCGGCGGTATCTTTTTCCCTCTAATCACTGTTGTACCTCTATTGTTCTCTCTAAGGAGATTATTTTCTTTCTATGGTTTATGTTGTCACCTTTCGAGTCCATCGCCTTGATCTTCCTTGTCGTTTGTCGATCCTCCCCCTCTTCGAAGGTTCTTGGAGAATACATTCAAATTTTTAATTGAGGCTCCGGAAGCCTTTGTTACTCATCCTTCTCTCTGAAACTATTTCCTTCTAGATCAGATCGCCTCCGGTTTGTTTCCCCTTTGGAATGGGTAATTCCTTGTTTTCATTGTTTTTGGAATCTTTTCCTTCTTCTAACTGCATCCCCTCTTTTCCCTTTTACGGCTACCTCATCTGGACTGTTTTCCCGGGCTTCGTGTTCCCCTTTCCTTTCAATCAATTGTTTTGAGTGGAAACCTTCTTCCCCGCAGTTTCAGCCTTCCACTACATTGATTTTTTTTCATCTCGCCATCATTTCGCCTTTTTCTTCTCGTCATGTGTTCCTCCCTGTAAGGGAGCTTCTGCCAATCGCTTTGAAAGGTACGAACGCCTACGGTCTTGTTTCCTTTCCTCTTCCGAGCATGGCCCTTTGCAGCTTTTTCTCTTCGTTCTTACGCAACAAGGCCCCCCTTTTTTGACCCGAAACCTGAAGTGAACGTAAACGATAATCCTCAGACCAGACGTGTTGAGATTCCCTACGTTTTTTGTGTTTTTTTTTTTTGTAAAAAAACTTTGCCCTCCTTTATTCGGGTGTTTACCTTTTTTTTTCCCTTCCGTTCGTCAGCCCACCCCTACTTCCCCCCCTCCCCAGCCACATCTTCTTGGAAGGTATACCTTTTTCAATCGGATTCAGGAACGTTTACACCTGGGTATCCGCCCCGTTCCATCCCTCCGTTTTCTTCTCTTCCATTCCTCCCTCTCCCCCTGTCTGCTGTCCCCCCATAATCGATATAAGGTTTTCTTCTTTTAAGTATACCGTTAATCCCCTTGAAGCTTCATCTCTCCCCTTCTTTATTCCCAGATCTTTCTTGCCGCAACCTTCTCTTCAATCCCCTCCATTTCCCTTCCCCACCCCCTTTTTTCTCTGACTGCTTTTATCTTTGGTACTGTGCAGATCCTGGAGCACCCGTTTAACCCGCAGGATGTGCGCGTGCAAGCTGTCCCCCACCGATCGCTCTCCTTGAGCCTTCCCACGTCCACTTCCTTTCTTAAACGTACTGAAATATTCTGACGTATTTTCTTGTATCCCAACCCTCGCCGCTCCGTCTCAACCAAGGTCTTTTCCCACGATGTCCTATCCGGCCGCCGTTGAACCATAAAGCTTGCCGAGTTCAAATAGTCTAAGGTCCCTTCGACTCCCCTCTGCATCTTCTTTTTTTCCTTCACCTCGTCCCCCCTTGCGCCTCCCTTTCCCCATACACGACCGGGCTTCATTCTTTCTAAGGACAGGTTCTCATGTTTTGGGGGCTGGCTTCCCACGCACCACGCATCCCCCCCCCATTCCCTCCGACATCTCTACGCCTGCCCCCAATCCCTGACCTACCACGATTTAGTCCCCCTGTTTCGGACGTTTCCCCCCCTCCCACAAAAGTGTCCATTGAATTTCTGCTCCAAAAGGATTTGCCCCACCTCAACCTCCCCCTTCCACTTTCCCCCACCCCAGCACTTTCCAGCAAGATCCCCTCCCCCGCCTACACACTCGCCCCACTCCATTCAATTTTTCGTCGAATCTCTTTCCCCCTCTGTAAGCTCTGTTAGATTTTATATTCCTCCTCATGTGTTGTTGTTCTCTATCTCGTCGCAAGTTTCCGAGTTTTCCCCCTTCTTCCCCCAGTTATTTCGGCTTTTGCTCCCCGATCTACTCGTTTAATTTCCCCTGGTGCGGTCGAGGCATTGCTTTCCGTCTGCTTGATGGGCCCGTCTGCTGGGTTTGTTTGCGGTGGTTTTCACGGCTGTTTTTCTCTTTTGTTGCCGCCAACGCAGTTTTGTCAGTCCGACGTTGGCACCTGTCCTTTTGAGATGGGAGTAGATGTAACCTGATCTCCCGCAGGCCGTTGCCCTGATCTGTTTTTCGTGTTCTTTTTTTTCGCGGAGTTGTTTCACTTCTTTCTTCATTCTGTGATTCTCTTTCCTGTTTGAGGACGGCGTGGTGTGATTGTTTAGCATGGAATCCCTTTTCTCGAGGAGCGGGTTTTGGTTCTGGGATAGCGTCCCCCGCGCCGTTGTTATCTCCCTCCCGGCTTGATGCAGCGTACTTTCCACAAATCGCTCCTTGGACTCCCGGTGCGTATATTTTTTCTGTTGAATCCGTTTTGTTTACGGCATCGAGTCTGGTCCCCTTTGAGAGGAAGAATTTTTTCGGTTTGGATTTTTTTATATTGCGACTTTTTCCTTTTTGGTGAGTAAGGTTCCTTACGTATTTTTTCGGTCCTCTCAGGGTTTGGCCTCGTGCTTCCGATGCATGGGAAATCTTATTTGAGTTTTGTGAGACGATTATTTTTCTTTTTTGTCCTTTTGTCCCCCCTCCAGCGAGCTCGCAGCCTTTTCCTTTCCTCACCCCAGTTTTTGGATGGTTAAAGTTTCCGATTTTTAGTTCTTTCCCCGAGATCGTCCTATAATAGGTTTTATTTTCTGCTTGAGCCTTGTTTTGTTGTTCTGTGGCTGTTCGACCTTCCTTTCCCGGCTCCGCAGTAGTCGAGCCTTCTCCTTCTTGCTGGTCTTCGGGCTTTGTTTTTTATTCCTTCTTTACGGCGAGGATGGATTTTGTCGTTGCGTTCTGCGCCCGCTCCCCTCTTTGCTCTCTTCCGTTGTGGCCGTTGAGGTCGTAGGTGGTTCCCGGGCCAAGAACGATTTCCCCCGCAGTCCAGTTTTATAGCGGTTCTCGTAGTTGAGGGCTTTTTAATCTTTTTGCGTGTCGTGGTAGGATCCCTGTCCTTTGGCTCCTTGGTGCGTCATTTTTCCGCTGTCACGCGAATCGGCCCCCCTTTTTAGATGAAGAAGCAGTATTCGTCCCTGGGCATGCTCTGCCAGGGAGTCCTTTTTCCTCCTTTTTCCCGCCCTTCTTGTCCCCCATCGAATCGGCAGGCGATTTCTTGATTGCCCCTAAGTCGTTTATTCCTTTCTTCGAAATCACACGCAACGTCTCTGAAGCGTTTCCCCACTTCTTCTTTCCGCGACAGCGTTCTTTCCTCTTAAATGACCCCCCAATGCTTCTCTCCGTTGGTAGAAGAATGCAGTTTAGCTCCTAACCCTAGGTTACCAACTTTTAATCGAAAGCTCTTTCTCCCCACGTCAGGCTTTCCCCCGTGTGCCACTCGTGGACTTTCCAGGGCAGAGTTTTCTTGACGTCGAGGTGCTTCCCTACTGGTGGTTTTTATGGACAGGACTAGTCCACATCAGTGATGGTATGTTCTACAACTCCACCAAACCTTGGCTGGCTCTGACCCCTTCCCCCTCCCCTTCTCGGTCAAGGCTGGTTCTCTCGTGTTCCGAGCGACACCTCCCCCTCATAGCTTGAACGACCGCTATCGGGTTGGTCGTCGCAGCGTGGGACATTTCTTCCGGTAACTCTCCCTTCGGCTTCGCCCCTCTTCCTCTGGCTACCATCCTGATCAGTTCTCAAAATTTTTTTTTCCCATTCATTTTGAGGTTAAATCAAATTCCCATTTCTGCATGGCTTTGCAGTTTTCCGCTCTTACAATTTTTCTTTGGGCATGCCAGTTCGTACTAGACTCCATAGCCACGCGACCTTTTCTGTTCCTGACCGCCGTCCTTCTTATGATTTATTGCTTGGATACGGAGTGTTACGGTCCTGCCGTAACTTGATTCGATCTCAGCACGTCGTCTCCTCCTTCCTTGAACCCAGAGATGTCGCGGCTTCCCCTCATGTTCGATGCGGGGGACCCTATCATGCCCTAGCCGCTGATTTTTTTTTCCAGATAGGGCGAGGACGACCTCGCGCATCTTTCCCTTGCCAGCACTCCCTCTTTTTGAGGGCTCCCCCCCGCCTGCCCTATCAGGCGTCTGGGTGGTCTTTATTTTACTTGATGTGGTATACAGCATCCCGAGGACGTATTCTCTCTCGATGCGGAATTCAGCCCGGAGCGTTTTGCAACACCCGTTTTCCCCCCTTTTTTCAGTCCTTTATTTTCCCTGCGTGCTCTCCTTCTGGCCTGATGCCTCCACCACTGGTGCCGTCTTTCAGCGTTTGTCGTTACGGGCTTTCTTCATGAGGAAAGATTAGAAATAACTCCCAATTCCAAGTTTTTGTCTCTCTTTCCTGCAACTGGGTGTGTGTAAGTCAAAGTCTTCCCTCTTATTTTTTAAAAAGCGAGTCACAATGTGGAATTTTTCCTTTTTTTAATACTAATAGTGGTTGGGGTTTCTTCCGTGTTAGAGCTGCCAGCTTAATTAGGATATCTCCTTCTGCGGTCCTGACCTTAGTTCTCCACTATCTTCTTTCGCCGATTTTCAGCTTTCCTCGCCGGTAACTTTTACTAAGCCCGGCTGAAATCCCTCCCTTTCCTATGCAGCTTATGCTTTTCTCGACTGCAGTTAACTTTTCTTTACCACGATTTGAAAGAACGATGCTTGAGATTCAGCATCAAGCCCGAGTCCCTTTGCTTGCTACCCGCTCGCACAGTAGTCTCCTTTCCTCTCATCACTCCCCCCCCTCCTCCTCGGACGAGTCGGTTGGAAACTCCAACCCGCGGTATTTTCGGGACTTTTCTTTTTTATTTACAAACCAATATAGCGACTTTCCGCGATCTGGAGATGTCCCGGTCTCGAATCCTCATCGACCTCGTTCCTGCCTCTAATTGTTTTCCGTAGTCTTATCCCTCAGCTTCTCGATCTTTTTCCCCCCACTGTGCTTCGGGAAAGTTTCCGTGTTTTCCCCCGCTTCCCCCTTTTTCTCTGGATCGATTGCTTTAGTATCGTAGCATTTCCTTCCAAGACAATTTTCCTCTTGCCTTCGCCTGGAAACGCACTTCCGTGCGTCTAATTTTTTGTCATATCCACAAATTATTTGCCCACTTAGGCTCTGTCTTCTTCCATTAGGGTTCTGGCTTTTTTTTTTCCCGATTCCCCGTCGGATCCTTCTCCGAGTAAAACCCATCCTTGCGTTTCTTAGCTGTCCCCCCTTTCGCGAATTTGTTATCGATTCTTCTCTATCTATGCACGTTCTCTCTCCCTCTTTTCCGCGAGCCGTTTTCTCAGGGGTCGAGTTCCGCCAAGCCTCCTCGTTTTCCGTCTTCGAACAGAACAGTGCCCCTATTTTTTTTAAGAGGGCTTCAGTTTCATATCCCCTTTCTTCTGAACTTGCATCATGTTGAAGACCCATGCTCAGTCGATTTACTTTCCTCGATCCCTTTTTTGCTTCCCCGAATCGTTACTTGAGGGGATTGCCATGGACATTGTTACACGGTTTGGCGACAGAACACCTTCTCGAACTGTCATTTTTCCTCCCTAGTTTGCCCCCCCTTTTTCTCTTCCGTTACCTCTCATTAACGTTTGTGTTCTTTTGAGAACTTGTTTTCAGCCGCCTTTCCTTAATCCCCCTTCTTGTTGTGGAACCTTTCGTCCCCTCCCAATCCTCCTGCCTGGCAGACGGGTTATTTCAATTCTTCGGATTTCTGCCCTGTTCTCTCCCCTTTCCCTTCCTCTCATAACCCCCGTTGTGTCCTTCATCTTTCCAAGTGAGCAGGGTATCAGTTTCATTTTTTAGCTTTCCAAACCCGAAAACCGACATCAAATTAAAGGATTTTTTTTTAGCTCGCCGTCTTTAATAACTTCCTCCTAACATCCCTATCTCACACCCTGGGCCCGTTTGATGCCTTGTGGCCTCCTTATTGCAGTTCCACCACACATAACCTACCTTAACGTAAGGAAGATTGCTCGGGTCGGTCCCTTTCTTCTTTCCGCCAGACTTCCCCCACCGCTCCTCGCCGTATCCTGACGTGGAGGCGATTAAGGGCCTCTCACGTGACAGCCACATCATCATTTAGATTCAAGTTCCCTTTATCATGTTGTGAAACTCCTTTTCCCCCCCCGGGCGCAATCAGCCTTTCAACTCTTCCCCCGCTTTATGCGCATCGCCAGACCTGTGAGTGCAAATACTTCCTTCCTCACCATCCCTCGATCGCTGTGTTCCTCGGATTATGTCAGAAGTTCAAGACTACCCCTCCCTGCTATTTCGGCACCCTTTTTTCCAGAATTCTTCTCGGTGCAAGATTGCCCCCTTCCTCTATCGCATTGAGCACTTTCATCACTTCTTTATCTCAGCATTCTCCCCCCTTTCTAAAAGTAGATTTTCGCCCATTCGTTGTTCCAACCCACCCTCCCGATTTTTCCCCCCCAGGTCTTTGTGACCATCTCTATGCCCTCCTCACGCGTTTCCAAACTACCCTACTTTTTCTGGCTCCGGACATTTATGTTCCATGTCTCGCGAAGTTCGACTTCCTTTCCGATCCCCTCCCTTCTGGTGATCCCTCTCTCCCGATCAAGATACCCGGCCCTCGTATCCTCCTGCCTATCTTGGGTCTTCCTCCTCTTCAGTACTGGTTTTGAACCCCAACCTTAAGCCCAAATATATCCGCCCCAGAGTACCCGCCTGAAACTCCTTTCCACGCCAGCTCATTTTGCCCTGCATGCTGCCAAACCCCCTCCTTTTTCCGCACCCCCCCTCCAACTGGGTTCAAGTTCCCCACGAGCTTTCTGTATTAAACCCCAACCGTTGCTTACCACTCTCCAACGACTCCTTTTTCCCCCACCCCCGCCCCCCCCCCCTCACCCCAGGCCGGCCAGCTCTCCACTACTTCCCCTCAGTTTGGACCAGTCCCCCCTTCCAAACCTTGATCTGTTCGCGCAAAGAAAATAAAGAGTGTTCCGAGGATGTCTCTGTCTCCCCTCCTACCCACTTTCAGCAGACTTTTTTTTGGGAGTGTGAGTCTGCTTTATAAGCCCAAGAAGAGGAACCTCGAATTCGTCGGTCTCTCAGAGACGATCTGTTGAAGGCCCCCCTTGTCTTCTCCGGCCTCTGATTTCTGCGCTTTATTTTCCCTGATGGGGATTTTTTTTTTGTGGTGGTTCTTTTGAAGTGGTCTTTGTCTTTTGGTGGGCCGCCCCAACCTGTGTCCCTCCCCCCAGAACTCTCTTGCCCCAACGAAACCCTTGTTGTGAGACGGTAGGCCGTTTCTGGCACCTTTTTTTTTGTTTGCAAGCCTTCTTTTCCCTTTTTCTTTCGGTCTTTTTGATTGTTGTAGGATCTTGTAGGCTATCTTTCCCGGTTTTTTTCCCCCCCGGCGTGGGGCGTTTTGGCCGTCCCTCCGCCGTCCCCCTTACTGCCGCCATGAAGGAGGTACTTCTTTTTTTTGCGACCTTTCTTATTGATAGGTGTGATAGTATAGCCCGTCCTCTGTTCCCTTAAGAGCCCTGTTCTCTGCTCCCACTTCACGCATTACCATTGACCCTTTTTGGCTCGGTAGACGTTGACAACCCATCGACCGTTCGGTTTTGGAATCTGTTCTTCCGGCATCGGCTGGTCAAATCCCTTTTTATTTGCTCTGGAACTCTGCGAGGTTGTTTTGGTATTTTTCCCAGCCTTTGCTCATCTTTGGCCTTTTTTTTTCTTGGTTGAATTTTTCTTACTTCGGCCGCGGAAGACTTATGGCCGTTGCTACCACCACTTCTGACGTGCCCCAATTGTTTACTCTTTTATTTTCAGAAGGATATTTTTTTTTCCTTCCGCTCCGTGTCCCCATAAGCCCGAGCTCAATCTCTCCGCCTACCAACTTGTGATGGAAATTTGAATGATTTATTGCAATACTCCTGATTCGCGATAGTTTTCTCCACCTCTTGCTATGATTTTTTTTTCCTCCGTGGTCAACTCGGGCCCATTTCAAGGTCACTTAGGCGAGCCTTTTTTTTCTTTTGGGCCTTCTGGTTCGGTTGCTGAGTCTCCTGCTGCTTTCCGGGCCTTCCGTTTTTTTGCGTCTGCGGAAGCCGATCTTCCTCCAAAGTCTTCAGCTCCTGCTCGACTTTTGCCGTTGTGGCTTGAGGTATGTCTTTTTTGGAAGGTGTTCACAACCCCGCAACCCCCCTGTGTCCGGGTGTTAGCTGTAGATTCTAGGGTGCGTTGAAATCTTATGTTCTCGGCTTTCGTTTGGAATTTTTGTAAATTTGTGGGCCTTACGTCCCTAAAGCTTGAAAATAGTCCCCCACTTCTCTGAAGATGAAGTACGCCGTAGGCGTCGCCCCTTGCATGCTCCGTCTGCCCTTTTTTTAACATTTCCCCCGCTACACGAAACCCTAGTGCAATTTCCCCTTCCTGGCCCGAGATGGTTTTCTCCTTTGATTCAACCAGGTGACTGGTAGTGGACTGGTTCTGCTGAAGCCTTCACGCAGACGACCACGAGGAAGACTTTTTTTCCCCCGCCTCGGAACTGCTGAAACTCGAGTAGGCCGAACTTCACCATGGGTCGAAGTGGTATCCTTAAGGCAAGCGAAGCCCAACAACAGGTTTTCACCCCCCTTCATCCCCCTAACATCTCCGGACCCCCTTCTTCGGGGTAGCAAACCGCCAGGCGTGTTAAATTTCCCAAAGAGGATTTTTTCGTTATACTGATGAAGTCTCTACCCTTCCCCCGAGAGGGTTCTTCTCCGTCCAGATTTTAGTCCCATCGGTCAGTGGTCCTGTCCCCTACAAGGCGATGCTTTATGCGTACCCCGGAGAAGGCTCGAGGCCCTTCTTCTCCTGATTTTTTTCATCTCCCAGCGAAACCGCTCTCCATCTGAGGAAACGATTCCAATTTTTTTCCTCCCTTTTGGAAGGGCAGGCGGAATGATTCAAAGCAGTTCTTTTACCCGGATAAGTCTTTCCTTAGTTGTCGCCACATCTTTTTTTTAAACCTTCCTTCTAAGCTCAGCCCATAGATTGACTTTGTCCAATTTCAAATAGTTTTTAGGATTCAACTTTCCTGTTCCCCAGACCACCTGAACGGGCATTTTCGTTATGCCTGCGGCACCATGGTCTTTTTATCCTTCCCCCCCTCCTCTCCTCCTAGCAACGCATTCCTTTCCCTCCGCATTTTATGGGTGCCTTGTCATTTTTAACTCCCCTAGTCGATTTTGGCTTGTTTTGTCCCGCGACGTTGCCGCCTTTTGAGTCCGATCCCGCAGAACAGACCCTTTCTTGCTCGAGTTGCTCCCTCCAACAGTGCAGTCTTCGTTGCAGATTTTCATGAGGGTTGTATGTCTTGCGGCCAGGAACCTCCCGTGAGCCGCGCTAGCCCAGATTTGTGGCCCCCTTTTCTTGACGCCGCCGCGCGCCTTGCCCTTCCCTCCGTCCCGCGTTTAGAGGCTTCCCCGAATTTGGGCGTTTCCGTTCTTTTTAGTAGGTTTTTGCTGGTAGATACTGTGAGGCGGCAGATCTCTTTCCGATGTTTTTGGACGCTCGCACGGCGATCGGCGGGCGGGAACACCCCCTAGTGGTTTACCCCTTCGATTTCCTTCCTTCGTATGCTGGAAGTCTCTACGAAAAGGGGGATTAGCAAGGGGTATTTTCCCCTTCACCGGCTTTTTATCTTTTCGTTTTCTCTCGTTACGCAGCCGAAGGTTCTTCGAAAGTCGTTACCCCCCTTCACCCTTTTTGATTCTTTCGTCACCTTTCTCCTGAGCATTCGCTCGGTCTGAAGGTT